>Ga0116223_10004376_pt1 | contig 12242 bp, 13 predicted proteins | sample Sb_taG_3_FD_90092 | JGI IMG/M metagenome (GOLD analysis project Ga0116223, IMG submission 90092) | Peat soil microbial communities from Weissenstadt, Germany - Sb_50d_a_PC metaG | ecosystem: Environmental > Terrestrial > Soil > Wetlands > Peat | place: Germany: Weissenstadt | collected 2010-09-21 | reverse complement strand
GCCGCGGACGTCTCCGACATGTTGTGCAGCACGTCGTCGAAATTAGCGAGTTGTTCCGCGTTCTCGGCGAGCTCGTAATCCCGGTACTCCTCGGCAGTGAGCCCCAGCGCTTCGAGAATTTCGGCATGTGTCGGCGCGCGTCCGAGTTGGCGGGTCAATTTGCGAACTCCATCACGAGCGCGATGGCTTTCCTGGCGAACCGCGCGCGGACGCCAGTCCTGGCGGCGCAACTCATCGAGAATCGCACCGCGCACGCGCATCGTTGCATAGCTGGCGAACCGCCCATCGGGCTCTCCATACCGGCGCAGCGCAGTCAGCAATCCGAGCAATCCGACCTGTTGCATGTCCTCGCGGTCCATCGCGCCGCCGAGCTGCGATGAGAGCTGACTGACGACGCGCTGTACCAGCGGTACGTACGCCAGCAGGAACTTCTGCTCGTCCGCCGCCGCCGATGGTGTGCCAGCGGCGCATTCGACTTCTGCGTAGGCTGTCTGCATGGTCACTCGACGATGAGCTTGCCGATCATGGCTTCGGTGAAAGGTTTGCCGGCATGGTTCGTCGGGTACGACTGCCCGAACGCCTTATTGATATGCCGTGTCAGCTCGTCGATCGTGAAATGATTGATATCCTCCATTGTGACGCCCGACAAGTCCCTGACCGCGACGCTGCGCAGCAGCGGCAATTGTTCGCGCATCGCTTCCTCGGATTCGGCCGGTGTCTTGAAGACGAGATCCAGGGCGATGTAATGCGAGGTTGCATCGCCGGTCGGCTTGCGCAACATCACGATGATTTTATCGAGGCTGACATACTTGTAGGCGCGGGTATCAGGCTCGGCCGCCTTGGCCTCGAAACGTGCGCGTAACGGGGAATGCGGCCACCACCATGCGCCCGCGCCCGCCGCCGTCAGCACCAGTAAGCCGCCTGCCGCGCCGATCACAAGTTTGGATTTCCTCACGTCCTGCTACTCCCCGTTGCGCGCCAACGTGAACGCCGTGGACTCATCGGCGTCCGCCTCTTCATGCAATGCACGCCCCGGTTCATCCTCGCCGCCGCCCGCTTGCCGCTGCCGGCCATTGGCATCGCGCGAGCCCGGCGATATTTGCACCGACACCTCACCCGGATGACGCTGCATGAGGTCCTGGCGCAGCGCATCGCCGATGGCTTGGAGTTGACTCAGCACCGCGCCATTGCTGGCGCTGAGATGAACCTGAACGGCGCCCACTTCGTGGCGGATCGCGATTTCGATGCTGCCCATGGCCGGCGGGTCGAGCCGAATCACGGCGTTTTCGCTGCCGCGCGTGATTTGGATCTGTAGCCGTTCGCCCAGCGCCTGAGCGAGCGACTGTCGCGGCGGCGCGCTTGCAGGTGTGCCTGCGGCCGCTTGAACTTGCGCGGCGCCGCCGGCTGGCAACGAGAATGAATCTGCGCTGAGCGCCGGCATCGGCGCCGGCGGCTGCGGCTGCGAACCCGCAGCGCTTGGCCCGCTATCCGCGCTCGCCGCCTCGTACGCTGACTGCACGCTCGCGCCGCGCGACGGCGTCGTCGAACCCTGTGCCGAGGCAGCAGGCGCTATGGGCGAATCATCGGCAGGATCCGCGGCAACGGTCCCGTCCGCGATGCTGGCGGACGGGACGTTGTTGGGAGCGGGAACCGCGGCGGCAACGTTACGCACCGGGGCTGAGCTTGCGCCCGATGCGTCCGCCTCCGTACTCGGCGCCGCGACTGCCGGCAGCGGGGGAATCGGCACGGCCGGCGCTGCAATTGCCGGCGGCGCTGCCGGTGCGGTTGCCGGTGGCGGCGGCACCAGCACCAGACGAGCGACCTGCGCGCTCGGCAGGGATGGCCGCGCGGCGACGGGGCCGACGCTTTTGGCGGCCGCTGTCCCCGGGGTTTGGCCCGGGAAAAGCCGCTGCCATTGCGCATCGGCATGAATTTTCGCGGCCGCACCGGTTTGCCCGGGCGCTGAATCCGGCGCGGGCGCGGAACTGGGCGCGGCCACAGAATCCTGGGTGGCATCGCTTGCTGCGGGCTGCACGTCGACAGCCGTCACTTGAGCGCGCAGCGCCACGCGGAAATCGACCTTGGATGGATTCACAGGCGCATGGCCGCCCGGCGCCGGGTGCGCGTGCGGCGCCTCGGCCGGAGCCGGCTGTGCTTGCTTCGGCATGCGCACCGCCGGGATATGCACCCCAACGACCGCCGCCATGGCCGCAGCGACAGGGCTGGTCACCGAGCGCCCCCTGCATCCTGGCTATGCAGCGCGTACTCCGCCCAGCCGATCCTCGTTTCGCGCATGCTGGCAAGACGGGCGGCGTATAGCGCAGCCTCGCGCTTGCAGTGCTCTCGAACCTGCTCGTGGGCGCGCCGCAAGTCCGCGTACGCTGCCCGCTCGCGCACCGTCCACGTGTGCCATGCGGACACCTTCGGCAGCAATTGCTGCGCGAGCTCTCGGTCGATGACTTTGAGTTCGCGCCAGTTGCTCTCGCCTGCCGCTTTGCGCAGGCGCTGCGCCATGCTTGCGAGTAAGCTGCTTCTATCCATGGCGGTCCTGGAACCCTTGCCAGCCCTTGCGCAAATTCGTCATCAAATCGATCACCTCGTCGATGAGAGTCAGGTCGAGATCGAAGCCGGCCTTATAGAGTCGGCGCGAGCTGTAGTTGTAGAGCCGGCTCAAATTGACGACCAGCTCCCCTCCGCCCTCATAGTCGAGCGCGCTCGCCAAGCCGTTCAGGATGTCGATGCAGCGATTCAGGCTTCGCGCCTTCGCCTCATAACGCCGCGCTTGGATGTGCGCGCGCGCGCGCGCCAACTCTTCCAGCAACCCGTCGGTCAACATCAGCACGAGCTGTACGGAGGACGCCTGCGCGACGCGCGCGCCCAGATTGACGGTATGGTAGATTTGATAAGCTTGGGAATTCAATGTTGTCTGCCTTGGGGATGGGATGCCGATCGGTGTACGGCTCACAGGCCAGTGCTGCTGCTGCTGCTGCTCGAACTGGTGCTTGAAGAGGAAGAGAAGTACAAGGATTCCGTCTGGCTCATCTGCGCCTGCAAGCTTTGCAGATTCGTAAACTGCGTCAGATAGCGCTGGTAAAGATCGTTGTACTGGGTCGTGAGCTGCGTCTGGCTGTTCTGCAGGCTCTTCTGCTGGGCCTGCACACTCGATTGACGCTCGGCGATCTGACCGATATCGGGGGTCAACCAGCTCTGAAGGTAGGTGTTGATGCTGCCGAGCATGCCGGTGTTGTTGATGAGCCCTGCGTTGCCGAATACGTCGCCGACGGCAGCCGGATTCGCAGTGAGCGCCTGGGTCAGCGTGGTTTGATTGAGCGACAGGACGCCGTTCTGATCGGCGCTCACGCCGAGACCGATCAGGCTTTGACCGTTGAAGTCCTGCCTGACGAATTGATTGAGCTGGTTTTCGAGATCCTCCACGCCGGGGTCATTCGCGAAGATTCCCGGCGCCGCGCCGGTCGCGGCATTGCCGTCCGCGGTGAGGGCGGAAAGCGCACTCTGTACCGTATTGTAGGCGCTGACGAACGTCTGCACGTTGCTCGCCGTGGCGCTCGCGTCGCTCGCCACCGTCAATGTCACGGGCGCGTCGGTGGCGCTCTGCGCCTGCGTGAAGTTGATGCTGACTCCCGCGACCGACGTGAATGTGTTCGAATCCTGCTGGAGCGCCACGCCCCCCTGCCCGCCCAAATAGACGATGGCATTCTGCGCCGCGCTGAGCTGCTGGCCGCCGGAGAGCGCACTCTGCAGCGTGCTGTTGGTAATACCGCTGGTATCGAGTGTAATTGCGTTATCCGCTCCGGTCTGCCCTGCCGACAACAGGAGCTCCGTTTGGCTGCCGACCGTTACCACCGAGGCGACCACCGCGCCATTGTTGCCCGACGCTTGATTGATCGCACTGGCGATGTCCGAGGCGGATAGGGAGCCGCTGCCGCTCGTCCCCGCAGTACTGAGGTTGACGGAGAAGCTGTTGCCATTGGCAATGTCCAGCGTGAGCGTACCGGCGCCCGCGGCCGGCACCGATGACAGGTTGGCGTAGACGGTCTGCTGCGCGGTCGCGAGTTGCTGCACATAAAACGAATAAGTGCCGGGCGTGGCGCTTGACGATGCGGTCGCGGTGCCGATCGCCGGATTGCTGAAGGTCGCGCTGTAGGCGGTGACTCCGCTGCCGCCGGAGGTCCCACTGCCGGACAGCGTGGTAAGCGCGCTGTCGAATGTGCTCAGCGCCGTTTGCAATGTGGTGAGCGCCGACGCGGTATTCGACGCAGTCGTCATCTCATTGCTGAGCTGCGTCTGCATCGGCTGCATGTACGCGGTGGCCAAATTGGTGGCCGTGCTAGTGGGGTTGACTGTACTGCTCATGAACTACTCCGGGCTAAACGGGATAAAGCCGAGGTGGCTTGTCGATAATCAGCGACATGATCGGCCCAGAACTTAAATGCCGATGAGCGATCATTTGCGGCCTCTATCCCAGATTTGGATCGCGATCTCGTCCTGGAGCTTGCGTTCGCGCGCGCTTCGCAAGTCGCGCGCGGCGTTGCGCGCACGCTCGAGGGTTTTGCCCAATGCCTCTTGGCGGCGCGTCGCGCCGGCGAGGGCGCGGCGGGCCACCGCCATGTCGGCCTCGTGCAGCGCCAAGTCGCCCCGGTGAGCGTCGGCCATCTTCATCACCGCTTGTTTATAATCGGCGCAGTTCAGCGACAGCGCGCTCGATGGCGCCGGGTGCGCTCCTGTATCGCCGCTGCTTGCCCCGCTGCTTTGATAGAGCGTTTCCAGCCGCTCGATATTTCCCCGAAAGCGCCTTTGTACTGCATGGCGGCTGCCCAGGTCGGCACTGAGCACATCGATCTGACGCTCGCGCAGCAGCGCGAGCCGCTCGAGACTCCGCAGCCGGTGATCTTTCTTCATGACATAAGCTCCTCGAGCATCGACACGGCGGCCTCGAGAGGCGCCGCTTCGCGTGTACCCTGGTTGAGGAATTCTTCAATCCGCGGATATAGCTCCACCGCTCGATCGGTTTCCGGATCCGCGCCCTGCACGTACGCGCCGAGCGGCAGCAAGTCGCGCACCTGGGCGTGACGCGCGACCAATGCGATCAGGCGGCGGGCGGCGCTTTGATGCGCGTGCGTGCTCACGAGCGGCATACAGCGGCTGATGGATTGTGTGATGTCGATGGCCGGATAATGGCTGCGTTCCGCCAGCTCGCGCGTCAACACGATGTGGCCGTCGAGCACGGCTCGCGCCGTGTCCACGACGGGGTCCAGCTGATCATCGCCCTCGGCCAAGACGGTATAGATCGCGCTCATACTGCCGCGCTCGTGTACACCGTTGCCCGCGGTCTCCACCAGCTGCGGCATGATGCTGAACACCGATGACGGATAGCCGCGCGTTGCCGGCGGCTCGCCGAGCGCGAGCGCCACCTCGCGCCGGGCCATCGCGTAGCGCGTGAGCGAGTCGACGAGCAGCAGCACATCCTGGCCCTGATCGCGATAATGCGCGGCGATCGAATGACATAACTCGGTCGCCCGCAGGCGCATCAACGGCGATTCATCGGCCGGCGCGATCACGACGACGGCGCGTTTCAATCCGGCTTCGCCGAGCGAGAGTTCCATGAATTCCCGGACCTCGCGGCCGCGCTCGCCGATCAGGCCGACCACGACGACGTCAGCGACGGTCTGGCGCGTGATAAGTCCGAGCAGCACGCTTTTCCCGACGCCGCTGCCGGCCATGAGTCCGACGCGCTGGCCCTTACCCAGGGTCAGCACCGCGTTGATGGCCCGTACGCCCACATCGAGCGGTTCTTTCACCGGCCTCTTCTTGAGCGGATCGACGCGCGGGGGCCGCGGATCGAGCGGCTCGCCGCCGCCCAGGCGGCCGCGGCCGTCGACGGGCTCTCCCAGCCCGTTGACGACGCGCCCCAGCCACGATGGGCCGATGCGCAGCGCATCGCGCTCCTGTATCGGCAGCACCCGCGCGCCCGTGGCCAGTCCCTCGGTCCGCTTCAGCGCCATCAGAAAGGACACGTCGTTGCGAAAGCCTACGACCTGGGCTTCGAGCCACTCGCCCGAATCCCCCTCGACACTGCAGCGCTGGCCGGTGCGCAGCGCGCATCCGACGCTTTCGAGCAGCAGCCCTGAGGCGCCGACCAGCCGGCCCGCCGGAGTCGCCACCGGCACCGACGCAACCTCGAGCTTACGCAGGACCTCGCTGATCATATGGATGCCGGCTGTTCCGCGCCTTCGTCCGGCAACAACTGGGCCGACACTTGCTGCATGCACGCCGCGAGGCGCTGCCGGCAACCCGCATCGGCTTCTCGATTTCCCGCCTTGATGCGGCATTCACCCGGCTCGAGACGATCGTCCACGCTCAGGTTCCAGCGGCGGACCGCCTTTGCATCGAGTTCGCGGATACGCTCGAAGTCCTGCTTATTGAGATAGACCTGGACGTCCTTCTTGGGCGTGCGCGGCATGCCGGCGAGCGTCTCATCCACCAAAGTCAGCAGCTGCGCGGGCTTCAGCTCCAATTCCGCCCGAATGACTTCGCGCGCCACCTTGGCGACAAGCTCGACGACTTCCTTGCGCAGGGCCGCCTGATAGTCGGTTTGCAGGGTTTGCAAGGCCGCCAACATGGCATCGAGCGGCGCTGCGAGCCCTTCGAAGCGCAGCAGAGCCTCGCGCCGGCCCTCTTCCGACCCTTCGCGCCGGCCCGCATCGCGTCCTTCGGCGATACCCGCGTCCAAACCGCTGCGCATGCCGTTTCCATGGCCTTCGCGATAGCCGCGCTCCACGCCGCGCTGGAAGCCTTCCGCCATCGCCGTTTGCAGCGGCGCGGAGGTGTGCACTGGAGCGCCGGATCCCCACGCCGCAGGAACCGTGATCTGCGACAGCGGCGCGAAGCGATGGGTCCGCCAGTTTTTCCTGCTGTTCACGAGACCACCGTCTCTGCAAAGAGCTGCAACTCGATGTCGCCGGCATCCGCGAGCGCCTTGACTCGGCGCATGATTTCCGCGCGCGCCTGTTCAATGCGAGTGCGCGGCGCCGGCCCGGTGCGCAGCAGCACATCTTCGAAGCCTTGCGCCTGACGCTTCGGCATTGCGCCCAATATCACATCGCGCAGCGCCGGCTCCGCGCCCTTGAGCGCAATCGCCCATTCCTCCATCGGTACCTCGTCCATGAGCCGCAGCAAGGTCGCTTCGCTCTGGCGCGACAAGATGTAGAAATCGTACATGCTGCGCTCGACCTCGTCGGTCGCGGCGGCATCGTTCGCGCGCATGCTCTCCACCATCCTCGCGCGGGTGCCGGGCAGTCGGTTGAGGATCTCAGCCACTTGGCGCGCTCCCTCGACGCTCGTGCTCTGCAGGCCCAGGCTGGCGAGACACCGGTCGACGAGTTCATCGAGCTCGATCAGCAGCTCGCGGTCGACATCGCGCATGCGCGCCATGTGGAGCAGCACCTGATCGCCGCGGTCGCCCGGCAGCGCGCGAATCACTTCACTGGCCAAAGCGGGCGGCAGAAAGGCCAAAAACACCGCCTGCATGCTCACGTGCTCAAAGCTGATGCGCTCCACGATCCATTTGGCCGATGCCCACTGCAGCCGCGCCATCTTGGGACGAATCGCGTCGCCGTAGATATTGTTGAGCACGCTGCCCGCAACGTCGGCGCCCAGGGCGAGGTCGAGCGAGCGCTTGAGATAGGCGCGCGAAGCGCCGTGCACACCGCTTTGTTCCCGGTAGTCGTCGAAAAATCGCTGCAGCGAATGCTTCACGGACTCGACCTTGATGCCGCTCAAGCGGGACATCACTTGAGTCACTTCCAGCAGCTCCTGACGCGACATGCATCGCAACACCGCCGCGGCCGGCTCCTCGCCCATGCTGAGCAGCACGATGGCCGCGCGTTCCAGCGGCGTGCATGACTTACTCGCTTCGGACATTGTTCTGCACCCACTGTTTGACGACTTCGGCGACGCGCTCCGGTTCCTTCGCGGCCAATACCTTCAGGTGATCGACCATGACGTCGACCGGCGAGCCGGCAGGCGGCAAGTCGTAGTCATCGAGCAATGGCCCTACGGGCGTCGTGCCGCCCGAGCGGCGCTCTACCCGCGCGGCTGCGGTGCCCGGCGCGGCGGGTGCGGCCAGCGCCTCGGGCGCGGAAACCGAGATCGCCGCGACCGACGCCGCCGGCAAGGTCAAACGCTGCCGGGCAATCGCCATCAGCGGCCGCACGATCAGAAAGAATCCGAGCAGACCGAGGATGGAGTAGACGACCCACCTGCCGTAGTCGATCAAGTTATCCGGCTGCCGCCACCATGGCGGCGCTATCGGCCGGCTCGGGAACGTGAGCGAGGAGACGACCAGCTTGTCGCCGCGGGCATCGTCGATGCCGAGACCCCCGCGAAGGATGCCGCTGATGTTCGCCAGCTGATCCGGGGTCCACACGCCCTTGCCGCCAGGGGCAACCGCGTTGTTGAGGACGACGGCCACGCTGAGCTTGCGCAGGCGGCCGCGGCTGCGCTGAATTTGCGTGATGTTGCGATCATAGGCATATTGCCGGTTGGTCTCGTTTCTTTGCGCGCTGCTCGCCTCCGTTGCGGGAGGGTCGGACTCCGGCACGGCGATCGGACGGTTGCTGAGCGAGCCCGGCACACCCAGCGCAAGCGGATCCTTGCTGACCTCTTGCCGCAACGCCTCGTTCGTGACCCGCGGAGCATTGCCATATTGTTCATGGGTCTCCTTGATGCGGTCGTTATCGATGTCGGCGGTAATGCTTGCCTTGAAGTTGTCGTCGCCGATCACGGGCGCGAGCAGATCGTGCACGTTCTTGCGCGTCTCCTCCTGATAGGCGCGTGCGGCGTCGTTTCCCTGCGCGGACTCCATTCCCTCCGACAAATCGACGCGGGCCGAGAGCAGATTGCCGGCCTGATCGATCAGCGTCACACGCGCGGCATCCAGTCCCGCCACGCTGCCTGCCACCATATTGAGAATTCCGGCAATCTGCTCATGTCCCAGTTCCCGCCCGGCTTTGAGCGTCAATACCACCGAGGCAGAGCTCTTGTCGCCGTCGCTGACGACGAAGGACGAGGAATGTGCGATTGCCAAATGCACCCGCGCGGATTCCACTGCATCGAGCGTCATGATGCTTTGCGCCAGTTCGCCTTCGAGACCGCGGCGAAAGCGCACATCCTGAACGAACTGGCTCACGCCCAGCGGGTCGTTGTGGTCCATGAGCTCGAGGCCCGCCGGCAGCTTGGCGACCACCCCTTTCGAGGCGAGCAGCATCCGTATCCGTCCAAGTTCTCTTTCCGGCACCAACACCTGGCCGGTGTCCGGATGCACTCGATAGGAAATACCGGCGCTGTCGAGTACCGTCATCACGTCGGCCGCCGCTACTTTTTCATGCGCGCCGAACAATGGCCTATATGAAGACTGATCGCGCCACAGGACCAGCATCGCAAGCGCCGTGATGCCCAAAGCGAGGAGGATCAGCGGAAACAAGGTCTTCAAGAAATCGGCGGGCCGAAGCCCAGCTCCGTCCGCGCGCGACAGCAGACGCGCAAGAAACTGTTTCAACCATGGCATCGCTTACGAACTCCTGGCGCTCTACAGAGACAACTTGATCAATTCGTCCATTGCGTTCGCGACTTTGTTGCGCATCTGCATGAGCATCGAGAACGACAGACTGGCTTCCTGGCTCGCAAGCATCGCGCCCACCAAGTCGTCGCTCTTGCCGCTGTCGACGGCTGCCATCGCCTCGCTCGCCACCCGCTGCTTGTCATCGACACTCTGAATCGCCTGTTTGAAAACGTCCGCGAAATTGACTTCGCTGTTTTGCGCCGTCTCGTCCGTTGCAATCGCGGTGACCGCGGTGCGCGACAGCGCCCGCACCTCGCCCTCGATTTGCGCCTGAACGGAGCCGATCGATGATTCCATCTCGTAGGCCATGCGATTCCTGTGTAGCAGTTCCCGTGGGTAGGTCTGCTTGTCGGCAGCATGCGACGATTGTTGAGTTTTTTTTAAATCGCGCTTTTACAATTTACGCATGAATTTTTTTTCGATCGGGTGCGTCTAATCATCTTGTAAACAAGATTCACCGGCATTCGCTTCGATCAGCCATCGGGGATTCGCTTAACGCCGAGGGTTATGTCGCGCAGTGGTTCACACATTGAGCATTGCGCTGCGACTTCGGCTTAATTTTTCCGTATGGTTTTCGAAACGTAATAGCTTGTTGCTTGCGAAACTCGGATTGAAACTTATGGCGAGTGCGATGATGGAGACCGCAAACGATCTAGCTAACGATACGCAGCCCCTCGATGATCAGGCGCGCGGAACGATCCGCGCGTTGACGAGTAGGACACCGGCCGCCGACCCACCTTATCAAGTACTGAATCCTTGCACCATAGGCCGGCCGGTTCACCTCATCGATAAATTCACTGCGCGGCTTCGGGCGGATCTGGAGGAGAGATTCTGTCTGCCGCTCAATCGGCGCTACTGCGCCGGTTTCGAGATCGCCGACGTGTCGCTCGTGCATTCGAGCGCGCAGCCCGAAGCGGCGCCGCGTTGGCGGCATTACCGTACCGCGACGGGCCGCGTCGATGTGGCGGTCGATCGCGATTTGCTGCTCGGTATCCTACATTTCCGTTACGGAACGCCGGGCAGCCCGACCGACTCTCCGGCGGCGTCGGCGCCGGTGTCCGCAGGCGAGGAACGGTTAGCGGCAGCGCTCAGTGAACAGCTAATAGCTATCGTCACCGGCCGAATCGAGGGCCCCACGCCGGCGGCGACGCCCGAAAGCGTCGGCAAGGAATCGCACAGCGGTTTCGCGCAGGTGGGCGGCGATGCTCCGATCGAGGATGCATGGAGTCTGCAGGTCGAAATTGCCGAGCGCACGCGCCGCTTTCACGGCCCCGTATTGCTCGCCCTCGACGGCGCCTGCGTCACGCGACTGCTGCTCGGCCTGGGGCGAGCGCGGCAGCGAGGGCCCGCCGCGAAGGACGCCCCGGCGTTTCAACCGCTGGCGGCTCGATTGCAGCTACGGCTGGTGGCGCGCCTGCTGCAGGAACAGATGCCGCTCGGAATCCTGCTGGAGGCGAACATCGGGGACGTCATCCCGATCCGCTTGGGACCGACCGATGTGCTGATCGGGGATTCGCGGCTGTTTACCGCCTGTATCGCCGAGCATCGCGGCAAGCTTTGCCTGACTTCCTTTGAAGACGTGGAGTAACTCTTGAGCAGCCCCAGCGATTCCATTGCAGAGACCCTACTCGCCGATATTCCCGACCATCTCGATGACGAGGCGACGAACGCGAGCGTGCCCGAGACTCCGGTTCGTCCACGGCGCAACGTCGCTCAGATGATGCGCAAGATCTCGGTAACCCTCACCTTGGAGGTGGGCAGCGCGCGCATATCGCTGCAAGAACTGAGCGCTCTAGACAGCAATAGCGTATTGGAGCTCGACACGCTCGCCGGTGAACCCCTGACCATCAAGATCAACGGTACACCGATCGGCCGGGCGGAGGTGGTGGTCACGGGCGACAACTACGGACTCAAGGTTCTCGAGATCAGCGATCTGGATTTGGGCTCCATCGCTACATGAGTGGACGGCCGGTCATTCGCGGCGCATGGCGGACGCCCGCCGGCCTTTCCATTGTGATTATCGCCGCGGCGATGGCGGCGTTCGCGCTATGGCCGCGCACGGCGGCGGCACTCGACATCATCAACACCGTGAGCCAAGGGGCGAAGACGGAATACTCCGTAAAGACCGAAGTGCTGATCATCATGACGCTGCTCGGGCTGCTGCCTGTGCTGGTCTTGATGACGACCAGTTTTACGCGCTTCGTGATCGTGTTGTCGCTGCTGCGCCAAGCCCTAGGGCTGCAACAGGGGCTGCCCAATCACATCGTGACCGGCGTGGCCCTGATTCTGACGCTGCTGGTGATGCGCCCGGTGGGCGAGCAGATCTGGACCAAGGCGTTCGAGCCCTACGATCAGGACAAGATCGCACTGCCGGAGGCTCTCAAGATCGCCGAGGAGCCGCTGTCCCGCTTCATGATGGCGCAGACGCATAAAGCGGCTCTCGCGCAGATCTCCCGGCTCGCGGGCGAAGGCCCCGTGGCCGATCCGAAGGATCATGCGTTTGTCGTCAAGCTCGCCGCATTCGTGCTCAGCGAGTTGAAGACGGCTTTTCAGATCGGTTGTATGCTCTTCATTCCCTTTCTGGTCATCGATCTGGTCGTAT
>Ga0116223_10004365_pt1 | contig 12256 bp, 11 predicted proteins | sample Sb_taG_3_FD_90092 | JGI IMG/M metagenome (GOLD analysis project Ga0116223, IMG submission 90092) | Peat soil microbial communities from Weissenstadt, Germany - Sb_50d_a_PC metaG | ecosystem: Environmental > Terrestrial > Soil > Wetlands > Peat | place: Germany: Weissenstadt | collected 2010-09-21 | reverse complement strand
TTCAAAATGCATTCGAACCGTGCACGAAGGCCAGATCTGGGCCGACACGCGGAATTTGGCCTTTATTCTGGAGTTCCTCACCCAGCTCAAGCCGCTGCGTCTCATTAAACCGGGCGGCGGGATGACCCGGCTGACCCCGCGGGAATCGGAAGTAGTCCATCTGCTGGCGGAAGGATTAAGCACGCGGGAGATCAGCCAAAAGCTCGACGTCACCGAGCATACGATTCGAAACTATCTGAGCGCGATCTATGACAAGCTCGGCGTCTCCAGCCGCGTCGAACTGGCTCTCTATGCCGTCGCGCGCGAGGACCTCAGTCGTCCGACGGGAGACTAGGAAAGCGGCGCTTCCCCCCAAAAGGCCCATTTGTTTTTTGTTTTCCGCACGAAGAATCTCCCGCCGTCTGGTTGCCCTTGGCGTCGGTGATGCTCTGCATTTTCCGAAGATGCAACCGAAGCCAAAATCTCCGCTTGCCACAAGGCCTGACTGATGGGCCAACTGGATCATCTCTATGTATGTCTTACGCGGAAGAACATTGGCGCGAAAGAGAGCAGAAGGTGAGCGCTCGACCGCGGCTGGTTTGTTTCTTACGCGGAAGAAGATATAATGCGCAAATTGAAGTGGGCCAGGAATCAAACTAAACCTAAATGGGATATTCCAACCGGAGAAACTGCCGATGACTAAGGCTAACTCAATCTCAATCGCGTTCATGGGTTTATTCTTGGCTGCGCTGCCCGCCTTCGCGCATCACTCCATTGCAGCCGAGTTTGATCCTAGTAAGGACTTCACCGTGACAGGCGTTCTGACGCGAGTCGATTGGGTAAATCCCCACATTTATTGGTATGTGGACGTAAAGAATGACAGTGGCGGCATCGACACCTGGCGTTTCCAAGGAGCGCCTCCCAGCATGCTGCACCGGGCCGGATTATTGAGGTCAGATTGGAAAATCGGGGAGACCGTTACGGTGTCCGGAAAACCCGCCAAGGACGGCTCGAAATTGGGGTTTGGAACCCTTATTAAGTATGCGGATGGGCATTCGATTGAGCTCTACCACTGATCTTGTACGGGGCACTTGCCTTTGGGTTGCAGGCCTCATTTTACGAATAGTGAAGCGGAATGATTCCGTTGGGTTGTAAGGTGAATCATGGCACCGGATTTTAGGGAGGATTGGAACATGGGAACGCATCACATGGGGAATACCGCAGCTGTAGCCGCAGTGCCTCTTCTGTCGGCACTCCTCTTGGCGGCGTTCGCCGTGGTTCCCGTGTCCGCTCAGACTCCGGCTGCGGCTGCAAAGTCTGAGAAGCCGGTGCGCACTGTAACCAGTGAGGAACTCGAAAAAGCCTATCTGCAACTGCCTGAAGCAAAGTTGCCTACCCCACGCACAGCGGATGGCCATCCAGACCTGAACGGGTTTTACTACAACCCACTGGATATCACGGTGAAGAGAGCCGCGGACGGCAACATCTATTACGCCTTTGGAGAGACGCGAACCGATGCGCCGCCGCCAAAGTACCCGGAACCTGCCGAACCCTCTTACAAGCCTGAGTTTGAGGCGAAGGTGAAGGCGATTTTAGAACGGCAATACGGCACTACCTCGCAGGATGACCCGAATTTTGATTGCACGCCGAGCGGAGTTCCGCGCGCCTCGACCGGGCCACTGCAAATCGTTCAGACTCCGAAAATGATAGTAATTCTCTACGAGTCTAATTTTATCGGCCAAACCTTCCGTATCATCTACACGGACGGAAAGCCGCATCCAAAGGACCTCGACACCTCCTATTTGGGAGATTCGGTCGGTCACTGGGAGGGGAATACGCTGGTGGTCGACGTGGTAGGTTTGGACGATTCAACCTGGCTGGGCGGAGCCCAGGGACACACCGAACCAGGTGCATTCGGTGAACCTAAGAATCACCAGATTATCGAGAAGTTCGCGCTGATCCATAGCGATCGGGAGCATGTCGTGGAACGTTACACCCGTCACGGCAATATGCTGGTTTACGAGGCCACGGTGGAAGACCCGGTTATGTTCGCGAAACCTTGGGTACTCACACCTCGACATCTGCTCCTTCGCAACGACCGATTCCTTGAAACCTTTTGTACGCCCACTAGCACGGATAAAGCTCACATGGTTCTGCCCTCTCAGCAGGATCAATTCCACCAGGATGACGAGCGATTCAACGCTCCCAAGCCCAACACAAAATAGATTATTTTCTGCCTTGTGAGATCCTTACTGAAGCTGATTCATGCGAAGGCAATCCGTCGAGGCGGGCGAGTGACCGCCGAAGACGGCCGAGGAGAAGACAACAATGAGCCATTCGGCTCGATACGAACGGGGGTTGGCAAAATTTGTGGAAATGTATGGAGAGCGGGCCAAGACATTTCTGGCGTCGCTCGAGGGGATCGCCCCGGATCTGGGAACGTACGTCATGGAGTTCGGCTTCGGGGATATTCATTGCCGTCCCGGCCTGAGCCTGCAATCCCGCGAGATCGCTACGGTTGCCGCGCTCACGGCGCTGGGCACCGCGGCGCCGCAGCTTCGCGCGCATATTGACGGCGCGCTGAACGTGGGATGCTCGGAACAGGAAGTCGTCGAGGTCATCATGCAGATGGCGTTGTATGCGGGCTTTCCGGCCGCCATCAACGGAATTCAGGCGGCGCGAGAAGTGTTCCTCGAACGATCCAAGCAGAAATAGTCGTTGGTCCCTCAACATTCGAACAGGTAACTGTGTGTACTGGAATGCTGGTGTTACATAGTCCTGATTGTTAAACATTTCTAAGGAAGTGAATTCATTCGCACTCAGAGCACAAATTTTTCAGCGCCAATGCCTCCCGTTTGGCAAGCGTGGATTAAAGACGGCACGTTGCCGCAACGATTCTCCATTAATTTCCCGACTCGGGCCTAACTCCATGCTGGAAGCGGGATTAGGAATCGCCCGCGGAGGAAGCGAAATGCCCCGCAACTTCAACTAGTCCGCAATGAAACTCCCACTAAAGCGAATCCACACATTGGACGATTAACTGCATGTATCTTGTGCGAGCTTGTGTCAATTGGAAGGCCGCCGGGTAAATCGGATCACTCACTGTGAGTGCTCAACCGCCCCCCTGCCGTTATTCTAATCCGCCCAAGATGAACGATCGCCAATAGGGTGGTGCAATGGACGACCTGATTAAGGAATTCCTGGTCGAAAGTATTGAGAACCTGGACCGGCTCGACAGCGAACTTGTGAAACTTGAAACCGATCCGTCCTCGCAAGAACTTCTGTCGAGCATCTTCCGGACCATCCACACGATTAAGGGAAGTTGCGGCTTCCTGGGATTCAGCAAACTTGAGAAAGTCGCTCACGTGGGGGAAAGCCTTCTCTCCCGCCTCCGTGACGGCAAACTTTCGCTGACGCCCGAATTTACCAGCGGCCTGCTGGCGATGGTGGACGCCATCCGGACAATGCTCGGAGAAATACAAACGACCGGGCAGGACGGGAATGAAACCTACCCGGACCTCATCGAAACCTTGAATAAGCTGCAAAACCAGGGCCAGGAGCCATCTTCCAAGGCAGCCGCCGAGGCATCTTTACCAAAAGAGCCTCCGAAAAAGCAGAAAAGCGATAGCCCGAAAGAGAATTCTGCAAAATCCATCCCGCCCGATTCCGTTCCAGCACAGCCGGAACGGGCACTTCCAGCCCAGCCCGAGCCGCCCGCCCCATCTGCCGCGGCGCCAGGAGAAACTTCACCGGCCCAGCACCCGACAGATGACTCCCGCTCCAGAAATGCGGCGGCGGAGACGATTCGCGTTGACGTCCACCTTCTGGACCGGCTCATGAACCTGGTGGGAGAGCTGGTGCTGACGCGAAATCAAATCACCCAGTTTTCCGCGCGCCAGTCCGATCCCAACCTGGTCAGTCCAGCGCAACAACTCAATCTGCTGACGAGCGAACTGCAGGAAGAAGTCATGCGAACGCGCATGCAGCCCATCAGCAAGGTCTTTGACAAGTTCCCGCGCGTGGTCCGCGATGTAGCGACAGCGCGGGGCAAGCAAGTCCTGATCGAAATGGAAGGGAAGGAAACGGAACTCGACAGGAGCCTCCTCGAGGCCATCAAGGATCCGCTGACTCATATCGTCCGGAATTCAGTGGACCACGGGATTGAAATGCCCGAGGAGCGCGTCGCTCGCGGAAAGCGTCCCGAGGGGCGGCTCGTGCTGCGCGCGTGCCACGAGGGCGGACAGGTGCTGGTCGAAATTTCGGACGATGGCGCGGGAATCGACACGGCCCGTGTAAAGAGCAAGGCCATCGAGCGCGGCGTGATCACTGCCCAGCAGGCTGCGCGCATGAGCGAGGGAGAACTGCTCAATCTCGTCTTTCTTCCGGGATTTTCCACCGCGGAAAAAGTGACCAACCTTTCCGGCCGTGGCGTGGGAATGGATGTGGTCAAGACCAACATCGACCGCGTCAACGGCACGGTGGATCTTCAGAGTTATCCGGGAAAAGGCACAACCATCAAGATCAAAATTCCCCTGACGCTGGCGATCGTCCGTGCAGTCATCATTCAGAGCAAAGGAAAACGGTTTGCCATTCCCCAGGTCAATATCCAGGAACTGGTTCGCTTGGAGGCTGACCGCGTGCGAACCGATATCGAGTCCGTTCACGGCGTTCCGGTGTATCGCATGCGCGGGCGGCTGCTGCCCCTGATTTATCTCAGTGAAGAACTCAAGCTCGCCAAGAAGACCGCAAACCAGGATGAACTGGACGAAGCAACGAATATCGTGGTGCTCCAGGCGAACGACCATCCGTTTGGGCTGGTCGTGGATGAGATCAATGACTCGGAGGAAATCGTCGTCAAACCCCTGAGCAGGCACTTGAGGGCGCTCAAGATTTTTGCCGGCGCGACGATTATGGGCGACGGCAAGGTGGCCCTGATTCTGGACGTGGTTGGCCTGGCACAAAACGCAAATATTTTCTCAGAAGCGCGCGACCAGGCGCTCGCGGAAAAAACCGCTGAGGTGCTCGCGAGCCAGGACCAGAATCAAGCCGAAAAACAAACCTTCCTGCTTTTTGCCGGTCCGGACGACGCTCGCATGGCATTGCCCCTCAGCACGGTGGCGCGCCTGGAGGAATTCCGCGCCTCGGATGTCGAGAAATCCGGAGGAGAATGGGTCATTCAGTACCGCGGGAAGATTCTTCCGCTGATCCGTCTCGACGTCGTTTTGGAGGAGAGAAGAAGCCGATTGCGCCATGGCAACAAGACCGTGGAACCCGACCCTCTGCAAGTGCTCGTGTGCAATAACGAAGGGCGAACCATCGGAATCATCGTGGAACGAATCTTGGACATCGTGGAAGACCGGGCCGATGTGAAATCCCCGGCCACGCGGGAAGGAATCCTCTGCGCGGTGGTGATCAATGACCGGGTCACAGAGCTCATCGATATTCCCGTCATTCAGCGGATCGCCGAGGAAAACCGCACTCTGTCCACAGAACATGCGGAGGTCATTGACTGAGCCATGGCGCAAACCCATCAGTTCTGCACGTTTTATCTCGACAAGCTCATGTTCGGGGTGGAACTTGAAAAAGTTCAGGAAGTCATTCGTTTTTTGGAAATTACGCAGATCCCGCTGGCCCCGCATGTCGTCAGCGGCCTCATGAATCTCCGCGGGCAAATCGTCACGGGAATTGACTTGCGGAGACGCCTGGATCTGGCGGACCGTCCGGAAGAAACGCATCCGATGAACGTCGTGATCCGAAGCGCCGACGGGGCGGTGAGCCTGCTCGTCGACGATATCGGCGACGTTGTGGAAGTCACCGAGGATTCCTTCGAGCGCCCGCCGGAAACTTTGCAAGGCAAAGTGCGCGAAGTCATCCTCGGCGTTCACAAGCTCGAGAAGCAATTGATGCACGTCTTGAACACAGAGAAAGCGTGTGAAACGGCGGAGAGTGTGGCATCGGGCGCCTAGCGATAAGACCAAGAAGAGCCTGCCCCGCTGAAACAATGCGCGATCATTCCGACGACAAGAAAATTCTTCGGTCGAACCGGCTTTCAGGCGCGAAGGGCAACGCGCAGTTGAATCGTTGAAGGCCGCGTAGCGTGGGCATACGGCACCGCCTGAGTCGCGGTGAGGCCCGTTCTCGGTTTTTGGCCAGGTTTCGAAATTTGAGCGTTACGAGGAGAATAGAAAATGAAATTTACCATCGGAAAGAAACTCGGACTTAGTTTTGCAACAGTGCTTGGGCTGATGATAGTCAGCTCGGGGCTTGTCTATTTGAAGGCGCGCGACATTCGGGATGTCGATGGGCGAGTAGACATCCACGCCTCAACCCAAAAAGCGCTTTTCGAGCTGCAGAGGGATTTGAATCAAACACAGAGCAAAGGACGTCAGGCGGTCCTTGCAGGCTCAGAGCAAGCGAGAAGAGACGTTGCGCGAAAGGCATTCAATTCGGCTTGGGACGATTGCAAAAAAGATGTCGCCGTGCTCGACGAATTGGCCCCCAAATGGACTGTTCAGGAAAATCGCGACCGGTGGGGAAAAGCTAAGGAAGTGCTTCCGAAGCTTCGGGAAGCCCAGGAAGCCTCGATGGATCTTGCAATCGGCGCGAGTTCCGAATCTGTCGTCAAAGGAGGAAACGATTTTGCCGATAAGGCCACAAGCGTTAACGATCCTCTTAAGGTAGTCCTTGGAGAGATGGCCGACTCTTTTACCGCACTGTCTGAGAAGAGCAAAGAGGAACAGGCTTCCGCAAATTCTTCGATGAGCATGACCATGTTGATTTCTGCATTGCTAGGACTTGGATTTGGCATTGGCGTGGCCACCTATATGGGCCGCAGCATCTCCTCGGCTACCTCCGCTGTCCTGAATAAGGCGGAAGCCATCGCCTCAGGCGACCTGACAGGCGAAGAAGTCAAAGTAAACAGCAACGACGAACTCGGGGACCTGGCTGCCGCTATGAACAAGATGCAGGCCAGTCTTGTAAAGATGATCGTTGCCGTTGCAGAAAACGCGCAGCAGGTTGCCAACGCCAGCGAAGAATTTTCCGCCGTCAGCCAGCAGATCACGTCCAATTCCGAGGAAACCACCGCCCAGGCCAGCGTCGTTTCCACCGCCACCGAACAAGTTAACCGCAACCTTCAGACCGTCGCCACCGGCGCCGAGGAAATGAGTTCCACGATTCAGGACATCGCCAAGAACGCCACCGAGTCCGCACGCGTCTCCGGCGAAGCCGTCAAGACTGCCGAGGCCACCAACGCCACCATCTCCAAGCTGGGTGTCTCTAGCGCCGAAATCGGCCAGGTCATCAAGGTCATCACTTCCATCGCCCAACAAACCAACCTGCTCGCCCTGAACGCAACCATCGAAGCCGCGCGCGCCGGAGAAGCGGGCAAGGGTTTCGCGGTCGTCGCCAACGAGGTCAAGGAACTGGCCAAGCAGACGGCCAAGGCCACCGAGGACATCAGCCAGAAAATCGCGGCGATCCAAAGCGATACCAAAGGCGCGGTCGACGCCATCGCGACTATTGGCGCCGTCATCAATCAGATCAGCGACATTTCCAGCACCATCGCGACCGCAGTCGAAGAACAAAGCGCGACGACCAACGAAATGTCGCGAAACGTCACCGAAGCCGCCAAAGGCTCGACCGAAATCACGCAGAACATCGCGGGAGTTTCCCAGGCGGCACAGGGCACGTCTTCGAGCGCGCACGAATCGATGAAGGCCGCGCAAGCGCTCGCGCAGATGTCCACGCAATTGCGCGGGCTGGTCGAGCAATTCAAGGTCAGCGGCGATGGCCCAGCCAACGGTCACAGCAGACTGCGCGCAGCCTAAAGGAGTCAAAATCGTTCAAACTGACTTGCCGCCCGGAGGTGTGCCTGTTTTCCATGTTCCAGAGATTCAAAGTGCCGGGGCCTGGATGGAATAGACGACGATGCCGCAAATTCAAATCATGATCGTTGACGATTCCCTGGTCGTGAGGAAAGTGCTTACCAATGTGCTTTCAAGCGATCCTGACCTTGCTATCGCCGGATGGGCCAGCAATGGCCGTTTGGCGCTGGCCAAGCTCCAAACGCTGCGCCCGGACATTATTCTGTTGGATATCGAAATGCCTGAAATGAATGGCCTGGAAACCATTCCGGGGATACGCAAAATTCTTCCAAGTGTACCGATCATTATGTTCAGCACGCTCACGGAACGTGGGGCGGAAGCAACCCTCGATGCCCTCGCGCTGGGCGCCTCGGACTACGTGGCGAAACCGAGCAATCAGAATATGGCGGCCACTTCGGAGGCCATCCAGCGAGACCTGGTTCCCAAGATCAAAGCGTTATGCCACTTTCCCGTGCGCGTTCAGAATACGGTGACCGGCGTCTCACGTCCCGCTGCCCCGACTCCTCGGCCCGAGATTCGATTCCATTCCGTTCCTATACGTTCAGCCCAACTCAAAATTGTGGCCATCGGGGTTTCGACGGGCGGTCCCGATGCGCTCGCCAAACTCTTGCCTTCTTTCCCCGCGAATTTTCCCTTGCCCGTGGTCATTGCCCAGCACATGCCGGCTATCTTCACGATGCTCCTGGCCAAGCGCCTTGCAACCAAATGCGCGTTGCCGGTGCGGGAGTGCCAGCCCGGTGATTTGCTGGGCCCCTCTTGCGTTTGGATCGCGCCCGGCGACTATCATATGTTCGTGCAGCAAGACGAGAACCGCATGCGCTTGGGCACGCACCAAGGGCCTCGTGAGAATTTCTGCCGTCCTTCGGTGGATGTGCTGTTCCGATCGGTCGCCTCCGTTTACGGCGCAAGTTCCCTCGGAGTGATTCTGACCGGCATGGGACAGGACGGATTGAAAGGGTGCGAAGCGCTATCCGCGGCCGGCGCCTCCGTGATCGTCCAGGACGAAGCGAGCAGCGTCGTCTGGGGCATGCCGGGCTTTGTGGCGCGCGCTGGACTGGCTGAAAAAATCCTGCCGCTCGATCAAATCTGCGGAGAGATCCTGAGGCGTGTCGCTGCCCAGCCTTCGCTTCAACTCATCCACTAGCCCGGATTCTTAACCCGTAATTTAGAATACTGCAATCGCGGCATGCAATGAGTTTGGCGTGCAATGGATTGTGGCGCCGGCGTCCCGCCGGCGTTCTTGCAATGTGGCCAGATTTGAAAAATCGCCGAAGCAGTTTTAGACGGCGCCACCGCGTGTCAATCAGTTCCCCCCCCCGATCACAGGAAATCAGATGAGTTGAATGCATCTCACCGCAGAGCGAGTAAAATAAATGCGAGGCGGGTTCAATGGGGTGGGGGATTTGCAAATGAGGGTTGCTTCTGTACTGGCCACGATGAGTCTCGCAATTCTGGTTTTATCTTTGCCTCCGGCTCGCGGCCAGAAGAAAGACCCTGCCCAATCTCTGTTTGAATCCGCGAACCACGAGCGCTCGGCGCATGGGCTCGCTCTTTTGAAATGGAGCGCCACCTTGGCCAGAGCGGCGCAGCAGCATGCGCTGCGCATGGCGGCGCAGAATACGCTTTCCCACCAGCTTCCCGGCGAGCCGGGAATGGCCGGGCGCGCTTCCCAAGCCGGCGCGCGCTTCAGTTCCCTAGCGGAAAATTTGGCCGAGGGACCGAGCGCAGGGAGCATCCACCAGCAGTGGATGAATTCGCCCCCGCATCGCGCAAACCTGCTCGAGCCGCAGCTCGATTCGGTGGGGATTGCGGTGGCCGAACGCAACGGCGTCTTGTTCGCGGTAGAGGATTTTTCACTGGAGGCGCCAAAGCTATCCGTGGAAGAGCAAGAGGGAATCGTCACCGCGAAACTCCGGTCGCGCGGGCTGCGGCTTTTGAGTTATACGAGCGACGCGCGCCGCTCCTGCGTTCTGGACAACGGCTATGCCGGAAGTCACGTCCCTTCCTTCGTACTGCACTACGCGACGCCCGACCTCGAAACGCTCCCTGACCTGCTCGAGCAGAGAATCCAATCCGGCAAATACCATTCCGCAGTTGTGGGCGCATGCCCCAGCGACGCCAAGGCCGGATTTTCTAACTATCGAATCGCGGTTCTGCTTTTTGAATAGCGGGAATCGCGCAGTCCGGGAACAAGGTCTCAATCCGGCTTCTTGTCGGAGTCGGAATCCTCCGTCGTTCCAACTTTCTGGGACCAGGCGCAAACCGCAGTTGTTTCCGCGGGAGAAACGTAACCGTCCTCGTGCATGAGGCGGTAATCGGCCGGCGGCATGTTTCCTTCCCGGACGAGTTTGCAGATCAGTCCTAAATGTTCCTTTCCCTCTTGCTCGTTAATTTGCGCTTCCCAGTTCTGAAAATTGACGTGGCCCCTTGCCGTGTTCACGTCGTGCGCGACGTACCAGGAAACCGGCGCGACGTAGCTGTACCACGGCCAAACCGTCGCGCTGGAGTGGCAGTTGTAGCAGGACCGTTTCAGAACCGATTGAACTTCCGGCGGCACATCCACATGCGCTTGGAGACTCCGCGAAGCGACCACGGGAGGGTTCGTCCGGCTCGGTTGAATGATTTGAATGAGGATCAAGAACGCAATCGAGCCAACAACAATCCATCTAGCCGGAACACGTTTCATAGAAAAGTTTCTCCCAAAGTTTTTGAAATCAAATTTGCCTCTATAAATTACCGGCACATGTTCGGCATGTTGGCCATGGGATGGCAGGTTCCGGGGCCGCGCTCATCCGTGAACTGCGTGACCGTAAAATTAAACAACTCTGGTTTGGCATCCGACCCCATGCCGGACAGATTCAGGAGCAGAGTAAATGTTACAGGAAATTTTACTCCATTGCCCAAGTCAGCTTCTAGCGTTTCCTTTTCCTTTCTAGATGCAAGATCGCTCTGGGGCATCAATTTAAGGATCTCGTAGGATACAAGGGAAACGCCTTCAACCCACCTTCACTCACTGGTCGCAGGCTCTACTGGCGCTGGATTTTTGGGCAGAAGGGCAAGGGAGGAAGACTGCGGAGAAGGAGCGGGCGGGGTTCCAGATTGACAGTTACGCTTGCGGGATCGTCATCAGGCGTTTCGGCCGTGCGTTCTCTTCTTGGAGAACGTCCCGGCTGAAACGCCCTGACCTCTGTTTCATGACGCTTAGTTCTTGGCAGGAGCGACGGAGGTCGCTTCTACTGTGCCCATCAGCGCGTACGAGGCGGTCGGTTCGTCTGTGTTCAGACGCCCAGCGACTGTCACGTCTTGACCGGACATTTTTGCCAGCACATTCTTGTCCCCTGTCAGGCGGAAGATCTTATTTCCGGAGACAATGGTGTATTGGCCGCCCATGAAGTTGGCGCAATATTGGATGGTCTGGGCAACGCTCATCCCTTTGCGCGGGGTTACCGTGCCACCGCCGAATCTCGAACAGCTCACTTTTCCGGTGATGGTCACATTGTCTGAGTTAGACCTCGTGGACGACTGGGCCGCTGGCGCCGCCAACGCCGCGAACGGGCTGGCGAGAACAGCGAAAAGCCCTGCGTAAATCGCTACCTTTTTCATTGTGACTCCTTTGTTGTCGTTTCCCCTTATGAAAATCCGACGAACGTATCTACTTCGATGAATTCGATCCTGCCGTCGGGTTTGAACCATAAACAAACCATTTCGGCGATGATCGAATGTCTCGTCGTAAATGCGTTCATCGTTCACGTAAACGAATGTAAACAAACTGGAGTCAACGAGGCATAAACAATCCGTACGAATCGGGTAAACAGATATAAATGGACCATTTCAATTCCAAATGCAGACGATTCGTTTAGTCAACGCAACATTCCTGATTCCTAAAAGAGAAAGTATGAATTGGACCGAGAGGTTAACAAAACATAAACTTCCGGCGCTGGTCGGGGCCTGACGCTCACCGGCCTACCAGCGGAAAAGGAGTCGTTTATTCTATGATGAATAAGACTTATGGGGTGTGTATGTGTCTGTTGGCATTAGGGTTGGTAGGAATAGGGGCTCCAGCCAGCCATGCAAAAAGCCGTTTAGCGGCAGGGGAATCAGCAGGCGGGAGCGAGACGACTACGACGAGCGCCGCGAGTTCGTCGAGTTCTACCACTGCGTCAAGCACTTCGGATTTGCAGCAGCGTATCGACGCGCTTAAAGCGGAGCTGGCTGATTTGAATACTGAATTGGCGGCAGCGAAGGATGGGGATTCGGCTACTTCAGCGGCGGCACCACAAGACCAAGGCGCCCCGCCAGCAGCAGCTCCGGCAACGGCGCCAGCTGCGGCCGCCCCGATGCCTTTGCCAACCCCGTCGATGTCAGGGCCGCTCGCAACGGGGATCCCGCAT
>Ga0116223_10004363_pt1 | contig 12257 bp, 10 predicted proteins | sample Sb_taG_3_FD_90092 | JGI IMG/M metagenome (GOLD analysis project Ga0116223, IMG submission 90092) | Peat soil microbial communities from Weissenstadt, Germany - Sb_50d_a_PC metaG | ecosystem: Environmental > Terrestrial > Soil > Wetlands > Peat | place: Germany: Weissenstadt | collected 2010-09-21 | reverse complement strand
TTAGCGCTGTTTTACAATAAAAATCCTTATTCCGGAATAATTTGCAGCTAATTTTTTATTATTGAATACTTTACGGGAAATGGGGGGGGGGGGTACAAAAACCAACTGACAAATAAACGTCAAGAGCCGGAGCGTAAATCCATGTGTCATCTTGTACGCCAGGCGACACTCTTGTACAATATGTCACATATATTAGAGCGTGACACATGAACGCTGAAACTCGCATGCGTGTCAACGAAAACGGACGCGTCGTCATTCCCGCCTCCTATCGGAAAGCGCTGGGGATCAAGGCCGGAGACGAAGTGATTTTGCGCATGGAAGACGACGAGCTGCGAATCACGACGATGAAGCGGCGTCTTGATCGCGCTCGGCGGCGCATTCGGCAGTACGTGAAACCGGGCGTGTCTCTGGCGGACGAGCTCATCGCGGAACGGCGCGAGGCCGCAAAACGTGAGTAAGATCGTACTGGACGCGTCGGCCATGCTCGCCGTGCTCAATCGTGAGCCGGGCTCGGAGAAACTGACTCCGGAGATGCTGAGCTACGCTGCCGGGAGCACGGTTAATTTGGCCGAAGTCCATACGAAGCTGGTGAGTCGCGGCGGCAATCCCGATGAAGCCTGGGAGGATGCGCTCAGCGCGGTCCATGAACCCGTGCCGTTCACCGCAGAGCAAGCGAGATTTGCAGGCAACCTCGTGACTCAGACCCGCCCGCTCGGTCTGTCCTTGGGGGACCGCGCCTGTCTGGCGCTGGGAACTGCGCTTCATGCTCCGGTCTACACAACGGATAAATCCTGGAAAAACCTTAAAATTGGCGTCCGAATTCATGTCATTCGGTAAGTTGAAATGCCCGCTAGCGGCCAGAAGCTAGTAGCCTACTCCCATGTCCTTCCACTCCGGATTCGTCTGCATTCTCGGACGCCCCAATGCGGGCAAGAGCACGCTGTTGAATGCGCTGGTCGGCGAGAAGCTGGCCATCATTTCGCCGAAGCCCCAGACCACGCGCAACCGCATTCTCGGGATCATCAACGTTCCCAAGCAGAAGGGACGCGAGGCCGGGCAGATCGTGCTCATTGACACGCCCGGAGTTCACCGTTCCGGCTCCTCGCTCGGCCGCAAAATGATGAGCGAAGTGCGCGAGGCGCTCGAAGGCTGCGAACTGATTTTGATGATTGTCGACGCCAAGAAAAAATGGGACGCCGACGACGCCTTCGTCCTCGACCTGGCGAAAAAGGCTGGCACGCCGGTTTTCTTGCTGCTCAACAAAATTGATCTACTTGCGGACAAGAGCAAACTGCTCCCGCTGATCGCGCAGTTCCAAGCGCTGCACGATTTCACGGAGATCGTCCCTATCTCAGCTCTCAAGAAGAAGGGCCTCGACGAATTGCTGTCCTGCGTCCTGAAGGCTCTGCCCAACGGCCCGCGTTATTTTCCCGAGGATCAGATTACCGATCAGCCGGTGCGATTCATGGCGGCGGAGTTGATCCGCGAGCATGTTCTGATGCAGACGCATGAAGAGGTGCCGCACGCGGTCTCGGTCCTGATCGAGCAGTTCGAAGAGAGCCCGCGGCTGACGCGGATTGCCGCTGTGATTTTTTGCGAACGCGACGGCCAAAAGGCCATCCTGCTCGGCAAAGGCGGCCAAATGCTCAAGAAGATTGGAACCGCAGCCCGGCTCGACATCGAGAAGATGGTAGGGACCAAAGTTTTTCTCGAGCTTTTCGTCAAAATCAAGGCCGGATGGCGCGATTCGCGAAGCTTTGTGGAGGAACTGGATTGGCGGCGTCAACTACAGCAGATCGGGGGCCCGCCGGATAAGGAATCCTGAACCTTTAGATTTTGTCATCCCGAGCGAAGCGAGGGATGACAACTTCATAAATTGTCGCTAGCGCACCGTTCTTGAACCGACTTGCACCACGCCCTTTAGGCTATAGGTTTCAGGTCGTTAGGCGGCCAACTGACCCTGGTAACCCGCGGGCGTAATCCGCCAAGGTTGCCTGCGATTCAAATAAAGTTGCATCTCAGGCCCTAAGTCCCTAGAATCTGTCAGCGCCTTTCTGCATCTCAGTTAAGAGAAAGGCTGGAACCAAAGCCCACGGCCGTTTTATGCCAGATTCTTCCCCACCCTCTGAGCAGCCGCCGCAGTTGTGTAACTTCGACGCGGACAAGCTTGATCTCAAGCTGAGCGTGACCCTTGCCGCCGACCGCGATGCCGTGGACCCGGTCGTCCGCAGCGTGATGAATGTGGTGCGGGAAATGAAATGCGCTCCAGGACGCGAAGACGACATCGAACTAGCCCTGACCGAAGCCCTGGCCAATGCCGTCGTGCATGGCGCGAAAAACGATCCATCCAAAATTGTCGAATGCGATGTGGCCTGCGACGCGCAGCATGGCATGCTGATCGTGGTGCGCGATCCCGGCCCCGGTTTTGATCCCGCCAAGATTGCTGATCCCTGCCACGGTGAGAACATCTATTCGCATCACGGCCGTGGCATTTACCTGATCAATCAGTTGATGGACGAAGTCCAGTTTCACAAGAACGGGACTGAGATTCACATGCTGAAAAGGTAAGGCGCGCTTTTTCGCTATTCGTGGTTCGCTTTTCGCCATGCAGAAGTGCGAACAGCGAACGACGAACAGCGAGCAGCGGCTCTACTCTTTCGCCGCAATCCCCAAACTCTTCATCTTGCGATACAGGTGGCTTCGTTCCAGCCCGAGCACTTCTGCCGTGCGGCTGACGTTGCCATGATTCTCGTCCAGCTTTTTGAGAATGTAGTCGCGCTCATAGGCCGCCCGCGCCTGGTGCAGCGTGGAACCCTCGCTGCCCGCAACCCTCCGGCTGCCGTCGCGGTGCACCAGCGGCGGAAGATGCTTGCGCTCAAAGCGTGAGATGGTGGGATTCATGATCACGATGCGCTCGATCACATTGCGCAGCTCGCGGACGTTCCCCGGCCAGGCATAGCGCATCAGAACGTCGATAGCATCGTCGGTAATCTCTCTGGGACGCCGGCCGTAGGCCGAGGCAAATTCTTTCAGAAAGTGTCGCGCAAACAAAGGGATGTCTTCCTTGCGCTCGCGCAGCGGCGGCACCACAAACGGCACCACGTTCAGACGGTAAAAAAGATCCTCGCGGAAATTGCCCTTGGCGATTTCTTCCTCCAGGTCTTTGTTGGTGGAAGCAATCACTCGCACGTCGACGGTGACGGGATCGTCGCTTCCCACCGGGATGAATCGCTGTTGTTCCACGGTACGCAAGACTTTGGATTGCGTTTTCAGGCTCATGTCGCCGACTTCATCCAAAAACAAAGTTCCGCGATCGGCCTTCTGAAACTTGCCTTCCTTGTCGGCCGTAGCTCCCGGAAACGACGATTTGCGGTGTCCGAACAGTTCGCTGTCAATCAGGTCTTCGGGAATCGCGGCGCAATTCATCTCGACAAACATTTCATCCTTGCGCAGGCTCTGCATGTGGATGGCATGTGCCACCAGCTCTTTGCCCGTGCCCGATTCGCCGTAGATCAGCACGCGGCCGTTGGTCGGCGCCATCAGCGCAATCTGCTGGCGCAGCGCCTTCATGGGAACACTGTCGCCCACGATCACGCTCTTCGACTGCAGTTGCTTTCGCAGGTCGAGATTCTCATGACGCAGCCGCCGGGCTTCGATCGCATTTTTTACCAGGATGAGCGTCTTTTCGAGCGATAGCGGCTTTTCCGCAAAATCGTAGGCGCCCAGCTTGGTGGCGCGCACGGCGGTTTCGATGGTTCCGTGGCCCGAGATCATGATGACCTCCGGTGGATCCTCCATCTCGCGGATCCTTTCCAGCACTTCCAGCCCGTCGATCCCGGTTAGCCATACATCCAGCAGGATCAGGTCGAAGCCGCTCTTGCGCAGCAACTCCAGGCAGTCTTCGCCGCTCGGACTGACGCTGGTCTTGTATCCCTCCTCATCGAGGATGCCCCGCAAGGATTCGCGGATACTGGATTCGTCATCGACGATCAGGATGTGTGCCATGCCTAGCTTGCCGTCGGAGCGCTGATAGTTTCAACAGCTACGGGCAGTTCGACAACGAAGCGGCTGCCGAACGGCTTGTTTTCTTCCACGCGGATCGAACCACGATGGTCTTCCACAATTCTGCTCACAATGGCCAGACCCAGCCCTGTGCCGCGTTGCTTGGTCGAGAAGTACGGCAGGAAGAGTCGCTCCTTCACGTCGCGCGAAACTCCCTGCCCGGTGTCGGAGACCACCAGTTCGACGGCATCGCGGCTGGCCACCAGAGAGGTTGAAATGGTGATCTCTTTCAGGATCGCGTCCTGCATCGCCTCCGCGGCGTTATCCACCAGGTTCGCGACCGCGCGCTTGATTGCTTCCGGGTCGGCCATCACGGCCGGCAGATCGTTCGCCAGTTCCGTACGCACGCGAATGCCCTCCAGTCGCCCATTGAACATGATGAGCGCAGCCTCTACCAGGTTATTCAAGCTGGCGGGTTGTGGGCGGGAGGCGGGAAAACGCGCCAACACCGAAAATTCGTCCACCAGCGTGCGCACGGTTTCGACGGCATTCCGGATGGTTTCCGCGCAAGTGCGGATCACCTCGAGTGAGGCTGCATCGGGCGCGGCGCCCCGCGTCAAATGGCGATGAATGCGCTCGGCGGAAAGCGCGATCGGGGTCAGCGGGTTCTTGATCTCATGCGCCACGCGCCGCGCCACCTCGCGCCAGGCTGCCTGTTTCTGTGCTCGCAGAAGGTCCGAGAGGTCTTCGAACACCAGCACGTATCCCAGCCCCTCGGCGGCGTGGCTCAGCGCGGACACGGTTACGGCGACATTCAACTGCGCTCGGGGCAGGGCAAGTTCCATGTTGGCTGCCGTGATGCCCATACGATCGGCACGGCGGAGCAGCGGTTCCAGGTCGGCGAGCACATCGGCGGGCATTACGTCCCGCAGTGGCTGGTTCACCAGCGCCGCCGGGCTCACGTACTCGCTCCGCTCCAGGTAAAACATTCGGGAGAACGCGGCGTTCGCCAGCGTCACCCGGCGCGCCGCGTCAATCGAAATCACTCCGGTCGGAATGCTCTCCAGGACCGTTTCGATGTACCGGCGTCTCCTTTCGAGCGCCTCGTTCGCAGCGCCCACATCGCGACTGGAGGCTTCGATCTGACGCCGGCTGGATTCGAGCTGCTCCGCCATGCTGTTGAAAGACTGCACCAGTTCGGCCAGTTCGTCGGTGGCGCGGATATCGACGCGGTAATCCAGTTGCCCTTTGGAGATGGCTTCCGTACCCGCCGCCAGCGCCGCCACTGGACGGTTGACCAATTTCGAAAGCAGCAACGCAAGCCAGGTCGAAGCGAACAGCACCACCACCGTGAGCAGCAGCAGAAATCCGATGTAAGTACGCCGAAACAGTTTCCTTTTTGCGGCCAGTTCGATGTAACGCTTCTGGCTTTCCTGAATCTGCCTCGCCGTTTCGGCAAATTTCGGCGGGAGCGGCATGGCGACGAACACAGTGCCGCCTTGGACCGGGGCGGCCGCGACAATGTAGTCCGTCTGACCCCACTGGAAATGGGGGTGCTCTCCGCGCAGGGCCGGCTGCGCCGGGAAGCCAGCCCTCATGTCTGTCCAGAGCGCCGGGGTGTTCAGACTGGCTGCCGCGTTGCCGTTCGCCAGGACCAGAACGAATCCGCCCTGCAGCGCCGGGATATGTTCCCGAAGTTCATCAGTGGCGGCAGAGAAATTTCCGCTGGCAAACGCTCTTTGAAATTCGCCCGTTTGTGCGATGGCTTGTGCTTCCGAGGCGGCATTCTGGCCCGCGTAATCATAGAGCAGATCCGACATCGCCGCGGTATCCGCACGCACTTCCTCAACCGGTTGGGAAAACCACTTGTCAATCGAGCGGTTCATCAGCCCATACGAGAACCAGAACATCGCAATCACGGGCAAGAACGACAGCAGCAGGCTGACCACCACCAGGCGCGTGCGGAACTTGGAACCGGCCACGCCTAGCCGCCGTTCAGCATAGAGTTTCAGCAGGTTTCGTCCGAGAACGATCGTCAGCGCCACGAAGGCAAAGAAAATCAGGCCGCTCAGTCCGGCAAAAAACAGAAGCTCCTGATTGCTGTCAGGGCTGATGAACTTCAGATTGAACGAGGCCTGCGACACCAGGATCGCGAGCAGCAGAAAAGCGCCGATCGCCAGCGCGATCACCGCTTTCCGGCGGCCGGAGGTCTTGGTTTCGTCGCGAATTGGATTCGATGCGGCCAAGGATTGATTACATTATAGAACCCTAAAGGAAAGCGTCGCCGGTCGCTGTCCGTCGCCAGGCGGACAGCGAATAGCGATCAGCGAGGAGCGGACAGCGAATAGCGAACGACTAACGCCCTGCCTCCAGCGCCTTCCGCAGCGCCTCGTAGGCCGGCTTGGCCCGATAGTTCCGGTCAAACGGCAGGGCCGCGCCTTGCGTCTGCTTCGAGTGCGATCCGATCCACGAATACTTGTCCGTGAAACCCCATGTCTGGATCGCCGTGCACCCGGGATGAGACAGACAAGCCGTGGCAATCTCGCGATAGATGTCCGCCTGCCGTTGCAGGTCCTCGGGGCGAGGATTGCCGTTCGGATCGACCGGCAGGGCAACATCCATCTCGGTGATGTGGACCTGCACTCCCAAAGCCGTGAAGCGGTGGATATTGGCAGAAATGGACGCGACATCGGCGTGCAGGTTCGCGATGTGCATCTGAAATCCCACGCCGTCGATCGGGACACCGCGCTGCCGGAAATCGCGAACCATGGCATAGATCGCGTCCGACTTCGGATTCATGGTTTCCGCCCCGGCCTCGTTGTAAAACAGCAGAGCTTGCGGATCGGCTTCATGCGCCCAGCGGAAACAACGCTCAATATAGGAGCTACCGCTCCCCACCAGGCCAATTCCGGGCTGATCTCGCCAGATCGTGCTGCGCAGTCTTCCCGGCTGCAACTCGTCGTAGGCCTCATTGATCACGTCCCACGCGAATATCTTGCCCCGGTAATGTCCGGCCACGGTTTTGATGTGCTGCTCAAGAATTTCAGCAAGCTCGCTGGAAGTGAATTTTCCTTCCGTCAGCCAGGTTGGCATCTGCCGGTGCCAGACCAGCGTGTGACCGCGAACCTTCATGCCATGTCGGCTGGCGAAATCCACGATCTGGTCGCCGGGCAAAAAATTGAAAGACTGCCGCTCCGGATGCACCACCTCCCACTTGAGCGCGTCTTCCGGTTCCACCATATTGAAGTCGCGCCCAAGCGTGGCCGCGTAGGCCGCCTCGGAGAGTTGCGCCGGCCGCACCGCAGTGCCAATGAGCATTCCCGAACCTTGTGCGGCCTCACGCAACGACTGCTCTGGGGCAGCAGCGCCAAATTCTAGGCAAGAGGCCGCGGTCGCCAAAACAAAAACCAGCGCTCGCCATTTTATGTCGTAACACACTCCGAACTCTCGTCGACTCACTTTGCCTCAGCCAGGAACTTCTTCAAAGGACATTGCTCACACTGCGGTTGTGACTTTAGGCAGTAATTCTTGGCTACTCCGACGATCAGCCCGTGCATTTCATTGAACACCTGAACCAGCGCAGTACGCCCGGCTGTACTCACGCGCGAAGGGCGATGAACCGAGCCCGGCGGCAGGACCGCAGTCTTGGCTGACCCAGACTCGGTTTCGACTCGCGCGGTTTCCTCCGCAGCGGGTGCCCCGTCCAAGCTCTGCTTGGGCGGGGGTGTTCCGCCCAGCGCCCGCTCAAACAGCAGTCGAATTTCGTCATAGCCCGCCGCGCTGGAAACAATCTGGTGCCGTTCCAGAATCCGCCTCGTGTAAGCGTCCACCACAAAGGCCGGGTGATTGCCCGCATACAACAGAATCGAGTCCGCGGTCTCCGGCCCTACGCCATTGAGCGCGAGCAACTCGTCCCGGAGTTCCGTCGTTGGCCGCGCGAACATCCGCGCGAGCGAACCGCCGTAGCGCTCATCGAGAAAGCTCACAAACGTTTTCAGGCGCTGCGCTTTCTGCCGGAAGTAACCCGCCGGGCGAATCAATTGCTCAAGCTTAGGCGGAGGCGTGCGCCGGATTCCGCTGACCGTCAAAAGCCGCGCTTTCCGAAGGTTGCCGACCGCCTTCTCAACGTTCGTCCACGCAGTGTTCTGCGTTAGATACGCCCCAACAATTACCTCAAAGCGCGATTGCGCCGGCCACCAGTGCTGGCGTCCCCAGGCGGAAAACAACGTGTGGTAGTAAGCGCGGATCGCGTCGTGTTTGGTTTCGCTCATGGCGCGCGCCGGTTGGAGTACGGGCATCACCATTCTAGCTGCAAGTCCAAAATGCAACCCTGCGAACCGCCAACTGGCTGCTTCCGGCGAGTACCTCATAGCTCGCAGCCCCGACACTACAACCCCTCTTATAAATGGGCTCGACGGCAGGCTTGGCTCTTCTCTGCAGCTCTCGCTTAGAAAAAATGGGCAAAATCAACGGACGGTTTTCGCAGCTCAGCTCGGCGTGCGTCGATCCGGTTTCCAATCCGGCCACGGAGGCACAGTGCGGGCGTACTATCATCATTTTGCACCGGAACGTAGCTAGATTGATGGAAGTCCGGACGGATTCGGCGTAAAGTTGGCTTTCGCCCGTTTTCAGGGGAAGACAATCAGGTATTCCATTCCGTCAGTCTTATCACGGGAAAACACAGGTCAGATTCACTGTGTTTGGCTGGTTCCGCACAAGGTGGCGGCAGAGCCTTTCAAACATCTATGGAGGAGACCATATGAAGAGCGTTTGGTTGGGAGTAATTTTGCTTGCCGTGATTGCGTTGCCCGCTTTTGGGCAAAAGAAAGAACAGGAGCGCGTTGAGAATGCCGGGAAGGTAATGCGAGAAATTATGAATATTCCCGACAACATTCCGCAAGCTGTAATCGACAAAGCGGACTGTGTTGTCGTTTTGCCTTCCGTGCTCAAATTGGCCATCGGAATCGGCGGGAGTTACGGCCGGGGCGTGATGACCTGCCGCGGCGGCAAGGAGTTCCAGGGCCCTTGGGGTGCTCCAACCATGATGGCGCTCGAGGGTGGCAGCGTTGGCTTTCAGTTGGGCGGCCAGGCGACCGACTTCGTATTGCTGCTGATGAGCCCTCGATCAGCCGATAACATCCTCACCAGCAAGGTCAAGCTGGGAGGTGATGCCTCTGCTGCGGCAGGCCCGGTAGGACGGAACGCCTCCGCCGAAACCGACGTAACACTGCGGGCCGAGATTCTTTCCTATTCTCGTGCTCGGGGACTGTTTGCTGGAATCTCTCTCGCCGGCTCGACCCTCCGTCCAGACAACGATGCCAACAAGAACCTGTACGGAATAGACGTGAACGCGAAGGACATTGTGTTCAAAGGCGCGGCGGCGCCTCCATCCGCACATTTGTTGCTGGCTACGCTGAACAAGAAGTCTCCCAAAAACAAATCGAAGAACTGACGGGCCTGGGTCCGCATTCCCAGCACCCCCGGCAGATTGTTGGCGAAACAGTGCGCCGTGAAAGGCGGTGGACTTCAGCGGGTGTAAGTCCCGCCCGGGAACTGGTTCGCTCCACCCGGTAGCAATCGAAGCGGCAGCGGAGGCAACGAGACTGCCGGAGCTTTCGATGAGCCTAGCCACCCCAGGTTGTGTTCAGAAGTTGCGGACGGCGTCACACGCTTCCTTATTAACCCAGACGGACGCAAGAAGCAACGAAGGACATGGGGACCGGCGGCTCCAGCCAAGTGATTTCGGCAGGACCGCGCGCGTGACGCCCACGGTGGCGCACCATCGTGGTGTCTCCAAGTGAATGGCTACTCGATTCAGAATGAATCGGGTCTGTCACCGATTCGGTGACCGCCATGAAAAGGTTGCTCTCGTCGGCAGTTGTTGAAATATCCCGTGGCTGTTGAAAAACTCCTTTTCAGGGATTTCAACAAGAAAGCCGTTCGTAAGTTATTGAATGTTCGTTGGCCGCAGACGCGGAAATTCACTGAAATTACTGCTTTGGTTCCTTTTTCAACAGCCACTCCCCATTTACACTAACGACCCGGTCCGATCCAATGAGGCAGCCAACGCAGAGGTGGCAGCGCCAGCCTGCTGTTGCCCGCATTGCCACGGTAACCAAATTTTCAGCAAGTTCCGTCGTATCAACGCCCTTGGTTACCCTCACACTGAACCTAAGTTACTTTTTCGGAATGCCCATTGGGTTGACAATTTGTGTCAGTGCGAAAGCCTCCTTGCTGATCCCCCCGGAAATCAGCGGCTTCGCATTGACCCCAGATTTCGCGGGAATACAGGAGAGATATGTCGCAGCGGCTGGGTGACCTGCTCGTCAAAGAAAAGGTCATTACCCAAGAGCAACTGGAGCAGGCGACCAAGCTCCAGAAGGAGTCTCACACTCGCCTCGCTTCCGCGCTGGTGAAGTTGGGATTTCTCTCGGATGAGGATGTCACAAACTTTCTCTCCCGCCAGTACGGCGTGCCCGCCATTAATCTTTCTTATTTTGAAATCGACCCCGCCGTGGTCAAGCTGATTCCCTACGAAACCGCGAAACGCTATCAGATTTTGCCGCTCAGCCGCGTCGGCGCTTCGCTCACCATCGCCATGGTGGATCCCACCAACGTCTTTGCCATGGACGATATCAAGTTCATGACCGGCTTCAACATCGAACCGGTCGTGGCCTCGGAAAGCTCCATCATCGAGGGCATCGACAAGGCCTACGGTACTTCCAAGGAAGAAGAGCTCGAGCAGGTCATGCAGTCGATGAACGACGCCGGCGACGGCGCCGATATCGAGGTGCAGGACGAAGAGCAGGAACTCGAGCTCCGAGAGCTGGAGAAAGCGGCCGACGAAGCTCCCATCGTCAAGCTCGTGAACCTGGTGCTCACCGATGCCGTGAAGCGCGGCGCCAGCGACATTCACATGGAGCCGTATGAAAAGGAATTCCGGGTCCGCTTCCGCATTGACGGAATTCTGCATTTGATCATGAATCCGCCGTTGAAGCTGAAGGACGCCATCACTTCGCGCCTCAAGATCATGGCCAAACTCGACATCAGCGAAAAGCGGCTGCCGCAGGACGGCCGCATCATGCTGAAGATGCAGATTGGCGGCAAGAAAAAGCAGCTCGATTTTCGCGTCTCCACTTTGCCCACGCTCTGGGGCGAGAAGATCGTGCTCCGGCTGCTCGACAAGGAAAATCTGCGCCTCGACATGACCAAGCTCGGCTTCGAGCAGGAGTCGCTGGTCAAATTCGAGAAGGCCATCCTGAAGCCCTACGGCATGGTGCTGGTCACGGGGCCGACAGGATCCGGCAAGACCAACACGCTCTACTCTTCCATCTCGCGACTGAACCAGCCCGATACCAACATCATGACCGCCGAAGATCCAGTTGAGTTCCAACTGGGAGGCGTGAACCAGGTGCAGATGAAGGAGCAGATCGGCCTGAATTTTGCGGCGGCCCTGCGCGCCTTTCTGCGCCAAGACCCCAACATCATCCTGGTCGGCGAAATCCGCGATTTTGAGACCGCGGAAATCGCCATCAAGGCCGCACTCACCGGCCACCTCGTTTTATCTACGCTGCACACCAATGGCGCGCCCGAAACCATCACCCGTCTCATGAACATGGGAATCGAGCCCTTCCTGGTGGCGACTTCGGTTCATCTGATCTGTGCCCAGCGCCTCATCCGGCGGATCTGCAAGGACTGTTCCGAGCCGGTCGAGATGCCGGTTCAGGCCCTGATCGACGAAGGCTTTACCCCCGAAGAGGCGAAGACGGTGCAGGTCATGAAGGGCAAAGGCTGCGCCACCTGCAACAAGACCGGCTACAAAGGCCGGACTGGTTTGTACGAAGTGATGGAAGTCGACGATGAGATCAAGGAACTGGTTCTGGTGGGCGCCTCGGCGCTCGAACTCAAGAAGAAAGCGATTGAACGCGGCATGATCACCCTGCGTCGCAGCGGGCTGATCAAGGTTGCGCAAGGCTGGACCACGCTCGAAGAAGTGGCTCGCGAAACGATCCACTAGAAATGGCAGAAGGAAAGAAAGAAAACTATGGCACTCTCATTAAGCGATCTGCTCCGCCGCATGCTGGAGATGGGAGGAAGCGACCTCCACATCACCACCAACTCTCCGCCACAAATCCGCGTGCACGGACATCTGGTGCCGCTCGACCTGCCCCAGTTGACGCCCGCCGAGACCAAGCAACTGGCCTACAGCGTGATGACCGATTCGCAGAAGCACCGTTTCGAAGAAAGCCTGGAAC
>Ga0116223_10004357_pt1 | contig 12272 bp, 5 predicted proteins | sample Sb_taG_3_FD_90092 | JGI IMG/M metagenome (GOLD analysis project Ga0116223, IMG submission 90092) | Peat soil microbial communities from Weissenstadt, Germany - Sb_50d_a_PC metaG | ecosystem: Environmental > Terrestrial > Soil > Wetlands > Peat | place: Germany: Weissenstadt | collected 2010-09-21 | reverse complement strand
CGGCAGGCGTTGCAGTAGAGCTGGCGGAACTGCTTCTGTTTGCCGTAGTGGCCGCAGACCGAGAGGTTGCCGGCGTCACGTTTGCCGTAGAGCGTACAGCCGGTATTCTGGCAGCAGAAACGTGCGAGGTCGTGCATGAGGCAAATTGGCCCAGTGCAAGGGGAGGCGACGTGTTCGGAACAGAGCTTCGACAATCACGACTCATTCTACGTACCATCCCTCGCCATGGTTCAACTTACCTGGGACACGACCGACGCTCTTCTCACCTCGAATCGACCATTCCGGAAATGGCACGCCATGTTTGACGTGGACAACACCCTGGCCGCGTCCTTAATGGTGCTTCCAGCGACTTCGCGTGCGGGTCGTTGGAGATGAGTTGGGAGGGTACCTGGGTGCAGGAATCGGCCAACAAGTGGCGGGGCTTGTCGTCACCTGGACTACCTGATCCAGGCTGACGATTCACTTTTTCTTGGGGAGGGGAACGAGGGCTGGTTGCTTGATACTTGGGTGTTACCATGTACTTTGTACTTTGCCATACAAATCCGTGAAGACCGAATTTTTGTTGTGGGACGTGGACGCATTGGCTATAAACTGAAACGGGTGGCGATCATCTCGTGATAGGGTCCCCACGGTGAACACATGATGAGCCCGGTAGAGTCAGGTGGCGTCGGGGTGGCGATCGACGAGCTACTTGACGAGCAATGTCGACGGTGGAGGGGTTGCGACGCGACACCTGTAGAGAAGTACCTCGAGCGGCACCCGTGCCTCCGGGATGTCCCGGAGTCGGTCCTGGCGCTGATCTTCAACGAGGTCGATCTCCGCGAGGAGCTTGGCGAGTCGCCGCGGGCCGACGAGTACGTCCGTCGGTTCCCCGGCCTGGCCGGGGAGGTGGCCGAGCAGTTCGAGATCCACCGCGCGTTGCGCGTCGGCCCGCTCGCAGGGGATGGCTCGTCGGAAGGTTCAGGAGGAGACGCAGTCCCGCCGCCGCCGGAGGACTCGCGAAAGCTCTGGCCCGACGTGCCCGGCTACGAGATCCTCGACGTGCTCGGGAGCGGCGGAATAGGAGTCGTCTACCGCGCGCTCGACAAGAACCGCGGCGCCAAGGTCGCGCTGAAGGCGGTCCGGCAGGAGAACCCGGCGGCAATCCTCCGGTTCAAGCAGGAGTTTCGCGGTCTTCTGGAGGTCGTCCACACCAACCTTGTGCGGCTCTACGAGCTGATCTTCCATGACAGCGGCTGGTACATCGTCATGGAGCTGGTCAAGGGAGTCGACTTCCTGGGGTACGTGCGGGGCGATCCTTGCACCGCGGCCGATGACTTGCGAAGGACAGCGTTGAAGACGACGGAAGTCCATGACAGCCTGACTTCGGTCGCCCCGGAGCCTGGCCACCTCGGGCCGGCCCAGGCTCTCAAACCGCTCGCGTCGGCCAATCGGATGCGCCTCCGGAACGCGCTCTTGCAGCTCGCTCGGGGGATCGCGTCGGTACACGACGCGGGCAAGCTGCACCGCGACATCAAGCCGTCTAACGTGCTGGTGACACCGGGGGGCCGCGTCGTCCTCCTCGACTTGCTGGTTACCGACCTGGGTCACCAGGAGCTGACTCAGCCCTCCGAGGGGCACGCGCTGGGAACGGCCGCCTACATGTCGCCGGAGCAGGCGGCGGGCATGAAGGTCTCGGCGTCCAGCGACTGGTACAGCATGGGTGTGATGCTCTACGAGGCGCTGAACGGGCGGCTGCCTTTCCTGGGCAGCCCGCTAGAAGTCATGATGGACAAACAGCGGTTCGACCCTCCTCCGCCCCTCGAGCTGGTGCCCGACTTGCCCGACGACCTCGCCGCGTTGTGCGTCGATCTGCTCCGCCGCGACCCGTCAACCCGGCCCACAGGGCACGATATCCTGCGGCGGCTGGGGGGCGGGCCGGACCTCGACCAGGGCAGTGGGCTGCCCTCCTCGCTCGGCCAGCTCCCGCTGGTGGGACGCGAGCGGCACCGCTGCGTGTTGCACGATGCCTTCGCTGCCGTGAGGGAGGGTCGCACCGTCATACTGCAGGTCCACGGCCCCTCGGGAGCGGGCAAGTCCATCCTGGTCCAGCAGTACCTCGACGATCTGATCGAGGGCGGGGAGGATGTTGTCCTGGCCGGTCGGTGCTACCAGCAGGAATCGGTGCCTTACAAGGCCCTTGATGCCACCGTCGACATGCTGGCCCGTTACCTGACGAGCTTGCCGCCAGCCGAGGCCCGCGCCCTGTTGCCGCGCGACCTCGGGGCACTGGCCCGGGTCTTCCCGGCGCTGCGGCGCGTCGAGGCGATTGCTGAGGCACCCCGCAGAGCCGTCGAGGTTCCCGACCCGCAGGAGTCGAGGCGCCGCGCGTTCACCGCCCTGCGCGAGTTGCTGGCCCGACTGGGCGATCATCGTCCCCTCGTCGTGAGCATCGACGACGCCCAGTGGGGCGACCTCGACAGCGCCACGCTCCTGGCCGAGGTCCTCCGGCCGCCCGATCCCCCTCTGCTTCTGCTCGTGGCGAGCTATCGGAGCGAGGACCGGGAGAACAGCCCGTTTGTGCGGGCGCTCGAGGGGTTAGAGGGTCGAACGGACCATGCGGTCCAGAGGCGAGAGCTGCTCGTCGAGGCGCTGACGCCGGCCGAATCGCGCGAGCTGGCCCTGACCTTGATCGGCCGCGCCGGACCGGAGGCTTTGGCCCGGGCCGAGGACGTCGCCCGCGAGTCGGGCGGCAACCCGTTCTTCGTGGGTGAGTTGGTGCGGCACGTCCTGGCCGGCGAGGACCCCTTGGGTGCACGGGGGTCTGCCGCGGAGGTCGGCCTCGACGACGTGCTCTGGACCCGGATCCTCCGCCTGCCCGAGGAGGCGCGGCTGCTGCTGGAGGTGGTCGCCATCTCGGGCCGACCGCTCCGCGAAGCCGACGCCTGCCGCTGCGTCGAGGGCCTGGTCGACGGCCGGTCGGCCCTGGCTCTGTTGCGGTCAGGCCGGCTGGTCCGGGGGGTCTCCGGGACGGATGAGGAGATCGAGACCTACCACGATCGGATTCGCGAGACGGTGGTTGCTCGGCTGGGCCCGGAAGCGCTGCGAGGCCATCACCGCCGGCTGGCGGTGGCGCTCGAGGCGTCGGGCCGGGCCGATCCCGAAGTGCTCGGTGCCCACTTCTGCGGGGCGGGAGAGGCGGAAAAGGCGGGGAGCTACTTCGCCGCGGCGGCCGTCCGAGCCGCTTATGCCCTGGCTTTCGACCGGGCAGCGAAGCTCTACCGGCTGGCTCTGGAGGTGCCTCCGGCTGACGCGGGTGCGGTCCGGCAACTCCACGCGGCGCTGGGCGACGCCCTGGCCAACGCCGGCCGCGGAGCTGAAGCCGCGCGGGCCTACCTGGAGGCCACGGAGGGCGCCACCGTCGCCGAGGCACTGGAGCTCCGCCGCCGGGCCGCGCTGCAATACCTGATCAGCGGGCATATCGACGAAGGCCTCGCGGCCCTCCGTTCTGTGCTCGGCGCAGTGGGGATGCAGTTGCCGGCCACGCCACAAGTGGCGTTCCTATCACTCCTCTGGCGGCGGGCACTGCTGAAGCTCCGTGGGCTCGCCTACCGGCGGCGCGACCCCAGCGAGATCTCCCCGGCCGACCTGACCCGCATCGACGTCTGCTGGTCGGCCGCGACCGGCCTGAGCGTCGTCGATTGGATCCGCGGGGCCGACTTTCAGGTCCGTTGCCTCCTGCTGGCCCTCCGTGCCGGCGAGCGCTCGCGGATCGCCCGCTCGCTGGCGATGGAGGCGGCCCACAGCGCGACCGGGGGGCTGCGCTGCCGCTCTCGTACGGCCAACCTGCTGGCGGCCGCCGAGCAGCTCGCCCGGCAGGCCGACGATGCGTACCCGCTTGGCATGGTCGCCCTGGCCAGCGGTACTGCGGCTTACCTCGAAGGCAACTGGAAGGAAGCCCACGTCCATTGCGATCGGGCCTGCGTCATCTTCCGCGAACGTTGTACCGGCGTGCATTGGGAGCGGGACACCGCGAGCGCCTTCGGACTCTGGGCCCTCAGCCACATGGGCGAGATCGCCGAGCTCGGCCGCCAGGGGCCTCGACTCCTGGCCGAGGCTCGCGACCGGGGCGATCGCTACGCCGTGATGAATCTGAGCACCTACCTGCTCTCCATCGTCCGCCTGGCGGCCGACGAGTCCGAGCTGGCGCGCGACGAGGTCGGCCAGGCCATTGCCCACTGGTCGAGGGGCGGCTATCACGTCCAGCACAACGACCAGGCCTGGGGGATGGCCCAGATCGAGCTCTACGCCGGGCGCGGCGGTGCAGCCTGGGACCTGATCACGTGGAACTGGCCGGCGCTGTCGCGTTCGCTCCTCCTGCACGTGCAGTTCGTCCGAGTTGCGATGTGGCAGCTCCGCGCGCGTTGCGCCCTGGCGGCGGCCGAGGGTTGCAACGAGCCCGAGCCCCTGCTCCGCACCGCCGCGGCTGACGCGCGGCGGCTCGAGAGCGAGGCGACGCCCTGGTCGCAGGCGGCGGCCCGGCTAGTCCGTGCCGCCCTGGCCTGGAACCGCGGCGACGACGTCGCCGCCGCCGACCTCCTGACCGAAGCCGCCGGGCGGTTCGACGCCAATACGATGGCTCTCTGCGCCGCCGCTGCCCGGCGGCGGCTGGGCGTGCTGGTCGGCGGCGACCGGGGTGCGGCGCTGATCACGGCGGCCGACACTTGGATGCGCAGTCAGGAGATCCGACATCCGGGCCGCATGACGGAGGTCTACGCGCCGGGCTTCAATCGCCGGCCCGGCCGCCAGGCATGATCGGGGAGCCGGCCGGCCCCTCGCCACCTTACAGCCGCGTTGGGGCTGCGACCAGGGCGTCCGGTGCGAGCCCCAGGTCGCTCGCCTGCTCGACCAGCCGCCAAACATTGCCCCCGAATGCCCTGCCGGTGCGCGTCTCCAGGGACCGCAGCAGGGAGTCTCGTGACGGCCCGACGCACATCGGGTATTTCAGGAGGTTGATCACCTTCGCGGCATCCAGGTAGCCCGGGATGCCCGCCAAGGCGTCGACCAGGTCCTGCAGCGCCAGGCTGTCTCCTGCCACGGCGATGATGTCGATCACCCGCCCTACGGAGCGCGGGGCGGCCTCCGACGACAGCCGCGGCACGACCGTCTTCATCGCCTCGGCCAGATACCGCAGGTCGTCCCGGTCGCCGGCGCTTGTAACCGCCTCGAAGAGCCGCTCGGCGACCCGATCAGCGACCCGTTCGGCCTCCGACGCCGTCAGCCGGGGACCAAGCGCCTCCAGGGCGCGGGCCAGCCGCAGCATCTCGACGGGGGTCCGGGCGGCACCCAGCGCGGCAAGCCGCTCCTCAGCGGCACCGGGTGTGAGCAACAGCCCGATTTTGCCAAGCGCTTCGCCCAGGCACCGCAGGTCGTCAGCCTCGTGAGCCTCGAACATGGCCTCGATGAGCCGATCTGTGGCCCGTTCGACGAAGTGCTCGACGTCCGCCGCAGGGAGCCGCTGCGCGACGACGCGGAGGCCCTCGGCCAGGGCCCGGATGGTCACCGCGACGCGAGCTCGCAGCAGACCAGTCCCGAGTTGCTCAGCGGCTCGGGCCGTGGCCGACGCCGTCAGCCGCGGCACGACCGCCTGCAGGCCGCGCGCCAGTGTCTCGAGCGCACCGCGGTCGCTGATCAGTGACATGGCAGCCACGATCCGCTCGGTCGCCCGGTCGGCGTCCGGCGCCGGGAGCCGCGGGCCGACCTGTTCCAGATTGCGGGCCAGCCGCACGATCTCAAAGGCGTTCCGGGCCCCCGACAGCGTCGCGAGGGCCCTTTTGGCGGCCGCCGCCGGGAGCCAGGGCCACACCGCTTCCAGGCCCCCGGCCAGCCGGCAGAGGTCATCCAGGTCACCCGCGTCAGTCATGACCTCGACGAGCCGCTCGGCGGCCGGTTCGGAGATCGCCGCCGACAATCCCGGACTGACCGCGCTCAAGCCCCGCGCCAGCCGGGCGAGCTGGTGCGAGTCGCGTGTCTGGGTCATCGCCTCGAGAAGCCGGCTTGCCACCTGCTCGGCGGCCGCGGGTAAGAGTCTTGGGCCCGTCACTGCGAGCATCTCGGATGCCCACCCAGCCGCGCTGGTGTCGTCGTTGGTCATGTCGAGCAGGAGCCGCCTTGTTACCCGCTCGGCGGCCTGGGACGACATCTGCCGGGCAAGTGTCAGGGCCTCCTTGTCGAGCGGAACGTCCCGCGCGTCCACCAAGGTCGCCAGCGACTCGGACGCCAGCAGCCGGAATTCCTCGTCCTCGGCCCCGAGCGCGACCCCGATCCGCGCGCACGTCCATGGGATGCGCGGGTCCACCGCCGGTTTGCGGAGCCCGGGGAGCACGACCTCTTCAAGGATCGCCCGCCGCCGCGCCAGGCTCAAGCCGACCGCCGCATTGACAAACGGCTCCAGCCGGTTGGCCAGTTGCTCGGCCGTCCCCGCCTCCTCGAGGGCCCGCTTGAGAACCAGGATGCGGACGAGCTCCTCGCTCGGGGGCAAGCTCGCCAGTTCCCACAGGGCGCCCAGCTCGATCCGGCTGATCGGGCCGGCCGCTTGCCCCAGGGCTCGAAGCAGTCCCTCGGCGCGGAGGCGGCAGCGATCGTAGTCTTCGCGGTCGCGCGCCCGGCGGCTCGCCTCGACCAGCCGGAGCTCATCGCCCGACCGAGCCCGCATCACCCCTTCCGCCCGCTCGACCACCGCCAGGTCGTGCTCCTCGAGAGCAGCCCCTTCCCGGCCCCTTTCCCACTCCGGCAGGCGGCTCCTCAGGATGCGGCGTGCCCGCTGCGCCGGCAGGTCCGAGCGGTCGTATCGCTCGCGTACCAGCGGCGCGAGCGTGTCGTGTGCCAGCCGCATCACCGGGGTCTCGCACTCACCGCCCCGGCCGAGGTCCGTCAGCAGGTACAGATCGTTGCACCGCTGCAACAGCGCCGGCAGGTCCGGGCCGATGTGTCCATACGCCTGGGCGAGCTCGCCCGCGCTGCGCTCCGACGCCGAGCCGAGGGGTGTGGTGTAGAACTCCAGCAGGTCGAGGACCAGGCCCGAGTCGACCGCGTCGGGCCTCCAGGCGCGCAGGTTGGTCAACTGGCGATGGAGGAAGTCGCCCAGCAGGATGCCCTTCCGCCGCAGGTCCTCGTAGAGGGCGCGATCGAAGCGGGGCGAGGCCGCGTCGGTCTCGCGGGCCTTCTCCCACATCGCGCTGAGGAGGATCTGAAGCGTCGGGGCCACGAGCGAATCGCGGTCGTGCAGCAGGTCGTCGGCGATCAGTCCCGGCAGGTCATCGGCGATCTCCAGCCGATACTGGACCTCAATCCGGGACGAGATGACGGGCCGAGCGACCTCTCGGCCCGGGGGGGCGGTCAGCCGCCCCGGGCCCCGCACCGCCTCTATGATCCCTCGCCGGTCCAGCGGCTCCAGGAACATCTTGGCCCGGGGCAGCCGGGCCTCAGACAGCCGCCGCTCGATCATCGCCAGCCACTCCATCCGGAACCCGAGGACGAGCTTGCCGTGGGGCCGGTCGTCCGGCCTGACGAAGACCTCCGCAAGCGCCGCGATCAACTCCCCGAGCTCTCCGGGGCGATCGGGCGTGGGCAAGTCGTCGCTGTGCGTCAGCGACTCCTCGACCTGGTCGAGGACCACGATCAGCGGCTGGCCGAGCGCCGCCTCCGCTGCACGCCAGGCGTTGCCGAGGCCCGACGGCCCCCCCGGCGGCCCCAGCCCCTCGCGGAGGGTCGCCAGCAAGCCCTTCTGCTGGTCCCTGCGCAGGTACCGCGAGGCGTAGCCAGCGGCCTCGAGCCGGGGCTGCAACCCCGCGGCAAGCAGCGACGACTTGCCCACGCCCGAACGCCCGTAAAGCAGCAGGATCGGGGGCCGCCCCGGGTTGGCGACCTGCTCGAACAGCTCTCGGATCTGGTAGCCCCGCCCGAAGAAGACCTCGGCGTACTCGCTTGTGTACCACGCGAGGGGTTCCAAGAAAGGGTTTTCGGGCAGGTCGCGGTGCGCGAGCGGCGGGAGACCGAACAGCGGGTCACCGGCCGCCTCGGGCAGGCTCCAATCGGCTGTAAGTTCGGCTCCCTGGGCGATTCGCAAGTGCCAGGGCAACCCCTCGGACTTGCCAGGCTCGTCGCGGAAAAAGTCACGGGTCGCCTTGCCGCGGCCGAGCGCCACCGCTGCGGCGGCCTCGTTGAAGGCCCGCTGGACCGCCGCCCCGGCCCCCATCGCCCTGTAAAACCGCGCCGCAAACTCGACCGCCGCCTCATCCTCGATCGCCTGCGAGGTGACCACGACCGACGGCACGCCGGCCTCCAGCAGGCCGCGGGCCTGCGCCTCTGTGGAACAACCATTGAGGAAGACGAGCCGCAACCCGCGTTGCCGGCCCAGGAGCGCCGCCAGGCCAGCGGCATCGGCCGCCGCGATCCGCCCGGCGGCCGACTCCAGTAGTAGGCGGTAGCCGTCGGCGTGACCGCCGTAGTGGAATACGGCTACCCGGTCGCGGTAGCGCCTGTCCTGGAGGGCGTCGAGGATGTCGGCGGCTGTGGCGTTCTGGCGGACAACCAGTTCGCAGAGGCCGGCAGACTCGGCCGGCTCAACCGCTGCGCGGAGGCGGCGGGCCTCCTCGGGCAGGTTGCGCAGGTAGCCAACCCCCTCGAGCCGGTCGTTCGCGAATGTCAGCAGGATCACCGGCTTGCAGCCATCGACTGACACTTGTGCCTCCTCATCCGCCTGGCCATCGCGCCGGACCGGATCATCTCGCCCCGCCCGCGGTAACCGGGTTGGTGCCCCAGGCACCTCCCAGGGAAGAGAACAGTTCGGGAGTCGTTCTTGGGCTCAACGTACGGGCTTAGGATAGCGAGAGTCGCTCGGACAGTGAAGAAAACGAGTCCCCGCGGCTTATCTTAACATTCGGCGGCAATCCGACTGAACCCTGAAGTTCGACAATCCCTGTCCGGGGGGTCGACGCTGGCACTGGTGATGTTGGTGCCTGTGAGCTCCTGGGTGAGCTTGCGAATCAGAGACGATTGACGCACGACGGCCGCGTGCGCGCCCGGCGCCGCATGCGCCAGGGAACTGAGCGCGATCCGTTCTTCCATCACCTCGACGCGGAGACAGGTTTTCCTCGCATTGCGGTTGCCCATGGTCCTCTCCTTTACCATGAAGAATCTGTGGTTGCAGCGGGAGTGCCGGGGACACCATGCCCAACTCCTTGGGCGAATTCCGGGAAACCGGAAATCAGAAACGGACAGGCATTGCGACTGGGGTCCGACCAGCAGGCACACCAAGCGCCCGGGCGTCGACTGCCACTGGCCACAAGAGAAAGGACGATAAGTGGGCGGTGGCGAATGACGTGTGGCAAGGGATGAGTTTCGAGGATCGGGGAGATTTGTCCGTCGAAACCGCCTCACATGTGAAAAATAAAAAATGAGGGCTTGACCGGCGAGATCGGGCCTCTTTCGATCCTCATGAACGAGAAGTGGCCACGTACAAAATCTGAGGGGCCCAAGCGATCTATGGCATTCTCCCAAGCCTACTGACGACCAGCGGTCGAGAATACGCGGACAGGACCTATTACGTTGGTGCCCAAGGGAGTGCCCCAAAGTTGTCAGGAACCGTTTCTTGACCCGTCGGGAAATGACGCTTCGTCCCCACGTGGCCCAAGAAGCAGTATAACGGGTCCCGACACGTTTCTGCCCTCGAAGCCTTGATCCGAAAGGGACCGTTCCGTGAGGTCCGGGTCGAGCGGTTCTTGCTGGAGGGCACGCCGACGCCGAGGACCGTCAGCTCGATGTACCGGTCGCCTTCCTTGAAGGTTCGCATCACGAGATGTCCGTTCTCGTCCAGTGACGCGGCTTCTCTCATCCACCAGGCGTCACGCCGCTTCCCATCCGGGGGCGTTTCCCATTTGGACTGATCGAGGGTCGAGCCGGCGAACTCGTCATGCCAAACGAGCTTCCATTGTCTGCCCTCGGGCGTTGGGGGGAGTCGGTCTTCCTTGTTCGAGTCCTGCCCGAAGGCTGTTGAGACAAGTAGCCTGAGCAGCACAACGGTTCTTGGAGAGCGGTTCATACCGATGTCTTCCGGTGTTGATCTTTATAAGCGGAATTCCCATCGTCCCATTGGTAAGCATACAGTATAGGCTTAACAAAAGGAACTGAGCGAAGATGGCACCATCAGCGTACGCGCAAACGGGGGAGACAATGATCGATCACGAGTCCCGCTGGACTGAAATCGAAGGTGGGAAGCTCCACTACCTGATCGAGGGGCCTGAGGATGGTCGCCCGGTTATCCTGTTGCACGGGGCGAGTTTCTCGTCGGCAACCTGGAAGCAGATCGGTACGATGACGGTGCTCGCCTACGCGGGATACCTCGTCTACGCCGTGGACTTGCCCGGCTACGGTCAGTCCTTGCCAGGGTTCGGGTCGCCGCAAACCTGGCTTCGAGTCCTGCTCGAGCTGCTGAAAATCGAAAAGCCGGTCGTCGTTTCACCGTCGTTGAGTGGCCGGTACTCGCTGCCGCTGGTGACCGAGACTCCCGAGAAGGTCGCCGGGTTCGTCGCCGTGGCTCCGGTGGCGATCATGGACTACAAGGACCGCTTGGGTCAGATTACGGCACCGGTGCTGGCGGTCTGGGGTGAGAACGACACGCTCATCCCTCAGACGCAGGCCGACCTGCTGATCCGCTCCGTGAGGACTGGCCGGAAGGTCGTCATCCGGAACGGCAGCCACGCCCCGTACATGAGCGACCCGGCGGCATTCCACGCCGAACTCCTGAGATTCCTGACCGAGATCGACTGAGATGGGAACGGAGATCCTCACACTGGCGTAAGTGTGGCCCAGGATGGCACATCCGCACATTCTTCAGGAGTCAAGTCGATCGCTGGTGAACCTGAGCGCCTCGTCTGGTGTCGATTGGTCCAAGGAGGATTAGCCATGGATACCAGCAACCTGCTCATCAAGTTCGCCCGGATTGGAGCCAGGCTCAAGGTCGCTGACCGACCGTCTCGTCGGTTCCGGACCGCATCGGGTGTCGTCAGCCTGGACGTGTTAGAAGACCGAGAGGGTGAGTTCTTTGAGATCGCTCGGCGATCAGAAACGGACCCGGACGTAGCTGTCCTTGATGTTCAGCCCGCCGAGCGGCACCTACTGCTCATCGTACGTGACGGCGACGAGAAGCAGAAGTTCCTGTGCGGCCACGACGAGCGGCACTGGTTCGTTGCTGCCGTTCCCGAGTCCGCTCCCGTAGGGACTGTTCGCCAGGCGAAGGAGGTGCTCAAGCCCACCGAGGTACAAACTGCCCAGGGACGCCAGGGGCTCCGAGCGGAGGCTCGCAACCGTCGCAAGAACGCCGCCTACCGCCGCCAGGGCGAATGGTTCTTCCTGCCGGTGCCTGGCTTCCACGTGGATGAGAGCCTGGTGCTGCGGAACGAGCCGCTTCGCCGGGGCAACGGCAAGCCACACTGGACTGAGTTCTGCTATCGGACGGGAGGGGAGACCGTTTACGTTTGCCCCCGCCACCCCAACGGTGTAACAGCGAATGTGTACCAGCGGATTCTCACCGGCAACCCTCGAGCGAAGGCGTGGGGGTGGCAGTCGATGCTGCGGAATGCGGGCGTCTACGTCCGGGGAAGGGTTCGGCACGCCGACCACAAGACGATCGTGCTCCACGGATGGCACCGGGTGCTGATGAACACGGAGGGAGAAGCCCAAGCGATGAGGAACGTCGCCTTCCTGGATTGACGGCTTTAGTGGGTGGGCAGGGTTCAGCCCGTGACGGGGTATCTTCGCCACGGGCTGATCGTCTTCAGCGGATCGTCCACCGGACCAGGACGAACTTGCCGTCCTCGGGGGGCTCGAAGTGGGCCGGGGGCGCGGGAAGGCCGCGGCCGTCGGGCGGCGGGCCGGCCCACCCTCGGCGCGGACCTCCGGGGCCGGGGCCGGGGCGGTCATCGCCGAATTCGGGCGGCGGGCCGGAACGGCCGGGGACCTTGACCTCGGCGATCGTCACGAATTCGTCCTGGCCCGGTTCGAGGCGGTCGTGGACGGCCTTGAGCTGCGCCTCGGTCGTCAGCCAGTAGACCTTCCGCGCGTCGGCGGCCCAGTGGGCGATCTCGCGGCGGAAGGTGCCGGTGCGCTGGGTGGGAGTGATCTCCTCGACCGGTCGGGCTCCTGGTCGGCGCCGAGGCCGCCGGGCCCCAAGGGGCTGGGCGGGCGTACCCGGCGATCAAAGGCGCGAAGCAGCTTTCGCATTGCGTTCGTGT
>Ga0116223_10004355_pt1 | contig 12273 bp, 10 predicted proteins | sample Sb_taG_3_FD_90092 | JGI IMG/M metagenome (GOLD analysis project Ga0116223, IMG submission 90092) | Peat soil microbial communities from Weissenstadt, Germany - Sb_50d_a_PC metaG | ecosystem: Environmental > Terrestrial > Soil > Wetlands > Peat | place: Germany: Weissenstadt | collected 2010-09-21 | reverse complement strand
GGCCGAGCATGTGGCCGAGGCGCAATTTCATCTCGCGCGCCGCCTTGTTGGTGAAGGTGACCGAGAGGATTTCGCCCGGCCGCGCCCGCCCCGTGGAGAGGATATGGGCGATGCGGCAGGTGAGCACGCGCGTCTTGCCGGTGCCGGCGCCGGCCAGCACCAATACCGGTCCGTCCAGCGTTTCCACCGCCTCGCGCTGCTCGGGATTGAGACCTGCGAGATAGGCCGGCGTCGCTGCCGCCCGGGCGCGCGCGGCGATGCCGCCCGCCAGAGGCTGGTGGTCGGGCACGTCTCGATGGGTCAGCTTGTTCGGCTCGGTCATTTTGCGATTCGTCTTGCGCCCACGATGGCACTGTGGGGGCGTGAAGGGGAGCCTTCATAGCAGGAATGGCAGGCATATAGGGTTTTGCGGGCGGATTTGACAGGAGTTATCCCGCTCCCGCCGCGCCCGGATTTGAGCCCGGCCAAGGGCCGTCGAAGGCTCGATTTTGTTCCCTAAAGGAGGAGATTTTTCGAGAAGGCGGCGCCCGGCAGATGCCGGAACTTTCATTCCAAGGCAGGGTTAGTCCTGCAAATGCGTCATCGCTTGTCGCGCTGAGCTTAGAAACCAAACCCCCGTAGCGGAGAGTTTTGTCATGTTGAGCTGGGTCGTAACATTCCTGATCATCGCCCTGATCGCCGGTATTCTGGGATTCGGCGGCATCGCCGGCGCGTCCATCGAAATCGCCAAGGCGATCTTCTTCATCGCGGTCGTGCTGTTTCTGGTTTCGGCCGTAATTGGCCTTGCGCGCCGCCGAACACGCGTCTGATTAATTACTTCGAGGGCATCGCGATTTTGCGGCCGATGCCCTCGGGGCGAGGGGCGGCTGCATGGGCCTTGGCCACCGCATCGATGCGCGCTTTGATGTCGGGCGGAAACGGCGCGGTCTTGCGCGCGGCCATGTCGATATGGATCGTGATGTTTTCCGACGTCGCTGACAGCCAGCCTTCCCTGGCGTGACGCAATTCCTCGAACGTGTGCAGCCGTTTCTCATCCGCTCCCAAAAGCAGGATCGAAACCTGCACGGGATCGCCGAGATGAATCTCGCGCAAGTAGCGCACATGGCATTCGGCGGTGAACGTCGAGCCATGACGCGTCTTCATGTAGGTCGGGCCGATTCCCAGTTGCAGCCACATTTCGTCGATCGCGCGATCGAACATCACGTTGTAATAGGCCATGTTGAGATGGCCGTTGTAGTCGATCCATTGCGGCTCGATCTGCATCACCGACGACAGGAACGGCGCTGGTTCCGGCACATCCGCGCCGGCAGAACGTATCGTCATGGTGTCCATTCCGTTCTCGGAGACATCATCCCTTGACCCCCTTTATATCCTTTGCCACGGTACTTTTGCCGGGAGGATTTTCGCTTTGGTAACAACGATCACCAACAATTTGCAGCGCGCCGAGCCGAAGGCGCTGAAGGCGGCCGTCGAGGCGCTTGCCGCGCGGTTCGGCAACCACCTGGTCACCTCGCAAGCCGTGCGCGAGCAGCACGCCCATACCACGACCTGGCTGCCGTCGCAGCCGCCGGATGCGGTGGTGTTCGCGCAGGAGACCGCCGATGTCCAGGACGTGGTGCGGATCTGCGCCAGGCATCGTGTTCCCGTGATCGCGTTCGGCACCGGAACCTCGCTGGAGGGACAAGTCAACGCGCCGGCGGGCGGCGTCTGCGTTGATTTTCGCGACATGAACAAGGTGCTGGAAGTCCACGCCGAGGACCTCGATTGCGTGATCGAGCCCGGCGTCACCCGCAAGGCGCTGAACGAGCATCTGCGCGACCAGGGCGTTTTCTTTCCGATCGATCCCGGGGCCGACGCCTCGCTGGGCGGCATGGCCTCGACGCGTGCTTCCGGCACCAACGCGGTGCGCTATGGCACCATGCGCGACAATGTGCTGGCGCTGAAGGTGGTGCGCGGCGACGGCGAGATCATCACCACGGGCACGCGGGCGAAGAAATCAAGCGCCGGCTACGACCTGACGCATCTGTTCGTCGGCGCCGAAGGCACGCTCGGAATCATTACCGAGCTCACCATCAAGCTGCGCGGCATTCCCGAGACCATTGCGGCGGCGGCGTGTTCGTTCGACACCGTGCGCGGCGCCTGCCAGGCGACGATATTGGCGATCCAGACCGGCATCCCCGTCGCGCGCATCGAACTGCTCAACGCCGAACAGGTGCGCGCCTGCAATTCCTATTCGAAATTGTCGTTGCCGGAGACCCCGCTATTGCTTCTGGAATTCCACGGCAGCGAGGCCGAGGTCGCCGAGCAATCGAAGAATTTCGGCGAGATTGCAAAAGAATGCGGCGGCGGCGACTTCACCTGGACCACGCGGCCGGAGGATCGCACCAAATTGTGGCAGGCGCGGCACGACGCCTATTGGGCGGTCAAGGCGCTGCGGCCCGGCGCGGGCGTGGTGGCGACGGATGTGTGCGTGCCGATCTCGCGGCTTGCGGATTGCGTTACCGAGACGGAAGCGGATTTGAAGCGGCTCAAGCTGCAGTCGCCGATCGTAGGCCATGTCGGGGACGGCAATTTCCACTGCTCGCTATTGTGCGACGTCGATGATGCAGGCGAAATGGCGCGCGGCGAGGAATTCATGCACCGCCTGGTCGAGCGGGCACAATCGATGGACGGCACCTGCACCGGCGAGCACGGCATCGGGCAGGGCAAGCAGAAATACCTTGTGGGCGAACTCGGCCAGGAGGCCATCGACGCCATGCGCGCGATCAAGCAGGCGCTCGATCCCCAAAACATCTTCAACCCGGGAAAAATAATTCCGGCGGGCTGATCTGCAGCGATTAGGCCTCAATTCAGTCCCAATAGATGGGCACCCGGGACTGGCATGAGGCCTCCGATTTCAGGTAACGTGCACTACAATTGTTTCGCGGCGCCTATTTTCGCTTCTTATTGACCGGGCATAACGATGCGCCTTAGCTGGCAAATTTTCGCCGCCATGATTTTCACTGCCGCGCCATCCCTTGCCGAGCGAGCGGACGGCAATCGGCCCCCTGAGGCGACCCAGAAATCCGAACAGGCTCCAGCGAATGCCGGGGCGCTTTTCGCCGAGGATGCGGTGAACGAACTCAAGCCGCAGGAGCCGGACACCGACCTGTTCGCGCTGATGTCGGGGAGCTGCAGCACGCTCAAGGTCGCAGGCCGCGATTTCGCCTGCAGGACCGTTGCCTACGCCCACAGCACCCGCGGCCGGGCCTATTTCACGATTGCGCTCGACGATCCGGCCGATCACAACCACATCATTTCTTTCTCGGGAGTGAATGCCCGGCGCACGGATGAGAATTTGTACGAGTTCCCGGTGGACCGGATGCTGTTGAATTCGAAGAACAGGCCGAAGGTCGACGGCCTGCCGGTACCGGTCGTCGAATTGTCGGCAGGCACCTGCACGCAGCTCGGAAACTTCGCCGCGGGCCAGGTTTCAAGCATCGCCTGCTCCGCGACCGACAAGAACGGCCGGAAGTACGAGATGCACTTCGAGTCCGACGGCTCGCCTATTACGGTGCGGAGGGTTCGACCCGGTCCGCCGACCATCCGGCAGCATGGCTAGATCGCCGGAAAAAAAGCTCATTCCCGACGAGGCCGCGGAGGAATTGCGGCCATCCCTGCTTTCAGAGATTCAAGGCATGGCGATGCGGTGGTTTCGGCGGGAAAATCCGCCGGAGATCTGGGACGAGCGCAACGAGCGGCCGACCGGGGATATCGAGGCCGCGCACCGGATCCGCGACATCTGCCGTTCCGCTGCCGGCAGCGCCGAGAAAATGTCCGGCGTTTCCGGCAATCTCGACACCAAGAAGCAAAAATACGAGGCCGAGCGGTACGAGGCTGCCGCCAGGGCGGCGATGGAGATCGCCATGAAGATTTCCGACGACCTGTTGCGGGATTCCTCCGTGCGCCAGATCGTCGGCCTGTGCCTGAAGGCCAACGATCTGAGGACGGCGCGGATCCTGTTTCGCGCGATCCAGGCTGCCTCGATCCGGGAGGAGATGCTGCGGGAGCATCCGATCTTGCGGCAGTGAAGCGCGGCCCGCGGGCTCGGTTCCCCAGATCATGATCCGATTAAATTGAATCGGATCATGATCTCATCTCTTTGTTTGAGCATGATCTCCGGGCAAACGCTTCGCGTTTGTCCCGAGGGAAAACCGGCTTCCACTTTTCCGGATCATGCTCTATGGCTTTTCGACCGCGCCGCCGCTTTCGGCCCAATCCTTGAAGCCGCCGAGATTGAAGACCTGGTCGTAGCCCATGTCCTTGAGCACCTTGCCGGCGAGCGCCGCGCGGCCGCCTGTTCCGCAATAAAGAATAATCGCCTTGTCCCTGGAGAAATTCTTGTCGTGAGAGGGCAACTCTGGGTCGGCGCGAAGCTCCAGCATCCCGCGCGAGACATGGACGGCGCCCGCAACCTTGCCGCTGCTCTGGAGTTCCGGCGCGTCGCGCACGTCCACCACCAGCGTGTTGCCCTTGGCGATCATCTCGCGCGCCTTTTCCGGCGTGATCTTCGGCACCGCCGCGTTGGCGGCTTCCATCATCTGCTTGACACTCAGCGCCATATTTACCTCCTCGGTAGTTGAACAAGCCTTCGCGTTGTTTCAAGGCTTGGCGTTGTTTCAAGCCTTGGCGTTGCTTGACGATACCGACGATATCGGGTTCCTGCGGTGGACGCCATGACGGCGGCGGCGCCCTCGATATCGGAACAAGGACCCCGATGCGGCTTCCTTTCTTCTACGGCTGGATCATCATCGCGGTGACCTTCGTCACCATGGCGATCGGCGTCAACGCCCGCACCGCCTTTTCGCTGTTCTTTCCGCCGATCATCGACGAGTTCGGATGGGAACGCGGCATCACCGCGGGCGCCTTCTCGTTTGGCTTCGTGGCTTCCGCGATCGTGAGCCCGTTGATCGGCCGGCTGATGGACCGGCTGGGTCCCCGCAGCGTGATGGAACTCGGCGTCGCGCTGATGGCGGGCGGCCTGTTGCTGGCGCCGCTGACGACGCAGCCCTGGCATCTTTATTTGACCATCGGCGTCATGGTCGGCGCGGGGAGCATCTGCCTCGGCTATTCCGGACAATCCTTGTTTCTTCCGAACTGGTTCAATCGGCGGCGCGGTCTCGCGATCGGATTGGCATTTGCCGGCGTCGGCATCGGCTCGGTCACGCTCTTGCCCTGGGTGCAGCTCATGATCGACCGGTCGGGCTGGCGGACCGCTTGCACGGCGATGGGCCTTCTGGTTCTCGTGGTGCTCGCGCCGATCAACCTGCTATTGCGCAAACGCCCGGAGGATCTCGGCCTGCAAGTGGACGGCGACGCCGCGCCTTCGGCTTCATCCGCCAAGCCTGTATCGAATATCGTCGATCCGGACTGGGCCGGCATCGACTGGACGCTGAAGCGCGCGCTTGGGACCTCGCGCTTCTGGTGGCTTGCGATCGGTTATTCCGGCGGCCTGTATGTCTGGTACGCGGTGCAGGTGCACCAGACCAAATATCTTCTCGACATCGGCTTTGGCCCGAGCGTCGCGGTCTGGTCGCTGGGCGCGGTCAGCCTGCTCGGCATTCCCGGACAGATCCTGCTTGGGCATCTCTCCGACCGGGTCGGGCGCGAATGGATCTGGTCTACAAGCTGCGCCGGCTTTGCGATCTGCTTCGCGGCGCTGATTGCACTTCCGCACTACCCGACCTTGATACTGGTTTATGTCATGGTGTTCACGCAAGGCGCGCTCGGTTACGGCCTGACCTCGATCATGGGAGCGGTGGTGGCGGAGATATTTCAGGGCAGACATTACGGCAGCATCTTCGGCACCATCATGATGGTGGCGCTTGGCGGAGGTGCCGCGGGTCCATTTGTCACCGGCGTTCTGCACGACCTTTCAGGCAGTTACATGCTGGCCTTCATGATCGGCATCGCCGTCAGCGGCCTCTCCGCCTTGGCGATCTGGCAGGCTTCGCCGCGAAAAATTCGCGCGGTCGCAGGCCGGTTGCACCGGGTGCAGGCCTAGACCCATGGCCCATCTACCGGCTTGCCGTGACCGGCGGCATGTGGGCTTAATCGGGCACGATCCTACGCCGACCGCAGGAGGGCGCCCATGAACGAGCATGTTCAGGCTGCGACGACCGAGCCGCTGTTCAATCCGCTGTCGCCGGAGTTCATTCGCGATCCTTATCCGCATTACGAGCGGTTGCGCCGCACCGACCCCGTGCATCTCACGCCGCATGGCCAGTATCTCGCGAGCCGCCATGCCGAGGCGAGCCTGGTGCTGCGCGACAAGCGCTTCGGCAAGGATTTTGTCGAGCGCACCAAGCGGCGCTACGGGCCGAAGATCATGGAGGAGCCGATCTTTGCCAGCATGAGCCACTGGATGCTGCAGCAGGACCCGCCGGACCACACCCGTTTGCGGGGCCTCGTGGTGAAGGCCTTCACGGCGCGCCGGGTCGAGGACATGCGGCCGCGCATCCAGGAGGTCGTCGACCAGACGCTCGATCGCGTCGCTACCCAGGGGCATATGGACCTGATCGAGGATTTTGCGTTCCGTCTCCCCGTGACCATTATCTGCGACATGCTCGGAATCCCGGAAGGATTCCGCGAGGCGTTTTACACCGGCTCCCGCGACGGCGGCCGCATTCTCGATCCGGTGCCGCTGACGCCGGCTGAAATCGCGCAAGGAAATGCCGCCAACCTGATGGCGCAGATGTATTTTCAGCAGCTGTTCGAGTTGCGTCGGAAGAATCCCGGCGATGATCTGACCACGCAATTGGTGCAGGCCGAGGAGAACGGCAGCAAGCTCTCCAACGAGGAACTGACCGCCAATATCATCCTTTTGTTCGGCGCCGGGCACGAGACCACGGTCAATCTGATCGGCAACGGGCTGCTCGCGCTGCACCGTAATCCCGATCAGCTCGCGTTGCTAAAGGCCAATCCCGGCCTCATCACCAACGCGATCGAGGAGTTCCTTCGTTACGATTCGTCGGTCCAGTTGACCGGCCGCGTGGCGCTGGAGGACATCGACGACCTCGGCGGCAAGAAAATTCCGCACGGCGAGACCGTACTCTGCCTGCTAGGCTCGGCCAATCGTGATCCCGCGGTCTATCCCGACCGGCCGGATCGCCTCGACATTACCCGGCCCAATGTGCGGCCGCTGTCGTTCGGCGGCGGTATTCACTTCTGCCTCGGCGCCCAGCTCGCACGCATCGAGGCTGAGGTTGCGATAACAACCCTGTTGCGCCGCCTGCCGGACCTGCGGCTCGACGACGCCGAAAACCCGGAATGGCGGCCGACCTTCGTCCTGCGCGGCCTCAAGCGGCTGCCCGCGAGCTGGTGACGAAGTAATCCGCCGCGCGAGGTTGCTGTGACTTCGCCACAGTTGTCTCTATATATGTCCTTGCTCCGGCACTGATTTCGCGTGGCGCGGGGTTGCTCTCGGGACCCGGAAGCAAGTGCAAGCAACGCGCCATGCCGCGCGGGGCCGGATGAGGCGGGGCGCCTTCAAGGGGAGACACCGTGCAGACGACGCTGCTCGGATTGGCGATTGCCTTCATCATTGCGCTGGTCGCCGCGCTGATCGGGCCGTATTTCATCGACTGGAATCAGTTCCGGCCGCAATTTGAGGCCGAAGCCACCCAGGTGATCGGTGCCCCGGTGCGGGTCGCGGGCGAGCTCGAGGCCCGGCTTTTGCCGTCGCCGTCGCTGCGGCTGCGCTCGGTGGTGGTCGGCGGCGTCAACGATCTCGGCAAGGTTCGCGCCGACAAGCTCGACGTCGAGTTCAGCCTGGGTTCCCTGATGCGCGGCGAATGGCGCGCCACCGAGCTTACGATCGACGGCATGGCGCTCGATCTCGGGCTTGATCCGAAAGGGCGGATCGATTGGCCGGCCTCGACCGGCAAGTTCAATCTGGGCACGCTCTCGATCGACCGGCTGAACCTCACCGGCCGCGTCGCGCTGCACGACGCGCTCAGCCACGGTACGCTCGAATTGAACGACATCGCCTTTTCCGGCGATGTCCGCTCGCTGGCCGGCGCGATCCGGGGCGATGGCCATTTTTCGTTTCAAGGAAACCGAACGCCGTTTCGCGTCTCCACCGGGCAGAGCGCCGACGGCAACGGCACCCGCATTCATCTGAGCATCGATCCCGGTGCACGCGCGCTGTCCGCGGAGCTCGAGGGCGTAGTGAGCTTCGAGGCCCGCGCGCCGCGCTTCGAAGGCGCAGTCACGCTCGCCGCTTTGGCCGTGCCAAGGGCGAAAGGCGGCGGATCACAGCAGACGCCGTGGCGGATATCGGCCAAGGTCAAGGCCGATCACGCCGCGGCAAAGCTCGAGCAGATCGAAGCGAATTATGGCGTCGAAGACTCCGCGTTGAAGCTTGCGGGCACAGGCGACATTCGGTTTGGGGCTTCGCCGCTGCTGCATGCCGCGCTGTCGGCGCGGCAGCTCGATGCCGACAAGTTCGCCGCCAGGGAGATTGGCGTGAAGGACGAACCGGTCAGGGCGTTGCCGGCGCTGCGCGCGCTGATCGCGGCGGCTGGCGAGCCGCCGATGTCAGCGCAAATCGAGCTTGCCGCCGAGCAGATCGTCATGGGCGGACGCGCGCTGCAAAACTTCGCCGCCGATCTGCGCACCGATGGCCAATCCTGGACCATCGATCGCCTCGATTTTCGCGCGCCGGGTGCAACCCGTGTCTCGCTGAGCGGGACCAGCGCGCAGGCCGGCTCATCGAACAATTTCAAGGGCGCGCTCAGCATCGAGTCGTCCGATCCCGATGCGCTGGTGATGTGGTTGCAGGGCCGCAGCGAACTGGCCCATCGCAGCCAGAAGCCGCTGCGCCTGAGCGGTGACGTCACCGTCGGCGCCAGGCGCGTTGCGATCGAGGCCATCAAGTGCGAACTCGACGGGGGCGCGGTGGAAGGCCGGATCGCGCTTTCGCACGACGCTTCAGGCGGGGCCATGCTCGATGCGGAGCTGAAGGCCGAGCGCCTCGACCTTGATTCGGCGGCGGCCTTTGCGCGTGCGCTCATGGGTCCGCAGGCCGAGTGGCCGGAGCGGGCGCAAATATCGCTCGATATCAGCCACGCTATTTCAGCCGGGCAGGAACTGCATCCGTTCATGGCGAAGCTCGGCTACGGGCCAAAGACGATAGCCCTCGATTCCCTGAAGATCGGCGAGGCGAGCGGCGTCATGGTGGAGGGCAACGGTGCGTTCGACCGGGTCAATGCGACCGGAAAACTCGCGCTGAATTCAAGCGCCGCCTCGCTTCCCCAAATCACCGGCCTGATTGCCCCGCTGGCGCCGGCGCTGGCTTCGCGCCTCAATGCGATGGGGCTCGGCCCGGGCCCGGCGCGCCTCAAACTGGCGCTCGCGATCGACAAGGACAAGGACCGCTCCGATCGCGCCAGCGCGCATGCGACGGTTGACCTCGATGCGCCGCAGTTCAAAGGTACCGCCACGATCGCGGCCAGGCCCGAGGCGGCGGCGCTGCGCGAAATCGATCTCGACAAGCTCCGCAGCAGCGAGATCACCCTGGAATCGAAACTGTCGTCGGAGCAGGGTGCATCTCTGCTCGCATTGCTCGGCCTCGACAATATGATCGCGGTGGGGAATGGACCCGGACAATTCTCTGGATCGGTCAGCGGCGTGTGGGGCGCGCCGCTGCGGCTGAAAATCAACCTCACGGGCGCGGGCCTGGAGGCCGAGGCGCAGGGCACCGCCGAACCCTTTGCGCCAACGCCCAAGGGCAGCGTCGCGCTAAAGGCGCGCAGCCTCAACCTCGCGCCGCTGTTCGATCTCAAGCCATCCGACAGGCTCGCGCAGAACATCAGGCTGTCCTCGCGCGTCTCGCTTGCCGGCGGCAAGTTGACGCTGGATGACATCGACGGCGCGATGGCGGGTTCGCGGCTGCGCGGCCGCGTGGCGGTGACGCTCGACGGCGAACGCAACGTCGAGGGCGAAGTCGGCCTCGATGCGCTCGAGCTCGCACCGGCTTTTGCCTTGGCGATCGGTGCGGCCGGGCACGACGCGGCCGAGCCGCTCGGTTCGGGGCTATTGAAAGGCTGGCGCGGGCAAATTGCATTTCAGGCACTGCGCGGCATCCTGCCGGGCGGCAGCGAATTGCGCCCGGTCGGCGGTGCCCTCAAGGGCGACGGCCAATCGCTGGCGATCGACGGCATCAAGGGCGGCGTCGGCGGAGGCGAGGTGAGCGGCAGTATCGACGCGAGACAAACCGCGAGCGGTCTGGCGCTGAACGCGCGCTTGGCCCTCAGCTCGGTCGATGGCGCCAGCTTGCATTATCGCGCGCTGGCGATGCCCGCGGGCCGCACCTCCTTGCAAATGACGCTGGCAAGCCAGGGCCGCAGCGCGTCCGCGCTGACCGGCGCGCTGTCGGGAAGCGGCACCATGACGCTGGAATCCGCTGCCATCGGCGGTCTCGATCCGCGCGCCTTCGATGTCGCGATCCGCGCCAGCGACGCGGGCCAAGCGACCGACGATGTCCGGCTGCGCAAGTTGGTCGAGCCGGTATTGGCGGGCGGCGCGCTGTTGATCGCCTCGGCGCAAATTCCGTTCACGATCAGGGACGGCCGGCTTCGCGTCGGCGCCACCACGCTCGATTCCGAAGTCGCCCGAGCCGTCATTTCCGGTGGCTACGATATCCCCGCCGATCAGGCCGATATTCGCGCGACCCTTACTCTGGCGGCGGTCGGGCAAGAGACCAGCCGGCCGGAAATTGCCGTGTTTGCGGCGGGCTCGCCCGATGCGCTCGATCGCACGGTCGATGTCGCGGCCTTGTCGTCGTGGCTCGCGGTGAGGGCGATCGATCGCGAAACCCGCCGGCTGGACTCGATCGAGCGCGGCGAGCCGGTGCCCGCGTCGATTCCGCCCGCGCCGCCGGATGCCACGCTGCCCGGCCCGCCCTCATCCGAGCTGCCGCTGCAAGGCCGCGACCCGCGCCGGCTTCAACCGAAGCCCAAGGTCGGCGCGCCGCGTCCGCCGGCAGCCCCGACAAATCCGCCTGCCGCCAATGCTCCTGCCGCGAATGCGCCAGTCGTGAGCCAGCAGGTCCCGCCGCTGCCGCCGGCGATCGAAGTCCGCCCGGCCCCGAGCGTCCCCGCCCGGCCGCCAAAGCCGAAACCGCCGCTCGCGCTGACGCCGCCGATGGCGAACCCGTAGCAGCCGGTTTACTGATTTATTCACCGGCTCAAGACAAAGGCGGCCCGGCCCGTCACCTTACATGCGTCCATGTCAAAACCGCCCTTTTCGGGTCACCGCGCGCAAGGTACGGTTACCGCCTCATCCGCCGGGCTCTTGAATGAAGGGCCGTTTCATGAATCTCATCCACTGACATGGCTTTGACGCTCAATGAGATCTGTCATCGGATCGACCAGACGGCGCTGAGCCAGTCGATCCAGGCCGCCGGCTGGGTCGTACCGGCGGTGCAAACGATCCACATCCTGGCGATTGCGGTGGTCGCAAGTTCGGCGCTGATGATCGATCTGCGCCTGATCGGCGTGTTCTGGGCGAGCCGGCCGATCGAGGCGGTCACCGCGCGGTTCTTGCCGCTGGTCTGGTGGCCGTTGCTCATCCTGCTTGCCACCGGCATCATCATGATCATCGCAGAGCCGGCGCGCTCGCTGAAAAATCCGGCCTTTCAGCTCAAAATGGCGCTGTTGATCGCGGCGCTGATCGTCACCTGGCTGTTTCAATTCTTCCAGCGCCGCAATGCCGCGTTCGGCGACCTGCGCTCCGGGCCGCGCGCGGCTGCAACGACGCTCGCGGTCGTCTCGATGCTGCTGTGGTCCTCGATCATCTTCGCAGGCCGCTGGATCGCCTATTACGCATGAGCGGATCGAACGCATCGGCCAGCATCAACCACGGGGATTTTAGTGGAGATTGACCGCGCTCTGGGGTGGCTCCAGACAACGCCCATCGCCAGCGCGATCGGCGAAAATGAAATCCTGTTTCCGTGGATCGAGTCCATTCATGTCCTGGCCATTGTGCTGGTGGTCGGCACGATCTCGATCGTCGATCTGCGGCTGCTCGGCGTTGCCTCGCTCGATCTCACGGTCCGCCGCGTGATGCGCGACGTGATACCCTACACCTGGGGCGCGTTTGCGGTTGCCGCGATCTCCGGCTCGCTGATGTTCTCCTCGGACGCCGTGCATTACGCCCACAATCGCCTGTTCCAGGGCAAGCTCGTGCTGCTCGCGCTGGCCGGTCTCAACATGGCGGTGTTTCACCTGATCG
>Ga0116223_10004354_pt1 | contig 12285 bp, 11 predicted proteins | sample Sb_taG_3_FD_90092 | JGI IMG/M metagenome (GOLD analysis project Ga0116223, IMG submission 90092) | Peat soil microbial communities from Weissenstadt, Germany - Sb_50d_a_PC metaG | ecosystem: Environmental > Terrestrial > Soil > Wetlands > Peat | place: Germany: Weissenstadt | collected 2010-09-21 | reverse complement strand
CGGGACCGAGGTAGTCGGGGTCGTTCCAGTGCCCGGGTCCGGCCGCCTCGGGATGAGTCGCATCGGCATCGAGATTGCGCAGGACGGTCGGAAAGACGACATACCCGGGTGAGCCCACATCGGTGTCCGTGCGCCAGCTGTTGCCCACGCTCGGCCCGAACGTGTATGAGGAGAAGGCCGAGCCGCCGAATGCCGGTGCGCCTTCGGATTGACCCGGTTCCAGGTAGTCGCAGATCGACAGCAGCATCGGCCGGCGCGGGGTGTCGTGGACGATCGCGTTGTGGAAGGCGGTGTACGCGCCGCGTGGGTCCAGATGCTGACGCACGCCGCCGCAGAAGTCGACCTTGACCGCGTCGAACCCCCAGGCCGCAAACGTGTTCACGTCCTGCTGGTAGTGGCCGTAGCTGCCCTCGAGGGCCCCGCCGCAGCCTTCGCGGCCGGCGTCGGTGTACAGGCCGACGCGCAGACCGACGGCGTGCAGCGTGCTCGTCAGCCACTTCATTGCATGCGGCCACTGGGCCTTGTTGACCGTAATCTGCCCGTCCGCCGCGCGCTGTCCCTGCCACCAGCCGGCGTCCAGCCAGACGTAGCGGTAGCCGTCGTGCTCGAGCCCGCTTGCGATCAGCTCGCCGGCCTGTTCGAGCACGCTCGCCTCGTCGTAGCGCGGGCCGAACGCGAAGTAGGTGTCCCAGCCCATGTATGGGTTCGGCGCGAGCACGCTCGCGCTCGCAGGGCTCGATGGGCTCGATGGGCTCGCGGGGCTCGACGGGCTCGCGGCGAGCAGCGTTCCCGACAGCACGAGCACGGTCGCGCATCCACGGAGGACTGCTCTGCGCGGACGGATGATGGATCCGCGCGAGCTCAACGCTTGTGCCTGTACGGCTCGCGCAGCGTGAGCGTCGTGGTCGCGAGACTTGCGCTCAGTGCGCCGATGACGGTGCCGCTGACCGACAGCTTGACGGTGAGGCGATGATCGCTGGCGAGCAGCCGGCGACCCGTTATGTTCAGCTTGAGCGGGATCTTGCGCTGTTCGCCTTGCTTCATGTGCACCGATGCCGCGGCGAGCGTGAGCGTCACATGCCGTACGGGCCTTCCGGATCGCGTCTGTTTGATCGTGACTCGCAACGCGATCGTGCAGCCGCCGGGCGCGCGCGAGGAGCAGCTGACGAGGACGCTGATGACCGTGCCGCCGGCGGTGACCCTGCCGACCTTGGTCTCGCCCACCGCCGCCAGCACGCCCATGACGGGTATCGCCACGAACGCGCTGCCGGCCGTCACGCTGCCGGCGGCGTCGGTCGCTGTGGCCCGGCACTGGAGATGATGCGTGGCGTCGGCGGTGTTGACGAGATAGCTCGAGCCCGTCGCCCCCGCGATCACGGTCGCATCGCGTACCCAGGCGTACGTAACCGCGGCCGGCGTGCCGCTCGGCACGCCGGAGATGCAGAACAGCCGCTCACCGACCCCCGGCACGCCCGCGATCGAGGGATGCGGGTGCACGAGCGCGACAGCCCGCGCGGTCTCGAACGTTGCATCGGCGCCGGTGCCGGTGCCGCCCGCGTTGGCGGCGACGATCCGGAAGTGGTAGGTGCTCGCCGGCATGAGACTCGCCACGCGCGCGCTCACGCTCTGCGCGCCGCCGGTGGGGGAGGGCAGGGAGGCGCAGGCAGCGGTCTGCCCGTAGGCTGAGCTCGGGCCGTATTCGAAGCGGCATTCGCCCAGCGCGCCGTCGTCCGGATCGACGGTGCCCGTCATCGTCGCTTCGCCGGAGGTGACCGCGGTGGCGGTGGCGGTGGTGGAGGTCGGGGCCGGGACGAGCGCTCGCACGACGCTTCCGGCGGTGTCGATCGCCATGCAGAGTCCCGCGGGCAGGCACGAGATGCCCGCCATCGGCGCGCTCTCCTCGGCGGCCGATCCGTTCCATTCGGGGACCGCGGCGGTCGGGTCGTCGCTGGCCAGCGCGTCGCCGTGGTCGTCGAGCGCGACGCACAGGCCCGAGGCGGCGCAGGAGATGGCGGCGGGGACGCCCGTCTCCTCGATCTGAGTGGAGCTCCAGGTCGGGGTCGGCGCTCCCGGGTCGCCGCTGGCCAGCACGTTGCCGCGGCCGTCGAGCGCCAGGCACAGCCCGGCGGACGGACACGAGAGCGCGAGCGGTTCGCCGCCCGGGTCGATCGCCCGGCTCTGCCAGCCGGGGCTCGGGGCGGCCGGGTCGGTGCTGCTCAGCGCGTTGCCGGCCGCGTCCACGGCTACGCACAGCGATTCGCTCGGACAGGAGACCGCCTGCAGCCTGTTGCCCGCGTCGATCGCCGCTTGGCTCCAGCTCGGGCTCGCGGCGCCGGGATCGGTGCTCGCCAGATCGTTGCCCGCCTCATCGACCGCCACGCACAGACTCACGGAAGGGCACGAGACTCCGGTGAGGCCTGTAGTGCCGTCGACGCTCCTCACGCGCCATGCGCTCACGCCGCCGGTCGGGTCGGTGCTGGAGAGCGCCTGTCCGCCTGCGTCGACCGCCACGCACAGGCTCGCCGAGGCGCACGCCAGCGCGGTCAGGGCGTGCCCGGGATCGATCTGAACCGGTGCCGACCAGGAGGGACTGGGCGCCGCCGGATCGCCTGTATACAGCACGTGTCCGGAACGATCGGCCGCCACACACAGCCCTTCGGACGGGCACGCGATCGCGCTCGGCGCCTGTCCCGGATCAATCGGGGTGGGAGCCGACCACGCGAGTGGGGCGGCCGCGCGCGCGGGTGCGGGCGCGAGCAGGGCGGCCGCGCAGAGCAGCGGCCCGGTCGCGCGCAGGGCGAGCGGGCGCGGGCCACGTCCCCGGGCCGCCCGCCGGGCGCCGGTTGCGGTTGCGGGCGCACTGTCACGGTGGGCGGGGGCGCGGGCGTAGCGCGCGGGTTCGCTTGCTCTCAACTGGCGCTCCTTCCTGATCGGTCACGGCGGCGCTGGTGACCGCGCTGTGGGTTCCGGCCGGCACTTGCACAAACGCACGGAGGGCGCGTGTGTTGCGGTGAGTGCCGGCGGAGCTCATCACACACGCCTTTGCTGAGAGAGCTCTTAGGCGACGCTCGATCAGCGGCTGAGCGCGGGACGCCCCCCGACGGCCTCTGCCGCCCCCCTGGCATGGCGAGCACCCGCCTGTGGGCTCGCCCGGAAGCCGACCCACATGTGACAGCTCTCACGTGTTGCTCATCTTGCGCTAAGCCTGAAGCGCGAGAATTTGCGCATGATCGGTGCAGGACATCGCGGATTCGGGCCGGGACCGGGATCGGGGCCGGGACCGGGATCGGCTCCGGGAGAAGCACCGGTAGTCTCAGGCGGGGTCTGACGATGACGGCTGTGCTGAGTACAGTGGGTCCGAGCTTCTACTGGTATTTAACACGCTCGACCGGCGTGGTCTCGCTGCTCCTGCTCACCACGACCTTGGTCCTTGGCGTGGTCGACGTGAGTCGCTGGAGCAGCCCGGGCTGGCCGCGCTTTGTCCTGGACTCCCTGCATCGCAGCGTCTCGATGCTGGTGCTCGTCTTCCTCGGCCTGCACATCATCACCTCGGCGCTCGACAGCTTCGCGCCGATCGCGCTCCTGGACGCGGTGGTGCCGTTCATCGGAAGCTACCGGCCGCTCTGGCTGGGGCTCGGAGCGGTCGCGTTCGATCTGCTGCTCGCGATCGCCATCACCAGCCTGGTCCGCGAGCGCCTTGGACATCGTGCCTGGCGGATCGTCCACTGGCTGGCATATGCATGCTGGCCGATCGCGCTCCTGCACGGCCTCGGTACCGGCAGCGATGTCAAAAGCGCATGGCTGCTGATGCTCACCGCGTTGTGCGTCCTCGCGGTGGCTATCGCGGTGTGTGTGCGAACGCTCCCGGGCTGGCCCGAGCACCGGGGCGTGCGCGGCGGTGCACTGGCTCTCGTCGCGATCCTTCCGATCGGCCTCATCGTCTGGCTTGCAGGCGGCCCCCTCGGACAGGGCTGGGCGCGCCGCTCGGGCACGCCGATGTCACTGCTCGCTTCTCGCGTCCCGCGCGTCACGCAGACCGCGAATGCAAAGGCGAGCAATCCAAGCTCGCAGTCGAACGCGCTGAGCGGCCCGTTCAACGCGAGCCTCTCAGGCAGCATCAAGCAGGGTCCGGGACCGGGTTCGGGCTTGGTCGCGGTCAAGATCGAGACCAGCTTCAACGGCCCGCCCTCGGGGCAGCTTCATATCGAGATCGATGGTCAGCCGCTCGCCGGAGGCGGAGTTTCGCTGCGCAGCAGTCATGTGACGTTGAGCAGTGTTCCGCCCGCCACGCCGGTGCTCTACAGCGGGCAGATCGTGGCGCTGAATGGCAGCCGTCTGCTCGCCAGCGTGCGCAGCGGCGACGGACACAGCCTCTCGCTGCGGGTGGCCCTGGCGGTCAACACGGGCGCGGGCACCGTCAGCGGGACGCTCGTGGCTTCTCCAGCAGCGGCCGAGGGTGGCCGATGAGCACCCGACAAGCACAGGCAGTACACGCGCTACGGGCTGTGCGCTTGCCGCGTCTGCTCAGCGGCGCCTCAGATGACAGCCAGATGCGTCTATACGAGCAGGCCGGCTGATCCTCGGCCTGGCGAAGGCACGCTGATCACCCGGGGTCGCCCCGCCGATCCTTGCATCCTGTATACCTTGAATTCTGAGTGTGCGTGTGATACCCAACGAGCGAGGACGTGACTGTGACCGACTTTCTTGACGTGAAGCGCCGAGAGATCACCGATCGACTGAAGGAGCTTAAGCCCGCGGTAGACGAGTACAGCCGCCTCAAGGACGCCGCTTCGGCACTCGCCAAGGTGGGTGGATCGGCTCCCGCCGCTCCCGCTCCCGCCGCTCCCGCCGCCGCGGCGCCTGGAGCCAAAAAACCTGGTCGCCCCCCGGGTCGGCCCAAAAAAGTGGGACGCCCCAAAAAAGGTGGTAGGCCCAAAAAGGTAGGACGCCCGGCTGGCAGCGCCACCAAAGCCGCGACGGCGGCCCCGACCGCGAAACGTCATCGTGCCGGACGGCCCAAAGGCAGCGGCACACGCGCCGCGCAGGCACTGTCGCTCGTGCAGGGACAAGCCGGCATCACCATCCCCGAGCTCGCGGCAAAGATGAACATCAAACAGAGCTACCTCTACCGCGTGCTCCCCGGGCTCGAGCAGGACGGGAAGATCAGTAAGAAAGGGCGCGGCTGGCACCCGAAGAAGGCGTGAGGACCAGCCGCCTGGGTCAGGGAATGACGATCGTGAACGCGTAGCCGGTCGCGAGCGTTGTCGTTTCCGGGGTGTAGGTGTCCACCTCCAAAGGAGTCGTGGGGCAGTGCTTGTGCTGCGCGTTGACCGCGATCACACCTGGCGCTTCGGAGGAGCTGTAGCTGACCTCGGGCGAGACGGCCGCGATGCCGGCTGCCGGGGTGATGCCGGCCGCGGGGGCGATGCAGTAGACGCCGGCGCTCGGCTCGCTGACGCTGGTGATGTTGGAGGCGCCGATCAGGCTGGCCGCGAACGGCGAGGTGGGCTGGACGAGCGCGTAGGCGCGGGCCGTGCCGTTCGTGCCGTTCGTGCCGTTTGTCCCGTTCGTGCCGTTCGTCCCATTTTTTCCGGCCGGGCCCGTTTTGCCCGTTTTCCCGGTGGGGCCGGTTTTGCCCGTCGCCCCGCGCGGACCGGTGAAGCCTGTGAAGCCACGTGGTCCTCGGATCAGGCAGGCGCGGACGCGGTGGTGGTGGCTGATGACGATCACGGCTGTGCACGTACGCGCGCGGGCCTGGTGGGCCGTGGGACTCGTGCCCGTTCCGGCGAGCGCCGGGACGGCGATGGCCAGCGCGCCGAGGAAGGCGCAGGTGGCAATGAGGGTCAGGGTGGGGTGGCGCATGGGGAGGGGCCTTTCGATCGTGGGGGACAACGGTCAGAACACACGATGAGTGTTCGCGGAGCGGTGCGCCGGGTGGAGAGCAGGTGGGGGTGCTCGATGATCGCGCACTGCAGGACCATGCCATACACGATGACGATGCCGCTGACACCGATGACAGAGAGATTTATGGGCATCCAATCGCTGGTCTCGCTGGTCACGATCGGCCTGATCGTGTCCAGGGCGGTCAACATCCTGTAGAGCCCGAGAGGATCACGCTCACGGCGAGCAGCCTGAAAAGATCCGGTAGGAACGGCTCCCTGAACAGCTGGAAGTCGACCGAGCGCAGCGGGTGACCGACCGAGCGCAGCCGGTGACGCGCTTTACGCGCCGATGTGCCAGGATCGTGTCCCCTCCCCCCGTCCGCGAAAGGAGAACCATGCCCGACTACGCACCCGGAACCCCGTCTTGGATCGAACTATCCTCACCTGACACCGACGCCGCCGCGCAGTTCTACGGAGAGCTGATGGGCTGGAGCGCGACAGAGCCGGGTCCGGCCGAGACCGGCGGGTATCGCATGTTCCAGCAGGACGGCCAGAACGTCGCCGGCCTGATGGGGATCATGCAGGAGGGGCAGCCCACCGCATGGTCCACCTATATAAGCGTCGCCGACGCCGATCAGACCGCGGCCAAGGTCAAGGCGGCCGGCGGCAGCGTGGTCGTCGAGCCGATGGACGTGATGGACATCGGACGGATGGCGTTCTTCGCCGATCCCACTGGAGCGGTGTTCGGCGTGTGGCAGCCGAAGAGCTTCACCGGCGCCGACATCGTCAACGAGCCGAGCTCGCTGTGCTGGAACGAGGTGCTCACCCGTGACGCCGGCGCGGGCAAGGCGTTCTACACCGCGGTCTTCGGTTGGACCGGGCGTCCACCCGCGTTCGAGGGCGCGCCGAAGACGTACACGGTCTGGGAGCTCGACGGCAAACAGGTCGGCGGCATGATGCAGATGACCGACGAGCACTTCCCGGCCGAGATCCCGCCGCACTGGGGCGTCTGCTTCGCGGTCGCCGACTGCGACGCCACCGTCGCGAAGGCCCGCGAGCTGGGGGCGACCGTCACCAACGAGCCGATGGACATGCCGATCGGGCGCTTCGCCGGCCTGAGCGATCCCCAGGGAGCCTCCTTCACGGTGATGGCACCGCCGCCCGCCTGATCGGCGCCTTCAAACGAACAGGTCGGCCGCGGTGAGGAGCAGCTCGATCACCCGCGTCTCGCCTGACGCCGGCTGGCGAGAGATGTCGTCAGTTGGCGGTCCAGGTGGCTCCGGCGTGAAGCAACGCTTGGAGCTCGTCGGCGCCGACGGCCTCGTGCGCTGCCTGGAGCTCCTGCCGGCTCTGCTCGCCGTGCACCGGCCGCTTCACGTCGCGGAAGACGCCGATCGGCGTTGGCGCGTCCACTTTCTGCGACAGGTGCGCGAGCGCGAATGCCCGGCTGGGATCGGCGCAGTGGGCGTCGTGCACGAGCAGAGCGTCCTCGCCGACGTCCGCGACGTCGACGATGGCCACGCTGCCATCCGGCTGCGCCACCACGCCACGCTCGCGGTCGGCTCCGAAGCGAATCGGCTGGCCATGCTCGAGGCGGATTTGATAGGCGTCCTTGGTGTCCTTGTCGGTAAGGAGCGCGAAGGCTTCGTCGTTGAAGATCGGGCAGTTCTGGTAGATCTCGACAAACGCCGCGCCCGGGTGCTCGGCCGCGGCACGCAGCACCTCGGTCACATGGCGACGGTCGCGGTCAATCGTGCGCGCGACGAAGCTCGCGCCGGCTCCGAGCGTCAGGGCGAGCGGGTTGAACGGCTGATCTTCGGAGCCGAACGGCGTGGACTTGGTGACCTTCCCGAGCCCGCTCGTCGGCGAGGTCTGCCCCTTGGTGAGACCGTAGACCTGGTTGTTCAGCACCAGGATCTTGATCGGCATGTTGCGGCGCAGCGCATGAATTAGATGGTTGCCCCCGATCGAGAGCACGTCGCCGTCGCCGCCCAGAGCCCAGACCGACAGGTCTGGCCGCGACACCGCCAGGCCCGTGGCGAGCGCCGGCGCGCGTCCGTGGATGCCATGCACTCCATACGTGTTCATGTAGTAGGCGAAGCGACCCGCACAGCCGATGCCGGTCACGAACACGATCTGCTCGAGCGGCAGCCCGAGCTCGGGCAGGAACTCCTGGACAGCGGCGAGCACCGCGTAGTCACCGCAGCCCGGACACCAGCGTGTTTCTTGACCGCTGGCGAAATCCTGCTTGGTGAACGTGGCCGCGCCGGAGCCATCCTCCGAGTCGTGGCTGTGCGTGCCCACGGTCATCACAGCCGCTCCAGTATCTCGTGCTCGAGCTCAGCGGCGAGCAGCGGCTCACCTTCGAGCTTCGTGAAGCTCTCGGCGTCGATCAGGAGCTCGGCGCGCACGATCTTCGCCAGCTGACCCATGTTCGTCTCCGCCACCAGTACGCGACGGTAGGAGCGCAGCACCTCGCCGGTGTTGGCGGGCAGCGGGTTGAGATGAACGAGGTGGGCGGAGGCGACCTTGCCGCCCCCCACGCGAACGCGGCGCACGCCTGCTTTGATCGGTCCATAGCTCGAGCCCCAGCCGAGCACGAGTAGCTCGGCGCCGTCCTCGTGGTCGACCTCCAGCGGCGGGACGTCCTGCGCGATGCCCTTGACCTTCTCCGCTCTCAGGCCGGTCATGCGGGCGTGGTTTTCGGGCTCATAGGTGATGTTGCCCGTGCCGTCCTCCTTCTCGAGCCCGCCGATCCGGTGGCCGAGCCCGATCGTGCCGGGGATCGCCCACGGGCGGGCGAGACGCTCGTCGCGCAGGTAGGGGAGGAAGTCGTCGCCCAGGTTGGGTCCCTGGGCGAAGCGCGGGTCGATTCGCGGCAGATCCTCGACGTCGGGAATCAGCCATGGCTCGGAGGAGTTGGCGAGGAACGCGTCGGAGAGAAGGATCACGGGCGTGCGGTAATCCACCGCGAGCCGGACAGCCTCGATCGCCGCATCGAAGCAGTGCGCCGGTGTCGCCGCGGCGATCACCGGCAGCGGCGACTCGCCATGGCGGCCGTAGAGCGCCATCAGCAGGTCGGAGGACTCGGGCTTGGTCGGCATGCCGGTCGACGGGCCGGCCCGCTGGACGTCGATGATCACCATCGGCAGCTCGAGCGCCACCGCGAGGCCGATGGTCTCGGCCTTGAGGTCCATGCCGGGTCCGCTCGTCGCGGTCACTCCGAGCTGGCCCCCGAACGCGGCGCCGAGCGCCATGTTCGCGGCGGCGATCTCGTCCTCGGCCTGAATCACGCGCACACCGAAGCGCCGCTGGCGCGCGAGCTCGTGCAGCAGCTCCGAGGCGGGAGTTATCGGGTAGCTGGCGAACAGCAGCGGCAGCTTGCTGGTGACGCTCGCCGCGATCAGCCCGAGCGCGGTCGCGGTGGTGCCGTCGACGTTGCGGTACGTGCCGGGCGGCAACGTGGCGGGCTTGACGCGGTACTGAACGTCGAGCAGCTCGGTGGTCTCCCCGAAGTTGTAGCCGGCATGGAACGCCGCCAGATTGGCCGTCAAGATGGGGCCGCGCTTGGCGAACTTCTGCTCGATCCACTCCTCCGTCACCTTCACGGGACGCGCGTACATCCAGGACAGGACGCCGAGCGCGAACAGGTTCTTCGCGCGCGCCCCGTCGCGACTGGACACGCCCTCGATGCCCTCGGTGGCCCTCACGGTCATGCTCGTCATCGGCAGGCGATGGACCTGAAACTCCGCGAGACTGCCGTCCTCGAGCGGGTTGGAGTCGTAGCCCGCCTTGACTAGATTGCGCTTGGTGAACGCGTCGTCGTTGACCACGATCGTCGAGCCGCTCTCGAGCTCCTCGACGTTCGACCTCAGCGCGGCCGGATTCATCGCCACGAGCACGTTCGGCGTGTCGCCCGGGGTGAGGATGTCACGTGAGGCGAAGTGGATCTGGAAGGCGGACACGCCGCGCACGGTCCCCGTGGGCGCGCGAACCTCGGCGGGGTAGTCGGGTGCCGTCGAGAGGTCGTTCCCGAAGACCGCCGTCGCCTCGGTGAAGCGCCCGCCGGCGAGCTGCATGCCGTCGCCCGAGTCGCCCGCAATGCGGATGACCACCCGCTCCTTATCGACGGTCTTCGACATCACCGTGCATCGTTTCGGCCGCGAGACCGCCGATCGTCCCATCGGTGGCTGCGAGGAGCCACTCGCCGGCGGCGCGTGCCCTGAGGATCAGGCCGACAGCGAATGCAACGAACGCAGCGACGGCGGCCCGACCGAGCTCCTCGTTGAAGTTGATGCCTTCCATGTCAGAGCACGCTAGCACCGCGTCCAGCCAGCCTCGAGCGAGCGCACCGTCCATCGCCACGGACCGACCCGACCGATGCGCGCATAACCGATGTGTCGGATCCGTTCCCGACTGTCCCCCGCTGTGGCTCGGAGCGGCCGGTGGACTCGGAGCCGCTCGTCGTTTCCGAGCCGCCCCGGGCGGTCTTGCGCATCCTCTCGATTTACCGTACAATTGTACGTAATCTAGTCGATGGGATGGCATATGGCAGCGAAGTCGGATCGTTTGGAGGCGCGTTTGACCTCCGCGCAGCGGCGGGAGATAGAGCGCGCCGCGACGCTGGCGAGCGAGTCGGTTTCCTCGTTTGTGGTGACCGCGGCTGTGCAGCGCGCCGAGGCGCTCGTCGTCGAGCACTCCTCGACGGTCGTGCCGGCGGCTTACTTCGATCGGCTCGTGGCGTCGCTGGATGAGCCGGACGGCGCCTCGGGGTTGGCGCGTGCCGCGCGTGGGGCCCGTCGTCGTCCGCGGATCAAGGCGGCGTGAGCTACGCCGTTGAGCCGCTCGGAGACGGTCACGAGCTCGAGTCCTTCCGCTGCGGAGTCGCCGCCTTGGACGAGTGGCTTGCTCGCCACGCGCGTCACGCCACGCGGCAGGGCACGCGGACATACGTGCTCGTGGACGGCGCCCGGAATGTCGTCGGGTACTTTGCGATCGCGCCGCACCTCCTCGAGCGGGAGGATCTGCCGCGGCGGATCGGCCGGGGCGCTCCCAGCAGGATCCCCGCGCTGCTGCTCGCCAAGCTCGCTCTGGACGAGCGCTTGCACGGGGATGGTCTCGGCCGCGAGCTGCTCGTGCACGCGCTCACGAAGATCGTCACCGCCGCCCGCGCCGCCGGCGGCAAGCTCGTGGTCGTGGACGCGATCGATGAGCACGCCGCGAGCTTCTACCGCGCCCATGACTTCCAGCCGACGGGCGCCGACTTCCATCGCCTGGTGATGAAGATCAGCACCGCCGCCCGCGCGCTCGAGCTCCCCTGGCCGTGACGTCCAACTCTTTTCTTGGTTGTGTCCGTGAGAGCATCGCCGTCGCCCTGGGCCTTCCCGTGTTCCAGGCCCCATCCGACAGATACAGGCGCGGTTGTATCGGCTGGACGATCGGCGCGGTTCGCTTCTATCCGAAACGTGCCACCCGACGGGTTGTTCTTGAATAGGTAGCGCTCGAAACTGTCCAAGGTTGATCATTCATCAACGCCACCCGCGAAGTAGTTCGTCGGCTCCTACTACGCCAGCGGCCCGCCGCGCAACTACATGAGCCGGCTTGTCCTCTACAAGGACGGCACTCAGATGATCGAACAGGACGCGCGCGTCAACCACCCGGCGCGCTACGACGGCATCATGGCCGGCGGCGCGCGGCGGCCTCGCCCTGGCCGGCCTGTCCACCGGTGCCGCGGGCTCGGCGCCGGAAGTTGGAATGCCGGCCCCGAACTTCACCGCGACGACGCTCGACAGGTCCGGGATGCTGCGCGAGATCGGGATCTGCTCTCTCAGAAAGTGTTTCGATTTGCCAGCATGTGTGCTTATGTATTGCCGTATAGATACTATAGAGCACGCTGCCGCAGAATAGTAAACAAACTTTGGGCTTCGTATGCTTATGTATTTACTTTATATATACCATGGTGCAAGACGATCGAATTTTGAACCATATGCTCAGCCCGTCGATGATCGAAGAAGACCTCGCGGAGATCGGAGTCGACGTTGACGGATCGAGCCGATGAGCCGGATGGCCTGCCAGGCGAGCCGGATCCCGTGCCGGGCGAGCCCGATGCAGCGTCGGGCGGGACGGACCCCATTCCAGGCGATCCGGACCCCGTGTCGGGCGGGACGGAGCGGACGCCCCGCGGGCGCATCGGCGCATTCTCCCCTCGACACAAGCGCCCGCCGGGTAGCTGGCGCGGCTTTGGTGTCTCGCTCCTCGCCGTGGGCGGGTTCTGCGCGGTGGCGGCGATCGGCGGCAGCACCTTGCAGAAGTGGAGTGAGACGGAAGGCTTCTGCTCGCGCTGCCACACCATAGCCCCGGAGGTGGCCGCGCACAAGCTGGGGGTCCACCGCGACGTGACCTG
>Ga0116223_10004344_pt1 | contig 12320 bp, 10 predicted proteins | sample Sb_taG_3_FD_90092 | JGI IMG/M metagenome (GOLD analysis project Ga0116223, IMG submission 90092) | Peat soil microbial communities from Weissenstadt, Germany - Sb_50d_a_PC metaG | ecosystem: Environmental > Terrestrial > Soil > Wetlands > Peat | place: Germany: Weissenstadt | collected 2010-09-21 | reverse complement strand
CGGTGTGCGGATGCCGGTGGCGAGCATGTCGATGCGCGCCTTGATCGGCATCGTCCAAGCGTTGGACACGCCGGGAAACTGTAGCGCCTTGTCCATGTCCGCGATTAGCTTCTCGACGGTCATCCCGGGGCGCCATTCGCTCTCTGGCTTCAAGTTGATCACGGTCTCGAACATCTCGGTCGGCGCTGGATCGGTGGCCGTCGTCGCGCGTCCGGCCTTGCCCCATACCGAGGCAACCTCTGGGAAAGTTTTGATGATCTTGTTTTGGGTCTGTAGTAATTGCGCCGCTTTGGTTACCGATAAGCCCGGAAGCGTTGTCGGCATGTAGAACAGCGTGCCCTCGTTGAGCGTGGGCATGAACTCGGTGCCCATCCGCGATGCTGGCCACAAGCCGCCAACCAGCACCATGAGCGCGATCAAGATGGTTGCGGCTTTGTAACGAAGCGCCGTCCGGATCACCGGCCGATAAATCCAGATCAGCACGCGGTTCACCGGGTTTTTGCGCTCCGGAACGATCCGGCCGCGCACGAACAGCAGCATCAGCGCGGGGACGAGCGTCACCGAAAACAACGCCGACGCCGCCATGGCGAAGGTCTTGGTGTAGGCGAGGGGCTTGAACATGCGGCCTTCCTGGGCCTCCAGCGCGAAGATCGGCAGAAACGACACGGTGATGATGAGAAGACTGAAGAACAAAGCCGGCCCCACCTCGACCGCCGCTTCGATCAGCACCCCGCTTCTCGGCTTGTCGGGCGCGGCACGCTCCAGGTGCTTATGGGCGTTCTCGATCATCACGATCGCCGCATCGACCATGGCGCCGATGGCAATGGCGATGCCGCCAAGACTCATAATGTTCGAGCTCAAACCCAACAGGTACATGCATAGGTAGGCGATGAGCACGCCGAGCGGCAGCGTGACGATTGCGACCAGCGCGCTGCGGACATGCAGAAGAAACACCACGCAAACAAGTGCGACGATGATGCTTTCCTCGATCAGGGTCCGCTTGAGCGTGTCGATGGCGCGATAGATCAGGTCTGATCGATCGTACACCGCGTCGACGCTGACGCCTTGCGGCAGGCTCGGAGTGATTTCGGCGAGCCGCTCCTTGACGTTCTTGATGACGGAAAGGGCGTTCTCCCCGAAGCGCTGCAGTACGATGCCGGTAACGGCTTCGCCTTCGCCATTCACCTCGGTAATGCCGCGGCGCTCATCCGCCGCCAGTTCGACGCGCGCCACGTCGCGCAGCAGCACCGGTACACCGCGCTCGCTCTTGACAACGATCCGCTCAAGATCGGCGAGACTCTTGATGTAGCCACGACCGCGCACTACGAATTCGGTTTCGGCCAGTTCGATTGTACGGCCGCCGACATCGATATTGCTCGAACGCAACGCGTCGCGCATTTTCGACAGCGATACGCCGAGCGACTGCAGCCGGCGCGGATCGATTACCACGCTGTACTGCTTGACGAATCCTCCGGCACTCGCGACCTCGGCGACGCCCTCCGCCTTGGCAAGGCCGTAGCGAATGTACCAATCCTGAATGCTGCGCAGTTCTGCCAGGTTCTTTTGCGCGCCGCGCACGACGTATTGGTAGACCCAACCGACACCGGTTGCGTCCGGGCCGAGGCTCGGCGCTACACCGCTCGGTAGCCGGCTGGCGGCCGAGTTGAGATATTCAAGCACGCGCGACCGCGCCCAATACAGGTCAGTGCCGTCTTCAAAAATCACATAGACGAACGAGACCCCGAAGAACGAAAATCCACGCACGACCCGTGATTTCGGCACGCTCAGCATGGCGGTGGTCAGCGGATAGGTAACCTGATCCTCGACAACTTGCGGAGCCTGCCCGGGGTATTCCGTGTATACGATAACCTGGACGTCTGAGAGATCGGGAATGGCATCGAGCGGCACCCGCGAAACCGCGTACAAGCCGGCAAGCGTCAAGAAGACGCCTGCAAATCCGACCAGGAGAAGGTTGCGCGCCGACCAGCGGATGACAGCCGCAATCATTTTGCCTGCTCCTGCTCGGAGAAGGTTTTCAGTGCCGTCTGCAGGTTGCTCTCCGCGTCTATCAGGAACGTCGCGGTGGTAACAATCTCCTCGCCCTGTCGCAGGCCCTCGACAATCTCGACATAGCCATCGCCGCGGCGGCCGAGCTTGACCGGCCGTGGCTCGAAGCGGCCTTCGCCTTTGGCCACCAGCACAATTTGTCGCGTTCCGTTGTCGATGATGGCGCTTGTCGGAACGCTAGTGACCGCTGCTCGGTCTCCTTCGACATGAAACACGACGTCAGCATACATGTCTGGCTTCAGCAGCTCGTCCGAATTGGGGACTTCGATCCTGACACGGACGGTGCGCGTTTCCGTCCTCACCTCAGGGTAAATGAACGTTACGATGCCATCGACCCGTTGGTTTCGATAGGCCTTAAACGTCACCGTAACAGGTATGCCTGGTTTGATGTCGACGAGATCGCTTTCGGCAACATCGGCGATGACCCAAACGTGCGAGAGATCGGCGATGCGATAAAGTTCGTCGCCTGCCATGACTCGTTGACCGTTGATGATCCGCTTGGCCAGGACCGTTCCGCTCGCTGGTGCCGGCCAGTCGATCGTCCGAGGGTTGATACCAGTATCGCGGACTTCGCGGATGCGGCTCTCGGGCACACCGAGATTCCGCAGACGTTGCATCGCGCCATTGAGAAAGTGTTCAGTATCGGCTGCAGCGACGCCGCGCTGCCCAGTACCCGCGTCAAGCAAATCGAGCTGGGCCTTTTGTATCTCCGGACTGAAGACCCGAAACAGCGGTTCTCCAGCACGGACCGACTGACCAGTCGTATTGACAAAAAGATCTTCGATGTAGCCGTCGGATCGCAACGCGACGATCGTTAACCGACGCTCGTCGATTGCTACGGTGCCGACCGCGCGCACGGGCTGAACTAGCACGCGCATCTCTGCAGGCTCGGTGCGAACTCCGGTGCGTTGGATTTTGTCCAGGCTGACCTTGACAGTCGTGCCTTCGTTTTGTTCGTCGCCTTCATAGACGGGGATGTAGTCCATCCCCATCGAGTCCTTCTTCGGCACCGGCGAGGTGTCGGGGAGCCCCATGGGATTGCGGTAGAAGCGAACCTTCCGTTCGCCTGGCGCGGCCTGTGGATTGGCCGGAGTCGGGGTGAATCCTGGCTCCGCGCCGTCATAGACCGGGAGATAAGCGCGGCCTTGCGCATCATTTTTCGGCGTGGCCGACCAGAACGGCGCACCCGTCGGATCGCGATAGTAGAGAATCGTTCGCTCGGCAGCGGACGCTCGCGAGGCAACGTTCAGCGACGTCGCCGAGCCACCCGAATGCTGGGAATACCAGTAGCTTCCAACGGCACCGCCCGCGAGGCCGAGCGCGAAGATGAACGCAACGCGAATCTTGGTCATGGCTGTCTCGTTTTGATCAGACCTGTCGCTAAGGCGGATGAGCGAGCGGCCGCCGCCACCGCAGCCGCCGCTCTGATGGTGATCGGAGTGCGACGCCGTGGTTGCCTGCTCACTTGACGGCTTTGAAAACGATCTTGCCGACGACCGTCTCCGGCTCGCCTTGCACCTTGGCGGCCACGCTCAACTGGTACCGCCCCGCCATCGGCAGATCGGTTCTGAAGGCGTAGACGCCTGGCTCGCTGCCCGGCAGTGGAGCAACGGGCGACTCCATGTCCGCCATGCCGTCGGGCGCCATGTCGACGCGGGTCCGCACGATAACGGCGTCCGTTACCGGCCTGGCGCTCGGCTTGTGCAGCAAGCGGATGGCGATGATCACGTCGTCGCCCTTCTTTAGTTCGGCGGCGACCGGTTCGAAGGCATAGTCTATGGCGGCCGCCAACGAAGCAGCACTGGTCAGGCTCATCGCAACCGCAAAAGCGGAGATGAGCAAAAACTTCGTGTTCATGATCTCCAATTCCTCATGGCTCTCTGCTCGGCAGCGCACTCGATGTCATCGAGTGACGGCCGAATATCCGCGTGAGCTTGCAGCTCACGCGTTGCTATGCAGCTTGAGAGTTGTCAGGAGCGAGGAGGCCGGTAGGGTGGACTGCCCATTCGCGAGGAGACATTGGTGTCTGTGCGAACAGGCTTGAGCGCGGTACTGGCTGGCGACGAAAAGGTGATGCCGGAGGAGCCAGGCGCCGTGAAACTAAAGCACGTGAGCGCACAAGCAGCCATGCACGCACAATCGCATGCAGTTTTTTGCGTCTTGTCGCTTGGCGCGTTGTGGTGATGGTCGCAGTCCGGCATCGCCTTGGAGGCCGACACATCCGTTGCTGTCGCCGCATTAGCCGCAAAACCAGTCGCTGCCGGTAGCGTGGCGACCGACAGGCCGATGAGAACAGCAAAAATGGTCCGGCCAATGCGCAGGTTCATGTTGTATTTCGTCACAACGACAAACATAACACCCCAATTTTACGGTGGCTATATGGCACCTAGTGGCGCCCTCAGGCTTTGATCTGCATCAAGCCTTGCACTCGCCGGGGCAATTTCTGCTAACATTAGCAACGTATTACAAACGGGCGGTCGCCGCGTTCGCAGTCCTTGTCGCGGGCTGTTGGCCGCGCGCGCGGCGGCTGTAACACGAGGCTTCTTGCACTTGCAGATGCTCGAGGCCACCTTCCCACCCTGCTGGTCCGCAGAGGCAAAGCAGCGAAAAAAGTATGTCGCCTATTGGCCCTTAGCGACAGATATTGCGCCGCAACCTAATGTCCGATTTGGGGGCAAGAGCAGAAGTTCGCCCGAGCGCCATGGCTCGTCGAAATGACCAGTGCGCACTGACCTCGGCGCCGGGAGGTGGGCGCAAACGATTCACCTTCAGCCTGCGTTCTTGCAAAACTGTTCATAGAACGTGCTTATACGAACAGTCATTGGGGCGAGAGCGGCAAAACACTTGGCCAAGTCGAACCTCAGGCGGGTTACGCCAGCCACCGTAATGCGGACAGTGGCGCCTACGTCATCGACATCGCTCACGATTGTCCTGGCGATGTCGCCGGTGATGAAGCGCCTGCTGCCTCGTCATCTTCCTCAATGAACTCGACCTCCTCGATCTCCTGAGGGCCCCCATATGCCGCCTCGAGCTCAGCCGACGATTTCGGCTCGCCGACCACAAGCCCGATTTTCATTTCGTCGGTTCAACGTCGCCGCTGTCGGCGCTCGCGACAAGCTCGTCGGATTGATCTTCAAGCTTCGGTCTCGCCGGCGTGTTCGGGCGCATCTTGCCGTCACGACCGACGCGCATGACTGCAATGATGCCGCTATGCTGATGGTCCACTCGCTCGCCATAGGTGCGCGGAAAATGCGCGGACAACATTTTCAGGACCAGCTGGTCGGACGGCTTGCGCCGCACGGTAAGCGGAATCAGCGATCCGTCTTGGTTCCGCTCGTAACGATCCACCTTTCCGATCCGCACGAGCTCGTCGTCGGAAAGGCCCGCGAGCTTCGGATCCTCCTTCCAACAAATCTTGCCTTGGAATGTCTGCACTTCGTCGAAGCCGAGCAAAGCGTGATGACGCGCCGTCGCCTCGATCATGAGTGCCGACATACGCATGGCGTGTTTCAGATGATTGTGCAGCCAATCGTCAACATCGGACCAAACAAGGCGGTAGCTCACGGGATCATCCTCGCGTTGCGAGGCACGGACGTAGCGCCACAAAGTTTTGGTCGAGATGCCGCAGCGCGCGCATGCTGCGGCATAGATCGGCGTGACACAGAGCTCATCGAGCAGGTTGCGCAACAGATCGTGGGTGCGTTTGGTCATTGGCGTACTCCGAGACGCGAACTGTTCGGGTTCGCTCGATGAAGAGATTAAGGCTGCGGGGGACTCCCCCAGCCACTAACCTGGAATCTCACCGGCGAGCCCTATGCGTGCACACCAGCCGTGTGCAGAATGGCATGCGTGCAACTGATGATTCTGCCGCACCGACCATGAAACACCCGTCCGAGAATCGACCGCAGGAGGTTCTTGCCGGTCTCGTCGAACGCGTCACGTACCATAATGCCGAGAATGGCTTTTGTGTTCTGCGCGCCAAGGCGCGCGGGCATCGTGATGTCGTGACCGTTGTCGGCCATGCCGCAACCATTGCAGCCGGTGAGTGGATCACGGCGTCAGGCTAATGGGTCAACGATCGGACACACGGCCAGCAGTTCAAGGCGCGGTTCCTGCACACATCGCCCCCGACCTCGGCCGAGGGTATCGAGAAGTACCTCTCGTCCGGCATGATCCGGGGCATCGGCCCGGCCTACGCCAAGAAGCTCCTCCGCGCCTTCGGCGAGAAGGTGTTCGACGTGATCGAGGCGACGCCGGACCGGCTGCGCGAGGTCGATGGCATCGGGCCGGTTCGCGCTGCCAGCATTCTCGCCGCCTGGGCCGAGCAGAAGGCGGTGCGCATGGTGTTCCTGCACAGCCACGGTGTCGGCACGGCGCGGGCGGTGCGCATCTATAAGACTTACGGTCCTGACGCCATCCAGGTCATGACCGAAAATCCGTATCGCCTGGCTCGCGACATCTGCGGCATCGGCTTCAAGACGGCCGACGCCATCGCCATGAAGCTCGGCATCGAAGTCTCAGTCTAGATCATAAGATATTTCTGCTTGATCTCATCATCGCGGGAAAGGTCCTGCATCGTGCCTTGAAATCGGATGCGCCCCTTTTCAATGACATAGGCGTAGTCAGAAATCTTGGTCGCGAAATGCAGATTCTGCTCGGCCATGAGTATGGTCAAGCCGAGGCCTTTGAGGTGCCGGATTTTCTCGCCCAACTCCTGCACGACTATCGGCGCCACGCCCTCGACCGGTTCGTCCAATAACAACAGCAGCGGGTTGCCCATGAGCGTGCGTCCGACCGTCAGCATTTGCTGCTCGCCACCGCTGAGATAGCCACCAAGCTGGCCAGCGCGCGAGCTAAGAATTGGGAAAAGGTCATAAATCTTCTCCACCGTCCAGCCAAACTTCGCGGCGCCCGGTCCGGGTCGCGTCGCAATCTCCAAGTTCTCGCGTACCGTGAGGTCTGGAAAAATCAACCGATCGTCCGGCACGAAGCCGACGCCAAGGCGAGCAATCTCATAGGGCGCGCAGCCGATCAGGTCATGGCTGTTGAAGGTGATTGAACCACTGGAGGCGCGCGCCAATCCCATGATCGTGCGCATGGTCGTGGTCTTGCCAGCGCCATTGCGGCCAAGCAGGCAGACGACCTGACCTTCCGACACCGCGAGGTCGACTCCAAACAGGATGTGGCTCGACCCGTAATAGGTGTTCACGCCTTTGAGTTCAAGCCGGATCATAGGTGGTGCTCACCAAGATAGATCTTTTGCGCCGTTGTGTTGCTGCGAACCTCTTCCGGCTTGCCTTGAACGATGATCTCGCCGCGATGCAGGAGTGTCACGCGATTGGCATGGTTGAAGACGACGCTCATGTCGTGCTCGGTAAACAGGATAGTCAGCCCAAGATCGCTATTCAGTCGATCGACCAAGGCCATGGTGCCCCGCGTTTCCTCAAGCGACATGCCGGCGGTCGGCTCATCGAGGAAGACAAGGCTGGGCTTGGTCGCCAACGCCAACGCCAATTCCAGTTTTTTCTTGTCGCCCTGCGAAAGCTCGCCGGCCACGGCTTCCGATCGGGCGGCGAGGCCGCAAAGTTCGAGAATCTCTTGTGTGCGCTCGGCGCCGACCAGCGCTGCCCTGCTATAGATATTGAGAGACTCGCCCATTTGCGCGTGCACCGCCGAGCGTACGTTCTCGCGGGCCGTCATGCGGGAAAAGATGTTGCTGATCTGGAAGGCGCGCGATATCCCCGCGCGCGCGACGCGGTGCGGCGGCCAGCCGGTGATGTCCCGCCCATCGAAAGTCACGGTGCCAGCGTCGGGACGGTGATAACCAGTCAGCAGATTGAAAAACGTGGTCTTGCCGGCCCCATTCGGCCCAATGATCGCTTCCTTGCTGCCTTCGGCGATGTCCAACGATATGTCTTGGGTGACGTAGTTGCCACCGAAATGTTTCTGCAAGCCGCGAACCTCGAGAATGTTGCGGGTCACGGCGCGGTTCCATCCTGGTTCGCAGTATCGCGTTGCTCAGTCACCGCCGCGCCGGCTTTGCCAATCCGCTTGAGCAAGTCTTCGACCAGCCCAAGTATGCCGCCGGGTGCGAATAGCACGATCATCATGATGACGAGGCCGATCGTCAGCGGCCAATACACCGTGTAAATGGTCACGAAGGCTTGCAGGAATGTGTAGATGGCCGAGCCCACCATCGGGCCGATGAAAAACCTTGAGCCCCCGATCAGAGCCATAAACACAGCGATGCCGGACTCCTGCCAGCCGAGCAGACCGGGCGCAATGCTGCGCTCAAATGGCCCCCATAGCGCCCCGGCAATACCCGCAAATGCCCCGGCGATAACGAAATTCGCCGACATGTGCAGCCGTACGTTGATGCCGAGAAAGGCGGCGCGGCGCTGGTTGTCCCGCAACGTTCGCAAGGTGTAGCCGAATGGCGATTCCAAAATGCGCCACATCAGGAACATTGCGGCCAGCACCACCGCGAATGTGAAATAATAAAAGTTCACCGGATTTTGAAAGAACGGCGGCGGTAGCAGCCCCTGCACGCCGTCATCGCCCTTGGTGAAGCTGTACCAGGAAAAGACGATGTAATAGAGCAGCTCGCCGAATGCGAGGGTGAGGATCGCGAAATAGATGCCGGTGAGCCGGACGCAGAAGATGCTGATGACGAGCGCACCCATGGCAGCGACCGGCGGCGCGGCGAGAAGCGATAGAAAAAATTCAAGGTAGCCGATCTCGCCGCCGCTTGGCCGGAAGAAACGCATCAGCAGCCCAGTCGCGTAGGCGCCGAGCCCGAAGAAAGCGGCATGGCCGAACGAGATCTGTCCCATGTAGCCATGCAGCATGTTGAAGCTCATGGCAAACAGGCCAAGAATTAGGATTTCGGTCGCCACGTAGATCCAGAACTGTCCGGGGATCAATGGCGCCAACAGGAAACCCACGGCCAGAACGGTTGCGATCACGCCAGATAGCCCGTACCGCCGGCAGGCGCGCGCAAATGTGTTTCGCGGGAGAACAGAGGTCGCGGACACGTCAATGTCTTCCGTCATGACCTCAACTCGGTGCCAAACAGACCCCACGGCCGCCAGATGAGCACGGCAATGACGATCAAAAAGATCACCGCCAGCGCTCCATCCGGCCATATCAGGATCGAGAATGAATAGACGACACCGACCAGCAGCGATGCGACGAACGTGCCGAGAATGCTGCCAAACCCGCCGATGACGACGACCGCAAAGCACTGGATGATGATGTCGATGTCGACGCCGAGCGCCATCGGCAAGAGTGGGCTGAAAATGCCGGCGGCGAATGCGGCAATGCCGATGCCGGCGGCGAATACGCCGGCATAGATCAGCGGGATGCGGATGCCGAGGGCGCTGACCATCTCACGGCTGTAGACCGCGGCGCGTACGATCTTGCCGTACTTCGTGCGGTGCAGGAACAGCCACAGGCCTATGGCGACCGCGAGCCCGGCGCCGATCAGGAAGAAGTAATACGGGTTGATGAACGCCCCGAACGCCTCGACCGGCGTGACCGGCACGAAAATACGACGGTTCTCGACACCCCAGATCAGCTTGATCACATCTCCGAGGATGAGGACCAGCGCGAATGTTAACAGCAACTGCTCGGCCAATTCGCGGTTGTACATGCGGCGGATCAGGAACCGCTCGACCACCAGGCCGACGACAATCATGATCGCCGTTGCCGCCACCACTGCAGGGATCAAGAGATAAAATCCCGGCTCGAAGTACCCAAGCAAGTAATTGTAGATCGTCACCGTAATGTATCCGGCCAAAAGCCAGAAGGTAGCGTGCGCGAAATTGAGGACGTTCATTACACCGAAGATGAGCGAGAGGCCAGCCGACAACAAAAACAGCACCATGCCCCGCGACAGCCCGGCGAATAGCTGAATCAGAATTGCGCTCAAATCGGGCACGGACAACGTCTGCTCCCTGCGATCAGGTCCGCGCGGAGTAAGAGGTTCGCGCGTCGACGGCCGCCCGGCCGGATGCAATGAGATCCGATCACGATGACCGCCAACGCACGCACGAAGCTCCCACCGTTCAGGCCCGCTGCTTCAACACTTTCTTGACGGTTTCGTCGTCCCTCCAGACGTCGTGGCCTTCAACGACGATCATCGTCTTCGGATCATAGATCGGGAACGGGTAGTCGGGGGAGTCCCAGACTTCCCCCACATATGACGGAACGTCGAGCTGGTTCGTGAGCTCGCGGAATTTGCGCGGGCCGCGGCAAGTGTCAAACGTGCCACCCTTCAGGACCTTGAGCAAGCCTTCCGTATCGATCGACTTCGCGCGCGTCACCGCTTGGTCAAGGCCGGTCAGGGCATCATAGTGCATACACGCCCAGTCGTCGGGATAAAAATCCGGACCAAACTTATCTCGATGCATCTTCACGTATTTCTGCATCAATGGCTGGTCCATGTGGGCGAAGAACGGGCAGCGGGCAAGCCCGATCAGGCCGCGCGGCAGGCTCTTGCGCTGCTGGCGCAGCTCGGTGACGGTGATCAGCCCGCCGGGATAGGCCGCGACCTTCAAGAGACCCGCAGCTTGCGCTTGCTGCATGAAGGTCTCGTTGTCTTTTCCGGCGATCGCCGGAAAAATAAAGTCGGGCTTGTCGGCCATCAGCGCCGAGATGTAGGAGGTGAAGTCAGTTTCGCCGAGCTTGAACCAGAGCTGCTTACTTTCCTTAGCCTCCGGCGCTTTCGCGGCGAGCCCGGTCACGAAGCCTTTGTGGGTCGTACGGCCCCATTCGTAATCTTGGCCGATGCTGGCGAACTTCGTCCACTTTCTGTCCTTGACCAGCTTAGCGACTGCGACGACGACCGCGCCCGATTGCATGTCACTGTCCGGACACCACTGGTAGGTGTATGGGGTATGGTTCTCGGTGGTGATGCTTGTGCTGTTGCTCGTCGCGGCGAAATGCAAGGTCTTGAGTTCGTGAATGATTTCCTGCACGGCGAGCGCGGCGGCGCTGCTATAGGTACCAAAAATCGCATTGACCTTTTCATTGAGAATCAGTTGCCTCGCCTCGCGGGCGGCGACGTCCGGTTTTGTCTGGGTGTCGCGATAGATGATTTCGATCGGGTGTTTGCCCAACAGGCCGCCGCGTGAATTGATCTCAGCCGCCAGTACCGGCATGCCGCGGATGCACTCGGCCATGTAGTTAGCGCCAGCCCCGGTCGACGGCAACAACAGGCCGATACGGTATGGTGTGCTGGCCTGCGCGCTCGCCCAGCGTGGGGTCAGCGTCATGGCGCCCGCGGCAAGCGAAGAAATGACGAAATCGCGACGATCCATCGTTCCATAGATCTTCATCCATTTCCTGTCCGTGTCTTTATTGGACATGGCTGTCCCTCCATCAATCTCCTGCGGTCAGATGCAGGTTCACTTCACAATACTCGCGCGTCGCCTGTTTGTCTTCGATTCAAATGGCTCGAAAGTAATCTGCGACATGTGACTTCGTGGTCAATGGGCAAGCGCAGGGGACGAATGCCGAGATCGACTTTCCCGCATTCCTTAAGACCTATAGATCTCTTTTACAGCAAAAAGCCGGAGCCCACCCGCGGCAGCAAACCACACTCAATTAAAAGATAATGGCGGCAATCAGAGGCACGCATTAGCGGTGCCGCGGATCAGGGCGGCAATGAAACGCGCGAACGATGCGGGAGAAAGTGTAACCGGTTTGCCGCTCCGTCCCTTTGCCGGTAACGTCTGCTTTCAAATCCTTCCCGACATGGTGTGATACCGACGCCGAACGCGTCGGTAGCGATTGGCCCTTCACGTCACTTGCTGCGACGCAGCGATATGTCCGGAGTTGATGCTGTGGACGGCTCCTCCACCGGCACGAGAGTGCCAAAGATGTGGGCGCTGTTTTAAGGCTCCCACGATTCGGAGGAGCTACCCATGCAAACGATCACGACAATCGGTCTCGATATTGCAAAGTCAGTCTTTCAAGTTCATGGCATCGATGCGGAGGGCAAAGTCATCCTCCGTCGTCAACTCAAGCGTCGCTACATCCTGGCGTTCTTTGAGAAGCTGCCGCCCTGCCTGGTCGGCATCGAGGCCTGTGCCTCGTCGCACCATTGGTCGCGCGAACTGCAGGCGCTCGGCCACACCGTGCGGCTGATGCCGCCGGCATACGTAAAGCCCTACGTTAAGCGACAGAAGAACGATATGGCCGACGCCGAGGCTATTTGTGAAGCGGTGACAAGGGCCAATATGCGGTTTGTG
>Ga0116223_10004342_pt1 | contig 12322 bp, 8 predicted proteins | sample Sb_taG_3_FD_90092 | JGI IMG/M metagenome (GOLD analysis project Ga0116223, IMG submission 90092) | Peat soil microbial communities from Weissenstadt, Germany - Sb_50d_a_PC metaG | ecosystem: Environmental > Terrestrial > Soil > Wetlands > Peat | place: Germany: Weissenstadt | collected 2010-09-21 | reverse complement strand
TGGCCTTGATCAGCGCGGTGCGATCGTGCTGCGGCAGAAGTGGTCGCGTGGCCAAGTGGAAGCGCGGTTTGCCAATATGCCGCCGTGCCTGATCGGCATGGAAGCCTGCGGGGTCATCGCCAACAGATCGGCAAATCTGCGGCACTGACACTAGGGGAGAAAGCACGATCTGCGTTCGTCGTCACCCAACACCGGGGTAAGTGGAAACACTTACGTTTAAGTGTCGTCCCTAATGGTCGCACGGCGCCATTGCGACCTAGGGTCATTGGCAAGAAAGCGACGGCCACTCCGCTTACGGATGCGGCATGCGGCTCGCGCGCAACCCCGTATCGTCTGACACGTCACGACGTGCAGCCCGAGCGGGCTGAGATCTGGGAGGATTAGGGCATGTTCACGGTCGACATCGATACTGGCGGGACGATGACGGATGCGCTGGTCTCCGATGGAAAAGAAATTAGGGCGTTCAAGGTCGACACGACGCCCCATGACTATACCGTCTCGTTCCGCGAGTGTCTCGCCGAAGCCGCAAAACAATTCGGATACGACAGTGTTCAGGCCTTTCTCGACGAGGTGACACTCATCCGATGGTCGACGACCATCACCTCCAACGTGCTCGGCGAGCGGCGCGGGTCGAAGGTCGGTCTGCTGGTCACGAGCGGTCACGAGCACGACCTCTATGGTGCCGGCAAGTCGCCGGTCATCGATGAGCTGGTGGCCGAGCACAATGTCGTGGGCCTGCCCGCGGACGCATCGCCGCAAGATGTCCTCAACGCGGTCAAACGTCTGTTTGAAGAAGGCGTTCGCCGGATTTGCGTCAGTTTGCGCGGCACCTTTCCGGACAATCGTGCCGAAATCGAGGTCAAGAACATCATCGAGCGGCAATACCCGGATCACTATCTGGGCGCGGTGCCGGTGCTCTTGGGCAGCGACATGGCGCCGGTGGTCCATGACACGACGCGCGCCCATTATTCACTGATTAATGCCTATGTGCATAGCCGACTCGCGACCTCGCTGTTCAAGGCCGAGGACATCCTCAAATACGAAGAGCGCTGGGATGGACCACTCCTTATCGGCCACACCAACGGTGGCGTGGCGCGCATTGGCAAGACCAAGGCGGTCGATACGCTGGAATCCGGTCCCGTGTTCGGCACCTTCGGCGGCGCGTATTTCGCGCGCGTATATGGGCTAGCGAATGTCGTGTGTTTCGATGTCGGCGGTACGACGACCAAGGCGAGCATCGTCAAGGACGCCAAACCGGTGTTTCAGCGCGGCGGCGACCTGGCCGGCATTCCAGTGCAGACGTCGTTCGCCATGCTGCGCTCAGCGGTTCTCGGTGGCGGCAGCATCGCGCGCCTGGGTGACGACGGAAAGGTGTCACTGGGCCCGGAAAGCATGGGCGCTTCTCCGGGGCCGGCGTGCTACGGCCTCGGCGGCGACGCAGCGACGCTGACCGACGCTCTGCTGGTGCTCGGCTTGCTCGACCCTGCGGCCTTCCTCGGCGGCAGACGTCATCTGAGCATCGAGCGCGCTGCCCAGGCAATCCAGAAGAAGCTCGCCAATCCCCTCGGCGTTTCGGTGGAGCGCGCCGCGCAATTGGTGCGCGACGAGGCAATCGATATCATGGCCGACCTCGTCGGCTCGATTCTGGCCGAAGCTAGGCTCAAGCCTGAAGCAGTGTCGCTCTTTGCCTATGGCGGAAACGGGCCGCTCTTCGGCGCACTCGTTTCTGAGCGACTGGGCATACCCGATGTGGTGGTCTTCGGATTGAGTCCGGTCTTCAGCGCCTTCGGATCCGCCATCTCCAACGTCGTCCATGTTTATGAGCGCGGCATCGGCGCGGATATCGCGGATCCCGGCGGCGCGGGGCGGGTCGGCGAGAGCCTTGGCGCGCTCTACGGTCTTGCAGCGCGCGACTTAAGCGGCGAGGGCTTTTCGATCGACCGGGCACAAATCGAGATTGAGGCGGACATATCGAACGGGACGAAAGAGCCGTCGACCGTCCGTCTCACCGGAACGCCGAAGCCGGATGGCTCGTCGGTTCACGCGTTGCTACAGGAGTATCGCCGTCAGGCGCCCAAAGCTGCTGCTCAGGGGCGAGCCGTGGTGCAGTCGGTGCGGGTCAAAACGACCTATTCCGTCGGCGAATTCAAGCTCCCGCGGCAAGAGAAAACCGCCGACGCCAAGGCGACAGCGGCAGGATCGCGTCCGATCCTGGTCAATAGCAAGTCCGTGCCGGCGCGAATTTACCGCTGGCAGGATCTGGTTGCAGGCAGCTCGGTGACAGGCCCGGCCATCGTCGCCGCTGAAACGCTGACCTGCTTGGTTCCACCAAATTGGCAGATGGCCCAGGATGAATATGGCAACGGACGCCTAAGCCGGTGGCAACGCAATTAATCCATCGATGCCGCATTAAGCGCAATGGGCCGGAGGGAGGGAATTCATGGCGATAGAACGCATTCGTTTCACCGAGTACCTCGACCTCGATCTTAATGATGAGCAGTGGCACTGCAACAGCTGCGGGCATGGCCTGATCTCGGCCCGCCAGAGCTACAAGCGCGGCTGTCTCGTCGCCGAACGGGATCCGGCCGAGATCCATCCACGTGTCGTCGAAGGCGACTACACCTTCTCGCCGGATCCCAATTGGGTGCGCATCCTTGAGTTCTATTGCCCGAGCTGCGGGCGGCAGGTGGAGACCGAATATCTGCCGCCGGGGCATCCGATCACCGTAGATATCGAGGTCGATATCGACAGTTTGAAGCAACGGTTGTCCGCCGGCGACCTAATCATCCGCGAGGGCAAGCTCCATCCCGGCGCGGCGCACGGAGAGCATCGTCATGGCTAAATCGCCGGACCGCCCGATGAACTCGATCGACATCGATGTCGGCGGCACGTTCACCGACCTCGTCCTGACGCTGAATGGCGAGCGGACGATCGCGAAATGCCCAACCACGCCGCATGATCTCTCGATCTGTTTCATGAATGCGGTCGAGGAGGGCGCGCAAATCTGCGGCCTAGCCATGTCCGAGCTGATGCCGCGCATCGACATCGTGCGCTACTCGACCACGGTTGCGCTCAATCGGCTCATTCAACGGCAGGGTCCGCGCGTCGGACTGATGATGACGGAGGGGCACGAAGATGTGATCCTAATCGGTCGCGGCGCGCAATGGGTTGACGGAAAGCGCGTCACCGAACGTCGCAATCTGGCGATCCAACGCAAACCCCTGCCGCTGATCGAGCGCCGCATGATCGTCGGTATCCGCGAGCGCATCGATTCGACAGGTTCGATCATCCGCCCGCTCGACGAGGACGATGTTAGGTTGAAGCTCAAGCGCCTGATCGATCGCGGCGCCCGGGCCATCGTCGTCTCGCTACTGTGGTCGTTCATGAATCCCGACCACGAGCGTCGCGTAAAGGAAATCATCCGCGAGGAGTACAAGGAGTATCACATCGGCTATCTCCCAGTGGTGCTCTCGAGCCAGGTGGTGGCAAAGCTCGGCGAATACGAACGCACCATGACGGCCGTGCTGGACGCTTATCTGCAGCACGCGATGCAGACCGAGCTTTCGGCCACTTGGGACAAGATGCGCGACCAGGGGTATCGCGGCAGCTTCCTGATGATCCACAATTCCGGCGGCAGCGGCGACATCTTCAAGACGCCGGCGAGCCGGACCTTTAACGGCGGCCCGGTGGCAGGGCTCATGGGCTCTGCCCATTTCGCGGCGGTCCTGGGTTACAAGAACGTCATCGCCGGAGACATGGGCGGTACCAGCTTCGATGTCGGTCTAGTAGTCGAATCGAGCGTGCGAAACTACGAATTCCGGCCGGTCATCGACACCTGGATGGTCGGCGTCACGATGCTGCAGACCATCTCGATCGGCGCCGGCGGCGGATCGATCGCGTCGGTCGATCGCAAGATGGGCAATCAGCTGCAGGTCGGGCCGCGCAGCGCGGGCTCTGTCCCGGGACCGGTCTGCTACGATATCGGCGGCACCGAGCCGACGGTGACCGATGCCGATCTGGTGCTCGGCTATATGAACCCCGACACGTACTATGGCGGCCGCATAATCCTGAACAAGGTCAAGGCGGAACGAGCGATCAAGGAGAAGATTGCCGGTCCGCTCGGCGTCAAGGTGGTCGAGGCGGCGGCGCTGATCCGCAACATCGTCGACAAGAATATGGCCTCGGCGATCAAGCGTGAAGTCCATTTGCGTGGGTACAAGCCCGAGGATTTCGTCATCTTTGCCTTCGGCGGGGCAGGTCCGACCCATGCCGCAGGATTCAAGGGAGACGTGCGCAAGGTTGTAGTGTTCCCGTCCGCGCCGGTGTTCTGCGCATTGGGCTCGTCGATCATGGACGTCGTCCATATGTACGAGGTGTCGCGGCGCATGATATTCATGCAGGCGATCACCGAGCAACTGGTCATCGACCAAGCGGCATTCAATCAAACGGTCGAGAAACTGATGGCGACGGCGAAGCAGGATCTGCTTGCTGAAGGACTCGATGTCGGGGCCGCTACATTCAGCCTCGAGCTCGATATGCTCTATGGCGGCCAGGTGAACGTGAAGCGCATGGCGTCGCCATTGCTATTCATTCGCAGCGAGGCTGACGCCAAGGCAGTCTATGAGGCGTTCGAGCGCGAATTTTCCGAATCCTTCAGCCCCTTGGTCGTCAACCGGCCGGGTGGTGTCTATCTCGATACCTTCCTCGTCAAGGTTACGATCCCGACCGAAAAGCCGCCGCTGACGCGCCATCCCCTGGGCAAGCCGGATTCGGGACACGCGATGTCGGGAACGCGGCAGGCCTATTGGCCCGAGTTGCGCGACTTCGCCCAGACACCCGTCTACTCGTTCGAGATGCTGTTGCCGGGCAACCTCGTGCAAGGCCCCGCTGTGATCGACGCGGAACTGACCACGGTGGTCGTCCCGCCGGGGCAGGCCTTCTCGATTGACGAGTATGGGCTCGGCATCCTGGAGACAACGGGAGCGGACGCGGAGGGGCGCGCCAAGACGACAGCCCGTGGGACCGCGCGGGTTTGAACTCGACGCGTTCTGATATAGAGACGCGAACCTCGGAGGAACGACGATGGCAATTCCGACGCTTGAACAGAAGCTCAAATGGCTCAAACCGGCGCCGGCCACAAAGCACGAACTCGAATGTGTGAGCCGCATCGAACTCGGCGATTACGAGATCGGCTTTCAGCGGACGAACGACATCCTGGACGAAGGCATGCAAGTGTTCGTGCGCTCCTGCCGCAGCGCGATGGGAATTGCCGGTGATTCGCTGGTTGGCATCATGACGGCAGAAGGCGACATGGTGAACGGATCATGCGGCACGTACTTGCATGCCGTCATTCCGCCGCTCATTATCAAATACATCCTTCATTCCTATCGCGACAATCCGGGCATCAGGGACGGCGATCTCTGGTTCGCCAACGATGCGGTCTATGGCGGCATCCACAATCCCGATCAGATGGTAGCGATGCCGGTTTTCTACCAAGGCGAGCTCATTGCCTGGACGGTGGCGCTCGTGCACACCACCGAAACCGGAGCGGTTGAGCCCGGCGGCATGCCGATCTCGGCGTCATCCCGCTTTCAGGAAGGCATGAATTTTCCGCCAATGAAGATCGGCGAGAATTTCCGTCTGAGCGACGATGTGGTCGAGCTGTTCGCGGCTTTCGGCGTGCGCGCGCCCCAGATGGTGGCGGTGGATCTCAAGGCGCGCTGCACGACCGCCGATCGTGTCCGTACCAGATTGATCGAGCTTTGCGACAAGGAGGGGCCGGACTATCTCAAGGGTCTGTTCCGAAAAATGCTGATGATGGCGGAGCAGGGCGCTCGCCAGCGGCTGAAGTTCTGGCCCGACGGCAAATACCGCTGCGTCACCTTTTCGGACGCGGTCGGCCTCAATCAAGGGCTCGTGCGCTCCTGCTACATGACGCTGATAAAGAAGGGCGACGGGTTTCTCGTCGATTTCAGCGGTACCGGGCCGGAGACGCCTTCCTCCTATAACGCCCACCCACAGGCGGCGATCGGCCACTTCGCCAACTACATTTACGAGTACCTCTTCCACGATCTGCCCATCAGCAACGGCACATTCGCCAGCATCGATTTCAAGTTCGAACCGAACAGCTGCCTCTCCCCCGATGTGCGGGCGGCGACGAGCAATTCGGTGATGATCGCGACGGGTGTCATGAGCGCGGTGCACAATTGCGTCGCCAAGGCCATGTTCTCGACGGGCGATTGGAAGCAGGCCGGTGCGTCGCAGGGCAATGGCGGCAACGCGCTTGTCCTCGCCGGCCTGTCGCAATGGGGCATGCCCTTCGCAGACATGCTTGCCTATTCGATCAATACCGAAGGGCAGGGCGCACGCCCGACCATGGACGGCATGGACGCGTTCGGTTTTCCCTGGTGCGTCTTCGGCCGCGCTCCGGACACCGAACTGGTGGAAAACGAGTTCCCGCTTTTGGTGCCGCTGTCCAACCATTGGAAGGACTCCTGCGGCCATGGCAAGCATCGTGGCGGGGTCGGCACCGCCCAGATCTGGGTCGCGCACCATGTGCCTGCGGTGTACATGATGGCGATCGCCGACAATTCGAAGCTCCAGACACCACAACCGCTGTTTGGCGGCTACGCGCCCTGCACGGTGCCGGGCATCAGCGTGCGTCAGGCCGATATCATGCAGAGCTTCGCCGACGGCAAAGCCGGCCTCACCATGGATCTGACCGACATTCTCGAGAAGAAGAGCATCGGCGGACAGTTCACGACAGAGTTTCAAGGCCGCGGCGTACGGGCCTATGCCAGGGGTGACGTCGTGACCATCGGCTTCTCCACCGGCGGTACCGGGTACGGCGACCCCCTCGAACGCGACCCGGAGAGCATGCTCGAAGACATAGAGAAAGGCGTTGTCTCGGACTGGACGGTCAAGAACATCTACAAGGTGGTGTGGGATGTGGACCGGCGCCGCGTCGATGTGGCGGCGACCAAGGAGCGGCGCGCCGAGGAGTACCGTGCCCGCCTCAAGCGCGGCCGCCCATATGATGAATTCGAGAAGGAATGGCTGAAAAAGAAGCCGCCGGAAGAGATACTCGGCTTCTATGGCAGCTGGCCTGATGCCAGGATCATTCAGCCGGTGATGCGACCGTAACCGGGTGGGAAGCGCGGTGGTGAGCGATGTCGACAGCGGCGTGGCCGACGCCTAAGGCGCGGGTCAGAGCCTTGCTCCGGCCCGCGGGGGGCCGGCAGCCCATATTGTTCTTGCCGCTCGCCCATGCCCTGGCCGCCAAGATCGAGGCGTTGGAGGTCCAGGAGTTCCTACGCAATCCGACCAAGCTGGCCAAGGGGCTCGAGGCGCTTTACCAGACACTCGGAACGGACGGCATAACCTGCGCCTGCGGCGCTGGGTTGGAGATCGACGCACTCGGTGCCGACATGGATTGGAGCGTCTACCCGCCCCGTGTGGCGGCGGCGCCGCGCACGCTACGCTCGCTCGATGCCGACGGCATTGCCGAGCTTATTGCCCGCGCGCCGCGTGTTAGTGCCGCGACGGAAGCGACCCGTCGGTTGGCTGCGGCCTGTCCCGGCGATCCGGCCCTGGTCGTCGGGCTGACCGGGCCAGCTTTCTTGGCGGCGCAAATAGCGCGCGCCATGGGCGTTGACCCCGCGACCGCTCTGGCGACCGACGCCGCCTTGATGGAGACGGCAGGCCGTGCCGTGCTAGAGGTGGCTCGCCAGTTCCTGCTGGCCGGCGCGAACGTGATCATCCTCCTCGAGGGGAATTTACCCACGTCCGACACGGTGGCATCCGACACCTGGAGTGATGTGGTCACGCCGATCGCCAATCTGACGCGGTTTCACAAGGCTGTTCCGATCGTGGTGGGACCCGTGGACGTCGGACGTTTGCCGATATCGATTTTGCCCTGCTTCCCGGCCGAAGGGCCGGCGGGCGGTCGTGAATCACGGACTCATGCGCTGGCGCTCGGCGCGAACAGCCTGGATTGGCGCTTGACGGACCCGGGGGCCGCCGCTGTGCTCACGACCGACGGGGAGTTCCCTGTAGAAACGGATATCGGCGCGCTCAGGGCGGCCTGTCATACGGTTCGGGGAGCAATCGAGCAAGCTGCTGGCAGAGCGGCGACCCGCGGGTGATGCGGCAACAAGTCATCTGACATGGGGTGGATCTACTGGAACCACGAATTGGAGACGAAGCCGTGGGCCGAAGTCGAGGCTTGGCAGGCGGAGCGGATCGCCGGCTTCGTGTCGCGATTGCCGGCGCGGTCGGACTTCTATCGATCGCATCTCGGCGCGGTCGCTGTCGGCGCTGCCGGCATACGATCGCTTGATGCACTCGACGCGCTTCCGTTCACGGCAAAGGACCAGTTGCGCCGAGCTCAGTCCCAGTCCGAGACCGGCCGACCGTTCGGTGCGAATCAGGCTGCGCGGCTCGTCGATATCGTCCAGGCCGTCTCGTCGTCTGGCACCACCGGCGACCCGATGTTTTACGCGCTCACGCGGCGTGATCTCGATGTTTGGAGCGATGGAATTGCCAACGTCTTCTTCACCTGTGGGGTCCGTCCGGAGGATGTCGTCGCCCATCTGGTCGGATTGCCCATGGTGGCGGGCGGGCTGCCCTATGCGGACGGATTTCGGCGCATCGGCGCCACGCTTGCCTGGTTCGGCGGCTTCCCGACGGAGCGGATTCTGACGGCGCTGCCCAGACTTCAGGTTTCGGCCATTCTTGCGACCACGTCATTCGGGGTCTATTTGTCCGATCATTGCCGTAAGTTGATTGGCTGTGCGCCATCGGAATTGGGCGTTCGCAAGTTCCTGAGCGGCGGCGAGCCCGGCCTCGGCCAGCCTGAGATTCGCGGGAAGATTTCCGCCGCCTGGGGAACGTCCCACATCCGCGAGTGCATGGGCATCGGCGACGTGATGTCCGCGCTATGGGGCGAGTGCGAGGAGGGGAGCGGGATGCATTTCAATGCGCAGCGCTCCGTTGCGGTTGAGCTTATCGATCCGGCGACGGGCGCGCGCATTCCTTGGCGGGATGGTGCCGAGGGCGAGGCAGTCTACACGACGTTCGAGCGCGAAGCGACGCCAGCCCTGCGCTATCGCTCGGCCGATCATGTGATTGTGATGTCGACCTCTTGTGCCTGCGGGCGAACATCGCCGAAGATCCGGTGCATCGGCCGCACGGACGACATGCTTATCTACAAGGCGATGAACGTTTTTCCGAGCGCCATTCGCGACATCGTCTTGAGCAAATTCTCCGATGTCGTGGAACCCTATATGCGGATCTGGAAGGATCGCGTCGACCAGGTGAGGTTCGACGAACCTATACCCCTCGAGATCGAGCTTCGGCCAGGAATTGATTCGTCATTGCTGTCGAAGATCGGACAGGACATCGAGGTGGAAGTGCGCAATCGGCTGCAAGTTCGCATCAGAACCGTTTTGGTGGAACCTGGAACCATACCGCGGAGCGCTTACAAGACGGCCCTGGTGCACGTCAGGCGGAACCAAACGGACGAGATGTGACGCCAAACTTGTCGGACGGCGCGCGATTCTCCCATGCCGCGCCGATCACCAATTGCCCGGGTCGATCGAGTCGTCGACGCGAACGACGACGCGTGTTACCATCAGCACGATCGGCCCGACGTTGAGCGTGCTCCGAGCCGGGGCGCGATGAGTAAGTGACTGGCAATTGCCGGTTTGCGAGAGTTGGTTGGTAGCCCGAGTCAAGTAGCGAACGGACACTCGCGCGAAAGAGCAAAGAGGGCCGTACTCCTGGGGAGGAGGCTAGACGTGCGGCTGAAAGGCTCTCGCGAAAGGCCGGTCGCCCCGGCGATCAGACGGCGCTCGACACTGCTTGAGTTTTCTCGCCCGGAGTCGGAAAGCGAACATTCGCTCCTCGAATATCAAGTCATCTTCGAGAATGCAATCGTCGGCATCTGTTCAATGCGCAATCGAATTATGCTGCAATGTAATCGGCGGTTTGAAGAGATCTTCGGATACGGACCAGGGGAGCTGGACAATATTTCGGTCCGAGTTCTCTATCCCACCCAAGAAGCCTTCGCCCGCATCGGCAGGGTGTACCCTAGTTTTTCGAAGCATAACCAGTATGTGCACGAGCCCCAACTTGTCCGTAAGGATGGCAAGCTCATTTGGTGCACGGTGTCGGGGCGGGTGTTGGATCCGCGCGAGCCGGCAAGGGGATCCGTCTGGGTCGTTCAAGACATCACGGAACGCAAGCGCGCCGAGAATAGCTTGCGACATCTCAACAAACGTCTCGAACTGCGCGTCGAGCAGCGGACAACGAATTTGCGCCACATCAACCAGACGCTCAAGGTGGAGGTGCAACGGCGCAAGGAAACACAGCAGGCCCTCGTCGAAAGTCGCGAAAAATACCGTGCGCTGTTTCGCACCTTCCCGATCGGCATCGCGATCACCGATGGCGAGGGCAACATCGTCGAAGTGAATCGAGCCTTGCATCGGCTCACCGGCCAAAGGAAGGTCGCGGGCATCCAGCAGATAGGCATGGCGCCGCTGGACCTCATTCGAGCGGACGGCAGCCAGGTCGAGCGGGACCATCTCGCGCGCGTGCGGGCGTTACACGAGAACAGACGGGTCGAGGATGACGAAATTGGTGTGCGCCGGCCCGACGGATCGTACGTCTGGCTGAGCACCACGGCCGCGCCGATTCCCGTCAACGGGTATGGCGTCGTTGCCGCCTATACGGACGTTACGGAACGCAAGCATGCCATCGAGCAGGACAAGCGCCAGCAATCGGAATTCGCCCGGGTCGCACGACTCAGCGTCATGGGTGAAATGGCTTCGGCGCTGGCGCACGAACTTGGGCAGCCGCTCAGTTGCTGCGTGAGCTATCTGGACGGGGCGGTCCTGCGGCTCCGGTCCGGTAGCATGGCGCCGGCCGAATTGGTGCAGGCGTTGGGCTTGGCAAAGCGCCAGGCCGAGCAGGCCGGCGAGATCGTCAAACGCGTCAAGAATTACGTCCGCCGGCACCGCCCGGAACGGCGCCCGGCCGACCTAAACGAAATCTTTCGCGATGTAGTTTCCTTTCTGGGCTTCGAAATCCGATTTCACAGCGCCTCTGTGCGCCTGGCTCTGATGCCCGATATTGCGGCCGTTCTTGTCGACCAGATCGAGATCGAGCAGGTGGTATTGAATCTCCTGAGGAACGCACTCGAGGCCGTCAGCGGATTGCCTGCCAAGCGTCGTCTGCTCGAGATCGTGACCCGCGCTCGCGGCAAGCGATTGATCGAGGGCGTCGTCAGTGATCGCGGATGTGGATTGCCGAAGGACGGCTTCGACAAGGTCTTCGATCCCTACTTCACCACGAAGCACGAGGGATTGGGACTTGGCTTATCGATCTGTCGAACCATCATCGAGTCTCACGAAGGGAAGCTCAACGTGCTTCCGAACAGGCCCTACGGCGCTACGTTTACCTTCACGCTACCGAGACGACAGGTGATGCCATGATTGACACGAGCGCAACGGTATTCGTTGTTGACGACGAGAAGCGGATGCGTCAATCGCTGCGCTGGCTCATCAATTCGGTCAATTTGCGGGTCGCAACCTTTCCCTCGGCGCGGGCGTTCTTGACCGCATACCGGCCGAGCATGTCTGGTTGCCTCATCCTTGATGTTCGCATGCCGGAGATGAGTGGCCTCGAATTGATGGAACAGCTGCGCGAGCGGGGCGTGGCTTTGCCTATCATATTTCTGTCTGCACATGGCGATGTGCCAATGGCGGTCCGGGCCATCAAGTCGGGAGCGATTGATTTCCTCCAGAAGCCTTTCAATAGTCAAGAGTTCCTCGATCGCATCAATCTCGCCCTTAAGCTAGATGAAAATTCGCGCGCGAGCCGCGCAAGCAGTGATCGGCTGCTGCAGGGCGTCGCTACGCTGTCGGCCCGCGAGCTTGAGGTTCTCGAGATAGCTCTCTCGGGTAGTAGCAGCAAAAGCATCGGCAGAAAGCTTAGCATCAGCCACAAAACGGTAGAAGTACATCGTGCGCACATCTTGAAGAAACTTAATGTTCGCTCATTCAACGAAGTAATCGGAAAGCTCCTTGGCGACAAGTTACTGAACGCGCTGCTATGTGATCAGGTCGAGATCGTACACGCCCGGAGGCGCGGGGTCGTCGAACGGCCGTACGTCGGCGACCACGTCTTTCATCGCCGGAGTTTTTAGCCGCGCATCGAAGGCTGCCTTAGCCTTCTCGCCCAGATCTGCCGCATTCTGCCCATAGACGATGCCGCCCGGCGCAACGGCGCGGGCTATTAACTCAGTGCTGTAGCCGCCGCCGGC
>Ga0116223_10004339_pt1 | contig 12327 bp, 10 predicted proteins | sample Sb_taG_3_FD_90092 | JGI IMG/M metagenome (GOLD analysis project Ga0116223, IMG submission 90092) | Peat soil microbial communities from Weissenstadt, Germany - Sb_50d_a_PC metaG | ecosystem: Environmental > Terrestrial > Soil > Wetlands > Peat | place: Germany: Weissenstadt | collected 2010-09-21 | reverse complement strand
TCGGGTGCAATCGCAACAGTCGCGCAAGCATGGCCACTCCTTCCTAAAACGAGTATGCCACACTCGCCCGCCTTATGTCCCTTTAATTATGCGCGGCTGTATAGCAGGGCTCTGCCTCAAATCACACCTCTCCGCCCAGCCTTTCTCCGCGTCACCGCGTCTCCGCTGTGAAGCGAAGTCTGCAAAATAGTAGAGCAGGTTCGACCGCGGATGGAAAGGCGAATGGCGTTAACGATACGAGGCCGGGCCAGAGGCCCGTTCATGCGGCTTCGGTACTTCCCGCCTCCGTGTCGACAACGGCAGCGTCGTTAGAAGGTTATCACCGATTGATAACCATTGCAATTCGGCACGCAACTTGCTTCATGTTACATGCACCCGCGCGCGCGATCACCTTTTGGTCACGAGCGTGAACCCTGCATCGGAGTTCTTGGACGATCTGCGGAATTGATTTTCACCGGCGAAGCCCGCGTTGTGGGACAGACGCTTTCGTCTGCCAACCCGCCGGCCTTACGTCGCATTCCTCGGCCGCGAATCAACCGGCGGGAACAACATCCGCAACGTCGAGACCAGCACGATGCCGATCGCGCCCCCGTAGAGCATGATCCGCAGCGGCACCGCCCATCGCGGGTCTATCGCTAGCAACGCGGCCTCAAACAGACACACGATGCTGAAACTGAATGTGGACTGCAGAATCGGCGTGAGAGGCGACCGCTTTCCGGGATTGGCGTACGCGTCCTCCAGCTTCAACGTCGCCAGCGCCACGGCCGCCGGAATCGCCAACCGCACGTAGCCCCACTGCTCATACAAAAAGGATGTCCCATCCAGTTTCCACGCCACGCCCAGAAAAGAGATGTACAGCGCGAAGGCCTCCATCAGCAGCACCTGTGGATCGGTGGTGCGGCGGATACGGCTCGCCACCACCAGCGGTATCGTGCACACCGCTTCCGCGATGTACTGGCCGCGCGTAGTATACCGCTCGTGCAAGTCGCCCACCACGTGCTCGCGACACGCGGGCGGGACCAGGAATGCCACGATTGCCTCTGTGGTTCTGGGCGGAGCGGGTTCCATCAGCGTTCCTTGGCCCACTCCTTGGCCCATCGCTTGGCCCACTCTTTGCCCCAGACCTCCGCGATCCCGTCCCAGATGCGCTTGGCGGTGGCCGCCGATTCCCGCAGCGCGCGCTCGCCAAGGGCCTCGATCCGGTAACAGCGCTTGGCCCGCCCGCCGCGCTCCGGCGTGGGATCCGAGAGCCAGGACGAGATGAGTCCCTTGTCCTCCAGGCGGTCCAGAGTCACATAGACAGCCCCCAGAGAAACCGCCTTGGGCCGCGACAGTTCCGAGACTTTTGCATGGATCGTCACCCCGTAGGCATCGTCTCCCAGGGTCAGGACCGCGGTCATCACCAACTGCTCGAATTGGCCGAGAGAATCGACTTTGGGCATTTGTCCAACATGGTAAGACAAATGCGGTGGGGTGTCAATGGGAGAATTTCTTGACAACCCAATTATACCCGGATATAATTATTTATATCCGGGTATATTTAACATGGACAAAGATCGTCAAACTCTCTGCACCGCCTTCGAAGGCGCCCGCCGCATTGCTTCCGGCGACCTGAAGGAGGTCGCACTCAAGGCGAAAAAGGCCCTCGATCGAGGCGCGCAAGCGGCCGTCTTGATCTTCGATGACATATCGAGCGAGCTCATCGAAGTGGATTTCCGCGGGACGGCCGCGGACGTTGCAAAGCGCCTTGCTCCCGTCACTCCGGAAGTCGAGGAGCCGCGCGGTCCCGGCCGTCCGAGGTTGGGCGTGGTGGCACGCGAAGTCACCCTCCTGCCGAGGCATTGGGACTGGCTGAACAGTCAGCCCGGAGGCGCCTCCGTGGCGCTCCGCAAACTCGTCGAGGAAGCCCGGCGCACCTACGCGGGGCGCGACCGGATTCGACGCGCGCAAGAGTCCGCCTACCGCTTCATGTCCGCCATGGCCGGCAACGAACCGGGCTTCGAGGAAGCCACGCGAGCGTTATTCGCCGGCAACCCGAAGCGCTTTGACGAAATGTCCGGGAAGTGGCCCAAAGATATCGCCGACCACGCAAAGAACCTGGCGTCCGCCGCGTTCTAAAGCCGGGGCTCTCCGCCCTCGCTGCTCGCTCCGCGTTCTCGAACCCGGCCGCGAAGCCGAGCGCGCCAACTCAAGTCCGTCCCCTCTCTCTTTTTTCTCTCCGTCTTCCTCTCCGCGCTTCCCTCCGTGTCTCCGTTTCTCCGCGGTGAGAAGCTCACCGCTGAAAATCATCTACCCCGAAGACGCGGCCCCCTTCGCTACAATTGAATTTAGTCCATCCAGAAGGGATCTCCGTGACAGGTCACGAAATCAGACAGCGCTTTCTCGACTTCTTTGCCGAAAGGGGACATCGCGTGGTCCGCAGCTCCTCGCTGGTGCCCGCCAACGACCCCACCCTGCTGTTCACTAACGCGGGCATGAACCAGTTCAAGGACGTGTTCCTCGGCCTGGAGAAGCGCGATTACAACCGCGCCGCCACCTCGCAGAAGTGCGTGCGCGCTGGCGGCAAGCACAACGACCTCGAAAACGTCGGCTACACCCGCCGCCATCACACCTTCTTCGAGATGCTCGGCAATTTTTCGTTCGGCGATTACTTCAAGTCCGAAGCCATCGAGTTCGCCTGGGACCTCATCACCAAGGATTACGGCCTGCCCAAGGACAAGCTCTACGTCACCGTCTTCCGCGAGGACGACGACGCCGAAGATCTGTGGCAGAAGGTAGCCGGCGTCCCCAAGAGCCGCATCTTCCGGCTCGACGAGAAGGACAATTTCTGGCAGATGGGCGATACCGGTCCGTGCGGGCCGTGCTCGGAAATCCATTACGATCTCGGCGTGGAGGCCGCCGAGCCGGGACGCGAGCACGAGCAGTTCCCCGACGACGCCGGCGGGCGATTCGTCGAGATCTGGAACCTGGTATTCATGCAGTTCGACCGCGATTCGAGCGGCAAGCTCACACCCCTGCCGCGCCCTTCGATCGATACCGGCATGGGGCTCGAGCGCGTCGCCGCGGTGTTGCAGGGCAAGCTCTCCAACTATGAGACGGATCTGGTAGAGCCGATCATCTTCAAGGCGGCCGACCTGTTCGGCCTGGCGCCGGGCTCCGACGCCCGGGTCGACACGGCGTTGCGCATCGCGGCCGACCACGCGCGCGCCACCGCCTTTCTGATCCACGACGGCGTCCTGCCCGCCAACGAGGGACGCGGCTACGTGCTGCGCAAGATCATGCGGCGCGCCCTGCGCAACGTGCGGCTGATCGGCGTGGAAGAGCCGTTCCTCTACAAGCTCACCGGCTTCGTGGCGGAGCTCATGCAAGCGTCCTATCCGGAAATGCTGGAAAGCGTGCAGCGCGTGGCCCGCGTCGTGAAGGACGAAGAGCACCGCTACGCCACCACGTTCCTGGAGGCCGAGAAGCAGTTCAACGAGGCCATCAAGTCTGTGGCGGGCCACACTATTCCAGGTGCGGTTTCATTCAAACTGTACGACACTTATGGCCTGGCGGTCGACGAACAGGAAGACATGGCTCGCGAGCACGGCCTGGCGATCGACCGCCGAGGCTTCGAGCGCGAGATGGACCAGCAGCGCGAGCGGGCGCGGGCCAGTTGGAAGGGCGCGGCAAAAGGCGCGGTGGTTCCGGCGTATCAGAGGCTGCTGGAGTACGGCCGCACCAGGTTCCTGGGATACAGCGAGCTGGATGCCGAATCGCGCGTCGTCGGCCTGCTTCTGGATAAGCAGCCGGTGGAGACCGTCCCCGCCGGTGCCACCGCCGAATTGGTGCTGGACCAGACGCCGTTCTACGCCGAGGCCGGCGGCCAGATCGGGGATCGCGGAGCGCTGTACTCGGCGTCCGCGGACCAGGTGGCCGAAGTCGTGACGGCTTTCCCCGGAGTTCCCGGGCTGACGGTGCATCGCATCGTAACGCACGCCCCGGTAGCCGTGGGCGACGTGTTGCGCGCGGAGGTGGCGGCGCCCCTGCGCGATGCCACGCGGCGCAATCACACGGCCACGCATCTGCTTCATGCCTCGCTGCGGCAGGTGCTGGGCACGCACGTCAAGCAACACGGCAGCGTGGTGGAGCCCGGCCGCCTGCGCTTCGACTTCACCCACTACGCGCAGATGGATCGCGCCGAGATCGAAGAAGTGGAGCGGCTCATGAACGAGCAGATCCTGCGCAACAGCGGGGTGGAGACCAGGGTGATGCCGCTCGACCAGGCCATATCCACCGGCGCCATGGCGCTCTTCGGCGAGAAGTACGGCGAGGAGGTCCGGGTGGTTTCCGTCCCGGGGTTCAGCCGCGAGCTGTGCGGCGGCACGCACGTCGGGCGCACGGGCGACATCGGCGTCTGCAAAGTGGTGTACGAGGGAAGCATTTCGGCGGGCGTGCGGCGCATCGAGGCCATCACCGGCGAAGCAGCCCTGCGGCAGTACCAGGAGTCCACCGGCGCGCTGCGGCGCATCGCCGACCTGGTGCGGGCGTCCGAGCCGGAGTTGATCGAGCACGTGGAGAAGTTGCTGGCCGCGGAACGGGCGCACGCCAAAGAGATCGACCAGTTGAGGGGCAGGGTGGCGCAGGCGGAGGCAGGCACGCTCGAGGCCAGCGCGCGGTCGGTCAAGGACGTGAAAGTAGTGGCGGCGCGGATCGACGGCATGGACCGGCAGCAGCTTCGCGCGCTGGCCGATTCGCTGCGCAACAAGTTGAAGACCGCGGTGGTGGTGCTCGCCTCGGCCGAGAACGGCAACATTTCGATCGTGTCCGCGGTGACCAAGGATCTGACCGCCCGGATCCACGCCGGCAAGCTGGCCGGGATGCTGGCGCAGGCCATCGGCGGCAAGGGCGGCGGGCGGCCCGACATGGCGGAAGGCGGCGGCAAGGATGCCTCGGCACTCGGAGCCGCGCTGGAGAACGTGTATCGCGAAGTAGAGAGCAAGTTGTGAGTCACGGGCACGCTGTGACTGAATCTTTCGACGCGTTAGTGGTGGGTGCGGGGCCGACTGGGCTCGCCTGCGGAATCGAGCTGCAGCAGCGCGGGGTAAATACGGTGCTGGTGGAGAAGGGCTGCGTGGTGAATTCCATCTACCACTACCCGACTAACATGACCTTCTTCACCACGCCGGAGCTGCTGGAAATCGGCAATCTTCCGATGACCAGCCTCAACGACAAGCCCAACCGGCACGAAGCGTTGAAGTACTACCGGCGCGTGGCCGAACATTACCGGCTCAACGTCCGGCAGTACGAGCGTGTGGACCGCGTGGCCGGCGAGGACAATGCCTTCCAGGTCTTTACTACCGATCGTTTGGGGTGCAGCCAATCCTACCAGGTCCGCAAGGTAGTACTCGCCACCGGGTACTATGACGTACCCAACCTGTTGAACGTGCCCGGCGAAGATCTGGACAAGGTTTTGCATTACTATAAAGAGCCGCATCCGTACTATAACCACGACGTAGCGGTGATTGGCGCCAAGAACTCCGCGGCCATCGCGGCACTGGAGTTGTGGTGGACCGGCGCGCGGGTGATACTGATCCACCGTGGTTCCGGAATCTCCGACCGGGTGAAATATTGGATCAAACCGAACATTGAGAACCGGATTAAGAACGGCGAGATTCTCTCGTACTTTCAATCAAGCGTGGTGGAAATCTACAGGGATTCCGTCAAGCTTGCGACGCCCAAAGGTGAAGTTTTATTACAGAATGACTTCGTTTTCGCACTGATCGGCTACCAACCGGACCTGGCATTTCTGAATGCAACCGGAATTACGCTGGAGCCCGAGACACTCAGGCCGCGCACCAATCCGAACACCCTGGAGAGCACGCGCGCCGGCGTTTACCTGGCGGGAGTAATTGTCGCCGGAATGCATACAAACGAGATATTCATCGAAAACGGCCGGTTTCATGGCCAGCAGATCGCTCAATCCATCGCTGAGAAACTCGGCAGCCTGAAGTAGATCGCTTCCAGTAATGTAGTACTAATCTGTTCAGATCAGTACACGCGGACTGAAACGCTTCTGCTCCTCACGGTATCTAATCCGATAAGGAGCCCGACCATGCTTCAGTCCGTTCTCAATACGTTGTTTGGTTGTTCTCATCAACGCACGACGTTTCCCCTGACGCCAGGGCGGAAGAGTGCGGCTCTCAGTGCCACGCCGCGCAATACTTATGTTGTCTGTCTGGATTGCGGTAAAGAGTTCGCGTACGACTGGGACGGGATGCGAATCGGCCAGCCAGTAACAGGGCGTGTACAGACGCCCGAGGCAGAGCCTATCAAGGCGTAATACTGCCCAGCAACACCGGGTGCCTGGCGCCCGTAGCGGAGGGGAGGTTGGAGGGTTTTCGGAGCCATGTCTGGCAGGCAAGCACCGCAAACGCGATAGCCTCTTTCGCATCGGCATCGATTCCGTGATCGCTGGAAGTGGAGATCGCGATGCCGGGCAGGAAAGCGGCGAGGTGCGCCATGATCCGAGGGTTGTGGACACCGCCGCCGGAGACAATGAGGTCTGGTGGCATGGGCATTCTTGCTTGTGATATGCCCACTGCGACAGTAGCCGCCGTCAGTGCCGTGGCGGTTGCCACCAGGTCTTCGAGGGGCAGCCGCGACTTCTTCAAGCGCGCGACAAATTCTACTCCGTACTGCTCGCGGCCGGCGCTTTTGGGCGGCCGGCGGTGATAGTAGGAGTCGGTCAGCAACTCGTCTAGTAGCTTGGTACTGACTCTTCCCGATGCGGCTATCTTCCCGCCGCGGTCGCACCTCAACTTACCTCGCGAGTACTCGCGTGCCAGCGCGTCGATCACCATGTTGCCGGGCCCGGTGTCGAAGGCCACCACATCCTCTGGCGCCGCCGCAGCCGGGATTGCGGTGACGTTGGCGATGCCTCCGATGTTGAGGGCGATGCGTGCGCGCTTTGGGTGGCGGAAGAGCAGGTAGTCGACGTAGGGCGCCAGCGGCGCGCCCTGGCCGCCGGCGGCGATGTCGCGCGCGCGAAAGTCGGACACCACCGGAACGCCGGTCCTCTCTGCCAGGACTGCCGGCGAGCCGATCTGGAGCGTGTGTGCGCCGCCTTCGTGATACACGGTCTGTCCGTGACAGCCGATCAGCTCGACGGGGCCGTAGCGGCGTGTGGCTCGGAGCACGGCGCGGGCGTAAAGCTCGGCGAGTTGGAAGTTCCAGTAGGACAGGGCTCCGGGCCCGTCCAGGTTCAGAAGTGCATCGCGGACTCTCTGCGGGTACGGCGTCGAGTGGAACCCGATGGTCTCGATGTGCCGCCCGCGGACCTCGACAATCGCCACGTCGATGCCGTCGAGCGACGTCCCGCTCATTACGCCCGCGATTCTCATGACCGCTTCAACTCCCGCTGCAACTCCGCCAACAGTTGCAGCGCTTCGATGGGCCGCAGCTCGTCCACGTTCAGGCTGCGGATGCGCTCGGCGATGCCGTAGCCCACGGGCTCGAAGAGTTGAATCTGCACCGGCCCGGAGTGCTCCTCGGCCTTCGACAGCTCTTCCGTCACCACGTGTTCAGCGCCCTCGTGCAGCTTGAGCACCTCGCGGGCGCGTTCGATGACGCCGCGCGGAAGGCCGGCCAGCCGCGCCACTTCGATGCCATAGCTGCGATCGGCGCGGCCCGGCTCCACCTTGCGCAGGAAGATGATGTGATCGCCCGCCTCCTTTACAGAGACCTTGAGGTTTTGCACTCCATCTAGCTGGTCCGCAAGCTCGGTGAGCTCGTGATAGTGGGTCGCAAAAAGCGTCTTGGCACGGGTGCGCTGGTGGATGTGCTCCACCACCGCCCAGGCCAGCGCGAGGCCGTCGAAGGTGGCGGTGCCGCGGCCGATCTCGTCGAGCACGATGAAGCTCCGCGGCGTAGCGGTGTTCAGGATGACGGCGGTCTCGGTCATTTCGACCATGAAGGTGGAGCGGCCGCGCGAGAGATTGTCGGAGGCGCCGATGCGCGTGAAGATGCGATCGACGATGGGCAGGCTGGCCGACTCGGCTGGAACGAAGGAACCCATTTGGGCCAGGATCGAAATCAGCGCGGCTTGCCGCAGGTAGGTGGATTTGCCACCCATATTGGGGCCGGTGATGATGGCGATGAGGACCGCGGAATCGTCGAGGTAGAGGTCGTTGGGGATGAATCGACCGGACTCCTGTTCCGCCAGGCGCTCGATGACGGGATGGCGGCCGGCCATGATCCGCATCTCGCCGCCCTCGGAAAACGAGGGGCGCTGATAGCGGTTCTCCGCGGCCACCTGCGCCAGCGACGCGGTGACGTCCAGCTCGGCGACCGCGGCGGCGGTAGCGCGGATGCGCTGCGCCTGGGCGGCGGCGCGCTTGCGCACATCGGTGAATAGCTCCTTCTCGAGAGTGAGGATTTTGTCTTCGGCATCCAGCACCTTGCGCTCGTAATCCTTCAGCTCCGGGGTGGTAAAGCGCTCGGCATTGGCCAGCGTCTGCTTGCGTTCGTAGTCGGCGGGCGCCAGATGCTGATTGGCGCGGGTGATCTCGATGTAGTAGCCGAATACGTTGTTAAAGCGCACTTTCAGCGACCCGATGCCGGTGCGCTGGCGCTCGCGCGCTTCGATCTGCGCGATGTACTGGCGGCCGTTCCGGCTGAGGTCGCGAAGCTCGTCGAGCTCGGAGTTGAAGCCAGCGCGGATGGTTCCCCCATCGGCGAGCGAGAGAGGCGGCTCATCGGCGATGGCCTCGAGGATGAGGTTGGCGACATCGGGCAGCGGGTCGAGCCGCTCGTGGAGGGAGCGCAGGCGCTCGGCTTGCTGGGTATCAAAGCAGCGCTTGAGGGCTGGAATCTTCTCGATCGACCGGCCAAGGGCGAGAAGGTCGCGGGGGCCGGCGGAGCCCAGCGTGACCTTGGCGAGAAGGCGTTCCAGGTCGAGGATGCCGGACAGCTCCTTGCGCAACTCGGCGCGCAGGATGGTCTCTCGGAGCAGCTCGGCCACCGCGTCGAGGCGCTGCTCGATCTCGGCGCGGTCCATGGCGGGGCGCAGGAGGCGCTGGCGCAAGAGACGGCCGCCCATGCCCGTCTGGGTCTGGTCGAGGACGCCGAGCACGGTGGGTTGAGCGGCCCCCGGCGAGCTTCCGGCATCGGCGGCGAAGAGCGGTTCGATCAGCTCCAGGTTTCGCACGGTGACGGCGTCGAGCACCATGGAATCGGAGCGGTCGTAGAAGGTGGGGCGGTCGAGGTGGTCGAGCGCGGCGCGCTGGGTGTCGCGGAGATAGTGCAGGATGGCGCCGGCGGCGCCGACAGCGGCGGGGCGGTTGGCCAGGCCGCACCCATCGAGCGAGAGCAGCCCGAAGTGATCGCGGAGGGTGCGGCCGGCGTAATCGGCGGTGAAGAGCCAGTCTTCCAGCTCAGTGCGGACGAAGCGTGGACCGGCGCGGTCCTGGCCGGCGAGCAGCGGCAGGTCTCCGGGAAACAGGACCTCGCGAGCGCCCAGGTGTTCGAGCGCGCCGGCCACTTCGGCGGGCGCCATCTCGGTGACGCGGAATTCGCCTGTGGAGATATCCACGTGGGCCACGGCGGAGCGGGCGTCGACGCATGAGACAGCGGCGAGGTAGTTGTTCTCGCGCGAGCGCACCAGGTTGGCGTCCATGGCGGTGCCCGGCGTGACGATGCGGGTAATCTCGCGCTTGACCAGCTTCTTGGCGAGGCGCGGATCCTCCATCTGGTCGCAGATGGCAACGCGATAGCCTTTTTGAATGAGGCGCGCGATGTAGCCTTCGGCGGCGTGGTAGGGGACGCCGCACATGGGGATGGCCGCGCCCTTCTCCTTGTTGCGCGCGGTGAGCGTGATCTCGAGTTCGCGGGCGGCAGTGACGGCATCCTCGAAGAACAACTCGAAGAAATCGCCCAGGCGGAACATGAGCAGGGCTTGGGGCACCTGCTGCTTGATGCTGTTGTACTGCCGCATGAGCGGGGTGGAGGCGTCAGTCATGAGGAGCACTCGTCTCTAGTACGCTGACCGCGAGATTCGGTGCGAATGCGAAACCGCTCCCTCACCGTCGCGGCTTTGTTCGGAGCCCCGACCGTGAGGGAGGGGTTTCCATACAAGGCATTGCTACGCGTAGATACCTCGCAGCTTGATGGCGTCGGCGACGCGGTCGAGGGCGAGCATGTAGGCGGCGATGCGGTTGTTGACGTTGTGGGCCTGAGCGTACTGCACCACGGCAGCGAAGCTCTCCACCATGATCTCTTCGAGGCGCTGATTCACCACTTGCTCGTTCCAGAAGAAGCCCTGGCGGTCCTGCACCCATTCGAAATAGGAGACGGTTACGCCGCCCGCATTGGCCAGAATGTCGGGAATGACGAAGACCTTCTTTTCGGCGAGAATCTCGTCGGCCAGCGGCGTGGTGGGGCCGTTGGCGCCCTCGCAGAGAATTTTGCAGCGCAACCGGTCGGCGTTCCCCGAGTGGACCACGTTCTCGGTGGCGGCGGGAAGCAGGACGTCGCACGGGAGGAACATGGCCTCGCCCTTGTCCATCTCTTCGCCGCCGGAGAAGCCGGTGATGGAGCCGGTCTCCTTGCGGTGCTGCTGGAGCGCGGCGATGTCCAGGCCGTGCGGATTGTAGACCGCGCCGTCGTACTCCACGATGCACATGATCTTGAAGCCGGTGGCGCTCATCAGCTTGGCCGCCATACCGCCGACGTTGCCGAATCCCTGAATGACCACGCGGCAGTTCTCGGGAGCGATGCCCAGCTTTGCCAGCGCCTGGAGGCTGACGATCATGCAGCCGCGCCCGGTGGCCTCGGGACGGCCGCGCGACCCACCCAGCGACATCGGTTTCCCGGTGACCACCGCGGTGACCGTGTGGCGCGCGTGCATGGAGTAGGTGTCCATGATCCACGCCATCACTTTCTCATTGGTGTTGACGTCGGGCGCGGGGACGTCGCGTTCCGGGCCGATGAAGTCAAAGATCTCGGCGGTGTAGCGGCGGGTGAGCTTTTCAAGCTCGGCATCGGAGAGGATGTTGGGATTGCAGATGACGCCGCCCTTACCGCCGCCGAAGGGAATGTTGACGACGGCGCATTTCCAGGTCATCCAGGAGGCCAGCGCGCGGACCTCGTCGAGGGTGACGTCGGGTGCGAAGCGGATGCCGCCTTTGGCCGGCCCGCGGGCGACGGAGTGCTGCACGCGATAGCCGGTGAAGACTTCGAGGCGGCCATCGTCGAGCTGGACGGGGATGTGGACGGTGATCTCCCTGGCGGAAGTTCCCAGCACCTTGCGCATGCCGTCATCGAGCTTGAGGCGCGAGGCGGCTTCGTCGAAGCGGGCGGCGGCGGCGAGCCAGGGATTGGTTTCGTTTGCTTGAGAGATGGAAATGGTCGGGGTCAACGTGGCCACGATGGGAGCCTCCGGTTACATTATGCCAGTGTGGAGACGGGCGATGCCGCTCGCGAACAAGGGGGTAGGGGTTGGGATCTGGGGGTTGGGGGACCAGTTCTTCCAGTTGCTGGAAGAGGGCGTTGAGCTAGTGCCGACGCGCTGTTTTACGACCTGAACCGCTTGGGAGAGCGGCACCTGCTCATCTGCGTTGCGGCCGGTGCCGACCTCGGCTCTGGCACGATCCCCCGTCCCCACAATTCGGTTATTCGGTTATGATGAACGGCATCATGCGAAAAACCGCGCTCTGCCTCCTTTTCGCCCTTGCTCTGGGCGCTGCCGACAAGAAGCCGGCCAAGCCCGCGGCTGCCGTGGTTGCCGCCCCTCAGAAAATCGATGCTGCCTACACCGCCAGGATCAAGGAGTACACCACCGAGCCCTTCTTTCTGACCGAACTGGTCGACCACCTGCCCGCATCCGATACCGTGCCCTCCCCGGAGAAAGTGCTGGGCTATGTCATCGGCACACCCAACAAGCTCACCTACACCAAGGACATCAACCGCTACATGCGCGAGCTGGAGAAGGCGTCCAAGCGCGTCAAGGTCTTCTCCATCGGCCGCTCCGAAGAGGGCCGCGAAATGCTCCTGGTCGCCGTCTCCGATGAGGCCAATATCGCCAAGCTCGATCGTTATAAAGAAATCACCGCCCGGCTCGCCGACCCGCGCAAGACCACGCAGCAGGAAGCCGGCCAGTTGATCGCCGAGGGCCTGCCCTTCTACTGGGCGTCGGGCAGCATCCATTCCACCGAGACCGGATCGCCCGAGATGCTGATGGAGCTGGCCTACCGCGTCGCGGTGGAAGATTCGCCGCTCATTCAGAACATCCGCAAGAACTCCATCGTGCTGATCACGCCGGTCAGTGAGGTGGATGGCCGCGACCGCGAG
>Ga0116223_10004336_pt1 | contig 12328 bp, 7 predicted proteins | sample Sb_taG_3_FD_90092 | JGI IMG/M metagenome (GOLD analysis project Ga0116223, IMG submission 90092) | Peat soil microbial communities from Weissenstadt, Germany - Sb_50d_a_PC metaG | ecosystem: Environmental > Terrestrial > Soil > Wetlands > Peat | place: Germany: Weissenstadt | collected 2010-09-21 | reverse complement strand
GCCCGCTGCCGTGGCTGGAAATAAGCCGTGCCGCCGATGGCCAGCTCGTGATCAATGCCGACAACGAGGTACCCGAAGGCACGCGTTACCGCGTGTAGGAGGCGAAGCGTGGCGACCGCGACTCGAGAATTCATTCGCAACCTGCATGACCTGCCACACACCGTGAAGGATGCCTGGTTCCGCCTGGGTAAGACGCCGGAATCCGAGCGCGAAGAGTCGCAGGCCACTTTTCATAACCTCTTTCTACACATTCACAGCGTGCGCGTCCACGTGCGTACTCTCAGTCCTACCCTCACCTTTGGGCTGGGGTTGATGGCCGTGGGCACATTCCTGATCACGGTGATCACCGGCCTTCTGCTGATGGTCTATTACAAGCCTTCCACCGACCTGGCCTACCAGTCGATCAAGGACATTCACTTCACGGTCTATACCGGGCGTTTCATCCGCAACATTCATCGCTGGGCCGCCCAGTTGATGGTCCTGACCGTGCTCTTGCACATGGCGCGGGTCTTTTTCACCGGCAGCTACAAGAAGCCGCGCGAATTCAACTGGCTGGTGGGATTGGGGCTGCTGGTCATGACCTTGGCCCTGAGCTTCACCGGATACTTGCTGCCCTGGGACCAGCTTGCGTACTGGGCCATCACCATCGGTTCCAATATCGCCAACTCGCCTCGCGAACTGACCGACGCGATTGGGATCACGCGATGGATGGATCCCGGCGGCTTTCAGAAACGCTTGCTCCTGGGCGCCAACTATGTCGGCCAGGACGCGCTAATCCGCTTTTACGTGCTGCACGTCTTCCTGTTGCCGCTGGCGCTGGTGACTCTGCTCAGTGTGCACTTCTGGCGGATTCGCAAAGACGGCGGCTTGGCGCGTCCCGAAGACCCGATGGGAGGCGAGGCGGAATGGGGCGGAGCCCGCCGAACCGTCTTCCAACCCATCCCGACCAAGACCTACGGGTTGATGGCCCTTGTAAAAGGCCAGCGGCCAGCCGTAAACCGCGGGCCGGAGAACACGGTGATGAGCTGGCCGCACCTGTTCTGGGCGGAGCTGGCCGTATTCATGGTCACGGTGGCGACCACTCTCGTGCTCTCCTTCTACTGGGACGCGCCGCTAAAGGAACTCGCCAATCCTGCCATTCCGGAGAACCCTGCCAAGGCGCCCTGGTACTTCCTGGGAATCCAGGAGCTGGTTTCTTATTCCGCGTTCACCGGCGGGCTGCTGATTCCGGTGATCGTGCTCGTCGGACTCGCTTTGATTCCATTCCTCGACCGCCGGTCCGGCGGTGAAGGCATGTGGTTCGGCACTCCGGGAGAGAAGCCAGTGTTCCTTTACTCGCTGGTGTTCGCTGCTCTGGTGACGGTCGGCATGCTGGTCTTCACGGTGAACTTCGGGTGGTTACGCAACTGGGTTCCGGAGGTACACCAGTTGTGGATCATCATCTTCAACCCAGGCTCGCTGCTGGTGCTGATCTTCGCGGCCTGGTCGCTGGTGGTGCTGAAGCGCCAAGACTCCGTGCGCCTGGCGGCGGTCTCGCTCTTCACCTGCTTCCTGGTCGGTTTCACGATTTTGACTTATTTCGCCACCGTACACCGAGGGCCGAACTGGCATTTTTACTGGTGGCCCTCGTACTGGCCGGTGCATTAGGGGGATGAGATGAAGGATCCCTCACGCATTTATCGTTGGATGCTGCTCGGGGCCAGCATTCTCACCATCGTTTATCTGGTGGGCGCGGCGGTACACGAGAACTACGGGGCGCAGTGGAGCGGCGTGCAGCACCAGTACCGCGAGATTCTCCGGGAAAAAGCGAAGGACGACCGCGGACGCGAACTGCTGGCCAAGTTCCGCATTGAGCTGAAGCAGGTCAGCCTGCCGGCGCTGGGGACGGTGGATCGCTGCGTCACCTGCCACAACGGGATTGACGATCCCAGAATGACGGATGTCGCGTTGCCCCACCGCGTCCACCCCGCGGGCATCCTCGACATTCATCCCGTCGACCGCTTCGGATGCACGGTATGCCATCACGGGCAAGGACCGGCAACCACGTTTCGCGATGCCAAGGCTGATGACGCCTTCTGGGACTATCCCCTGCTGCCGCGGGAGATGACGCAGGCCACCTGCGCCACCTGTCACGACGCGGAGAAGCTGCCGGCGGAACAAATCCCACTGCTGCTCACCGGGATGAGGCTCTATCACGAGAAGAGTTGTGGCTCCTGCCACAAGCTGGGAGGACGCGGCGGCGCGTTGGGACCGGCGCTCGATAGCGAAGGCGCCAAGACGCGCCATCAGCTCATCATGAGCAATCTCGAGCCGCCCCACACCACCTGGAGGTGGCAGGAGGCGCACTTCCGCGATCCCGCGGCCGTCGTTGCCGGCAGCCAGATGCGTAACCCGACCGTGACCCGGCAGGAAGCCCTGGCGCTGACGGTTTACATGCTCGCGCAGTGGAAACGCGATGTGCCCGAGAGTTATCTCGCTCCCGACAAGATCGAGCAGAAATATCGTGCGCTGCACCCGGCGCCGCTCTCCGGCGAGCAGGTCTATCGTCAATACTGCACAGCCTGCCATGGCAACGGGACATACAGCCGCTGGGACAAAACCTTCAAGCGCTTCATCCCCGCCATTCGCGGTGTTTCCTTGATCGCGACCGCGAGCCCGGAATATCTGGCCGGCAACATACAGCACGGCCGGCCAGGCACGCAGATGCCCGCCTGGGACAAGCAAGCCGGCGGCCTGCTGCCGGAGGAGATTACAGCGGTGACCGAGTACCTGCGAGCCGGAGCGCCCGCGGTGCAGAGCATGTCGCCTCTCACGCTGGCGGGCGATTCAACCCGGGGCCTGACGCTGTTTCTCCGCAACTGCGCGGGCTGTCATGGCGTGGACGGCCGCGGGGGAATCGCGCCGGAGATCGGCAATCCGGTCTTTCAGAAGGCGGCGAACGACGAGTTCATCGTGCGCACCATCCGCAACGGACGGCAGGGGACTGCCATGCCGGCATTTGAGCGGCCCGACGCGCCGGCGTTCACCGACCAGAACGTTGCCGATGTTCTGACCTACGTGCGAACCCTGGGCGAGCACAAACGAGAGAAGGCTCTTGCGCAGAACGCTATTCCAAAGTCCGGAGGTAAGCCATGAGCGATAAGGACCAGACCAACGAAAAGTGGTCGCGGCGCAACTTCATCCAGACCGCCGCTATGACGGCCGCTGCCCTGGCGATCCCGGGCTGTTCCCGCAAAGAGAAGCCGGTTCTTACCACGCTTGTGGGCGACTTCGACCCTCTCCGCAGTTATCCCTACCGCGGCTGGGAGGACTTCTATCGCAAGATCTGGACCTGGGACAAAGTGGTGCGCTCGACGCACTCCGCCAATTGCACGGGTTCCTGCTCATGGAAAGTCTATGTCCGCAACGGGGTGATGGTACGCGAGGAGCAAGCGGCGGATTATCCCCGCATCAGCCAGGATCTGCCGGATTACAACCCGCGCGGATGCCAGAAGGGCGGCTGCTTCGTCGAGTATGTGTACAGTCCGCAGAGGCTGCGGTATCCCCTGATCCGCACCGGGGAACGCGGCGAGGGCAAGTGGCGTCGCGCCACCTGGGACGAAGCGCTAACGCTAGTCGCCGGGAAACTGCTCGACAACGTCTACAACCACGGGCCGGATACCAACACTTTCTTCAGCGTGATCCCGGCCATGAGCCCGGTGAGCTTCTGCGCGGGCTCGCGCCTGGCGCATTACATCGGCGGTGTGTTCCTTTCCTTCTATGACTGGTACTGCGACCTGCCGCCGGGCGAGCCGCTGACGTGGGGGGTGCAGACTGAGGCCTGCGAGTGCGCCGACTGGTTTAACTCGAAGTACATCGTGCTGTGGGGCTCGAACATTTCGCAGACGCGCATTCCCGACGCGCACTTCGCCTACGAAGCTCGTTACAACGGCGCCAAGATCGTCTGCATCTCGCCCGATTACAACTCCAGCGCCACGCACGCTGACCTTTACTTTCGGATCAATCCGGGCACGGACGGCATTCTTGCCCTCGGCGTGGCCAAGCTGCTGATCGATCAAAACTTGATCGATGTGCCGTACGTGAAGGAGCAGACCGACCTGCCATTGCTCGTCCTATCCGGCACGAAGCGTTTCTTGCGCCAATCCGACCTCCAGGCTAAAGGCAAAGAAGATGTCTTCTGCCTCTGGGACACACGGCAGCAGCGCGCCGTGCCTGCCCCCGGATCGATGGGATCGGATCAAAAGACGATTCAGCTCAACGGCGTCGATCCCGCTCTGACCGGCGGTTTCACCGTTACCTTGGCGGATGGGAAGACTGTCGAGGTCACCACCGTCTTCGAGATGCTCAAAAAGGAGCTGGCCCAGTACACGCTGGACAAAGTCGGAGCGCGCACCGGGCTGCCCGCACACGAGATCGAGCTGTTCGCCAGGGAATTGGGAACACGCAAACCGGCGATGATCATCCACGGCGCGGGGACGAACCACTGGTTCCATAACGACTTGATCAACCGCTCGTTCATGTTGCTGGTGGCGCTCACCGGCAACGTGGGCAAGAATGGCGGTGGATTCAACCACTACGTGGGCCAGGAGCGCGTCTGGCCGGAGCACGGGTTCTTCCAACTCGCCTACCCGGAAGGGCGCAAGAAACAACGCTTCCAGAACACGACGCTGTGGAGCTATGTCCACTCCACCAGTAAGGATCCGCACCTCTACAACGGCAAGCCCATCGACTGGTACATCCAGGAATCGGTGAAGAACGGGTGGATGCCGCTGTGGCCGAAGGGCGGCCGCAAGCCGCGCGCGTTCGTGGTGTGGCGCGCCAACTATCTCAATCAGGCCAAGGGCAACGAGATCCTGGAGTCGTCGCTGTGGCGCGATCTCGACCTGATCGTGGACATCAACTACCGCATGGACACCACGGCGCTCTACTCCGACGTCGTGCTGCCCGCCGCCAGCTACTACGAGAAGGTGGACATCAACACCACCGACTGCCACAGCTACATCCATCCCTTCGGCAAAGCGCTCGAACCGTTGTTCGAGAGCAAGACGGACTGGGACATCTTTCACGCCCTGGCTGAAAAGATGGCGGAGCTGGCCGCGAAGAAGGGTCTGAAGCCCTTCCACGACGACGCCTTCGACTGGAACCGCGACTTCACCCAACTGGCGCACGACTGGACGGGCAAAGGAACCATCCTCACCGACGAACAAGCGGCCAACTTCATTCTGGCCAACGCTCCCGAAACCAAAGACATGACCTACCAGCAGTTGCAGGAGAAGCCGCGCCGCTTCGTCGCGACTGACCCTGAGGCATGGAACAGCGACATCGAGGACGGGATCGCCTATACGCCGTTCAAACACCAGTTGGAGAAGAAACGTCCGTGGCGAACGCTTACCGGGCGGCAACAGTTCTACATCGATCATCCCTGGTACCTGGAACTGGGCGAGGCGTTGCCCACGTTCAAGGAACCGGTTCCGGAGAAATATCCTCTCTACTGGAACACTCCTCACGGGCGCTGGTCCATCCACTCCACCTGGCGCGATCACCGGGCCATGCTGCGGCTGCAGCGCGGCGGCCCCATCGTTTACATGCATCCCGAAGACGCCCGCAAACGCGGCCTGCAAGACAACGACTGGGTACGCATCTACAACAACATCGGCCACTGCGTCTGCCGCCTGCAGATCCTGCCGGGAGAGAAACCGGGCCGCGTGACCATGTATCACGGCTGGGAAAAGTATCTCGGCTTTCAGCAGGGCGGCTGGCAGTCGCTCACTTACATCAAAATCAAACCCACACAGCTCATCGGCAAGTATGGCCACGTCAACTTCCGGCTGAACTACTGGGGGCCGACCGGCAACAATCGCGACATCAAGGTGGAGATTGAGAAGGCGAAGGTCTGAGGAGTCAGCTATGTCAAAACACCAATATGCTATGGTGATGGACCTGAACAAGTGCCTGGGCTGCCAGACCTGCACCATCGCCTGCAAGAAGCTGTGGACCGATCGCGACGGCACCGGCTACATGTACTGGAACAACGTGGAAACTCGGCCGGGCATGGGCTATCCGCGGCAGTGGGACTCGATCGGCGGCGGGTGGAAAGACGGCCAGCTCCAACCCAGCCCACTTCCCAGCATGGACGACTACGGCCACGCGTGGGAGTTCGATTACGAGCAGCGGCTCTACGAGGGCAAGAAAAAGCCGGTCATGGCGTCGCCCACTCCGAAGTCCGGTGTGAACTGGGACGAAGACGTGGGCGGCATGAACGGCGAAGAGAATTACTTCTTCTATCTGCCGCGCATCTGCAATCACTGCACCTATCCGGCGTGTCTGGAAGCGTGCCCGCGCAAGGCCATCTACAAGCGTGAGGAAGACGGCATCGTGGTCCTCGACCAGGACCGCTGCCAGGGCTACCGTTACTGCATCAAGGCTTGCCCCTACAAGAAGATTTATTACAACGAAGTGACCGGCAAGTCGGAGAAATGTATTTTCTGTTATCCACGCCTGGAAAAGGGCGAAGTGAACGCCTGCGCCGCGCAGTGTCCGGGACGGCTGCGGTTTGTGGGACTGCTCGATGATCCCGAATCCCCGGTGCACAAACTTGTGCTGGTGCACCGCGCCGCCCTGCCGCTGTTTCCGGAGAAAGGGACGCAGCCGAACGTCTTCTATGTGCCACCGTTCAATCCGCCCAAGCGCGGCAATTACGACAAAAGCATCCTCGAAGACTCGCGCCTGCCACTCGACTATTTGATTCACCTCTTCGGGCCCGAGGTGCGAGACGTGATTACGCGCCTGGAGGCCGAACTGAAGACAGCCCAGGGCGGCGGACGCAGTGAACTTCTGCAACTGCTCATTGGCCGCGATGCCGAAACGCGGTATCGCATAAAACCTGAGCTGGTGCAGATCAAGCTTTAGGAGACTGCCATGCGAATTAACGGAGAGGCGTTTCTGTTCGCGATTGTGCTTTTCGTGACCACGATCGCTGCTGCGCAAGCCGGTAAGACGCCCCCCGGCCAGACGCTGAACGCGACGCCATTGTCGGCCCCGGCCGAGGCGCTTCTCAACGGCTCGGCATCGTGGGATCAGGTCCCCGCCCATCGGATCAGCCTGAACCGTACGCCACCGTTGTACGACACCGACGAGCCGGCATCCCTGGAAATCCCGGTACTGGACGTGCGAGTCGCGCGCGCCGGCGGCCAAGTGCTGGTGCAGATGTCGTGGGCCGATCCCACCCTCGATAGCGCCTCGCTGCCTGAAGTCCCGAATACCCCTCCGGAGACGCGCTTTCGCAAGCTCCCCACCGAAGCCGACGACAGGTTCTTCGACGCGGCCGCCGTCATGTTCCCGGCAAAGCCGGGTGCGATGACGCCTTCCCTGCAGATGGGTGACACGGATGATCCTGTGCAGATCTATTACTGGAACGCCGCGCGCGGACCCATGCTGATGGAAGCTGCGGGACGCGGTACCACACGAAGGACCGGAGCCTCATTCGCCGCCCACGGCGCGTACGAGAAAGGCCGGTGGACGGTGGCTCTGGCGCTACCCGATCTGCCTGCGGGCACTCCGTTGGCTTTCGCCATCTGGAATGGCAGCCAGAAAGATCGCGACGGGAGAAAGTACTTTTCCGTCTGGCAGGTGTTGAAGTGAGGATTTCATGCCAGTAGCCAGCGAATCCCACGCCTGCGTGAAAGTTGATTGGGCAGACCTTGATCTCTACAGGTTCTTCGCCTTCGTGTTGTCGTCGCCGTTAGCGGAGCGCTTCAACACCCTCGCGCAGCCAGCGCTGAAAGACTCGCTTGCGGGCCTGTGGCGGCAGCTACGATGTACGGGAGACTTCCCGGATTTCGCCTGGTTCAAGAGCTACGAGGAATACGAAGCGACGTACATCGCGCTTTTTGATGTTGGCATTCCCGAGCCGCCGGTGCCGCTGTTCGAGTCAGCGTATGACAAGACCCGGCCCGCACAAGAGATCGCGCTCGAGAACACCTGGTTCTACGACGCCCTCGGGCTCAAATGGGATTCAAGGTGTGCCGTCCCCGACTATCTCATCACCCAACTGGAGTTCCTGGCTGCTGTGCACTACACCCTGGAAAATGCGCAGGATTCCGCCACCCGCCGAAGTCTCGGGAAGCTCGAGGCTGATTTTCTCAGCCGCCACATGCTGAACTGGGCCCTCGCAGCGGGTAGCAAGCTGAACGGCGTTTCTGGTTCCGCCTTCGGTCCTCTCATGATTCTGCTCACCGCATTTCTGCAAAACCGGCGGGACGAAGTCAGTACTGCCGGTGAGTCGCGACTCTATGAGTACTATGATCCCGGGGTGAGCTCGGTCGCGCGGCCAGTGCAACTGGAGGTGCGCAAGCGCTAGGGAGTCTCTGAACAACCCACGACTTGGGGACCGGCGAGGGCTGGTGCGGCAGCTCTTTCATCGTGTCGGTCCTACCACACTGTGTCCCACGGTACACATCGTTTTCCGGGCGCGCATCTCCAAAATCCTTTCCCGTCATGGAATCCGAGTCCGGTCCGCTGCTTGCTTCCTGTTTGCAGCGACGGCTTCGCAGTTTATAGTTCAGTTTTCAGAAAGCAGGAATCATGAGACGGATATCCGTCGTCTCGGCACGCGCCGCAGTTGCGGCTGGTTTCTTCCTGGCCCTTGGGCTCGGAGCGGCTGTCTTGTGGCGAGCCTCGCGGGCACTCCATTCGGCGGCCCAGGACGTCCGCTCGGAACACGAAATCCGCTTCGTGGTTCGGCCGCTCACCTCCGCCGGGAATGCCGATTTCGAAGCCATCAGTTCTCCCGCAATATTCTTCGAGGCCGCCAGTTTCCAGGATCATCTTTATATGGCCGGCCCTGCCGGATTGCTCGAATATGATCAGGCTGGTACGCTGCTCCACCAATATGCCGTCGGCCGCGAGCTTCCCGGATCGCCGCTGATCGCGCTGGCTGCCGCCGTTCTGGCCGACTCCCGCGAACCTGAACTTATCCTTGCCACGGCCAACGACGGGCTGCTTGCCTTCAATGGCCGCGCTTTCCGTCAGATTTTCCCGTACGACGCAGAGGCACGCGCCATCACGGCGATTTTGCCGGCTGCTTCCGGCCATCTTCTGATTGGCACCAAGAGGCGGGGCGTGCTCGTCTACGACGGGAAGCACATCACGGTCCTTCATCCCACATTGAAAGACATCTATGTGACCGCTCTTGCCGGCAGTGAGTCGGACCTCTGGATCGGTACTCTGAGCCGAGGCGTGCTTCACTTCCATGCGGGCCAGAGCGACAACTTCGCCGAAGCGCACGGACTGCCGGATTCGCAAGTCGTATCCCTGGCGGTCACCGGTGACTCAACTTACGTCGGGACGCCGCTCGGCGTGGCTGTCTTCAGCGGTGGACGTTTTTCCCATGTGCTCGCTCCCGGAGTGCTGGCCACCGCTCTGCTGGCGGCTCGCGGCCAGCTCTACGTCGGCTCCGAAGACCAGGGGGTGATCTCAGTGCAGCTCGAAGGACGCCGCCCCAATCCCAATGCAAGCGCGGATTCCCAATTGTCCGAAGTGCGCCAGCTTTTTGCCTCCGGGGACGCGCTGTTCGCCGTGGCTCGCCAGGGGCTCTACCGCATGAATCCTCACGGATTCGGATGGCAGCGGGTCCTCGATGCGGGGGCCACGACCCTGAGTGATGGCAACATTTCGGCGCTGGCAACGGACGCGGGCGGCCGCCTCTGGGTGGGCTATTTCGACCGTGGCCTCGACATTCTCGCGCCCGACCATACCCACGCCCGCCATGTCGAAGACGAGCACGTATTTTGCGTGAACCGCATCTTTCCGGATGCGAAGACGGGCGCAGTCGACGTCGCCACCGCCAACGGCCTGGTTCGCTTCGACAACACGGGCGCGGAGCAGCAGGTGCTGACTCGCGCCGACGGACTCATCGCCGACCACGTCACCGACGTGGCCGCCTACCGTGACGGCCTCGCTCTCGCGACTCCGGCCGGACTGACCTTCCTCGACTCGGCCGGTGCGCGCAGCATGTATGCGTTTCACGGCCTGGTGAACAACCACGTCTATGCGCTCGGCGTTTCTGGCGACGAACTCATTGCCGGCACCCTCGGCGGTCTCTCGATTCTCGACCAGGGCAACGTCGCGGCCAACTATACGACCGCGACTTCCAACCTGAAACACAACTGGATCACCGCGGTGGTCCCGGTCGGCCCGGAGTGGATGGTCGGTACCTACGGCGCCGGCATTCTCGGCCTCGACCGTTCCGGGCGCTTCCATACTTTCGAGAACGCTTCCGGACCGTTTGAAGTAAATCCCAACGCGATGCTGGTGACGCCCAACTATGTGTTGGCGGGCACTTTGGGAAAGGGTTTGTATCTCTATGATCGGCCATCCGGGCGCTGGTCCGTCATCGACACTGGTTTGCCGTCCTTGAACGTGACCGCGCTCGCTCGCGGCAATGGCTACATCTACATCGGTACTGACAACGGTCTGGTCCGCATACCGGAACAGAAGCTGCACTCATGAAAAAGTTCATCTTGCCGGTTCTTATTTCGCTCTGGACTTCGACGCTGCTGTTCGCCGACGCCGGCATTCTCCTACCGCGCGATAAGCAGCAGCCTGATCCCGCGATCCTCTCGCTCGAAGAGATGGAAATCACGGTTCGCATCGACAACGGGGACGCCCGCGTCTTCGTGCGCCAGGTATTTGCCAACCACACCAGCGGCATCCAGGAAGGGAACTACATTTTCGCTCTACCCAGCCACGCCACCATTTCCGATTTTGCCACCTGGGACGGGCCCACGAGGATTCCCGCGGTCATCCTCGAACGCAAGCGCGCCGAAGAGATCTACACCCAGCTCAAGCAACAGGCCATCGATCCCGGTCTGCTGCAGATGGGTGAACGCGGCGCTGAAGAAGCCAAGCGCACTTCCGTTTTCAGCGCCCGCATCGTTCCCATTCCCGCGTACGGAACCAAGCGCCTGGAGATCGAGTATCACGAGTCGGTTCCGGTAGAAAACCTCAAGTCTTTCTTTGCCATACCGCTGCGCCCGGATGCGTATCAGACCCAGGCCGCGCGCCTGCTTCGCATCAATTTCGAACTGCACACGGCCCACGCCATTCGCAACTTCCAGGCGTCCGCCCGAAGCTTCCCATTGCAACTCGAGCAGAACACGGCTCACCTCGTCAAAGGCCACATGGAAGGACAGAACGTCAACCTGGGCGAAGACTTCGTGATCACCTACGACCTTGATCCTGCGGCGTCCGACACGCTGCAGATTCTGACGTATCGCAATCCGGCCAGCAGCCAGCCTTCGCCCACCGAAACGGCCCCCGTCCGCAGCACGAACGAACCTGGCTTCTTCGAAGCCGAAGCTCTGCTCGGGCTCGGGCCTGGGCCGGCTGCTGCCGCAAACGCAGCCAGCGGCGCTCCCAGGACCGTCATCGTCCTGTTCGATACCTCGCTTTCCATGCAATGGGAGAAGCTGGAGCGCAGCTACCAGGCTTGCGAAACTCTGCTGCGGACCCTTCGCCCAACCGACCACTTCAGCCTCGTACTTTTCAATACTGAGACCCACGCGTTGCCGCTCAGTGCCGCAGAGGGCGGCAGCATTCAGCACGCCATGGAATTCGTCCGCGCCAGCCGCCTGCGCGGAGGCACCGATCTTCAACGCGCTCTCCAGACCGGACTGCAACAGGCTGCCGCTCCAGGAGCGGCCAACCCATACCTGGTGATTCTGAGCGACGGCGGCGCGACTCGCGGTCCCATCACCAACGGCAAACTCGCGGCCTGGTACGCATCCGCGTGGAAGCAGCTTCCGGAAACCCGGCGCCCGCGCACGTACATCCTCGCCGTCGGCGATGACGCCAACCTGCCGCTGCTCCGCATGCTCGCCCGCCAGGACGGGCTTCTCGAACACGTGCTATCGACCGAGCCGATGGAGTTCAAGCTGAACTCGTTCCTCTCGAAGATCGGCCGGAGCCCCATCGGCCAGCTCGATCTTGCGGTCGCGCCGGAGAGTGCTGTGGATGCCGTCTACCCGCTGCAGGCAGCAACGTTTTCCGGATCGCTGGCTTCGTGGGTCGGCCGTTACCAGAAGCCGCAGGAGAACGTGAGCTTCAAAGTCCATGCCGTGCGCGATGGAGCTCCCGTTGAGATGACGGGCAAAGTCAGCTTGCCGCGCGAGTCTTTCGATCATCCGCAACTGCCTCGCCTGTGGGCGCGCGCCCGCGTCGACGCCCTGCTCGAGAAGATCGAGCGCGAAGGCGAAGATCAGGCCACCATCGACGAAATCATCCGCCTCGCCCGCCAGTACAAGTTCGTGACGCCCTACACCTCGTTCCT
>Ga0116223_10004329_pt1 | contig 12342 bp, 8 predicted proteins | sample Sb_taG_3_FD_90092 | JGI IMG/M metagenome (GOLD analysis project Ga0116223, IMG submission 90092) | Peat soil microbial communities from Weissenstadt, Germany - Sb_50d_a_PC metaG | ecosystem: Environmental > Terrestrial > Soil > Wetlands > Peat | place: Germany: Weissenstadt | collected 2010-09-21 | reverse complement strand
CGCAGCAGGGCCTCGGCGTTCATGGCGCGGTATTTCACGCCCCGCAGCGCCAGCGGGATGAGCGCAATGATGATCAGCGCGTTAAAGATGACCGCCGAAAGCACCGCCGATTGCGGCGTCTTGAGATGCATGATGTTCAGCGCGTTGAGCACCGGGAAGGTGCCAGCAAACATGGCGGGGATGATGGCGAAATATTTGGCCACGTCATTGGCGATGGAAAACGTTGTAAGAGCGCCCCGCGTCATCAGCAACTGCTTTCCGATTTCGACGACCTCGATGAGCTTGGTGGGATTGGAATCGAGATCGACCATGTTTCCGGCCTCCTTGGCGGCTTGGGTGCCGGTGTTCATGGCGACGCCGACGTCGGCCTGGGCCAGCGCGGGCGCGTCGTTGGTGCCGTCGCCCGTCATCGCGACGAGTTTGCCGCCCGCCTGCTCGCTGCGAATGAGTTTCAGCTTGTCCTCGGGCGTGGCCTGAGCCAGAAAGTCGTCGACGCCCGCTTCGCGCGCAATGGCAGCGGCGGTAAGAGGATTGTCGCCGGTGATCATCACCGTGCGAATACCCATGGACCGCAACTGGGCGAAGCGGTCGCGAATCCCTCCCTTGACCACGTCTTTCAGATGAATAACGCCCATGGCCCGCCGGTTCTCGGAGACGACGAGAGGAGTGCCACCGGAAGAGGCGATACGCTCGACCGCGGCGCGGACCTCCTGGGGCATGGTGCCATTGTTCTGTTCGAGATAATGCGCGATGGAATCGGCAGCTCCTTTGCGGATTTGCCGGCCATCCAGATTGACCCCGGACATTCGGGTCTGCGCGGTGAACGGAATGAATTCCGCCTCATGCGCCGCGAAGTCGCGGCCGCGCAATTGGTATTTTTCCTTGGCCAGCACGACGATGGAGCGGCCCTCTGGAGTTTCGTCGGCCAGAGACGAGAGCTGGGCGGCGTCAGCCATTTCGGCTTCGGTCACTCCCGGCGCAGCCAGAAATTCGGTGGCTTGCCGGTTGCCGAACGTAATCGTGCCGGTTTTGTCGAGCAGCAGTGTGTTCACGTCTCCCGCGGCCTCGACAGCGCGTCCGGACATCGCGAGTACATTGTGCTGCACCAGGCGGTCCATCCCTGCGATTCCGATGGCCGACAGCAGGCCGCCGATGGTCGTGGGAATGAGGCATACCAGCAACGAGACCAGCACGAACACGGTCTGCGGCGATCCGGAATAGATGGCGAACGGTTGCAGCGTGACCACGGCCAGCAGGAAGATGATGGTCAGTCCAGCGAGCAAGATGTTCAGAGCGATTTCGTTGGGCGTTTTCTGGCGTGAGGCTCCTTCCACCAGCGCGATCATGCGATCGAGAAAAGTCTCGCCGGGGTTGGAGGTGATTTTCACTTTGATGAAGTCGCTGAGGACGCGCGTGCCGCCGGTGACTGCCGAGCGGTCGCCGCCCGCTTCGCGAATCACAGGAGCAGATTCCCCAGTGATGGCGGATTCGTCGACTGAGGCCACGCCTTCGACGATCTCTCCGTCGCCGGGAATGAGTTCTCCCGCCGAGACGGAAACCAGATCGCCGGAGCGCAGCTTGGCGCTGGGAACTTCTTCGATCTTGCCGTCGCAAGTAATGCGCTTGGCAACGGTTTCCGACCGGGCGCGCCGCAGCGTCTCGGCCTGCGCTTTTCCGCGGCCTTCCGCCATGGCTTCGGCGAAGTTGGCAAACAGGACGGTGAACCACAACCACAAGGTAATCTGGAGATTGAAGCTAAATGCCGCGTGGGGATGGAGAATCAGAAGCACGGACGTGATCACGCTGCCGATTTCGACCACGAACATGACAGGATTGCCCATCATATTGCGCGGATTGAGTTTGAGCAGCGAGCTCCAGGCGGCGCTGCGAACCAGATTCACATCCCAAACCGATTTGCGATGGCTTGCCATAGGTTTCTAGAAAGTCTTTCCAACGTGCATGAGAAGGTGCTCGAGAATCGGCCCCAGACTCAGGGCCGGGAAGAAAGTGAGCGCACCCAGAATCAGGATGACGCTGATCAGCAGCATCGTAAACAGCGGCGTGGTGACGGGAAATGTGCCCAGCGATGGCGGCACGTATTTCTTCTGCGCCAGGTTTCCGGCAATCGCCAGCATAGGGATGATCATGAAGAAGCGGCCCACCAGCGTGGTGATTCCCGTCGCCGTGTCATACCACAGCGTGGTAACCGAGAGTCCTCCGAAGGCGGAGCCGTTGTTTCCGGCGGACGAGGTAAAGGCGTAGAGGATCTGGCTGAGGCCGTGGGGGCCGGGATTCGTAATGCCCGCAGTACCGAAGCCCTTTACGGTTGAAATTCCGGTGAGCGTGAGAATGATCAGCGGAAAGACCAGCGAGACCAGCATCGCCATTTTGACGTCGTAGGCCTCGATTTTTTTGCCCAGGTATTCTGGCGTTCGGCCGACCATCAGGCCAGCAATGAACACCGCCAGTACGACGTAGATCAGAATGCCGTACATTCCCGACCCCACGCCACCAAAAATCACTTCGCTCAGCATGATGTTGACGAGCGGCACCATGCCCCCCAGTGGCGTGAACGAGTCATGCCAGCCGTTGATGGCGCCGCAACTTGCGTCGGTCGTGACGGTGGCGAACAGGGCCGAGTTGGCGATTCCGAAGCGCGTCTCTTTGCCCTCCATGTTGCCGCCCGGTTGCAGGGTGGTGGCGTGCTGAGCGATGGTCGAGGGATACAGCGGATTACCTTGCGCCTCCGCCCAATAGGCAACCGTGACGCCGGCGAGAAACAGAATTGCCATCGCCGACCAAACCGCCCATCCGTGAGCGGGAGAGCCGGTCATGCGGCCAAGCGTGTAGGTGAGCCCGGCGCCAATGGCGAAGATGGAAAACAGCTCGAACAGATTCGTCAGCGGTGTGGGATTCTCAAACGGGTGCGCGCTATTCGCGTTGAAGAATCCTCCACCGTTCGTACCCCATTCCTTGATGACCTCTTGCGACGCCACCGGGCCCTGCGCGATCGTTTGCGTGGTCACCGTGTCCATGACGGGTTTGCCGGCCGCATCCACCACGCCCTTGCCGTCAGCACCCACCCGCTGTACCTGTTGCGGTTCGACCAGATTCCCGATGTCGTAAGGCTTCAGGTTCTGCACGACGCCTTGCGAAACCAGGAACAAGGAGCCCACCACGCAAAACGGCAACAGCACCCACAAACAGCAGCGCACGAAGTCGACCCAGAAATTTCCCAGGGTATTGGTCTGGCGGCGGGCGATCCCGCGGATGAAAGCGATTCCCAGCACGATGCCCGTCGCCGCCGAGGCAAAGTTGTGATAGGCGAGGCCGGCCATTTGCGTGAAGTAGCTCATGGTGGTCTCGCCCGAATAAGCCTGCCAGTTGGTGTTGGTGGTGAACGAGGCGGCGGTATTGAAAGCCAGGTGCTGGGGCGTAACCGCCCCGAAGTGTTGCGGATTGAACGGCAGCACACCCTGGATCCGCTGGATCAGATAGAGGACAATCATCGAGACCGCGCTGAACACCAGCATGGTGGTCGCGTACTCGGTCCAGCGCATCTCGTGCGATTCATCGACGCCGGTAATGCGATAGAGCAGGCGCTCGATGGGCCGCAACACCGGGTCGAGGAACGTCCGCTCACGGGCAAACACGCGCGTCATAAAAACGCCGAGCGGCTTGGTGACGGCAAAGATCAATCCCAGAAATACCAGGATCTGCAGCCAGCCATTGAGGGTCATTTCAGAATTTCTCCGGACGTAAGAGCGCGTAGAACAGATACACGGTGACCAGCGCGCTGATAATGAGCATGATGAGAGACTGGATGTCCACGATTCCTCCTACTTCATGCGATCGCAAAAACGCACGTAGGCAATCGACACTGCGAAAAATGTGATCGCGACAGCGATCCAAAAAACGTCCTGCATAGGTGATCTCCTCGGCCGATTTCGTGATCTGGCTTCGCTGGAATCAGAAGGCAATCCGCTGGTCAGTTCCCGTTGGAAGTTTTCGCCTCTGAACTGGAGGATACATTTCTATGAGTTCACCCTTCCGCCGGGTTGGATGAAACTTTGCAAAGTGAACTCGGACCGTGCTGGGAGGCAATCGTACTCCCTCCTTCACCAAAGCGGCTAGGACGCGCAGTAGAAATGCCACCGCGCCGATACATAATATCGCTAACGCAATCTTCATAACGACCCCGGCATACTGGGTGCGGTACCGCTGCTAAGCCCGATTGTTCCTGTTCGCGCGTAAAAGCGGAATCAAGAGTTCATAAAGAATTCGTAAGGGAATCGGCCGAGTTATTCCGGAGCCCGAACCGGGCTCTGCTGAACCAGGCTTCAGCAGCCCCACTCAGCTTCGCCGGGCTGGGCGTAATACTTGCGCGCCGGGTTGCGTTGGACCGGGGTCGTCGCCAATTCCAGCAGCGCCAAGCGGGCCGCGGCCACCATCAATTTGCGCTCGTTTTGGGGAGTGCGATCCCAGGAAGACTCTTCCCGACTTCCGTGTACGCCGCCATCATGAGACAGCGCTTCCCGATAGTGATGGAAAACTTTCGCCAGTTGTTCTGCTGAGACATCTTGAATCGTCGACATGAACCCTTAGCCTTTCTGAGGCACTTTCGTCCTCTGCTCAATGGATTTGATGATGAAAGGCGTAAAGATTGAATAAAAGGTTCGTAGAATGTTCGTAAGAGGACAATGTTCCTAAGAGGACTGGGAGTTGCGGGCTACGGCGATGAATGTCTTACTCCCCGGGCTCGAATCGATAGCCCACCCAAGGCTCGGTGACGATGTAGCGCGGCGAAGAGGCATCTGGTTCCAATTTCTTGCGCAACTGACCGACGAAGACGCGGAGATATTCCACCTGCTCAGTGCTTTGACCTCCCCAGATTGCGCCCAGCAGGGTGCGGTGGTTGATGACCTTGCCGGGGCGGCGAGCCATAAAAACCAGCAGGTCGAATTCTTTCGGAGTGAGCCGCACTTCGGCGCGGCGGACCGTCACTTTGTGAGCCGCAGTATCGATACGAAAATCGCCCAGCTCGATCACCGCGTCTTCGGGTTCGCTCTCGGTGGGCACGCGACGAAGATTGGCGCGTACTCTGGCCAGCAGTTCGTTCATGCCGAACGGCTTGGTGACGTAATCGTCGGCCCCGGCGTCGAGCGCCTCCACTTTCTGCTGCTCCTTGTCGCGGACCGAGAGCACGACGATGGGAACCTGCGAAACTGCACGAACCGTGCGGCAAAGCTGGACGCCGTCAATCGACGGCATCGAAAGATCGGTGATGATCAAGTTGGGCGACCAGTCCTTCATGATCTCCAGCGCCATTTCTCCGCTGTTCGCGATGCGGATGTCGTAGCCTTGCGCCGAAAGACTGGTGCGCAGCACGCGTGTAATTTGCGGCTCGTCATCCACCACGAGAATGTGCGGCCGGTCTGCCATCAGCGAGCCTCCTGGGTAACGATGTGGACATCGACGGAAGGCGAGTCCCGCAGAAACCGCTGGATGGCCGACAAATAAAGATAGCGTTGCCAGCCGGTGCGCGCGGACCGGCCGAAAATCACCTGCGTAATGTGATGTTCGCGCACCAGTTGGGCGACTCCATCGGCGATGCTTCCTCCGGTTCCGCGCACCACGCGGGCCCCCAGGTTTTCCGCGAAGCGGATGTTCTCCGCCAGAGTCTTCTGATCCTCGGGCCGCGTGTCGCGGCCAACGTCGATGTAGAGCACGTAGAACTCGCCGCCCATGGCCTGAGCCATGCGCGAACCACGCGCGATCAGATACTGAGCCGCCGGATTCGAACTGACACAAACGCCGATGCGCTCGCGCACGGTATGCGCCGGTTGCGTCCCGTCTTTCTCCAAAAACGCGTCGAGACTTCGGTCCACCACTCCCGTTACCTGGCGCAGCGCCAGTTCGCGCAGCGCGATCAGGTTGCCGGGGCGGAAGAAATGGGAGAGCGCCCGCTGGGCGCGGTCCACCGGATAAATATCACCGCGTTCCATACGCTTTTGCAGGGCCTGCGGCGTCAGATCGGCGAGCACGATTTCGTCCACGCGCTGCATCACCCAGTCCGGAACCGTTTCTCGAACTTGCACGCCCGTGATCTGTTGAACCGTGGGCCCAACGCTCTCTACGTGCTGCACGTTCATGGTGGAGAGCACATCGATCTTGGCCTCCAGCAGTTCCATCACATCTTCGTAGCGCTTGGCGTGTTTGCTGCCCTCAATGTTGGTGTGGGCCAGTTCGTCGATCACCACGACAGCGGGCTTGCGGGCCAGGATGGCATCAACGTCCATCTCTTCAAACGTGGTGCCCTTGTATTCGAGTTTGCGAGACGGGACGCGGTCGAGTTTACCGGCGAGTTCCGCGGTGGCTTTGCGCCCATGGCTTTCCACCACTCCGACGATGACATCTTCGCCGCGGCTGGCGCGGCGGATGGCCTCGCTCAGCATGCTGTAGGTCTTGCCCACACCGGGGGCGTAGCCGAGAAACAGCTTGAAGATTCCCCGCAGCTTTTCCGATGAAACTTCCTTCAGCCATTCCTCGGGCGTCTTGGTCATCGCAGCCTATTGTCTTTCGCAGCGCCGAAATTGTCACGTCCATCGTACAATGCGGGTGTGAAAGTCGGGGCTCGGACGCAAGCCGCTCGTTACTTCTTTGTGGTCGCCGCTATCGGCGTGATCAGCGCTGTGGATTTCAAGCTGCACGTAAATCACACGACTGTGGCGTTGATGTTCCTGGTGACGGTCCTGCTGACCTCGGCCTACTGGGGCTTGCGCTACGCCGTGGTCATGGCTGTGGGAGCCACCGCCGCCTTCAATTTTTTCTTCCTGCCTCCGGTTGGAACGTTCACCATCGCCGACCCTCAGAATTGGGTGGCGTTATTCGCCTTCCTGATCACGGCGCTCGTGGCCAGCAACCTGGCGGAGCGCGCGCGCCGGGAGGCGGAAGGCGCGAAACAACGACGCCGTGAGGTCGAACGGCTTTTCGGTTTGAGCCAGCGGCTGCTGGCTTCAGACAACGTCCTGGAACTGCTGAACGCGTTGCCGAAATTTGTGCAGGAAACATTTTCTGTGAGCAACGCTGTCGTCATGGCGGCAGATCACCCTACGGTTTATCGTTCGTCTCTCGATGCGCCCTTCGAGGAGAGCGTGCTGCGCTCTACGCTCTTACGCGGGGAGCCCATCACGCAGTCTGGCGTGTCGTATGTGCCGCTGCGCCTGGGAATGCGCACGGTGGGAGCGCTGGGCGTTACGGGCGATGAGCTTTCGCGGGAAACGCTGGACGCGCTGGGAAGCCTGGCGGGACTGGCGATCGAGCGCGCCCGCGCTCTCGAGGCCCTCAGCAAGAACCGCGCGGAGCAGGAGCACGAACGCCTGCGAACGGCTTTACTCGATTCCGTGACCCACGAGTTCCGCACTCCCCTGACTTCCATCAAAGCCAGCGTCACGACTTTACTGTCAGGCGCCAGTCTCGACGACCAGGGGCGGCGTGAGTTGCTGACCGTTATCGACGAAGAGACCGACCGCCTGAACCGTTTGGTGGGCGAGGCCGCGGAGATGGCGCAGCTGGATTCGGGGATGTTTAAACTCGATCTGCAGCCGCACCCCATCGAAGACGCCCTCAAGCCGGCTTTGGAGGACGCCAAAGCATCGCTCGACAATCATCCGGTGGAGATTGCGGTGGCGCCGGATTTGCCCAAAGTGCGCATCGACGTGCAGCGGATTCGCGAGGTTCTGATGCACCTGCTGGAGAATGCCGGGAAATATTCCGACCCCGGCATCCCGATCAAATTGACCAGCGAAGTGAAGGGCGACCGGCTCGTGACCAGCGTCGCCGATCGCGGGCCGGGCATCGATTCGTTCGAACAGTCACTGATCTTCGAAAAGTTCTATCGTGGCCAGCACCAGCGCTACACCGCTCCCGGCACCGGCATGGGTCTGGCCATCGCGAAAGTGATCGTAGAAGCCCATGGAGGCACGATCGGTGTGGTCAGCCAGTTGGGCAGCGGCTCGGTATTCTCGTTTAGTCTGCCGTTGGACAAGCGCCCTTAGTCAAAACTGATGGTGGCAACCCGAAAACCCTTTTCGCTAGGCTACAATTCAGGGTGCATTCCAGGACCCACAGCCCGTCCAACTTCTGCAGCCTCCAAGTGAAAACGAATGCAGGTGTCCGCAAGTCGGTGCAAACAACTCTATGACTGCTGAGATCACAGCCGGCGTTCCCCTCGATGACAAAAAGATTCTTTATAACCGCTTTCTCCTGATCGTGGCGGGCTTGGGCGGCCTGCTCTATGGCGTGGATGTGGGCATCATCGCCGGGGCGCTGCCATACCTGGAAGCGACCTCCAATCTGTCCAGGAGCCAACTGTCGATTGTGGTCGCTGCCGTGCTGTTGGGTAGCGTGATCTCCACTCTCTTTGCCGGGCTGCTCGCAGACTGGATGGGGCGCAAGCCGCTCATGACACTGAGCGGTGTGATGTTCGTCATCAGCATCCCGTTGATCGCGCTTTCGCAAGGCTACGGATATCTGGTCTTTGGCCGGCTCCTGCAAGGAGTGAGCGGCGGACTCATTGGCGTGGTCGTTCCGCTGTATCTGGCTGAGTGCCTGCCGGCGTCGAACCGGGGCAAAGGCACTGGAGTTTTCCAGTGGCTGCTAACGGCGGGAATCGCGGCCGCCGCCATTGTTGCGTTCTACTACAGTTTTCGCGTCGCTCAAGTTGCGAAGCTGGGCGACGCTAAATTACTGTTCGACTTTAAGGATGACGCGTGGCGCAGAATTTTCTGGGTTTCTTTACCTCCGGGCATCTTGTTCGCAATCGGCAGCCTGATGGTGGCGGAGTCGCCTCGTTGGCTGCTCCGGCACGGCAAAAAGGAAGTCGCTTATGCGGGTCTTCTGCGCTCGCGGATGCCCGATCAGGCGGAACTTGAACTCAAGGAAATGCAGGAAGCCTTAGCGGCTGAAAAAAACAAGACCGCCAACAAAACAACCGAGTCCCTTCTGCGGCGAAAGTATGTCATCCCCTTCGTGCTCGCTTGTATCATTCTCGCCTGCAATCAATCCACAGGCATCAATTCCATCATCGCCTTCAATACCGATATTCTCCTGCAGAGCGGATTGTCCGATTTTGCCGCCCACTTCGGTTATGTCCTGTTTACGATCGTGAATTTTGCCGTGACGTTCGGCGGTGTGGTGCTGGTAGACCGGAAGGGTAGAAAGTTCCTTCTAAGTCTGGGCACCGCGGGCATCATCGCATCGCTCATCTGCACCGGAATACTCTTTGTCAGATCTGAAAACCGGCGCATGGATTCCAAAACCGCGGTCCAGTCGATGGTTACGGCAGACCAGAAATTGACGCTGCCTTATAACGAGGAGTTGGCTGCAAACTTGACCGGCGGACAGGGGGGAACCGGTCGGCCGACCTCACTGGTGGTGATCTACTCGTGCGGCGATTTTCGCGCCGCCAGTCCGGCGGTTCGTTCCGATGACCCGGCCGCCAAGCCTGTCGAGATTACTCGTGAGAGCTGCGTGCCGGCGAACAAAGTCAACGCGTTCTTCTCCAATCCATTCGGCAATCTGCAGGCTTCGCGCGAAGCTCCCTTAAGAATTGACAATGCACTCATTAGCCCGATCCCAAGCACCAAGAACGGATGGCTGGTCGCGATCACCCTGTACATGTTCATGGCATTCTTCGCGATCGGTCCGGGCGTGTGTGTCTGGCTGGCGCTTTCGGAGTTGATGCCGACGCGCATTCGGTCCAACGGCATGAGCATTGCGTTGGTGCTCAACCAGGCGGTTTCCACAACCATTGCGGCGGTGTTCCTGCCCACCGTCGGAAAGTATGGATACTCGACCATGTTCTTCGGATTCGCCGCCTGCACGGTGATTTATTTCGTCACTGCGACGTGGTTCTTGCCGGAGACCAAAGGAAAGACGCTGGAGGAAATTGAGGCGTACTTCGAAGGCGCCGTGGTGAAAACGTAGGCTTCGCTGCCGCCTTTTGCGAAAGTCCCCACGTCTCGCAAACAACGCGAGACATGGGGCACCCGAAGCGGGGATCGGTTTGCTCGTTGTGCGAAGGATGATTTACTCTCAGCGTAAGTCCCCATGACTCCTACAAAAAAAGAAAAGAAAACCGCAAACCAGAAATATTCCCACGCCATGCGGCGGGAAATCTACGAGCAGCCTGCCGCCATTGCGAATACCGTCGCGAAGCACCTGAAGGATGACATCATCTTTCCTGGGGAGCTGCATGCCATCGAAAGTGCGCTGCTGGCCATCGAAAAGCTCATCATCGCCGCCAGCGGATCGAGCCGGCACGCAGGCCTGGCGGGCGAAATCATGATCGAAGATCTTTCGGGCGTCGCCGTCGACGTCGAGTACGCCAGCGAATACTGCTATCGCTCAACCCACGCGGCGGTGGATCCCATCGTGATGGTGATTACGCAGTCGGGCGAGACTGCAGACACGATCGCGGCTCAACGCGAGGCCCTGACGCGCGGGGTCAAGACCATTGCGATCTCGAACGTTCCCGATACAACCATTGTGCGGGAAGCCGGAGCGGCGCTGATCTCAGGGGCGGGACCGGAGCTATCAATCCCGGCAACCAAGAGCTTTACGACGCAACTCACGATCCTCTACCTGATGGCGCTATTTCTGGCGCGCAAGCGCGGACGCATGACCTCGGAAGTAACTCGATCGTACCTTCAGCGCCTGATGCGCCTTCCCGACTCGATCGAACAGAATCTCGCAACCTGGGACCGCCTCGCGGAAGAATTCGGGGCAGTGCATTTTAAAGCCGAAAAGTTTCTCTATCTCGGCCGCGGCGTCCATTACGCGATTGCCCGTGAGGGCGCGCTCAAGCTCAAGGAAATTTCCTACGCACATGCCGAGGGATATCCCGCGGGCGAACTCAAGCACGGCCCCAATGCGCTGGTGGACGAGACGCTGCCGGTGGTGGTGCTGGCGACCTGCGACCGGCGCGATCCGGATTCAGGGCTGCGCTACCGGAGGACGCTGGAGGTCATGAAGGAAGTACGATCGCGCCGCGGCGCACTGGTCGCGGTTGCAACCGAGGGCGACACGGAAGTGACGGCGATTGCGGACCATGTGTTCTATGTTCCCACGGCTCCGGAACTGCTGCTCCCCATCGTCGAAGTGATTCCTCTGCAATTGTTCGCCTATCACGTAGCAGTGAAGAAAGGATACGACGTAGACCATCCGCGAAACCTGGTGAAGGCGGTGGTGACCGAGTAGCGACGGCGACCGGCTGGTTATGGTTTCGCTGGGCTGATAGGGTCGTCGTCACGGCAAAAAAAACCCAAACACAGCGCCGCGCCAACGCCCGCAGCACCTGCCCGAATTGCCCATGGCGAATTCATGATGGCGCCCACTCCCGAAATGTGAGCAGCAGACTGCTTAATGTCGGCTGCTCCGCACTTTTCATCGCGCGATTTCTGCTCGCCTTCCTGCACGGTGACTCGATTGGAGTTCGCCGCCTGCTTGGCCTGCTGGGGACTTCTGGAGCGGAAATCGATATACACGTCGTTCTTGAGCGCCGATACGGTGACCTTGCCGTCGACGTCGGCAACATCATAGTGAGTCCATTCGGCGTCCTTCGCGGGCGTGACCGTCAGGCAACCCACGCGCACTCTTAGTCCGCGAGAGGTGTTGACCGAGAGGCTGCCGTGGTCGAGAACCAGTTCGCTGCCTTCAAACTGGATCATGGTCTCGGGATTGATGTCGGCAGTGGATCCACTGGCTTCGATGCGGGCGACGGCACCTTTCTGCGTCTCGATGAGGTCGTTAGAGAACAGGACGATGGATGCCGGTGCGGGATTCTTGTTGACCAGCACGCCGACACCGCTGCTGCGCAACATGGCCGCGACGTCGTCCGCCAGCAGAGACAAAGGCAGAACCGCGATCATGGGCAGGCAAACGGAATGTCGCCATTTGAACAAATGTACGCCCCACAATTTTCCGCACGAATAACTACTACAAGATTAGCGTGCGGCTCTGGAGGCGGGTATTGGCGTGCGTGGTGCCTGCGGCGAGGCCGAAACGTGACAGGAGAGAGGCTTAGGCCCGCGCGAAGTCGATGTATCCCCTTTGCACGTCGGTGCGGATGAGTTTGACGCGAAGCTTGTCTCCCACATCGAGTCCCTGCTGGCCATGGGCGAGGAGCCCCTCGATGTGAGGCTGCAAAGCGCGCACGAAGGTTCCGTGGTCGGTCGCACCGGTAACAATGGCGTCGAAGACTTCGCCAATCCGGTGCTGCATGGCAATGGCCGCAAGCCGCTTGGACATTTCGCGCTCGACTTTCTTGGCGGCGTCTTCCAT
>Ga0116223_10004328_pt1 | contig 12346 bp, 11 predicted proteins | sample Sb_taG_3_FD_90092 | JGI IMG/M metagenome (GOLD analysis project Ga0116223, IMG submission 90092) | Peat soil microbial communities from Weissenstadt, Germany - Sb_50d_a_PC metaG | ecosystem: Environmental > Terrestrial > Soil > Wetlands > Peat | place: Germany: Weissenstadt | collected 2010-09-21 | reverse complement strand
TTCCAAAACGGTTCGTTGTTCCGGGTCCAGCTTGACGAGCCGCGCTACTCGCATTAGGTCGCCCTCCATTGTAAGGACGTGGCCCAATTTATACTCGTTACTATTCCTGACGCACTAGACTAGTCGCCACCGCGCCGAAACCGCCGAACGCCGTGACAAAGACGCCGAGCACACGAGAGCTGAGGATGCTAGGGCCGCCCTGATCGTGGCTGTGATCGAAGCTGTGGTCGAAGTGAGCGAACAGCTCGCCGAACATCAATGAGATAAGCAGAAACAGGAAGCCCAGACCGCCGATACTCAGGAACACCGTGAATGCGGAAACCTGCGTCAGCCAGCCGGACAAGGGTGAGTCTCCGGTGCTAATCTACAGGAGCAGTGCGGCTGAAGTCAATGTGCGACGTTTAGGAGCGGCGGTTTTGTGTTCGGGGTCCACGCCAAAGATCCGACAACTGAGCCTCACCTCGATTCCATTGTTCGCGGCCGGACGCGTTCTTATAGGCAGCCAGCCGTCGGGCCTGGCCAACCGAAAGGAGTTGTCCCCGAGGTCGCAGCCGTTAATGAAGAGCGTTCTATCGGTAGTGCTCACGAGCGAGCGCTTGCAGCGACCTGGCGAGGTCGGCGTGAGCACTGCCGATAGAACTCATTGAACTGAGCCTATCTGGGTTTGGCAGGGCAATTGCTTCTATGGGTATTGAATCGACCTTTTGCAATTCCTTCGCCGTCGCCGCAGAGACTCAAGGGCTGAAAGCCTGATGGAGTCGAAGCTGAAACGTGGAGTTGCATTGCCCTGCCAAATAGTATCATGCTGAGCGCCTGCCGGAGGCTTAGTTCAATGTTACTTATCGGGGCTAATTAAGTTCTGCGGGAGACTGAACACCCAAAGATCGCCTCACCGGCCAAGATTCGCTTCCGGACACTTGATGACCCGCGCAGCACCTGGGATTGCGAGCCGTAATTCACTGAACATTGACTGCGCTACGCGAAGAAGTACTCGCGGCTGCCGTTAACGAATGACGACGGGCAGAGAAATTGTCTTCGTCGCGATGCGCTCAGTGACCTGGTCGAACACATCGATGTCGAAGGGCTGGCCGATGCGGTTCCCGGCGAGGTCTTCAAGGCCGGTATCGACGATGAGTTTGTAGTCGCCGGACTTCCACGGAGACTGGGGGATCAAGCGCCATTCCGATTCTTCCTTGGCGATGATGACGGTTCCCGCGATGTTCCCGCCGGGGCCGACGACTTGCAGCATGCGCCGCAGGAGCGGATAGTTCATCGGTGTGGGAAAGTTGAGGGCCAGGGCGTCGGACGTGCCGGCTTTGGGCGGAGTCACTTTCCATTGCGAGGGATCGGGAGGGTGGCGTTGGGCCGGGCCGCCGCGATACGGTTTGCGGAACCCGTCGACCATTCGCACGCCGCGGGCATCGAGCCAGTCGCGATCGATGACCAGCGTGTAGCGCTTGCCTTCGGTGATGGGAGGTCCCATAGCTTCATTCGCGGTCAGTCCGCGCTTGATGCGGCCGGGATCGAAAGTCATGGTGAGGCGTTGGAAGCCGGGATCCCAGAGCTCCTCGCCGGGAAGAAACACGCCCGGGAGCGCTTTACCTTTGTCGTCGAGGACGTGGATGCGCGAGGCGGCTTCGCCTCGGCTCATGGGCTCGGAGAACAAGATGTAGAGGCGGAGTTGATTGCTAGGCAAGACATCCGCTGAGGGAAAGATTCCTACGACGCGAGCGATGGGAACGGTGTCGCGGGGAGCGCCGTCGAAGATCTTTTCGAGCGGCGCGGCGCTGCCCGGCTGGCGGAAGATGGCGCGATACTTCACGCCGGGTGCAAAGGGGAAGCGGGGGTGAAAGACCAGTGTCCCTTTTTCGACGGCATAGCTTCCGGAGAGGGGCGGCACGTCCCCGCTGCCGGTGTAGATCGCGAAAACGGAAGCCCATCCTTTGGCGGGTTCGGCGCGCGGCGGATCCCACCCGGCGACCCGGAAGGCACCCGCCTCTAGTTGGATGGAAACAGCTTCCGCGGTCGCAGTCACCCTCGTGAAGAGGAGGACCGCAACCACGGTAAGAATGACTTTTCGCAAAGCCTTACTGCTTAGGGGAGCGCTATCGTCTGGATGTTGGCTCCGGGCTGGCCGGTGAGGATCACTGCGCTGGCGCTGTCGAGCTGGGCGAGGTGGCGAACGTTCTTGAGACCGCTAATCGAGTCATACGGCACGCCGGCGACATCGACTACCGTCGGCGAGTCGATAGGCTTGTAGGTTTCAAGGTTGTCGGCCTTAAGCTTCACCACTCCAAAGGAACTATTGGCGACGAGGATGTAATCGTGGCCACCCTTCTTATACGGAACCATGTCGAGGGGCTGGTTGCCGGAGCCGAGGTCGGCGATGGTGACACCCTTCACCTTGGCGCCGGGCTTCAGATCGCTGACGGGGATCTTGACGAGAGGCGTGCAGGTGTAGGCGGCGAGAACATAGTCCTTACCCTGGATCGTGTAGGGAACGAAGGTTCGCACCGGGGACTCCGTCTCATAGCGACCGTGGGAGGCGTGCCAGATCTGGAGCGTCGCGCCGAGAGCGGCGGTCTTGAACGGGAAGGGAATGGAGCGCAGGGCGGAGGACCACTCCTCGTTCGAGAGGCCGGCGACCATTACGTTGCCATTCACATAGTTCATGTCGGTGATGGTCATCATCCGCGGATTCTGGCGGGCGCTCGCGTCGGACTTCGGCGCGTCGGTGAGGCTGACGGAGGAGTGGGGGCTGTTATCGAGCGAAACGAGGGAAACTTCGCCCGAAGCATTCACTCGAGCGATGAGCGGCATGGCATCCGGGCCGCGGCCGCGGGAAGCCGAAAGGTAGGCGTTCTTGGAGATGGGGTTGACCTTGATGTCGTTCACGACGATCTGGTCAGCGGCGACACCCGCGAGAGCGGCGAGCTTCGCGTCGACTCCCTGGACGTCGATCTTCACGGCTGAAGACGGAGCCGTGCGGTCCTTCGTGTCGAGAGCCATGATCGCTCCGCCGACCGAGTCGCCAACGAAGAGCACGCCATCGGGACCGAAGGCCAGCGGCCCGGCCGAGGACAGTTGCGCTTTGCCTGGAGTGAGGCTCGCGGTTGCGGATTCGCCGGCAGCGGCCAGTGTGTAGACCAAGGCGGCAGCGATCGAAAGCCCTACGGCAACACGGATCAACGCTATTTGACGTTTCATTGGAACTCCTTTTCGGAAGGATGCGCTACGGGAACCACTTATAGCACTGTTGAAAAGTACGGTCAAGCTAGTGCCAAATAGCTAGTGCCAAGTTGCGAGTGCGCCACACAAAAGTGGGCCTCCGGGATTCCTACGCAAAATCTCAGGAATCCGAGCGTGCAAGCTACTCCAGGAAATTCGAGGCGCGGTCACGCTTTAAGCCGCACCCTGGGCTGCTCGGCTCGCGACGCCAACTCACAAGCCGGAGGCAGCCTAAAAAAGGCCGAGTCCCCCAACGGCTCCCGGCCGACAGATTTTATGCAGGTGTCGGATGTGTCGGATTGTGTCGGATCGATGGCCAACAGAAGCGCCGTCACATAAAGAACATCTCCACATCCCAGGATAACTGGCGGTGTCCAGAGCACCGGGTGTATTTGTGAACGATTTCAAAAGGATATGGCTTGTGACTGGTTCTTGATCCGGGCGAGCCAACTCTTCCACTTCTACGTCGCACACCCCCAAGTTGCGTAAGTTCACGTTAACCACTCCCTCACCGTCGCGGCTCGGAAGTCGATGCGGAGCCGCGCGCGTGAGCGAGCGGTCTTGGCTCCCGCCATGCGCGAACTTCCACAAGTAGGTACTAGCTGCGCCGCCTATTGGTTAGCGGGCAGCACAGAGGGCTGTTGGTCGGCTGCGGGAGCTGGTTGGGTGCAGTTGGGAAAGGGGCTGTCGCCGATCGCGGCCATGGTGAAGTGGAGAGGCTGCCTGGTGCGTACCAGGAAATAATGTTTGGGCTGCTCCGCGAAACGGGTCGCGATTTCGACCAGCGATGGGTCGTTCGCGCAGGCAAGTGCGGGATCGGGGAAGTCGCCTTGGCCGTCGTCGCGGTGCAGCTTCGCATGCCATTCCCGGAGCACGGGCGAATCGGAACGCGGCGCGCTGTCTGACCAGGAGGCGGCCAGCCATTCTTCGACGAAGTCGCGGGGGGTGGGAGCGATGGGATCGGTCTGGATCGCGGAGGCGCCGTGAATTTCGAAGTGGCGCAGAGCCTTGCGGGTCAGGCCGTAACCGGTACCGGCAGCCGAGAACTCGATCAGCACGTCGTCCGCGGTGAGGCGGCCGATGGCGGGAGGTTCGCCTTCGTCGTTGAGAGTCTCGGACTGGTCCAAGATGGGAGACACGGCGATGGGAGATGAGGCGGCGCCGGTAGGGTCGGGGGCGAGGCGCCAGACCTGGTAGCGCACGGGTACGAAGGTTCCGCCGCAACCGGCGGGCGTGCCCAACGTAAGAATCAGGCGAGTGCCGTCAGCGGCGGCGTCGGAGATGTGGATCGCGTGGAGGGTTTGGGGGTGGTAGGCGGCTGCCGAGTAATCGTTTTGTTCGTGCTCCCAGATGCGCTGCCAGCGGTTCGCGCGCCACTCATAGAGGTACGCGGAATAATCGTAGCCGCAGCGGATGCCGGTACCGACGGCCGTGGCGATGGTCAAGAATCCACGCTCACGATTGACCAGGACCTGGTCGAGGAAGCCGATGGAGGTGGCGACGCAGTCGCTGGGGTCGTCGCAGAAGAGATTGGCGCCTTCGAGTCCGGCCAGGAGATCGGTGGTGAGCGCGCCGACGTCCCCTTTCTCGGGAAACGAGGTGAGGCGAGATTCAACCCAGTCGCGGAGCTGGTGCTTGGCGACGGTGAGTTGGGGCAGACCTCCGCGAACGCCGGAGTTGGATGCAACGTATTCGCGAAGCGATAGCACCGTCTTCGCGAGGGCGCTGATCTGCGAGTCCTGGGCCGCGGCCAGGGAGCCGAGGAAAAGGATGCTCAACGGAACCACTCGCCCTAGGCCGGCTTGCATACCAGGTTGCTCATCCGAGTTCCCTTCACGAGCTAGTATGGCACCGGCTTGGAGAGCGCGGGAGGTTACAAATCAGAAAGAGTGTGCCAGCAGCGGGTCCTCCCGTATCAGGAGACACGCGCCACACCTCGGCCCTTCGCAGTCGGGTAAAATCGGCTGACACAGTATGCCGATCTCCAGTTGGCGCTCCCGTCGGCCTCCAACGAGATTAGTGCACCCATCGAAATTAGTGCACCCAGCCATGTCAAACGCACTGCGAATTATCGTTGTTGCGATCTTGGCCGCGTGCAGTGCCGCGTTGCTAACAACACAGGCGCAGACTGGAAAGCCAATTCCCAATTTGCAAGTCGATCCGTCTTGGCCTCAGTGGCCAGAAACGTGGATCCAAGGAGCGAGCGCCGGTATTGCTAGCGACAAGCTAGATCACGTCTGGATCATCCATCGCCCGGCGAATGTGACCGAAAAGAGAGCCTGCTGCCGCCCGGCGCCCGCGGTAATGGAGTTTGATTCTGCCGGCAAACTGCTGCAGAGCTGGAATGGTCCGGGCGACGGGTACCAATGGCCTTTAGACGGCGATGAGCACGGCATCTTCGTCGACTACAAGAACAACGTCTGGATTGCCGGGCGCGGTGCAAATGGAACCAGCGAAAACCAGATCCTGAAGTTCGATAACAAAGGAAAGTTTCTGCTGCAGATCGGACGACGGGGCAATGGGAACAACAGCAACGATACCGTGAATCTCGGCCAGCCCGCCGATATGGCCGTTTATCCGCAGACCAATGAACTCTTCGTAGCGGACGGATATGGGAACCGGCGCGTGATCGTCTTCGATGCCGACACCGGAGCCTACAAACGGCACTGGGGTGCATACGGTAACAAGCCCGACGACGCCGCGCCTAAAACGCCCCGTAATGAAGGTCCGGGAGATCCGCAGTTCAACCAGGTCCACCACGTGCGCATCTCAACCGATGGCTTGGTCTATGTCGCCGACAGGCTCAACCGGCGTATTCAGGTGTTCCGCGCCGATGGCACCTTCGTAAAGGAAGCATTCGTCCGGCGCGACAGTAGAGAGACTGGAGGGACTGTATCGTCGCTGGCTTTCTCCGCGGATTCGCAGCAGCAGTTCCTATACGTCGCGGATCAAGTGGAGAACCGGATCCTCATCTTGGATCGGCAAACGCTGCGGGAACTCGGTTCTTTCGGACGCCTAGGCCGCTACGCGGGGCAATTTGTCTCCCCGCATAACATCGCTAGCGACTCCAAGGGTAATTTGTATGTGGCGGAGGATCTCGGCGGCCAACGCGTGCAGAAGTTCGTCTTTAAAGGACTATCGAACTCAATCGCGCATTAGTGCCGAATCTGCTTCCCGGGACCATTTTCGCGGAGGGGGATGTCCGCCTCATCCAGCGCCTTACCAAATCTCATCCACCCCCCTTTTGGAGCAACGGTCGCCACGACACGAGCCCACCTCGATCAGAAAGCAGATAGTTCCTGAGTCACGGCGCATCCGGAAACGATCTGACTCACAACACCGATCCAAGGTCGGGGAGGTTAGGCGCCGATAACCCCGGTTAACGGGGCGGCATTTGATGCGGGAGACTGCGCAGCGCGTGCTCCCATTTCGGTATTGGCATGCTGCCAGAGAGCCGGTTCACGATTTATTTGCGGCGATAGCGGAACGTCAGCTTGGTTTCTTCGTCCACGACCAGGGGGCGCACGAATCGATAGGACGCGCCGGTTCGCGGGATGTTGATGGCGATGGGCAGCACCCCTACGACTTTGCGCTGGAGTTCGCCGACGTTAGCGGAAGGTGGGGAGTCCAGGGGCGCCGGGGCCTGCTTGGGGGCGCTGTTTCGGTTTTGCTCTGCGTTGACTGTACTGAGGACACCCGGCTGTGCGGTAACCGTGATCTCCATGGCTTCTGAGACGGACCCGACTTGCAGCTTTTGGTCGAGATTCGTTCCCCTGGCGGCATCGTAGCGCAGGTTTTGTGTCAGGCGTTGGAAACCAGGAGACTGGACCGTTACCGTCGCATCGCCAGAGGGTACGTCCGTGATGGACCACCGTCCGGTCGGCCCACTGACGGCGGAAAACGTTCGCCCACCGATTGCGGCCAAGATTGTGGCTCCGGGGACAACTGCCCCGGCCGCGTCGGTGACGATTCCCGCTAGCACGCCGGGGCCCGGGCGAGACGCCCCGCTCTTCCCGACATCGTTGCGCAAAGCGAATCCGCCGCCCGTGATGGTGCCGTTGAAGCTGACCTCCGCGTCCTCCGTCGCGGCAGGGAACAAACGGGCGTGCCGGACATCGCCTCCGAAACCAGATCCTGCTTGGTGCCAAGATACCGCTCGGTCGTCTGAACAGACGCGTGACCCAGCAGCAGTTGGATCTGCTCAAGTTCACCGCTGGCCGCGCGGCACAACTTCGCGCAGGTCCGGCGCAGATCATGCGGCGCGATGCCGGGGACGCCTACAGCCGCTGCGTAGTGCCGGAGCATCTGCCATACGACCTTTTCGCCGAGCCGGTCGCCGGTAACGTCGCCGGCGCGGTTCACAGGCCGGAAAACGTGGCCAGCGTCCACGCCCGCCGGGCCGGTCCATGCGTCAATGGCCACCTTGACCCAGGTCGGCATCGGAGCCGTGCGGACGCGACCGTGCTTCCCCACGAGATCCACAATGCACCAGCGGCCATCGCGCTGTTGGACGTGGGCAAACGTGAGCGCGGCTACCTCAGAGCGCCGGAGCCCGCAGCCAAGCAGTACGGCCAAAATCGCGCGGTCGCGCAGGCCGCGGACCGTTGCGGCGTCCGGCGCGTTGAGAAGACTCTGCGCCTGACGTACCGACAGACAGTTGCCCATGCGGATACCGACAGATTTCGCGCTTTTCACTCTGCTAATGCCTGCCGCCCTACCCGCTGCCGGTCCACAGCGAGATCCTAACTTGCCAGGTAGCCCTGAAGCGGGCTAACCTTGCTGGTCTGCCCCATCGGCGGTACTCTTGCGTAATGCGACTCCTTCGGTATTCCATCAACGTCACATTGGACGGGTGCTGCGATCATCGTGCAATGTTCGCGGACGAAGACTTGCATCGTCACGCGGCCGAGAACCTCGACCAGGCCGATGCCCTCCTCTTTGGCCGGGTGACTTACGAAATGATGGAGGCAGCGTTCCGGCCGCCGGCGCGGATGGGAGCGCGGCCTGATTGAATGGAACCCTTCGCCCGGACGATCGACGCGGCAAAGAAGTACGTCGTGTCGAGCACCCTGGACCGGGTCGATTGGAACGCGGAGCTCGTGCGCGGGGATCTAGGGAAGGCCGTTCAGCAGCTCAAGCGGGAGTCGAGTAAGGGACTGTTCGTGGGAGGCGTGAAGCTCCCGCTGGCGTTGGCGGAGCTGGGATTGATCGATGAGTACGAGTTCGTAGTGCAGCCCAGGCTAGCGGGCCACGGGCCGACGTTGTTCGCGGGGCTATCGAAGCGTGTCGACTTGAGGCTCGTGAGCCGGCTGGAGTTCGGCTCGGGGGCGGTGGCGATGCGGTATGAGCCGAGAAGGTAGCCATTGGGCTTGTTAGCCCGAGTCGGCCGCATCATGGAGCAACTCGGGCCAGGCCTTCCAAAGTCTCGACCAACCTGACCATCGCCAGCGCATCCCGGTGACAGTAGTCGAGCAGGTCTCGCCTGACTCGGTCTCGTTCGTGGCAGTGCGATGATGACGTTGACGGCTTAAGCAGGCGAAGTAAATTTAGGGCGCGGCCGAGCGCCAACGAAATGAAGCTAACCCTCAGATTGATATTCGTCGTCGTGGGAACTGCGGCCTATGGCGGCTTGGCCGTTCTTGGGTGGGGCGGAATCGGAGTCTTCTTCTCCCATCTGGCTCTTATTGCGCTGACGGTCGTGCTCTTCCTGATGTCTGGAGTATCGCTGTTCGCCGGCGGTAATCTGAGTCCGGGTGTGCGCGAGGATCGTGACAACCGCTGGGTCCTCGCAGCCTTTGCGGTGATCGGAGTGCTGGACGGCTATCTGCCGGCTTACACGGACCGGCTGGAATTCTGGACGATCGACGGCGATGCCATACGGTGGCTGGGCGTCGTTCTGTTTGCCGCCGGTGGCGCACTGCGAATCTGGCCGGTCTTTGTGCTCGGTGATCGGTTCAGCGGACTGGTTGCCATTCAGCCCGGACACACGCTGGTGACCAGCGGTGTCTATGGCGTTATCCGGCATCCGAGTTATTTGGGGGCGCTGGTCTTCTCACTGCGGTGGGTCCTGGCCTTTCGTTCCGGGGTCGGCGTACTGCTCACGGCGCTTCTTATACCGCCGCTCCTCGCGCGCATCCGCGCGGAAGAGAGGCTGCTGCATTCGCAGTTTGGCGACGAGTACGACGCCTACCGTGCCCGGACATCACGGCTGATTCCCGGCCTCTATTAGGGCTGAGTTTACGGATGAAAGCATCACGCAACCGCAGCGGGCGTACTACGGAAGGCATGGTGAACAGATTTCATATTCCGAGTGGGAAACGATAATTCGAGTGAGGACGGGTCGGCTTCGATCTGTGGGCCCTGCCCCTTCCCTCGGACAGAATCGTCGGGGCTCTCTCGAGGCCAGTCGTGGGAGACGTACCAGCCGCCTGCCGATATTCCGGCCTGCGGAGGGCCCAATGGCGATATGCGGCCTGGACAGCCGCCTCGCGGGCTACTTCGAACCGAGTTTTTGCACGATCTCCAGAGCGCGGTGCACGTGCTGATCCGGAGTCAGCTTGTCGTCGGCCGAGGACAGCGTTGCGACGATCTTGTGGTCCTTACCGATGACGTACGTCACACGTTCGATGAAGTTGTGGTCGATCTCGACACCGCGCACATCCTTGATGCCCGCCTTGACCGCGGTCGAATTCAGGCTGTAGGAGGCTGCAATCTTTCCGTCCGCGTCGGAGGCCACCGGAAACTTCCCGGCGCAATAATCGGGATCGGCGGAAAACTGATTGAGCCGCGCGATGCTGTCGGCCGACACGCCAATGATTGTGGCGCCGGCCGCGTCGAACTTATCCTTCTCCTCGGCGAACGTGTGGGCTTCGAGATCGCAACCCTTGGTGTAGGCGGAGGGGTAGAAGTAGACCACCACCGGCCCTTTCTTCAGCGCGTCCGGTAGAGAGAAATTGAATTCTTTCCCGGCCAGCGATGCGCGCGCCGAAAAATCGGGCGCCTTGTCGGCCACCTTCAGCGCAGCCGTAATCGGTATGCCGATCAGAGCGGAAAGAGTCAGACTCAGGAATACGTTCTTCATCGCAACTTGCCTCCTTGGGTTAAACTGGCTCGAACCATACGCCTAGCTGCACTTCTCCGAATTGGCCGGTGTGCATCCCATGATCGAGACCTATCCGCTCGAAAAGGCGGCGGAGGCCTACGCGCGCATGTTAAGCGGCGACGCGCAGTTCCGAGTCGTCCTAACCATGTGAAGTCCATCAATCGAAGAAACATCTCCAAGGGCAGCCCAGGAAAAGGATCAGGTTAGCCGGTCGAAATAGTGAAGACTTTCCTGGTTCGATCTACTTTTGCGAAGTTTCCGTGTATCGTGAGGGCTCGTCGCTGAGTACCAAACCTACCAACCCTCGGCTTCGTGAGCCGCACGACACGTTGTGTTAGACTCCGGCCATGGGAATGTTTGCGGACGATCTGGTCGACCAATATTGGAAGCTGGGCGTGTCCACTCCAGCCGGACCGGTGACCATTTCTTGCAATCGCTACCTGATGAACGGCGATAGCGCGCAGGCGCAACAGGCCAAAATTCAGGACGTACGGTCACAAGCGCCGGCAAAGAAGCCGGGCATATTTGTGGATGGCGCCGCGTTCACACGAACCTATTACGGCAAGGGACTGCCCTCTGACTTGCAGCACGTCTTACAGGTGGGCGTCGATTCCGGCGTTCTGCCTTCCGATAAAGACGCGTTACAGGGCTGGGCCGATAGCAGCCTGGGCGTGGATTGCACCGGCTTTGTATCCGCCTATCATTTTCAATGCGCGATGATGCCTTTGGGACAAGGCGTCAATGCGGGCTGCGCCTATTTCTACAGCATCGCCAGGCGGTTGCACCCGCAGAGCTTTATCGTGTGGACGCTGGATGAGGTGCAACCGGACGACGTCATGGTGTGGATGAATGAGAACGGCGTAGAGACCAAGTCGCCGGGGCACATCGCGATGATCGTCGGCAAGATGGGAAACAGCCTGAAGATTGCGGAGTCCAGCGGCGCCGATGACGGGCAGGGCCATCGCGGGCCTCACCTCAATCAAAAGATGTGGGATGGGACGACGCAGAAGAAAGGCGGCCAGTGCCTGAACATCGGCGAAGGTGTGATTATCATCCGGACCATTAATTATTGATCCAATTATAATCGGCGATGGAGCACGGTGGGCCAGTCATACAACACCGGTACGGGCAATAGGAAAGCCAGCATCCCGATGTAGTGCATAGACCAAATGCCGAGTGCTCAGTCAGCCCAGCCTGCTCACCATCCTGAGAGAGCCACTTGCCCGTAGTTTTGGCCATTTTCAGCGAGTCCGTGCCGCCGCCGTTAACCGGAAGTGCAGAGAATTCCGAAGTGGAGTTCGTTGGGCTCGGCAGATGGGATTCGAACCTACAACTATTCGGTGCTATAAAAAAGGATGTCGAGAGAAAAAGCTTCCCCGCGAGATGGAAGCCGCGAAAAAGTTTCGGCATCCAGCCCCTCTGCCGCTGTGCAGGTGCTTCGAGGCGTAGGAGCGCGTGCGTGGTCTGGCCGGTGAAGTGGCGAGATGTTTAGATGCCGGGTCATTAAGTTTCCCAACTCTCCTTTCCCTCTTATGAGGAATGGTTTCTTCAGAACGGCCCATGACGAAGGCAGGATAGGCGACAGTGAGAAGCAACCTCATCAAGAGAGTGGCTGCGCTGGAGGAGATCAATGAATCCCGACGCCCCTGGACGCCGGAGCGCTACCTCCAGACGCTCGACGACGCGGCGCGACGAATTGCCGGGTGCCAGTTCCTTGATCTCGGGGACTCAGACGCCCGGAAAGTCTTTGACGAAGCCATGCCCGATATCACCGCTGAAGAAATCGAAGACATGATGCGACAGTTCGCGCAGCACTACGGAAAGACGCTTGAGGAGATACTGGCGCTCGCGGAGGCACACGGCGGCTCGGCGGACCTCACGGACAAAAGTTTTTCTAGGAGCCTGTCCGAGAATCCCGCAAGATCGAGGGAACAGAGCGAACGGAACTGGCACATAATGTTTTATGCCAAAGGGCTACCGGGCCTACCTTCCTGAGCAAGAGCTGCTGTTGCCACC
>Ga0116223_10004327_pt1 | contig 12350 bp, 11 predicted proteins | sample Sb_taG_3_FD_90092 | JGI IMG/M metagenome (GOLD analysis project Ga0116223, IMG submission 90092) | Peat soil microbial communities from Weissenstadt, Germany - Sb_50d_a_PC metaG | ecosystem: Environmental > Terrestrial > Soil > Wetlands > Peat | place: Germany: Weissenstadt | collected 2010-09-21 | reverse complement strand
TCTGGCTTTCATTCTGCGCGCTGGGATCCGCCATTGTGCTTGCGCAAAATCAATTTCACTCCATTGCGCATTGCGCAGCTCTCCGGGTCTCACGAACACCAGGGGCGCGAGTCTCAGCGCGCACTTCGCCACGAGCGTCCCGTCATAGCCGTCAATTGCCCGCAGCAGCGCTCCGAACTCAGAGGGACTGCGGATCGAAGCAAGATGTTTGCGATTCCGACTAGCCAAAGCCCCTCGAAGAGGTAGCGCGACGTCGGTCTCTGCGCGACCCGTCACGATGGCGTAGCGAAAGACTTGGCCACCGACCTGAAGTACCCGACGCGCGGTCTCGTAGGTATTCTGGTGCTCGAGCCTGCGAATACAACTTAGCAAATCGACTGCCGTCACCTTTCGGATCGGCACCGTCCCTATCCACGGGAATACATAACTCTCCAAGCGTCTCAAGTTGCGGTCAGCGTGAGAGTCAGCCCAGGACTGAGAAAAGTGCTCGTGCCACTCACGCGCGAGGGCCTCGAAGGTCTCATTGATTAGGGCCCGATGCTGCTTGGACGCCTTTCGCAAAGCGGACGGGTCAACGCCCGCCGCAATCTGCGCTCGAAGTTCAATGCATCTCGATCTCGCCGTCTGCAGGCTCACCGCGGGGAACACGCCCAGTGAGAGGCGCTTCTCCCTGCGTTCGAATTGATACTTGATACGCCACCATTTGCCGCCCGAGGGCGCGACCTCGAGATAGAGGCCGAGGGAATCGAACAGTCGATAGATCTTCTCGCGCGCGGTCGCCTTGACGACCAAAGCCTGAGTCAGAGGCATGACTTGGAACTCCATTTCAGCTAATGAATCCCGCTTAAATCGATGTTGCCCCGTCATGCGCGCGATCGGGCCAGTTGCCCCGGCGAGTTATGCCTGGGGCGGTTCCGTAGCCGGAGCGCACTTCGCCATTTTGCTGAGATCATCGCCGAACCCGCGGCGATCATCTCGAAAGCCGCCAATTCGATTTCCCTGACAGTTTTTAGAAAAGAGGCAAAAAGATTTGCTACTTCAATCGCTTAGATTTTTGGTGGCCAGGGGTGGAATTGAACCACCGGCACGCGGATTTTCAGTCCAGGCTTCAATGCCACGTAACCCATTGAACAGGCTTTGATTTTTGATGGCAAACTGTGGAATATTTTGAAGTAGTTACGCAGAGATAAGGCCCTGTTTTGTATAGGTACGACTGGGATATTCCACAGTCGAGCCTCGCAGATGCCGTGATGGCCGGCCGCTCTCCTGGCTGCACCTGTGCATGAGATAATTGCTATAGTTGATTTTTAAGGTCAACTATCAGAGTTAATTTATTCGTTCATGCCTTGTGACTGTATGATTTTACAGCTATAGTTGATCTATGGCGTCAAATAAGGACTCGTTTTCATTCAAACGGGTGCTGAGCGACCTCCCCCGCGGCGAGCCCATGAGCACCGCGACATTGCTGACTTATGGCGTCAGCGCATTCAGAGCCTCGGCACTCGCACGCGCTGGTTGGCTCACTCACCTTGGCCGCGGCGTCTACATGCTGCCTGGCGACACGCTGACCCGCGACGGTTGCTTGGCATATCTCGGTCACCACGTGCGTGGCCTTCACGTCAGCGGAAAGACCGCCCTCGCCTGGCGCGGAATCCGGCAGAACATCAGCTTTCGAGAATTCCTGACCTTATGGGGCGATGAGCCGAAGCGCCTGCCGGCCTGGTTTACACAGCGTTTTGCCAGCCGCTACCAATCGACCCAGCTGTTCGATGGCGAACTACCGAAGGGGTTCGGGCTGCAGCCAATCCCAAACGGCCGGCCTGAAGTACTCGTCTCCGTACCCGAGCGCGCGCTCCTCGAACTCCTCAGCGACGTCGGAAAGGCTCAATCGCTTCAGGAAACGCGGCAACTCGTCGAGAGCCTGCGCACTTTGCGCGAGAAGACCTTCGACAAGTTGCTGGCACACACGACGAGGATCAAGGTTGTCCGCTTGGCAGAGTTGCTCGGAAGAGAGCTTGATCTTCCATGGGCGGCCGCTGCGAAGCGGCATAGCCAACGTATCGGCGGTGGAAAGCGCTGGGTGGCGGTTGCGAAATCCGGCGAGCGCCTTGACCTGAGGCGTTCATGAACCAGGAATACGTAGACACCGGTCGATTGCTGTTGGCGATAGCTCCCGCCGTGTTCCAGTCGCCGCGCTTCGCACTCAAGGGTGGCACGGCGCTCAACTTGTTCCTGCACGATATGCCGAGGCTCTCTGTCGACATCGACGTTGTGTTTACCGATCACACCCTCGCTCGCGAGGACGCACTGCGGGCCATCGCAGCGGACCTCAAGGCTGCCAAGACCGCAATTTCGGCCTTGGGCTACCGCGCCAGCTTGCCCACCACGAAAAGCGGCGATGACCTCAAACTGTTTGTCGAAGACAACGGATTGCGGATCAAAGTTGAAGTCAACTTCGTCTTTCGAGGTATCGTATTGCCCGTCACGCAACGGCCTCTCATGCCGATCGCCCAAGAACTCTTCACGAGCGACATCGTGCTGCCAGTCCTTGATCCCGCCGAACTCTACGGCGGTAAGCTGGTCGCCGCCTTGGACCGGCAGCATCCCCGAGACATGTTCGACGTATTGAAGATGCTCGAGCGGTTCGACTGGCGGCCCTCCTTCGTCGATTGCTTCGTCGCCTATCTCGCCGGCCACAATCGCCCCGTTCACGAAGTGCTGTTCCCGAAGGCGTTGGCGTTGGAGCCGGCTTTCACATACGAATTCGCGGGCCTGACGAACGACGAGGTGGCGCTAACTCTGCTCGAACAGACCCAGAATCGCCTGATAACACAGCTTCCGCGCGCTTTGACCCAACGCCATCGTGACTTTCTCGTGTCGCTGGTGCGCGCTGAGCCTGCGTGGGACTTGATGCCATTCTCCAACCTACAGCACCTTCCTGCGCTGCAATGGAAGCTGCTCAATCTGCGCAAGCTCAAGACACGCGATGCGGGACGATTCTCGGCTCAACACGATGAACTCGCGGAGAGGTTCAGGGACCTCTCATAACGAGCGGTAGAGCGAGCGGTGGTAGTCTGCGTCCGCTCGACGAACGATTACGCCGCCAGTTTCAGTTTGGGCTTGAGTCCAGCCCGCGCGGCCAGCCGTACCAGTAGGTCCATGCTGAACCGGTCGATCTTGCCTCGCTTCAAATCCGACACGCGCGCCTGCGTAACACCCAGCACCTTGGCGGCCTCGGCTTGCGTCATGCGGCTCTTTTCTAGCCAGTGCTCCAGACCAATCAACAGCTGTGCGCGCATTTCCATCTCGGCCGCTTTCTCCGGCGGGAAAAGATCGTAAAAGACACTGCGCCCTGCCGGCGTCACGTGGCGGGGGCCGTGTTCACTATCGGTAACCTTCCTGACTCTCATAACCTCACCTTACAATCGACTTAAATCGCGTCTTCGCCAATTCCAGGTCCGGCCGGCTCGGCTGCTGCGTCTTCTTCTGGAAGCAGTGCAACACATAGATCCCTTCGGGCTGTGTCGCAAGATAGATGATCCTGAAAATTCCGGCTTCGTCTCGCACGCGAATTTCCCTTACCCCAGCGCCGGCAGTCGTCATCGGCTTCCAATCCCTCGGCTCGAGCCCACATTGAACCCGATACAATTCAAAGCCCAGGGAATCCTGCACTGTTTCCGGAAACTCCCTCAAATCCTCCCTGCTTCCGCCCATCCAAACTACCGGTTTCACGGGCGTATTATGCCCGATCTCGCATGTGTATGCAATATTTGGCATAATGCGGGCTTGCGAGCACTCATCGAGTCGGCTGAAGGTCTCGAACGCGGGCATCGCGAACGCGTTGCTGCAGCTCGTGGGCGATCTGTTCCCGCTCGGTTTTCGCGGGCGGCATCCGCTCGACAAATCGTCGAACGTCGTTCGCAAGATCGTGGTGCCCGTGCTTGGAAAGTAAATTGGCAACGGAACGCCAACCGTTTTCGACCTGGCGACGTGTTTCCACAAGTTTGCGCTTACCGGGTTCGACGCCGGTGTTGCCCTTTAGCAGTTCGGCCGCGTCGGCCTCGGCCTGTGCGCGCCGGTATGTGGAGTCGCCGCGCTCACTTGCGCGATAGATGCCGTCCTTCTTAGCCTTTTTGGTCTCACCACGCACTGCGCGTTCGGTGGCGTTGGCTTCAACGCCGAGCAGCCTCAGGTTTCGAGCGAACCGATCGCCAGTGCCGGAGCGTCGACTTCTTGATGTTGAGCCGCATCCCCTGTTCGCTGACAGCCTTTACGACCAGGTGTACGTGGGGATGCGGCTCGTCCGTGTGCAGCACCAGCGCGTAGCGGTGCTTTAGCGCAAACTCCTCGCGGGCGAAATTGCGCGCCGCCTCCAGTACCCCCTTAGCCGGCGTCCCGGGTGGCATCGAAAGCATGATCTTGTGGACGAGCTTAGCGGACCACTGACTCGTCGAGGCGAGCCCGACGCCTCGTCGATCACTTTCCAGGTCAAGATCCCATTCGTCCACGAGTTGCTCGCCGGCATTCCGCCCCTGCAGTCGCTCGCCGTCGTCTTTCTCAAGCTCCAACTCTCCTTTGCGGGCGATGTAATCGAGGTGCTTGCAAACCGCCCCGGCGGTCTGGGCGCCTCGGGGCAGTACCTTGACTATCACTTCGGGGGCGCGCCAGACGGTCCTGGCGATCTGCTCGATCTCGGCAGGAGTCAGGCGATCTCGCCTGCTCGGACCCGGCCGCGCGTAGCTGAAGAGATCGAACAACGGCTCCCTAATCGCCATGGCCGCGCTCCTATGAGCTCAGGTTGGAGGCTATCAACCCTGTCACGTGGTCGCGTAGACCCTCGCAGACACGGAGTAAGGCCCTCAGGTCGTCTCGACCCGGACCAGCCACGCGCTCACCTTGATTGGCCGCCCGCGCAATTTGGTTCAGGTTGCGACCGATGCTTCCAAGCTCAGATACAGAGCGTTTGAGCGCCTGCAGCTCCTCCTTAGGCAATGGAGCCAACGATCGCAGGTGTGCACGCGTAAGTACGGAGAGATAGGTCGCCGGCGCCATCGCGCGCGCCGCAGCGCGCGCCCGAAGCAGGGCCTCGTCATCAGGGCGCAGCCGCACGGTCAGGCGGGTTGAGCGAGTGGTTTCGGGATCCGCACTGGTGCTCGCATCGTATGAGGCCGCATCCGTCGAGCGCAGCATGAGATCTACCAGACGCTTGAGCAGCGCCGATTCCGACAGCTCCTGATATCGCGCAACCGCGGAGAAACGCTGCTTCGTTTCGCGCGTGACCCAGGTTTTCAATTGTGTACCGTCGCTCATCGTGAGCAACGTTGTACCAAAGAGCAGCCGCCAGGCTATCCTGCATTCCACTCAAAATGCAGCGAAACACCACACTTAATGTCGGTTGTCGGTATTCCTACTTTCCTCGATGCGATTGCGATCCCCCTGGTTAAGCGGTCGAACGCGTTAATGGGGCAGGGTGCGGTCAATGTTCTGCGTGCGCGTGCCCGCGAGAACAAGGAGGCGACCAGCACCTATAGCTGGCAGGCGAAGAGCGCGAGGGCAAAGCTCCGAAAGTTTAGGCTCTTGCCAGTTCCGGATCGAATGCGGGCGCCGTTGCGGCCCGTGACGCCGGCCGTGGCAACAGACGTGCGGAATTGAGAATAAACGCCAGCTCAGAGACCACATGAATGCCCGCCGCAAGCAATGGATTGAGGTATCCGAAGGCGGCTAAGCCAATGCCAAGAGCGTCCACCGCGATGGTCCCGACGAAGTTCTGCCAAATGGTAGTGCGCGTCCGGCGAGCGAGCGCCACGGTCTCGGCGAAGCGCTCGAGATCATTGCCGAGCAGCACGATGTCCGCGCTCTCCTGCGCGACGTCGGTGCCGGAACCCATTGCAATGCCTACATTAGCTGCGGTGAGCGCCGGGGCGTCATTGATGCCGTCGCCCACCATGGCGACAATCCGCTTCTGTCCGACCAGTTGCTGGACGCGGGCCAACTTGTCCTCTGGAAGGAGTTCCGCCTCGATGGTCTGGATACCCAGGGCCGATCCGACAGCCGCTGCGACGCGGCGCACGTCGCCGGTGAGCAGCACCGTCTGGATGTGCATGCCGTGTAAGGCATCGATCGCGCGTTTGGCCTCTGGACGAATCGTATCGGCCACGGTAATGGATCCGAGCAGATGCTGCTCGCGTGCCACGAAGATCTCAGATCCGGTGTCGGCCCCGTGAGCGGACAGAGTGGATACGCTGATGCCGTTGTCGGCCATCCAGGTCTGGTTGCCTACTCGGATTGTGGTCCCGCCGACTTGGGTGACTATGCCGCGGCCCGGCGTGTAGGCGAAGCTCGTCGGTTCGACGATCGGGCGGCCTCGCTTACGGGCAGAGCCGACAATTGCCTTGCCAAGGGGATGCTCTGAGCGCAGTTCGGCGGCGGCGGCGGCGGCCAGAAGCTCTTCGCTGGAGGTGCCCGGGGTGGCATTGAGCGACTGCACTTCCGGTCGCCCGAACGTCAGGGTGCCCGTCTTGTCGAGTACGACCGTATCGATGTGACCGAGCGTTTCCAGATGGACGCCACCCTTGATGATGGCACCGAGTCGAGCGGCGCGGCCGATGCCGCCCAGAATGGCGAGCGGTGTGCCGGCTGCAATTCCACAGGCGCCGGCCACGATGATCACCGAGATCGTGGAAACAATGTTTCGGGTGAACAGGAACGTGAGCACCGCCGCGCCGAGTGCAAAGTAGACCAGATATCCGGCCAGGCGATCGGCCAATCGCTGGACCGGGGCGCGAGATCGCTCGGCGCGCTCGACCGCTTCGATGATCTTGCCGTAGCTCGTATCGCGACCAATGCGCTCGGCGCGCAATTCCAGTGCCCCTGACTGATTGATTGAACCCGCGAAGACGCGTGTTCCGGCCGTCTTTTCCACCGGCATCGATTCCCCAGTGATGCGCGCTTCATCGACAAACGAATGTCCCGAGAGCACGACGCCGTCTACCGGTACGCGTGCCCCTGGAGCGACCAAAATGGCATCACCCACGGACAGATCGGCCGCCGAGACGCTGTGAATCGATCCGGCGCGCCGGACGCTGACTTCATCCGGCAGGAACTCGAGCAGATCGCGGATCGCCCGGCGGCCGCGTCCTACCGTGAATCCCTCCAAGACTTCGGCAACTAGAACAAATAATATGATGACAAGCGCCGTGAAGAACTGACCGATCGCCGCAGCCGCTCCAATGGCGATGGCCATGGAGAGCTCCATGGTCATTCGACGGGCGAGAATGTTCTGCAGAGCCTCCTGCAATATCGGCCAGGCGCCGATCAGAAGCCCAACGAGGCCGATCAGGCTCAACTTCGGGATGGGCTCCCAAACCCTGAACCACACCGCCGCGGAGACTGCGATGACTAAAGCGATGCGCAACATCTCAGCTAACTCGAAGGGGTTTGCATGCTCATGATCATCGTGCGCGTGTTCGTGCTCATGGGCTTCGGCGCTGGACTTCACTGCGGGTGCCGGCGCTCCAGCGTCCAACGAATGAGGTTTCGAAATTTCTCTGCCGGTCATTGAAAACTCCTGCCCTACTTGAGGTAAGTACGGACAGCCTCGATGAGTTCTGCCGCGCCTTCGCTGCGCTGACCTTTGGCCAAAGCGGGATCAGCGACGTGCATCTGAATATGATCTTCGAGAACTTCGGCCATCAGAGCGTTGAAAGCCCCACGGGCCCCGACAATCAGTTGAAGTACGTTGCTACAGCCCTTCTCCTCCTCGAGGGCCCGCTCGATGGCTTCTACCTGGCCCCGGATGCGGCGTACCCGATGCAGCAGCTTGGTTTTCTCACGAATCGTGTGTGCCATAAATGCCTGGTATCTAATGATATAGCATACCCCCTATGCTATTACAGCAACCCAGAAGGCTCTGGCCGTTTTCAACCCAAGGTCGGTAGGCGCACGAGCGCCTAATAGCAGGAATCGACTGCGATGTCGCATGTGGGTCATCCCAGCCGCCCCATTATCGATTCCCTGTTATTGACCAGCGCATTTGCATCCCGCGATCTCAAATTGGGCAGCTGGGCGCGTGTAGATTTGACCGCTATGCCAAGGGCTAGTTAGTATCGGCGTCTAAGCAGTGAGTACCGGTCTTTGAAAAGGTTGAGAAAGACTTCCAATTTGCGCGTCGCACTGATGTTGGCGATGGCGCTGCTCACCGCGCAATTTGGTGCTCAGGCTCACGCTTACTCCCACCTTCACGCAGGCTCCGTCCCGACCGATCAGCTCGACTCGCACGGGAAACTGTGCTCCGACTGCCTCTCATTTGCCCCGTTGCTGGCGACAGCCGGTAGTCCCAGCCATCTGTTCGCGATTGCGCCGCAAGGTGTTGTCGCCGCCCCCAACGTCGCTGTCGCGTCGCTGATTACCCGCTCTCCGACTCCCGCATTCCGATCCCGCGCACCTCCCTCGACTCACTAGGCGTCTGAAGTTTTCGTGCCGTCCCTATCGGCGGCATGACATGCCCACGTGATGAGGGGATTCTCCAATGTTGAGATTCAAGCGTGTTGCAGCACCCATGGCGCTGGCATTCGTCGTATTCGCTATTGAAGGGCGCCCAGTGCGGGCCGACACTTCCACCACGGCTGATTCGCCGACAGCCTCCTCCGCGTCCGGAAGTCTGCAAGAGATCACCGTCACCGCCGAACGTTTGAATGAAGCGCGCGCCGGAATAGAAACTCAGACCGGCGCCTCGACCTATACGATCGACGCGGCGGCCATTGCGGCCACACCAGGTGGCGACAATACGCTCCTGAACCAACTGATCTTGCAGTCGCCGGAGGTCGCCCAAGATTCCTTCGGGCAGTTCCATGCCCGCGGCGAACACAACGGTGCGCAATATCGCTTGAACGGCATCATCTTGCCCGAAGGCTTAAGCGTATTCGGGCAGACGCTGGATCCGCGCGTGATATCGTCGATGAAGTTGATCGAAGGATCACTGCCCGCGGAATATGGGCTGCGGACCGGCATCATTATCGATCTGACGACCAAAAGCGGCGCCCTGGAGCCCGGGGGATCGGTCTCACTCTACGGCGGCAGCCACGGCACGTTCGAGCCTAGTTTTGCGTATGGCGGCTCCTCGGGTAGCATCACTTACTTCGCTTCCGGCGGCTTTCTGCGCAACGACCTCGGAATCGAATCCCCGGACGGCAGCTCCAACCCCGTTCACGATCACACGACGCAATACCACGGCTTCGGCTATGTCGAGGACATCCTGGATCCCAACGATCGTGTGTCCTTCATGCTCGGTACCTCCTCGGGCAAGTTTCAGATCCCGAACCTGGTGGGCGTGCAACCGACTGGCCTGCCCGGCATCAATGGTCTGGGACCCAACGGGGTCCTGGATGTGAACGGTCAGAGCGCCTATCCGAGCCAGGATCTCAACGAGAATCAGCGCGAACTGACCACTTTCGGCGTCGCGAGCTGGCAGCATTCGGCCGGCGCGCTGGACTGGCAAACGGCGTTCATCTCCCGCTACTCGAGCCTCACGTTCACGCCCGATTCGATTGGGGACTTGTTGTTTACCGGCATTTCGCAGCACGCCTACAAGCAGAATGTCGCGTACGCGTGGCAGACGGATGGCGCCTACAAGCTCGATGAGGCGCACACGATCCGGGCAGGCTTCTACTTGCAGCGCGATGCATCGACCAGTCTGACCACATCGCAAGTGCTGCCGCTCGACACCAACGGCAATCAAACCAGCGACGTGCCGCTTGCAATCGTCGACAACAGCGACCAGACCGAATGGATCCAGAGCGTATATCTTCAGGACGAATGGAAAGTCTTCCCGACGCTGACCGTTAACTACGGCGCCAGATTCGATCACTTCACCGCCTTCACGGCCGCGAGCCAGTTGAGTCCACGTCTGAACGTCGTGTGGCAGGCCTTACCCGATACTACCGTGCACGCTGGCTACTCCCGCTATCTGTCGCCGCCGCCGTTCGAATTGGTGGGCAGCCGCGACATTGCGAAGTTCCTCAACACCACGCAGGCGCCTGCGGTGACTCTGGCCACGCCGCCAGAGGCGGAACGGGCTAATAACTACGACGCGGGCGTGCAGCAGACGATCTTCAAAGGATTGACCGTCGGTCTGGATGCTTACTACAAGCAGTCACACAACCTCATTGATGAGGGCCAATTTGGCGCGCCGATCATTCTCACGCCGTTCAACTACCTCTATGGCCAGCAGTACGGCATCGATCTGACCGTCAACTACAGCGTCCAGGACTTCTCGGCCTATGGCAATCTCTCCACCCAGAGCGATCTGGGCAAGGTCTTCAATTCGGCGCAATTCAACTTTTCGCCGGACGATCTGGCCTACGTGGCGGATCACTACATCGACCTTGACCACGAGCAGAAGTTTACGGCTTCCGCCGGGGTGTCCTACTTGTGGCGGGACACGCGATTCAGTACCGATGTGCTGTTCGGCTCCGGCCTGCGGGCGTCCTTGGTGCTGCCCGACGGTAGCACCATCCCGAACGGCGCTCATCTGCCGTACTACACGCAGGTTAATCTGGGCATCAACCACGTGTTTCATATCACCGGCGCCGGAACCCTGACAGCACGATTCGACGTCATTAACGTCTTCGACTCGGAGTACCAGATCCGCAACGGCACCGGTGTCGGAGTCGGTGCGCCACAGTTTGGTCCGCGACGCGGCTTCTTCTTCGGATTGTCTAAGTCGCTATAGAAGCGAACAGGGCGGGGTGGTGGCGCTGCAGGCAGCCCTTCGTCAGGTGCTTCGCGAGCGAAATGCTTGCTGAGGGATTCGCTGAATCTTGAGATAAACCAAGGCTGGAACTGACTCGCGATGTTGGCGCATGATCGCGCTATTCGTGACAACTCGACCCTAAACGACCGGAACCACACAAGGTCGTTTATGCCCGCTGACACCGCGCCGGCAATCCGGCTCGGCCCGAGTCCTCCCCCATTGAGGACTCTCGCTCTCGATGAAGCCGCCGCCTTTCTTCACATGCACCCGGAAGAGGTGCGCACGCGTGCCAAGCGCGGCCTGATCCCCGCGGCAAAAACGGGTCGGCGCTGGATTTTCTGGAGATCGACCTCGTCGAGTTCGTGCGCTCGCTGTATCCTGTGAGACGGCAAGCGCTGCAAGTGACCTCACAGGAGGCTGTATGTCACTTCGAAAGCGCGGATCGGTCTGGTGGATCGACATCGTCACGCCAAGTGGCGAGCGAGTACGACGATCTACTGAGACCGGCAACAAGGCCCAAGCGCAAGAGCTGCACGACAAGCTGAGAAGCGAAGTCTGGCGGCTCCAAAAACTTGGGGATCGGCCAAGGCGACTCTGGCAGGACGCAGCGGTTCGTTGGCTCCGAGAGCAGGCCCACAAGGCCTCGCTCGACGACGATAAGGAAAAGCTGCGTTGGCTCGATCGCCATCTGGCCAATCGAGAACTCGAGAGTATCAATCGGGTATTGATCGATGCGATCACCGAAGCAAAACGGGCAGAGGAATGCAGCAACGGGACTGTGAACCGAACGCTCGCTCTAATTCGGGCGATCCTGCGCAAATGTGCTCGCGACTGGGAATGGCTCGATCGTGTGCCGGCGGTGCGGCTCCTCAAAGAGCCGGCACGGCGCATCCGATTCTTGAATCGGCACCAGGCGCGAACGCTGCTGCGCGAGCTGCCGCCCCATCTGCGCGATATGGCAACCTTCACGCTGGCAACCGGACTACGCGCCGCGAACGTGACTGGGCTGACCTGGGAGCAGGTCGACCTGTCACGCAAGCTCGCCTGGATTCATCCGGACCAGGCAAAGGCCAGGAAGGCGATCGCCGTGCCGCTCAACGACACGGCATTGCAGGTGGTGCAGGAGCAGAGAGGCAAACATCCGGTTCGGGTGTTTACCTACGAAGGCCAGCCCATCAAGCAGGTCAGCACGGCAGCTTGGTACAAGGCGCTCAAGCGCGCCGGTATCGAGGACTTTCGCTGGCACGATCTGCGCCACACGTGGGCGAGCTGGCACGTGCAGGGCGGGACACCGCTCTTTGCGTTACAGGAGCTCGCGGGATGGGAAACCGAGAAGATGGTGCGGCGTTATGCGCACCTCGCCGCGGAGCATCTGGCGGTTTATGCCAGCAACACGGAAAGTCACGGCACAAATACGGCACAACCACAGGATTTCCGCGGCACAGCCCGATTGCAAGTCGTAGGAAATTAAGGAAATTGATGGTGGCCAGGGGTGGAATTGAACCACCGACACGCGGATTTTCAGTCCGCTGCTCTACCAACTGAGCTACCTGGCCGCTGATGCTGGAATAAATCGTATTAGACCGGTCCGGCCGCTCGA
>Ga0116223_10004324_pt1 | contig 12353 bp, 12 predicted proteins | sample Sb_taG_3_FD_90092 | JGI IMG/M metagenome (GOLD analysis project Ga0116223, IMG submission 90092) | Peat soil microbial communities from Weissenstadt, Germany - Sb_50d_a_PC metaG | ecosystem: Environmental > Terrestrial > Soil > Wetlands > Peat | place: Germany: Weissenstadt | collected 2010-09-21 | reverse complement strand
CCATCCAGCGCACGACCGGGTGTTGCACCCGGCGCTGGACCCCGGTGAGGACTTGGCCGGTGTTGCGTTCGAACCAGTGGCGGTTGAAGGGTTCGGTGACCACCCCGAGCTGGACGATGAGGTTGCCGGACAAGTCCTCCGGCTCGACTTCGCCACGTTTTTCCCGCCACAGGCGGAGCAGGGCAGCCTCGTCATCACCCACGATGATTCGGGCGTCTGAACCGCCGATGAAGGTGCGCCGACCGCCGTTTGTCCACAACCTCGATTTCATGGCTTTCCTTCTTCTCCTAAAATGGTCTCTGCTACACTTAAAGGGAATGGCACTAATAGTGCCATATGGCACTACATGAGTCAAGACCCAAAAAAGCCATTGACCAGCCCTCAGATCAGGGCGGCACGAGCGTTGCTAAGATGGAGCGCAGAGGACCTTTCACGGCACTCAGCCGTGAGCTTGCGTACCATCCGGCGTGCCGAACTCGCTGAACAGCAGACGACCATGACGGCCGCCAACGATTTGGCAGTTCGCCATGCGCTAGAATCCGCTGGCGTCGAGTTCACTGACGAAAATGGTGGCGGCGCGGGTGTGCGGCTACGCAAGCGGATGCGATCGAAGTCCGCTAAATGACATAACGGGAGTCGGCTATTTAATTTACTAGGGATATCGCATTAATCAGCCTCGGTAAGGGAAAATCCGAACCGCAACTGACGCTGAAGGGAAAAACGAAGATGGCAAGAACCAAAAGCTTCAAGGAACTGGTGCAGCACCACGTCAAGGGCGACGCGAAATTCGCGGAGGCGCTTCTGCGCGAGGGCGTCGACGCGATGCTCTCCGGCGATGTGGAGACCGGCAAGACGATCCTACGCGACTACATCAAGGCGACCGTCGGCTTTGAAAAGCTCGGGGCAGCAACTGGCGCGCCGCCGAAGAGTCTGATTCGGATGTTTGGTCCGCGCGGCAATCCGCAGGCCAAGAACCTTTTCAGCGTAATCGGCTATCTGCAAAAGCAAGCGGGCCTGCATCTTCACGTGACGCGAGGCTAGCGAATTTCGGCTTTTCGTGTGAGGCCTCCCGCTCAAAGTCCCGTCGTTGGAAAATAGTCCAACGGCCGGGCGGATGCGATGAGGCGGCCGGCATGGAGTTCACCAATGGTAATTAGCCCGGCGTTCGCCTTAGCAAGGCCGCGGTAGCGCGCACCGCGGAACCCTCCAGGCGCGCCCAATCCGACCGTTGCCGCGAAAGCTGGCCGCCGCAAAGCCGTCAAGGGGACGGAGAGAAAACGATAGTGGGCGCCCGGGTGACATAATCAGGCGCTGTATCTGCTGCTGGTCGAGTCGACCAGTCCATCGGCACAACCGACATCTTCACATTCTGGCGGAGACGCGAGCTCGGTCCGTGCTTGAAATCGGGTGGTTTCGACCCATTTATCAGGGGATCAATTTCTGCGATTAAGCCCGTGGAGCAGAAATGTCCAAACAACGCCGCGCCCAGTCGGCGCTTCTGCCGGTATCACCATTGCTCATGACCGAATCGGAGGCTGAGTTCGATCGCGTCCGCGATGCTTTCGATCAAGAGATCAAGCCGCGCGGAATCATCGAGCAGATGCACGTCGCGGACGTCGCATACCTTACCTGGGAAATTCTGCAGCTGCGGCGCTGCAAAGCGGGCATCATCAATTCGGCGTTCTGTGCTGCCTTGGAAAGACTTCTGGTTCAGGCTTTGCGAAAACCCGGGGGATTTAATCTTGACGTAGAAGATGAGGCGGGAAGGCTCGCGCGCGAATGGTTCATTGACCCAGAAGCTAAAAAACAAGTTTCAGGGTTGCTTAAAAACTTTCAACTTGATGAGACGGCCATTGAAGCGGAGGCCATCAGAACTTCCGCCGAGGACCTCGAGCGGCTTGACAGGTTGCTGGCATCGCTGGAGTCGCGTCGCAACAAGGTGCTGCGTTGCATCGCCGATTATCGCGGCGGTTTTGCGCGGCAGCTGCACGAGAGCGGCGACCGGATGATCGACGGCAAAGTCCTCGCGCTGGAAAAACCCTCCAGCAAGAAGCCATCGGCGGCCGCCTGACCATGGCCAGCGAACGGCAAATTGCAGCGAACCGTCGCAATGCGCGCAAGAGCACTGGTCCTCGCTCCAGTGCTGGCAAGAGACAGACGAGCCGAAATTCCTACCGCCACAGTTTTAGCGCGAGCGTAACGCCAGACGCAGAACACGCCAAACGCATTGAAAGATTGGCGCGCAAGATCGCCGGTAATGCCACGGATGTAGTCATCCTCAAATGCGCCCGTGACGCGGCGCAGGCCGAGCTTGACCTCGCGCAGATCCGGAGGGTCAAGGTCGCGCTAATCGAGCGTATGATGGCGTTTGGCGAATTTCAAGCGCGGCTGCCATTTGAATCAACGAGAGAGATCATTCGCGCTCTAAAAGCGTTCGAGCGGGGTATAGAGATTGTTCCGATAGCTGTCGAGGCCGCAACGACTATGCCTTCAGCTGAGCCAGAGCGCTTGACCGAAGCTGTGCGACGCGCGCTGCCCGAACTCAGCGCGCGAGCGATCAATTCGAGCTATTATAGGTAGAAATAATTATTAGCGACGATCTAAGATTGTTATATATTGAGATTAAATTGCAAAACGAAGCCAATTTTCTTAAGGTTTTTCAACTTACCTTCGCATCAAGCTTATCGACGAAAACGGCGATGGTCCGGGCGTGGGTTGCGAAAGCGGCAGCCTAAGAAGGGCTAAGGGCAACGGTTGGCGTCGAATTTATCGACGAGGCTGTTAGTCACTCAACTCGTCTTTTGCTCTTCGTCATATGTCGCGGCGGGAAGGCCAACCCGTAGCCTCGTTCTAGTCCAAAATTGACGTTGTAAAAGGGATCCGCCTGCAACAGAGGTCCCCAGCGCTGGCGCATAAGGGTAACGTCGTGCGCATACTGCTCAGCACGCGGGCCCTGGTCGTGCCGGCCGAGTGATGCCGATTCGCGATGAACCAGTTCGGCCGCCGGAGTCCAAATGATGCGCCAGCCGGCGGATCGCAGCCGAAGACACAAATCGACGTCGTTGTAGGCAAGCGGCATGTTTTCGTCGAAGCCGCCCAGCCTGCGAAAGACGTCCGCACGGATCGCCATGCAAGCGGCGGTGACGCACGAGACGTCCTGTTCGAGACAAGCCCGGCCAAAATAACCGCGGCTACCGCGCGGCTCGTGCAGACCGGCGTGGCCCGCGATGCCGCTCAGGCCGAGCACGACGCCGGCGTGTTGGATCGTGTCGTCGGGGTAATAAAGCATCGGGCCGGCCGCCGCGACTTGCGGCAGCGACACCCGGGAGACGAGGATTTCCAGCCAATCGGCCGTAACAATTTCGGTATCGTCATTGAGGAAGCAAAGGATATTTCCGGATGCCTGGGCGGCGCCGAAGTTATTGACCGCCGAATAGTTGAACGGACAGTCGGGATAGTCGACGACGCGGACCCGCGGCTCCTCGGCAATACGTTTCAAAAAATCAGCCCGCTCGGACACGTCCAAAACTGACCGATTGACCAGCAGCAAAATCTCCAGGTTATCATAGGTCGTCCGCTGAAGCAGCGACGTAAAGCATGGCTCGGCGATATCGGGCCGGGCCGTCGTCGCGATGATAACGCTTACGCGCGGATGCGGAATTGGCAGTGCATAGGTGAGCTGGTACTCGCCATTCCCGCCGCTCACCTTGGCTGCGATTCCCTCCGCTGCAAGGTGGTGAGCAACTGCGCGGGCCCCTGCGTCCTCGTTCGACGATTTCCCCTGTTGCTCTTTGATCCGTATCGTTGCGCCGCGATGATATAGGACCCGTGCAACATGGCGAATCCGATTGACCTCCGTCGCTGCCGCGCAGCGTAGCACCAGATCATACTCCTCGGCGCCGTCGAACCCCACGCGAAAGCCGCCGAGCCGTTGAACGAGGCTGCGACGATAGGCGCCCAGCCGGCCGAAAGCGTTGCACGCGAGCATCAGCGCTGGATTCCAGTCCGGCTTGAACCACGGATCGACGCGGTGCGCCTTGCCCTCAATGGTGTCCTCATCCGAGAAGATCAGGTCGGCCCCGGCGCCGTCCCGCGCCTCCCTTGCAACCCAATAGAGTGCATCTTCGGCGAGGGTGTCGCCGACGTCGAGCGGCGCGACGAAATCTCCGGTTGCGAGCGTGAGCGCTCTATTCGCTTGGTCTGCCCACGTCGCGGAACTCTCGCTCCGCGCGATACGGATTCTGTTTTCCCGCTTCTCCAGGGCGTCCAGCTCCTCACGCAGCTCGTCCAATGCAGAATGCCCGACAGCGAGGCATAATTCCCAATATGGATAGAGTTGCGTCTCGACCGAATTGAGCGTCGACTTGAAGCACTTCCCGGCCCCAGCACAGACGGGCATAATGATGGAGATCGTTGGCTTAGTTCGCAGTTGCGCGATATCGGCGATTATTTTGTGGCGGCTTCCTTGATTCAGTGTGTCGTATCGGGCGATCCATCGTTCGTACGATCGAGGAAATGCAATCTCATGCAAAACGTGAGCAATCTTTCTGAACAGGGCGCGAGAGCCGTCCTGGCGAAGTATGTGATATGCTCGGCGGAGATCAAAGATCCCGTGGCGCCTAAATGACCTCATGCACCGTTTCGAACCTTGGTAACGTTGTTATCTCTGCAGCGAAAATCTCGTTACGAATAATTTCAGCACATTGTCCACGGTCGGGCATTTCTTCTTGGAAATTTTGACACAAAGAAGCACCTGCTGTAAACGGCTAGTGCGGCTTTGCAACAAGCTTCGAACCATGTCGCTGGCAAATCGCGCGGGAATCGCTGTACTGTTGGCCGCGGCATTGTTCGGCAGCTTTTTCATTACATTATCGCTTACACAACCCGCCGCGGTCGGTACTGCGTCGATTATCGATGACCGCACGGACGTGGAACGATTAGCCGCGCGCCACATATCCAGCGCTGCAGACCTGTTGACCGCGGCAAATGATATTGGGCTTTATCCTTCCGTAAGGATGAGAGGAAACATTGATGTGTTGAGGAGGATGAGCGAGGGTGTCGTAAGCGTGACAGGATGGGCTGCGGATACGCGCGGAGATGCGACCCCGCTGGACATTCTGGTGTTCGTTGGAGGAACTCTGGCTGCGAAAACACAAACTAAGGGCGAACGTCCAGATGTCACAGAAGCCGTCCACTTAGGTTTCGGGGCGGAAAAGAATATCAGTTTCTCGGTAAACTTCAGCTGCCGACCTGGTGAACAGTCCGTCACTGTCGGCATTGGTACGGCAAGGCAGTACATTCCTTTAACATCCGGCCCCTGCCCTTAGAAGCGTATGGAAGAACAAAGCCTTTGCGCGGCCGTCGTTACTTACCGGCCGGACGTTTCCGTGCTGGAGAGGCTACTCGCCGCTTTAGCGGCGCAAGTCGATCACGTTCTGTTGGTGGCGAACGATGGCGCGCCTTGGTCATGTCCGATCCCTGAGAATGCGACGATCGCCAGGCAAAGCAAGAATCTTGGCCTTGGCGCAGCGTATAATCTTGCGGCGGAATGGGCCCAGCAGCGCCGCGCTACGCATCTTTTGCTGCTTGACCAGGACAGCGTGCCGGCGCCCGGAATGGTCGCGGCACTCCTGGGAGCATTCAAGCAGCCGGGCCCCGTGGCGGCCGCCGGTCCACTTTGGCGTGACAGCCGTACCGCGGAAGACGGCTTTTTTGTCCGCCTCACGCGTTGGGGCGTTCGCAAATATAGGCCGGCGGCGGACGAGATTGCACCGGTCGACTTTCTCATCTCGTCGGGATCGTTGGTCTCGTTTAATGCGCTCGCTGATGTTGGGCCGTTCGACGAGAAATTGTTCATTGAGCACGTCGACACGGACTGGGCACTCCGAGCGCGGGCAAAGGGCTACCGGCTCTACGGCGTCGCCAGTGCGCGCCTCGATCATGGGTTTGGCGAGGCGACGATGACCGCGGGGGTTCTGGGCCTACGCCGCCAATTTTTCCTCTATCCGCCCGCGCGGAACTATTATCTGGTGCGAAACAGTATCGCTCTTTGGCGTAGACCCTATGCCCCATGGCAGTGGGTGTGGCATGATGTCCGTCGCACGGTCGTGCTCATGCTGTTCTACGTACTGTTCGTGCCCCCCCGGCTCAAGCGCTTGCGATGCATAGCGCAGGCGATCCGTGATGCATGCCGCGTCAGTGTGACTCAGGTGGAAAACATACCATAGCAGTTGCCAGGACAGTTACAGGTCGTTACAACTAAGCATTGTCAGAGCGGGCAACTCAATCGCGCGGGGGGTGATGAGTGCTTGCGACGTCGTAATCGTTAATTTCAATGACGGGCTCTTCTTGAAGGATGCTGTCGCAACGGCCTTACAGTCGGCGGCAGTACGGCACGTTTTCGTCATCGACAACGCGTCGACCGATTTAAGTCCCGATACGCTCTGTTCGGTTTGGGACGATCGTCTTTCTGTCATTCGCAACGCGACCAATGTCGGCTTTGCCGCCGGTTGTAACATCGGCCTCACTCGAACGACGGCCGAGCACGTCCTTTTACTCAATCCTGATTGCCGGGTGTTGGAGGGCGCAATTGAGCGGCTGCTCGAGGTGCTCGTGTCAACCGAGCATGTCGGTATGGTCGGTCCGCTTTTGCTCAACCCGGATGGCTCGGAACAGGCGGGGGGACGCCGTGCGATCCCAACGCCCCGGCTTGCGGTTGTGCGCGCCTTTGGCCTCGCCCGCCTACGCCGGTTCTTCCCAGGCGCATTTTCCGACTTCCTGCTGCATCAGGACCCGCTGCCGGCGGCGCCGATCGACGTTGAGGCAATTTCCGGCGCTTGCATGATGGTGCGCCGTGCAGCAATGGCCCCTGTCGGTCTTCTCGATGAACAGTATTTCCTCCATTGCGAGGACCTTGATTGGTGCATGCGATTTCACCAACAGGGGTGGGCTATCTTGTTCGTGCCCGATGCGAAGGTGATTCATTATAGGAGTGTGAGCAGCAGCCAACGGCCGCTCGCCACAGAATGGTACAAGCATAGCGGTATGATCCGCTTTTATCGCAAGTTCCTACGCAAAGGGTATCCCGCACCGCTCAACTACTTGGTGATGGCTGGTATTTGGATACGATTCCTTGCCGTGGCAGGTTACCTTCTTCTCTTTCGACGGAGGCTGATGGATGGAAACCATCCGCGTCGGTGTGCTGGGCGCGACCAGCCTTGTGGGTGATAAGTTGCTGTCGCAGCTGCAACAGGCCTATACGGTGGTGCCGTTTTCGCGGAGCATGACGCCCGCTCGAGACGACAAGCTAGGTGCGCGAGCCAGCATCCCCTATTGGATCAGCCTGATGCCGATTTGGGCGCTCCCGGATTATTTCGAAACGCTTTTAGCCCATGGCGCACGGCGTGTGGTCGCTCTGTCATCCACGAGTATCTTCACGAAGAAGACATCGAAGGATTCGGCCGAGCAGGAACTTGCCGCTCGCTTTGCGGGAGCCGAGCAGCACCTTCTCGCATGGGCGGACAGCCAAAAGGTTGAGGTTGTGATCCTTCGTCCGACTCTGATCTACGGCTCAGGGCGCGATCGTAATGTCAGCGAAATCGCACGTTTCATTCGTCGCTTCGGATTCTTTCCCGTTTTTGGGGCAGCGACGGGATTGCGACAGCCAATCCACGCTGAGGATGTGGCTCTGGCGTGCAGGCACGCGCTTGAAGCCCAGCACCTCGCCAGCTGCAGCTACAATATCTCAGGGGGCGAGACCTTGACTTATCGCGACATGGTCGTCCGCATTTTCGAGGCGCTCGATAAACGTCCACGATTGATCACGACGCCGCTATGGCTTTTTTCTATGGCGGTTGCCTGCATCCGCGTGTTGCCACGATTCCACGATTGGTCTGTGGCAATGGCGGAGAGGATGAATCAGGACTTGGTATTCGATCATACGGCGGCCAAATGCGACCTGAATTTGCTGTTCCGTCCATTTCAGCTCGAAATGACAGACCTTCCTAGATGATCCATGCTATCCTGCGCCGGTCGGTTTCCTCAACCTGAAGCGGATCCGACCTGGTCAAAAGAACTCTCGGCACGCAACGGAGCAAGTCCTCAAACATTAAATTGTGACCGAGTGGTGCGTTCGGATCGCAACGTTCTCAATCTGTGGGGTACGTTCGTGGGTACATGCATTGCTCAGCAGAAGAAACCTTCCGGCAGCGAAGTCCGTCGTCATCAAACACCGCGCACCCGACTCAAGATGCTGCTGTATCTACATCCACGGGCAAGCGAGCTTCGCCGCCACTACAGAAAATCTCGCGATTCCGGTCGAATAGATGCCGCCGAATAGATCGGTCCGCAGTAGAGCGGCAGTGCCTGTTCCGTTGACTCACCACTAAGGCTGTAGCTTGACACAGAACACGGCCCGGTTGACACTGTTTTGCGCGTAAACCTGTCGTGAGCGAGTAGCGAGGACTTGGTTTGGGCCGGTTCTTCGGAGCACACGAATCCTTCGATCGCGACGATGACCATGGCCTCGGTTCGTCGGACCGCAGCTTTGGTGTCGTCATCGCAGGCGTTTTGGCGTTGCTCGCCGCGACCAGTTGGCTTCGCGGCAACGAGCATTGGATCTGGTGCCTGCTCGCCGCGCTTCTGTTCATCGGGTTAGCACTCCTCCGTCCCAGGTTCCTGGCACCCTTCAACCGCGTGTGGATGCGCTTAACACTGCTGCTCAATGCGATTGTAACCCCGGTCGTGCTCTTCGCCGTCTTCTATCTCTCCATTGTACCGATCGGGTTAATGATGCGGCTCGCCGGCAAGGATCCGCTGCGTTTACGGCTCGACCCGGACGCCGAGACCTACTGGATTCAGCGCGATCCACCCGGGCCCCCTCCCGGCAGTCTTAACAACCAATACTGAACTTTCATGATTTGGTCGTTTCTCTGCGAATTCTGGTCATTCCTTCGCATACGCAAGAAATATTGGCTCCTGCCGATCCTCCTCGTCATGGTGCTGTTCGGCGGCTTGATCACGCTCACCAAAGGGACCGCGATCGCCCCGTTCATCTATACGCTCTTCTGAGCCGCGGACGTGCGCATCCTCGGCATCTCGGCCTTTTACCACGACAGCGCAGCGGCGTTAATCGAAGACGGTCACATCGTCGCCGCCGCCCAGGAGGAACGCTTCACCCGCCGCAAATTCGACGCGCGCTATCCGCGCCATGCGATCGACTACTGCCTGGCGCAGGCTGGCGCGCGACTCGAACAGGTCGATCGAGTCGCGTTCTACGAGAAGCCGTTCCTCAAATTCGAGCGTCTGCTGGAGACCTATCTTGCCTTCAGCCCGCGCGGATTCGCCTCGTTCCGCATGGCGCTGCCGCTGTGGCTGCGGGAGAAGCTGTTCCAGAAGTCGCTCTTGGTTGGGAAATTGAGACGGAATGACCCGGACTTCGACTGGAACAAACGTCTGCTGTTCTCCGAGCACCACCTAAGCCACGCTGCCTCGGCCTTCTATCCCTCGCCCTTTGAGCGTGCCGCCGTCCTAACCCTCGACGGCGTTGGCGAATGGGCGACTACGGCCGCAGGAATCGGCGACGGCGCGAGGCTCGCCATCCACAAGGAGATTCACTTCCCGCATAGTCTCGGCCTGCTCTACTCGGCCTTCACATACTACACCGGTTTCCGAGTGAATTCCGGCGAGTATAAGATGATGGGGCTCGCTCCCTATGGTAAACCCCGCTACGAGGCGCTGATCCGCGAACACCTGATCGATCTCAAGCCCGACGGGTCATTCCGCCTTAATCTCGGCTATTTCGATTACTGTACCGGCCTCACCATGACGAACGAGCGCTTTCACGCGTTGTTTGGCGCGGCGCCTCGCGCACCCGACGTGCCGTTGAAACAGTTCCACATGGACATCGCCGCGTCGATCCAGGCCGTTCTCGAGGACGCAGTGCTGCGGCTGACCCGGGATCTTGCGCGGGAGACTGGCTGCGGAAATCTCTGTCTCGCCGGCGGCGTCGCGCTCAACTGTGTAGCCAACGGCAAGGTTCTGCGGGACGGACACTTCGACGGCATTTGGGTGCAGCCGGCCGCGGGCGATGCTGGCGGCGCGCTCGGAGCAGCACTTGCAGCTCATCATATTCAGGAGGGCGCTATCCGCAAGGTGCCGAATACGCGCGACGCGATGGCGGGAAGCCATCTCGGACCAGAATTCCCTCAGGACGATATTGAGCGGCGGCTGACTACGGCCGGCGCCAGGTTCACGACGCTCGATCACGACGCGATGCTCGATTGTGTCGCACGAGCGCTCGCCGACGGCAAGGCGGTGGGCTGGTTTCAAGGCCGCATGGAGTTCGGGCCGCGCTCGCTCGGCAACCGCTCGATCATCGCCGATCCGCGCAACACGACTATGCAGCGTGACCTCAATCTCAAGGTCAAGTACCGTGAGAGCTTCCGTCCGTTCGCAGCGGCGGTGCTGCGCGAGCATGTCTCGGAGTGGTTCGACCTCGCGATCGACAGCCCCTACATGCTGATGGTCGCATCAGTCGCGCAGCGGCGTTGGAACCCGATGAGCGACGCCGAGCAGGCCCGCTTCGGCATCGACAAGCTCAAAGTCATTCGTTCGGAGATACCGGCCGTGACCCACGTCGACTATTCGGCGCGCGTCCAGACCGTCCACGCCGACACCAATCCGCTGTTCCATAGCCTCATCGTCCGCTTTCATGCCCTCACCGGCTGTCCGGTGCTCGTCAACACAAGCTTCAATATACGCAGCGAGCCGATCGTCTGCACGCCCGAGGACGCGTTCCGCTGCTTCATGGGATGCAACATCGATCTGCTCGTCTGCGGCCGCGCCGTGCTGCACAAGGATGCGCAAGATCCCGCGCTGCGGATCGATTATCGCGATACGTTCGAGGTGGACTAGGCCGCACGATGTAGCCCAGCTTAGGCGATCGCTAATGCCGCGCCTATCATACCCTTCGCGTTGGCGGCCTATTGCACCAGAAGGCGACATGGAAGCGCGGCGTTTACTGCTTGGTTCGCGATAGAAACACCAAGTGTCTCTTGCTAAGAGGATTGAGTGCTCAACTCCTGTGCGGGGCGATCATTGCGAGTCCGATTTGCCAACGGCCTGCTGGCGATCACGGCGATCGTCGTGACGTATCTGGGAGCCGAGGCGGCATTCTTGTTCGTGGGTCTGCGCTACGTTCCGCTTCGGTTGCATGCAGACCTGCCAGAGGACATTCGCGTTTTCGCACAATCATCGAAGTTAGGCGTTGTGCCCCGGGATCCCGTGGTCCTGCTCGGCGATTCATACGCGCAGGGCTACGGAGATTGGCTCCTTGAGACAGACCCAAACCGCAACGGTCCTTTTCATTCGGGCCACATCATCCAGACGCTGAGCGGCCGTGACGTGGTCACGCTGGGGCAGTCGGGCGCAGGCAGCGCCGAGGGCATGGCGGCGCTCCCGGCAATTGCTTACGCGCGCACCAAACATGCGTGGTATTTGCGCCTGCCTTGGCCGCACGTGGCCGTCGTCTATTTTTATGAGGGCAACGATCTCAACAACAATACGGAATTCCTGGAGCGTCGGGTCGAAAAGTCGGAGGCGGCGACCGACTTGGTTGACCGGATCGACCGCGCGATCGCCGCTTATCCTGCGGCGCTGTTCGTGGATACTGACTCGTGGCAACATTTTCCGTTGCTTCGCTTTTCGTATCGGATGGCACGGCGCCTCTACATCGAACTAACCGCCGCCACAGCGACCGAAGCGTCCGGACCCAATGATGCTGCAAGCGTAGCCCTTTCCGATTCGCCGAATGTCGTCGCGGTTGCTGGGCAGACAGTGCAGTTGCCCGCGAACCTCCAATCTCCGGCATTGGAACTGACGCGTCCGGAAGTCGAGCGCGCGGTGCTGGTTTTCGAGCGATCGCTCGTCTTTCTGCGCCAGCTCTTGCCAGGCACGCCCGTTCTTGTCGCGTATCTTCCCTCGCCCCTTTCCAGCTACCGATTGCTCGGGCCGGAGGTCTCAATACAGCGGTACATGATGGACCGTGCCACCCGCTATCCTGCGCAACGTGTGGCTGAATACAGTTACGCCATATGTCTCCTGATCCGCGCCGCCACGATCAGTGAGGGTGCCGGCTTCCTCGATTTGCGGCCGGCCATTCGCGCCGCCAGCGCCCGCGACGTCCTTCATGGTCCTCGGGACTTCAAGCATTTCAACGGAAAAGGGATGGAAGCGCTGGGACAGGCGGTGGCGGAGCGGGTCAACCGGCCGCTGGAACAAGAATCATGTTCGCAAAACGCGAATTGAAAACGATCGGTCGCCGGGCTGATTAGATCGGATCGCCAGCCCTGATG
>Ga0116223_10004321_pt1 | contig 12359 bp, 15 predicted proteins | sample Sb_taG_3_FD_90092 | JGI IMG/M metagenome (GOLD analysis project Ga0116223, IMG submission 90092) | Peat soil microbial communities from Weissenstadt, Germany - Sb_50d_a_PC metaG | ecosystem: Environmental > Terrestrial > Soil > Wetlands > Peat | place: Germany: Weissenstadt | collected 2010-09-21 | reverse complement strand
GGAAGGGCTGCCCCCTTTCTGGCACCCGAGAAACATGGTTGGCCCCCAACATCATGCGCGTCCACCGTGACGAAGACGGCGTGGTCTGGGCCGATGTCCCCGCACTACCGGGATGCGTGGCAGGTGGAGTCGAGCTCGACGAGGTTCTGGCCAATCTGCGAGAAGCCGCGGAGGGTTGGCTGCTCGCCAAGCACGACGTCGAGACCAAGGGCTGGCCGAACGCATGAAGCCCGTTTCAGGCAAGCGCTTTTGCAGGACGCTCGAGCGGCGCGGCAGGATCTTGTTGCGAATCAACGGCAGCCACCACATCTACGGGCGGCCCAACTCGCCATCGATTCTGCCCTTCCCGGTCCACGGCAATGACGACCTGCCCACTGGTACACAGCGAGCCTTGATGCGACTGGCGGGCCTTACGGACGACGACGTGTAATCGACCACCATGATTCAGAAGTCGAGTTGGGTATCCACGGCCTGAGAAGCTGGGGCCGCAACTGGTCTAGAAAAATCCGAGAAACCCGGAGTTCAAGCAGCCAGAAACGGTCCGAGCCCGCCACCCACCCCTGCTGGGGGCCCGGTGGCCAAGCCGGAGATTGGCACTGTGGATCGCCTTGGTTCAAGGGCGGGGTCGAGCCGGGCCGGGCCCCCGCAGGGGAGAGGCGTAAGTTGTTGAGGCCGTCGGTAGATGAGCGAGTTCGCAGTCTTTCCCACCGCAGAGCGGTTCTGTTCAAGTGGGTATTCACCGCTCTTCTCGACACGTCGCCCGCCGTCGCAGAGGCCGGGCGGGTCAGCAGACCAGTGCCCGAAGGAGCTTGTTCAAGGCCAACTTTCAGCGGTACTGAACGAACGTCCGGTTCAGATTAGTAAAGGTTTCTGAAGTTTCGTCGCCGCTGAATGCTTCCGTGGGACTTCCGATTGTTTGTCATAACTAGTGATTTCACAGAGACAAACACCCGAGCAGTCGGCCTTGTACTGACGGTTTTCAATCATTTCCATCTCTTTCCCACACGTCCACAGGCTCAAAGCCCGGAGGGAGCGCGGAGCGGCCACTTACTTTGTAGCATAGAGTAAATGCGGGTGGCCGATTTTGCCCAAGTGGTTTTTGGCGGGGGCAGCGTTCGGGGATGGGGGCGTGCTTCCCAGGAGACCCGCGCCGAACACCCGTGAACGGAAAATCAGGAAGTTATTTCCGGCCCGTTCCTCAGCAACTCCTCAGCGAGCTGGGAGACATCAGCCGATTCCGCAATGCCAAGACCGTCTGTCCCTACGCGCGACTGGTGCCGGTGGTACGGCAGAGCGGCGAGAGGAAATCCAAGGACATGAAGATCACCAAGGAAGGCTCGGGACTCATGCGGTGGGCGCTGGTGGAGGCAGCCTGGCGACTGGTCGGCAAAAGCCCGAAATGGGCTGCCCTGTTCTCTCGGTTGATGCATCGCAGCGGTAAGAAGCGGGCGATCGTGGCAGTGGCCAGAAAGCTGCTCTGCGCTCGACCACACGCGAAAACACGTCGGTGTGTCGGACCGACGCGCGCATCGCCCAACACTTTCAAGTACCTCGGTCATCACCTGCGGTTCGTGGCCGAGAAGGGGGCGGCGATGACAAGCGCTTGAACGCCTCCCGTGACCTGCCGTAAGGGACCGGCCTGACAAACTTGCCAGCGTTGATTTTGGCCCCTTTCCGGCAAGTGTCTTTTCACTTCTTGGTGCGGCCTTTCTTCCGCGTCGAATAGGCGGTTTCGAGGTCGCCCAGGTGCGCCTGCGCCCAGGCACAGAGCGAAGTCACCGGCTCCAAGAACACCCGGCCCAGCGGGGTCAGGTCGTACTCGACCCTCGGCGGCACTACGGCGTACACCTTCCGCTTCAGCAGGCCGTCCCGCTCAAGCGCCCGAAGTGTCTGCGTCAGCATCTTCTTCGACACGTCCGGCAAGTGCCGCTGTAACTCCCCGTACCGCTTCGTCCCTTGACCCAGGATATACACGATGATGGGCGTCCACTTGTCCCCGATGAGTTCGAGCAGGCGGCGGGTCGGATAGCTCTCGTCGTACACCGTGATTGCGTCAGTCATGGCTGCCAGGGGTGACTAGGGAACCGGATGGTGCCTACCTATAGCTTGGCACCTTGGACTCCTATAATGCTACAAGCAGGAAGGACCAACGCCAAGTCTTTCGACAGGTCGCGGCACATCTCGCGGGAGGGACCGACGATGGCTGACTTGAAGGGCAAGGTGGGGATCGTGACGGGCGGTGGAACGGGCATCGGCAGGGCGACCGCCCTGGCGATGGCGAGGGCTGGGGCCTCTGTGGCCATCGGCAACCGGGACGTCGCCAAGGGCGAGGAGGTCGTGGCACTGATCCGGCAGGCCAGTGGCCCGGCGGTGTTCCAGAAGACGGACGTGAGCAAGCCCGACGACGTGCGGGGACTGATCGAGCGGGCAGTCAAGGAGTTCGGGCAGCTGGACCTCGCCTTCAACAACGCCGGGGTGGACGGGCAGCAACTCCCGCTGCACCAGCAGGACATCGAGCAGGCGTCCTTCCTGTTCGACGTGAACATCAAGGGCGTGTTCTACTGCATGAAGTACGAGATCGAGCAGATGCTCAAGACGGGTGGCGGGGCCATCGTGAACACGTCCTCGATCTTCGGGCTGAACGGCTACCCCGGCTGGAGCCTGTACGTCGCCACCAAGCACGCCGTCACCGGCATGACCAAGGCGGCGGCGTTGGACTACGCCAAGCAGAACATCCGGGTGAATGCGGTCGGCCCCGGCCCGGTGGAGACGCCGCTGCTGGCGAAGGGAACGGGCGGCGACCCGCACAGCTACGCCGCGTTCGTCCCGATGGGGCGGATCGGCCAGCCGGACGAGATCGCCGACGCCGTGGTGTGGCTGCTGTCCGACGAAGCCCACTACGTTACCGGCCACACCCTGCCGGTCGATGGCGGTGTTTGTGCGCAGTAATGTGCTCCGAATCGAATCAATGACGATAGGGTTAAGTGATGGGATCGAAACGGGATCTGTTTGCGCCGGTGAAGGTCGGCCCGTTGGAACTGCCCAACCGCATCGCCATGTCGCCCATGACCCGCATCCGGGCCGACGAGGGCTGCGTCCCCACCGAGCGGATAGTTCGCTACTACTCGCAGAGAGCCTCGGCGGGCCTCATCATCACCGAGGGGACGCACCCGAGCTCGATGGGGCGGGGCTACACCTACCCGCCCGGCCTGCACAACGAGGAGCAGGCGGCGGGATGGCGGAAGGTGACGGATGCCGTCCACGCTGCCGGGGGCCGCATCTTCGTCCAACTCATGCACGCGGGACGGGTGTCCCACTCGTCGCTGCTACCCAACCACGCCCTGCCCGTCGCACCCTCAGCCATCCCCCTCTCCGGGGATATTCACACCTTCGGCGGGAAAGTCCCGTTCGAGACGCCCCGCCCCTTGGAGACGGAGGAGATCCCCGGCGTGGTCGAGGAATATCGCCGGGCGGCAGAGTTGTCCATCACGGCGGGGTTCGACGGGGTGGAACTCCATGCGGCGACCGGCTACCTGCCGAACCAGTTTCAAGTCACCGGATCGAACCGCCGCACGGACGCCTACGGCGGCTCTCTGGAGGGGCGGACCCGCTTCACGCTGGAAGTGATCGAGGCCCTGTGTAGCGTCCGGGGTGCGGATCGGGTCGGCATCAAGATCGCTCCCGCCTTCACCGTCAATGACATGTTCGATGACGACCCCGCCGAGACGTACACGCACCTCGTCCGGCGACTCAACCCGCTCGGCCTCGCCTACCTCCACGTCGGCTACGACAGCGGCTACACACGAGGCACCGCTCCGGCGTTCAACCCGATTGATCTGCTGCGTCCCGTGTACAGCGGGACGCTGCTGGCGGTGGGCGGGTTCACCAAGGCGTCGGGGGAGGCAGCCCTGACGGCGGGGCGGGCCGACCTGATCGTATACGGCAGGCTGTTCATCTCCAATCCCGACCTCGTGGAGAGATTTCGGCTCGACGCTCCTTTGAACCCCTGGGACGTGCCGACGTTCTACGGCGGGGACGATCACGGCTACACGGACTACCCGACCTTGGCTGAGCAGAGATGGCCCGACCCAGACCCAGCCGGCTTGCGCGCGTCGGTCTGATCGACCGAGGTGTGTCGGACCGAGCGTAGGTAAGACGATCCGGGTGAGTTAGCGATCGCCATCCTTTCGTGCGGTAGGTCTGCGGACCCAACAGGGTCGGCCCACCTGCCCGCGCCGAGCCCGCCGGTCCAGTTGTCCAGAGCATTCGAGGAGGCCAATATCACGATTCGTACGCCACTACGGACCTCCGAGGCGGCACACCCCGCTCGACAAGCCGAAGACGGCGCCTCGGCCGCTCACCACCACGCAGATCGTGACCTGGGTCGAGCCATCGGTCGCCGTGATCCGGGGCAAGCGAGCCTTGGACACCGGGTTTCTCGTGGAGCCCGGGCTTCTTGCCAAGAACGCCCATGTCATCGAGGGCGAGATCATCAAGAATTTGGAGATCCGATTTCCGTCGGCCGGGGACGACCGGAAGTGAGCGCTCTGGAATTAACTTAGGATTCAAGTTTCTGGTTGACTTACTGCCCTACGACAATCCTTCAGGCAATCCCTTTCTAATGCGGTAAGCAAGAAACCAATATTCTCGACCGCCAGTCTAAATACGCGCTCCGTCGTAATCATCATGGCATCCATGTTCTCTGCTTTCATCCAATCGATCCAGTGAAACGCTCCCCAGTAGATGAGCGAGAAACCAATTGCTTTCTCCCCGCAGCGGTATTCCATCCACGCGCGAAGGTAGCGGAGTCCCCACCCGGCCTCCATATCGAAACGGCAGCTAAGAGACTCCTCTCCCGACAATCGCTTCTGATAGCTGTCTTTCTCGCCCTTTACTTTGGCATATCCGAGCGTCTTCAGCACAGCATGGATAAGCTGGCTGCGATTGAACCCCCCTTCCAGCCAGCACGGCAGCAAGTGGCACGTAATCCCATCGATTTGCTGAGGAAGGCCAGTATTATCCATGGTCAGCGCTTCCACATCGCTCGCCTTTTTTCCGGCCGCTATTTTTGCCTGGTTCTTCTCGCGCTGTCTTTCTTTCCAGCGTTCGAACAGGTCGGCAACCCGCTGTGGTCTGTAGTCTTTTTTCCCTTAGTCGCCGGCATTTGGTCTGGAATGGCAATGGCATCGACCGGAAAATAATCGGTTCCACTGGACAATCGTATTTCATGAGGGCCAATGTGTTGGATGTTCCCTCGGAACCAATGGTGATCGAGAAGATCATGCGGCAATTTACCTTCGCGGATCAGCGTCCGCATGGTGTGCGCCATCTCCTCCTGCAACTGGATCGTCTTCAGCACCTGTTGCGTTAGGTCCTTTCCGCCGAGCTCATCGGTGACGGTGAATTCCTGGCCCTCCTTCACGCGTCTGCCTAGGTCATCCAGCGTGACGTAAGCGTTCCTTCCGGTATCGTAAAACCGGCTGCCGTATTTCCTAATAACAGGGCAAACAGAATCACTCATGTTCGGACACTCTCGAGGTGCGCTAAGGCTGATGTCCTGCCGTCTCTTAGTTTATTGTATCGACACGGCTCATCGCTGGGATGGCTGAAGCAGGATCCATTTCGAAGCTGGAGGATTGCGCGCTTCGGTCACATCGACCGACGCGCCAAATCGCGTGCTCGATGCTTCGGTGTGTCGGACGACGCGCGCTATGCGCCGTCCCGGTCTCGGGCACAAACACGTTCCTGGCGATTTTCTGTGGCCGCGGTCTTCGCAGTGCTCCGGCCACCGAAGGGCTTACTTGCATGGGCTGTATAAATCGCTGCGGCTAGATTTGAACCAACCATCTCTCTCTGCGCTCTCGTAAGTTCCGAGAGCGATGCGTCGCCCGCTGACCTCGAGGCTGGCCAGCCAAAGGCGTTATGAGAGACACGCTTGAAGCGGATGGAAGAGTCGCGATTTCGATTGTCGCCGACCCGGTGGCTGGCGTGCATGTCGGACGATCGGCGGTCAATCGTCACCCTGTCCGATGGTCAAGGTTAGAATGACGAAGACCAGGGCCAGGAGGCCCTTGGCATGGGAGAGGCCCCGGTACCGAGAGAAGAACGTTGGGAAGGATGGATCGTGCACGAACCGCGAGTCGATCACTCGACCTCTCCGTTCGTTCGAGAGTTGTCACGCGAGGACCGCCTTCTGGAGCAAACCCTTGACGTCGGTCAGACGCATATCTCGTCCGGCATATCGATAGGTCAACCGCTCGTGATCGAGCCCGAGCAGGTGCAAGATCGTGGCGTGCAAGTCGTGGACGTGCATGGGGTCTTCGACGGCCCCGTAGCCGAGTGGCCGTGGGCGATGCCCGGCTTCACGTCCCCACCGGCCAGCCAGAGCGAGAACCCCTTGTTGTTATGGTCGCGGCCGTCGGCGTTCCGGCCGTATAGCGCGCGGCCGAACTCGCCGCCTCAGATCACTAACTAATCGAGATGGCGGGCGGGATGAATGATCGGTAAGACCCCGTGAAATTCTCGTTCTGGACGTCGATGACCAGCGGTGCTCGGCTCATGATCGGTTCCGTCGGGATTCTTGCATTACACCCACTTCTGGCGCTGCCGTCCCGCCGGTTCATCAACTACCGGTTGGCCTCGGTGGTTAATTGCAGGCACCTTCAGCGGGCCGGGCGACCTCGGTGGCGTGCAACGAGGCGTGCATCGGTCACCCTAAATTCAGTTGGTGTAGTGCCTTCAGTCTCTCGGGCGCATCCGTGTGAAGAACGCACGGAGTCCACAACGTTAAGCCGATTCACCACTTCCACTTTTCAACGATAGCGGGGAGTTCGCCGAGTTCAAGGGGTAGCGTGCACGAAGGGTGCAGCGGCCCTGCGCGATCCGGCCACGGTATAATCACACGGGCAGAAAACCTACACCCGAGAGGAAACCGCTCGTGTTCGACGTCCCGTGTCCCGCCTGTCAGGGTCTCGTGCCCACCCCGTTCCCGTACGCCTGCCCCCATTGCTCAGCGACCTTCGACGGACTGACGGGCAGAGGTACCTCCACGTTCCAGACGAGGAACAACCGAGAGCACCGGGACCTGCTCTACGGCCAGAATGTCCAGCTCTATCGGGGGCGGGAATACAACTGCTCGTTCGATCACTATGGTGAGGCAAATCTACCGGACCTCGTGCGATGCACCCTGAGTTACGGACATCGTACGACGGTGCTCTCGACCCGTGGAAATGTTCCGACGCCCGTGATTGCCGCCTACATTCCTGAAATCATCGGGAGTGGCGTCTCGAGGTACAGCGTTTCCGGGCCGATGCCCGCGTCCGGGATCATGCTCATGTCGCCGGCCAGCCTGAGCTACGCCCACTCCTACCCCGTCCTCGACGACTTCGTCCAGCGGAAGTTTGGGAGCATGCCGGGCGTATGCAGCCTTTGCAACAAGGCGACCGGCTTCGGCCATGGCATCTGCGCCGATTGCTACGCTACGCGGCCTGGCGGTTGGCTAGACTTTCTGTGAGCAACTCGCGCTATTGGCAAACCACCCTCCGATTCGCAGAGATGTGTTCGTTAGTTCAGTATTCCAAAGCCCCCCCGGAAGATTCCAGGAATTTTCGCCGTCGGATAACACGCTACGAGGTGGTTCGGCGAGGACATAAGAGCCGGCATTCCGGAAGAGAGGCTTTTGAACGAATGTGAGGGTTGCAAACCTCATGGCAGCCACAGAACCGGTCAGCGAAACGGAAATTGAGTCGGCGCTGCGCTCCGATCCCGATTACGCGATCGAGCTCCTGGACGTTTTCTACCAGGAGGCGATCATCCAGTACATCAAGAAGGAAACGTGGGGCCGGCTCAGACCTGATGAGCTCATGGTTGCCTATCAGGAGACCATGCTCGCGTTCATCAAGATGGTACGCGAAGAAGGATTCGACCCCTGTCGTCCGCTGCGCATGGTGAACTGCATCGCGCGGAGAAAGGGGTGCGATCAACTGCGCGCCCGTCGACACAGGATGAACACCAACGAGGATGATCTCCTCGGCGCTGTTGCGGCCAGTCTGAAGAACACTGAAGTCGGTTGCAGTTGGGTGTTTCTCACGCCCTCGGAGCGCCGAGAATTCAGTGAGATCGTTTTGGCAGAGGCCGCGAAGTTGCCGGAGCGGCAGCAAATCGTGGCGACCTGCTACATCGATTGCTTCGAGGTTGTTATCAACGAAGGCTCGTTCAGAGCACTCGCCGAAGAAGTCGGCCGCGTCACCGGAAAACAGGAAACCGTGGCCTCGGTCAAGAGCGCCTGGCATGTCGCAAGGAAGAAGATCGCGCTCGCGCTCCAAAGCCGTGGCTTCACCTTCATTACCGTGGAGTAGTACTCATGAACGGAGGGACCGGCAAGGAGCGAGAAGAGCGAGCAGTGGACGCTCTCCTCATCTCGGCACTCCGGCAAAAGGAGGGGCATGGGACGGATACAAACGCGAAGAGCCTGCCCGAACTCTCGGAGGAGGAGAGGGCGGCAATGAAAGCTCTGGGAAGTAACTTCATTCAACGCCTGCTGGCCGGCGAGCGACCGCTCACGGCCCTGGCGAGTCCAGACGGAGACTGCCCTGACGAAAGCGAGGAGGTTGCTCTCGCGGGAAGCGTGGCCGACAGCAGCCTAAACCGTGCCGAGGAACTCGATGATGAAACCACCCTTGAACTCGAACGGCGGGAACGGGAAATCCTCGAACGCAGAGCTCGAGAGCGAGAAGAAAGAAGAGGTGGTCAAGCCACTTAACATCGAGGACGAGGCCGAGAAGACCCTCGTTGCTTTGGGCATGTGGCGGTTGCCGGTCGATCCGATGGCAATCGCCAAGGAGGAAGGGATCGAGTTGGCTCCTGGGCGATACAGCGAAAGGTTCGACGCGCGGATCAAGTTCGTGAGGGCGGAAAAGACCTTCATCCTCTCGTATCGAGAAGCTTGCGAGGGGCTCACCGAAGGGCGAGTGAGGTTCTCGATCGGTCACGAATTGGGTCACTTCTATCTGGAGCACCACAGGAAGTACCTTCTCGGCGGTCAAACCCACCGCTCCGTTTCAGACTTCAGGTCGCGTGACCCGCGCGAGTTGGAGGCAGACGAGTTTTCTTCGGCGCTCCTCATGCCCGGCGCGCTCTTCGCTGGCGCGTTGAAGATGCGCAATATGACGATCTGTACCTTAGGTAGTCTGTCGCGGCTCGCAGAAACCGCGTTCAAGACATCGCTCACCAGCACCGTGCGTCGGTACGTTGGTCTCGACTGGGAACCGTGCTCGATGGTGGTAAGTAAGGGTGGCGTGGTGAAGTGGGCAGAGCACTCGTTGAGCATGAAGGCCCTTCACATGGGCTGGATCGAGTACGGCACCCACATTTCCAACACCACGCCGACCGCAAAGCTGTGGGAGCGCCTCGGTCGAGAGGTCACTCTCGACGGCATGGAAGGGCGTGTGGAGGCCGACATCTGGTTCGAGCGTCCATATCGACCGCGATTGTGGGAGGAGGCGATGCCCCTCGGTTACACCGGCCTGGTGCTCACCTTCCTCACCGTCGACGAGGACTAACTCGACGACCCCATCTCGAAGAATTCCGGATTCTCATAGCACGATGAGCCTCCTCGCCCGAGGAGTGATGTAGAGGGGTCGACTTGGCAACAGTCGGCCAACCGGCATGACCTGCATCCAACAGTTGGGTGTAGGCCGGGGCCGGGCATCTCACATCGAAAGGGGTCGTCATGACCACCGCAGCCGTCCACGAGGGGCAGGAGGCCGAAGCCGGCCACCGTCCACAGTTCTTCGTCAACATCGAGGGGGAGGAGTACCCCTGGGACCGCCCCTCCATCACGGTCCTGGAGATCCGGCTGATCGGCCGCCTGCCGAGTGACCAGCCGGTCCTCGAGATCAACCTGGACGACAACACTGAGCGGACACTCGAAGAATGCGAGGTCGTGCACATCAAGCCCGGCCACGCGTTCGCGAAGAAGATCCGCTACAAGCGAGGTTGAACTGCGATGACCGAACGACTCGCGAAGGAAATGGCGATCCTCAAGACCGTCTTCTCCGACGCCGAGTTCCTTGACAAAGAGAGCGGCTGGGTCCGCATTCCGCGGTACTCGGTCCAACACGGGGGCTGGAGGCAGGCCGAGGTGTCGGTCTGCTTCCAGGTTCCTGGAGGCTACCCGGGGGACGCGCCGTACGCCTTTTGGGTAACCCCGCTGCTCCGAATCGCTGGGACCGACGCCGCCCCAACAAACAACTACCAAGAGCCGTCGCCGACGCCATTCGAGGGCACCTGGGGACGCTTCTCTTGGTCTCACGACTCAAGCTGGAAGCCCGGCGCGGATCCGATCGCTGGAAGCAACTTCCTGAATTTCGTTCTGACCTTCCGTGACAGATTCCGCGAGGGTGTTTAACGTGACCGCGTACCTTGATCTGCCGGTGGGGCTCAAAGCGAAGCTTTGGTCCCACCTTCTCCATAACGACCTCGAGCAGGTGGCGTTCGTGTTCGCGGCCATCGAGACCAACGCCGATGCCACCGTGTTCACAGCGAAAGACCACTACCTCGCAACCCCGGACGACTTCGAGATCCAGTCCGAGTTCCATGTCGAACTCAGCGATGAGGCTCGCGCGCGGATCATTAAGCGGGCCTGGGACACGGGCACCACGCCGATCGAGCTTCACTCGCACCCGGGCGACCATAGGGGAGCGATGTTCTCGTCAAGCGATATGTACGGCTTCAGCGAGTTCGTGCCGCATTGTCGCTGGCGACTACGCGGTCAGCCGTACCTGGCCATTGTTGTCACGCCGCGAGCCATAGACGCGCTCGTATGGGTTGGCACTACCGGCGAGCCCGCAAGGCTGACCGCGATCCGAGTCAGGGGCGGCCGGGCGATTTTCCCTACCAACCGCACCATCGAGAACATCGACAACTTCAAGGTGGAGGTGCCCGAAGATGGACCTTGAGCGTTTTGACCGGCAGATTCGTCTCTTCGGCCGCGCGGGCCAGGAGCGCGTCACAGATAGCTACGTCACGATCGTCGGGGCCGGCGGGACCGGCGGGCACGCCGGGCAGCAACTCACGTTCTTGGGCGTACGGAAGTTCGGAATCATCGACGCCGACCACGCCACGAAGTCGAGCCGCAACCGGCTCATCGGCATCCGACCCGACGACGTCCGAGATAAGACGCCGAAGGTCACGATCGCCGAGCGGATGATCCGCGAGATCGATCCGGACGTGGAGATTTCTATTGTCCACGACTCTTTCGTTTCCGAGGCCGGCGCCGTGGAGTTGGCCAAGGCGACGGAGATTGTCGGCTGCATGGACCGTGACGGGGCTCGGCTCCTTCTGAACGAGTTCGCCTGCGCGTACGACAAGCCGTACTTCGATGTGGCGACGGACACGGACATGGAAGGCGATCGCGTGACGTTCGGTGGCCGGCTGATGGTTCGCACCGGCGGCGACGCGTGCCTCTACTGCATGGATCTGCTCGACCGTGACGCGGTACGCCGCGATCTCTCGTCACCGGAGCGCCGCGAGGAAGAAGACAAGATGTACGGGGTCCGGCGTGACGCCTTGGGCGAGACGGGGCCATCGGTGGTCTCGTTGAACGGCATTCTCGTCTCTCTGGCCGTCACCGAGTTCATGGTGTGGAAGACCGGCGTGCCGCGACTGCCGAAGCGATTGCTCCGATATGACGGGGTTCGCGGCATCGTGAATGAGCCGAAGGATCCGCCGCGCCCTGACTGCCCGTATTGCACCCAGGCCGGCGACGGCGACCGCGTCGACTGGCATCGGCATATCCGGGCCGGGCTTGGCCGCTGGGTTCGGTGACCGCGGGGGCGATACCACAAGCCGGGTAGCCAGTTCAACGGGTCTGTAAGAAACTTGTTCCAGACACTGATGGAAATCACGCCCCGTGTTGGTCACCATCCTCGGCAAACGCTACCACCTCGAATTTGTGCGGCTTCGTGGCCCCGACTGCGGAGCGTGATTTGGTGAAGGCGCATCCATGAGATCTCAGGCCAGCCCCCCATGTCTCCCGCTCCGCGGACGCTTCGGTCACATCGACCGATGCGGCCAACGCCCAAGTGATTCCAAAACGCGTCCCGCAATCGATTCACGCCGTAACCGACCTAATTTGTTGGCACGTCAGCGGTTCGAGCGTTTGCATTGCGGTGACGGCGCCATAAGAAAGTTCTAGATGGCAGCGTGCAAACCGTTCATCGCTCCGAAGTCAGCTCCCGGTACAGCAATTCCCGGCCTGCGATATTCGCCCTGAAAACACGCTTGTTTTGATCTCCCATTTCGCGAACTCATTGCGCATAATGCTTTCCCGAGTTCCCTATCTTACCACCTGGGCCAAT
>Ga0116223_10004320_pt1 | contig 12360 bp, 12 predicted proteins | sample Sb_taG_3_FD_90092 | JGI IMG/M metagenome (GOLD analysis project Ga0116223, IMG submission 90092) | Peat soil microbial communities from Weissenstadt, Germany - Sb_50d_a_PC metaG | ecosystem: Environmental > Terrestrial > Soil > Wetlands > Peat | place: Germany: Weissenstadt | collected 2010-09-21 | reverse complement strand
CCGCAGATGCTGGCCATGGGGTTGGGATCGCGGGCATACCGGTACGCCTCCTCGAAGCGTCCTTCGGCGATCAGGCTGACGTAACGCCCGGCATTGGTGTGTGCCGGGCACGCCATCATGCAGGGAAAATTCGTGTTCAGCCAGTCGCGATCGACTTTTTTGTTGACGTACCGGTTCTGCATCGCGGAGCTTGTCCCCTGGGTTGGATCACTTCGTAAGCGTGAAGTCCTGGGTGGTATCTCCCTTCACGGTGACGGGCTTGGACTGGGTCTTCGCGCCTTCATGCCACGCCACCACCGTGTAGCTGCCGTCGGGAACGTCATTGATGTGGAACGCTCCGCTGGCGTCGGTCTCGGCGAAGTAGGGCGTGGGTGAGACCACGATGTAGCCCGACATCTCCGGGTGGACATTGCAAAGCAGCGTCGCCGCGCCGGGATGGTCGAACTTCCACGACTTCTTCTCGCCCTTGGGCCAGGTGCCGAGATTGTGGCCGGCCTTCTTGTCCCCGCCGATGGAAGGCCAGAACACGTTGTGCTGTACGTTGTCGCTATTCAGGAAATCGACCGTGGTCCCTATCTCGACCACGAGGACGTGCGGGACAAAGAGCAGCCCCTTCTGGTCCATGACCGGGTGCTGGGTGGGAGCGGGAAAGGTTTTCCCCGCAATCGTGTCCACATAGACCACAGATTTTCCGCTGACGCCGGAAACTTTTCCCGAAATGCTGCCCGCACTGGCTACGAGCGCCAGCGCCATTAACATCGTGAGTACGAGAGAAGCACGCTTCATAAATTCCATGACCTCCTAAGGTCGGCGATCTTGTAGTTCATTAATAGACAAACTCCAAACCGGCCGTTACCGCGTTGGTTCGGAACGGCTGGGCCGGCAATCCGTTCGCACCCACCGTGACCGATTGCTGCGGCCGAATCTGGTATTCGAATGACGCTTTGATGTTGGCGTGGATCAGGAACTGAGCGCCCGGGGTAAACCTGTTGCGCGTGGTATTGAAAGGGAACGGATAATTGGTGGCGCCATTCAGCAGGTCTGCCGTCGAGTGGACCGAGTCCCAGCGCATGATCACCATCATCCAGGGATACAGCATGTAGTCAGCCTGCATGAATCCGCCGCTGAAGGTGGCGGGAACGCCATTCATAAAGCCGGAAATCATCGTGCCGGTTGCAAGGGGCAAAGGCAGAAGCGCTCCCTCGCTATCGACCGGCAGCAGGTTGTGATCGCGGCCGTACATGAACAGGCCATAGAGATTAAAGACCCCGTGGTACCCGAAGTCGAAATCGCCGCCCAGGCGGTAGAAGGGTTCGCGTGCGGTGAGCGTCCCGTTCGTCCCGGTGAAGCGCTGTACGCTGCGTCCGTAGAAGTCGTACACCCCCAGCCGGAGATAAGTGTGGTCGCGTGGGCCCATGGGCCCGGCAGCCTGGATGGAGTGGCGGCTCTCCGCATTGCGCTCCAGATTGAAGCGGTAGGAGAAGCGGCCGTAGATGTCCTTGAAGTTGGAGTCGGAGAAGAAGCCCACGCCCCCGTTGTTGCCGCCGGTTGCGGTCGGGATATTGGTTCCGGTGTCGATCGGGCCGCCGGTGTTCTGGTTCACAATCGCCACCGAATAGTGGTAGCCGCCATATTGATGGCCACCGGAGAACTCCACCCCCTGCGCGGCGTCCGCCAGCGCAAACCCATTATTCACGTTCTGCTGCGGGAACAGGGTGTTGATGGCGCCGATATTGGCCTCGGTGTAGATGTCGTAAGGACTGATGTTGTAACTGCGCGCCTGTGTGAAGGGCAAGTCGAGCTCGAACTGGCCCACCCGGAAGGTAACCGCGTCTTTGGGCAGGTGCATGAAACGCCCGATATTGACGAACTTCAGGTAGCCATCGCCCAGACCACCGTTAGCGTTCGCGCCAGCCACGCTGATGTCGTCGTCTGCCCAGAAAGCAATGTCGCTGCCAAAATTGCCCGCCGTAAAGATGCTGAAGAAACCGGTCTCGAAGTCGGTGCGGGGAACAAAACCGGTTCCCGGCGGAGTGACGCCTCCGCCGGTGAGATTGCCGCGATTCGCGCTAACCACCTGGAAGTAGTTGTTCATGCGCAACCCGACCGGCAACTGACCAGGGATCGAGCCCGGCCAGATGGCCTTGGGCCAGAGTTCGGACTGCGCCGGAGCGCCCAGCAGCACCGGCGGGATCTTCAACATCGACTCGTCATCGGTGGGGAACTTGAACCCCGCATCCTTGAAGGCCTTGCCAAAATCGTTGAGCTTGGGGAAATCGATGTGGCAGGTGCTGCAGGAGGTGTTGTACTGCCGTGAGAATGCCGGTATAGCATCGGCGCGCGGCGGGATGGCCAGCAGAACAATGACCATGGCCAGCACGACCATGATGCCCAAGAAGACTGTTCTCCCGTGCTTAGACATTTTCGCACTCCTCGTATGACGTGTTAGGGCCGGCTTTCAGCAGCCGGATCGGGAGCTCGCTTCACGGGCAATCTGTGCGAAACGGCTCGACCCGGGAATCGCGGCGATCAGTTGCTGCCGCTGTGCAATTCGCGCGACCAGTTTTTGTCACGGAAGGAACAGCCACGTCAGCAGTAAGGAACAGGAGTGTATCCCAGAAGCGCCAGCATCGGGAAGCGCACTTTGCCATCGACACTTCTTGGGTCGTGGGCATCCCGGAGCCACCCTCACGCGCCGCCGCAACCTGGGTGCGGCCGATGGCGAAACATTCTGCACGAGCGGGGCGGAGGGTACAGTGTCTGCGGTCACACATCGGCGTGACCAGCATCACACCCAAAAAGACGCACCCGCGTCTGTCACCAAGAGGCGGGACCCAAAAGCGGCTAAAAGACCCGCTTTCGCGGATGGTGGCTTGCGTAGGGAGGTTTTGTTAGAGGCTCTTCTTGCAGAGGCTGAAAGCGAGGACCCGAAAGCCGCTCATCATTGTTCCGAATTTGGAACTCTTGGGCCGAGTCTGGATCCGTGCAGCGGAATTCCGGGGGGTGCCCCCGGAAGGCCCGCACCAACGCAAACCGCCCGCTTTCAACAGGTTCTCTGATCGCCTTCTGCCTGCGCAAGACCGCTGTTCTGATTTCGGAACGGCCATCCCTTTTTCTTGACAGCTGGAACGACCCTGATAGGCTCTGCACGCATCATGCCAAGTTCGCCTGGTTCCATGAACCAGAATGTGCGGCTGTGTCGGCCAGAAGACGCTCCGAAACAGCCTTAAGGGTGCTGCATGTACAACATTGCTTTCGCTACGGCGGTTCGCATTCTGCTCGGCGCCAACATCTGACACCACGAAAGCGCAGGAGGGGAACGATGAATAAGCCGAAATCCTCCCTCATCGTAAGTCCCAATCTGGGATGCCCGGAGATCGTCAGCGTGCCAGCGATGAATGAACACGGATTCCGTGTCATTATCGCAGCGCCGGTTTCAGAAGACTTCGATGCCGCAGCGCATGCCCTGAGTGCGAGTCCATCGTTCGGCGGCCCGGGCCAGGAATTCACGCTGGAACTCACCGGCGCTCGCAAGTTGGAGGACGAAGCGCTCCCATCGCGTTTCGAGGACGTAAGCGAAACACGCTCGCTCATCAGCACCACGCTGCGAACGGAACTGTTCCCCGAGCACGCTTTCTGGGAGGTGTACGCCAAGCCCAAGCCCCCCATTGGAGAACAGCACTTGCGAACCGTGAATCGAAACCCGCGGTCGACTCTGTACGATCTGGCGCTCTCGGTGCACGGCGTAGTGGTGGGCCGAGTGCGGCACGCCCTTTGCCTGCGGGTTGGCGACTCCACCGTGAAGTTTGTTCACCTGACGGACCTGCACGTAGCCGCGCGCAATGACATGTGGGAAGCGGAGGTGCACGCCGTCATGGAGGGTTCGCCGGTGACGCCTGGTCCGCAGGATTTCGAAAATTTTAATACACGCCTCCGCGACTTCATTAAGTGGGCCAACCAGGAAGGCGATGAAGGCCGCCTCGATTTCGTGTTCATGCTTGGAGACCTGGTGGATTTCTGTCGCACCGGCCTGTTTGACCGGACGCCGGATGACAGCAATTGGTCAGCCCTGATTGAGATCCTGACTGACAAACCAGGACTGCGGGTGCCGATCTTCACCACCACCGGCAACCACGATTGGCGTACGTTTCCCTACTCGCCCGTGTTTCGCCTGGACATCTTCGGCATTACGAAGCAGTGCGCTGACGAGTTGGACTTCTGGTATCGCAATACCTCGGTCGCGATCGGCCAAAAATTGGAAGAGGTGCAGCAGAAGCTGATCAGTAAGGGATCACCACTGCTGGCGCGGAGTTGGTGGGGAGCGATTACCAACATGGGTCTCCGCGGAGCCACAGTCGGGTTGGTGCGCTTGGGCCAGAGGGCGAGTGCGGCGATCGTTAAGTATGGCCGCCAACTGATGTGGGCGCTCCTGGCAGCATGGTTCGGTGTAAACAGCGTCTCCGAAGCCGAAGGTCTCAAGTGGTCTGAACTAGGACAGCGATTCTTGCAATGGTTTCATAACCCCTCATGGCCTCCGCACTTTGTGTTTTGGCTTGTCGTCCTTGCCTGCGCTTTGCTAATCAGTCTGGTTGCGCCCTCGCGGTTATACGCGTGGCTGAGGACCACCCTGGAAGGCCTGATCGCCATCGAGGCCGAGGTCAGCACCATCTCCGAATACTTCCTGCGGGTGAATCCTTACTTCAACTATGCCTTTCAGCTCGAAAATTGCTACTTCGTCGTGCTCGACACCGGTCCCGACTGCCTGACGGCGCAGAGCTTCTGGGATGATGGTGGCAAGAAAGTACGCCGCATCAGCATAGGCGACAACATCCTGGGCGGCTCGCCCGATACCATGGGCTTCTATCCCGCCAATGAGTTTTATCCCTACAGCCAGATCAGTTGGCTGGAGAAGGTATTGAGCTGCATCGGGGAGCGCAAAGAGCAGGAAGCGGGGCAGCCCCAGAAGCGCCGCATCTTTGTGGGATTGCATGCCCCGCCGGCAAATCTGTCTCCGAAGAAGCGCAAGCAGGCCGAGCAGCAACTGGAGCTCAATGAGGCACAAAAGAAGCCATACGTATTTATGGAAGAGGCGCCATTCGGTGGTTATGACATGCTGGATGGTTATGACATCCGGTATGGCACAGTAAACCACTACCTCAGCCAGTTCTTTTATCTTTGTCTCGGCTACCGGGAGAGTGAACAGAACAAAGCTACCGGCCCTGGCGTCGACGCGGTTTTTGCTGGCCACGCGCACTGGAATATGGAATTTCAACTGCGCAAGCCGAAGGGCGCAGGCCCCAAATGGTCGCCCGAGTTGCTGTACGGCAAATTCAGCGACAAGGTCGAAACCACCTGCGATGATCCTGATGCTCGCTGGGGACCGCTGTTGCTCCAGACAGCCGCTTGTGGTCCCGCCGGCGCCATTGCAACGGAAGTTCCGCCTAACTTTCGTTACGTGACCGTCGACGGGAACGGTGCCGTATGCAACCTGCGTCCGCGCACGCTCAAGCAGCCGCCTGAGCCGGGTGGTCCCAAAGGGGAGGGCACATGAACGCTGGTTTGAAGGCAAGGACCAATGTTTTGCTGGCTGGGCTGGTTGTCCTGGACATCGTCTTATCCGGCACCTGCCTGTTTTTCCCTGACCTCTGGTTCAGGTGGTTTCACGGCGTCCCCTATGTCGATCCGCAAGGCCTGTTGCGGCGGACCGGCGCCGTGTGGGCGGCGTTCACCCTCTTGCAGTTCATTGCACTGATCCGGTGGCAAAGATACCCGCATTGGCTGGTGCTGGTAGCTGGAGTTCGTCTGACGGATATCCCCGATTGGATCTACCTGTTCTTCTGTTCGAACATCACCTGGTTTGGCCGCATCGCTCTGTTCATCTCGCCCCCGGCCAATCTCGCGTTCGGGTGGATTCTTTTGAGGACGTGGGCGCGCGTGGCGAACGCTAGTCCAGGAGCTGGGGTGACCAAGGCCCGAGGTTTGTCCTAGGCGGGAGTGCTCACGTCGAGGTAAGGAGAGTTGCCATGAATGACAAATGCGAAGCCGTGGTGATCGGAACCGGGTTCGGGGGCGGGATCAATGCCTGCCGGCTGGCGCGCAAATGGCCAGGCAAGGTGGTGGTCCTGGAGCGCGGCAAGCGCTATGGGTTGGGTGAATTCCCGCGGGCACCTGGTGATTTCGCACGCAATTTCTGGGTGCTTCCGGATCGCACTCCCCATCCGGGCCATGTCCGCAAAGCCGCCGGGAAAACCGGCGAGTTGCATGGGATGTACGACGTACGCAATTACGACCACATGGACGTGGTCATTTGCGCGGGGGTGGGCGGCGGTTCGCTGATCTACGCCAACGTGTTTCTTATCCCACCCGACGATGTTTTCGCGGACCAGCGCTGGCCCGAATCATGCAAAAAGCCCAAGCTGATGCGGTACTACGCGGTGGCCAAGTCCGTGCTGGGGTCGCGCCCGATCCCTGCTGCCGCAGATGGTGATCCCCGCCGGCGCATTCTCAAGACCGAATTGTTCCAAACCATCGCTCAGCGGGCTGGACGTGACTCACAATTGGTGGATATCAACGTTTTCTTCGGGAAGGACCCCAACGCGTCCCCACTGGCTATTGGGCAACAGGAGCAAAATCGCTACGGCGCGATTCAGACCTCCTGCACGTATTGTGGCGAGTGTATCTGCGGCTGTAACTACCATGCCAAGAATACCGTCGACCTGAACTATCTTTATGCGGCAGAGAAGTGCCATCAAGCGAAGGTTCTCACGGAATGTCTTGCAGATGAGATCGTGCCGGTAGATGCTGCCGGCGCCGATGATCCCAATAGTGACGGCTCGCACGGATACCGTGTGAAATACCGCGACCTGAAGACCAATAAGCATGAAGCGATCCTGACTGGCCGCGTGGTGGTCTCCGCAGGATGTCTCGGTTCAACGGAACTGCTGCTGCGTTCGAAGCACCTTCTGCGCGCGCTGCCTCGAATCAGCGATCGTTTGGGACAACAATTCTCCGGCAATGGAGACTTTCTTTCATTTGTCCTGGAGGGATTCGAGGGTAGTCCAAACTATGGTCCCACCATCACCCAACGCACAGACTACGACTTCTTTCATAACTTCGCTCCAAACCACGCTTTTATCCTCGAGGATGCCAGTTATCCAGGCTTCCTCGCTTGGCTGGTCGAGGGCGTGAAGCCGCGGTGGATGTGGTTGAAGCCGATCTCACGCCTGGTGCGGCACCTCCTCACGAACCTGACTTCCGGCAAATCTCCGGGCACGATCGGTTTCGCATTCGCGGATGTTCTGAGTGACAGCACTTCTTTCCAGAGTGCGGTGCTGCTGTGCATGGGGGTGGACACATCGAATGGCGTCATGGATCTCGATTCGAGCAGCCACCTTCGGGTGCGCTGGCCGTGGCAGCAGAACCGCTGCCTTTACGACGCCATTCTGGAAGCGGGCAAGGAGTTTAAGCGATTGGCGGGCGCGAAAATTTTTACCGCGTTACCCACCTGGGACTGGCCAATACGGAATAACGTCACGGTGCATCCCCTGGGTGGTTGTGTACTCGCGGACGATCCTGCACAAGGCGTTACCAGCGCCGATGCAGGGAGTTTTGGCGAAGTATTCGGGTACAAGGGGCTATATGTTGCGGATGGGGCCATCGTGCCCACCGCCACGGGGTCTAACCCCGTAGCCACGATCTGCGCCTTGTCGGAGATGGTGGCCGAAGGCATTACCCACATCCCGCCTGACGACAAATTGTGTTGACCGCCGAACTGGGATGTCAGCGAGCGATGCCCTCAGATGAGCGCGGCGATGATTCCCACGGGAAAAGTGATGAGCGCACCCACCGTCATGAAACCGAGATCGGCGCCTTCGGTGTCGGGCCGCGCCAGCAGCACAAGCTGGCCCGCCAGATACCAGATGAAATAGAGCAGCAGCGCATATCCGAGGTTGATCCAGCCGCGGCCCGGGTGGCGGTAATCCGCCCACACCAGTACGGCCGCGAGCACGATCGCCTGAATCGCGAATGTAAGCAGGCACCGCATCGCGTGCGCCAGCACCGAGCGCGTGAACACCGTCGCCAGCGCCAGCCGCGTCAGCTCGCATAGGATCATGAACGCGCTGAGAAACATCAGCCATTCCCCGATGCGCTCGGGCGGAAGGCTCATGAGATCGGCAAGGTCTTTGAAAGGTCCCCAGGTCGCGTTGTGGATGAACCACACAATAATGTCCATGACTCTCTCCTTTACGCGCCGGCGGCGCCCTGAAGCGGCGGCGAGAGGGGAACGCCTGGCGTCACCATCTTCTTGCGCTCGGCGAGTGCTTGGCCGAAGGACACCAACTCGCGCTCCGCTTCGGGAGCGATGTGCTGCGGCGTGAGGATGCCTTTGAGGAAGGCCGGTTTGCCGGGTGCTCCAGTGCCCAGGAAAAAGAACAGCGAGAAGCAACGGATCGGTTCGTAGCCCGGGTTCTCGTAGGCGCGCGCGCCCACAACGTGGCCGCCGACGCTCTGAAGCCAGCGAATGAGCTGCGCCTGGGGACGCTGCCACAGCCCGCGACATACGTTGACCGCGGCCACGTCACGTCCGGCGAAGATGCCCCGGTTCTTCGGGTCCTGGAACACCGCTTCCACCGGCGCGCTCATGCCGACGAACCAGGTCTGCGATTCGACGACTACGAGATCGTAGGGGTGATTGTCCCGAATATCGAGCGGCTTGATCGTGGTAGGGACGCGGAAGATCGCGCGCAGCATGATGCGGATGAACTCGATCAGCGAGAACGGGAAATGGAACAGCGCTTCGTTGGGCTCGCAGATCTTCTCGTGGACGGTGTAGCCGCGCGACTCCAGACCCTCGCGCACCCGCTTCATGGCGCGGCTGCCGTTGCCGGTCATCGAGAAATAGACGAAAAGCGCCTGGTTGGTGCGCGGCCGGTCGACGCCGTCGAGGATCTCGCCGTGGTTGAGCACGGTGAGATCGGGTGAGACCAGCCGGATCAGGAACAGGAAGAAGATCACAGTGTAGACCGCATCCCAGCAACCGAAGATCAGGTAGAAGGGATGCAGCTCACCATGGTTCCAGAAATAGAAGGTGAAGAAGGCGTAGATGGCTTTTCCCACGATGCCGACCACCAGCAGCGGGATGGTCTTGTCGGGCGCCAGGAACACCATGAAGGCGAGCACGCCGACGGTGAACGAGAAGCCGCACACGAAGGCGAAACTGTAAAGGTCCTTGGGGAGGGGCGCGCCGACGAGCTTGAGGATCGGTTTGTAGAACAGCAGCATGCCGAGGTTGCCACCCGCGTTGGCGAGCGCAGTCAACAGACACAGATACCGAAATATCTTGATAGGAATCGCCTTATGGAAATACATTTCATTCCTCCTCCCCATCGTGAGCAGAGATAAGACATCGGCTGCCGCGGAGGGCGAGTATATTCCCCGGAGGCGGATGTCAACAGGGTAGGAATTGTTTGTTCCGAAATCAGAACAACAATCCAAACCTCAATGGGTCGTCATTCAATGACTGCTGGCGAGGAGACGGGGCTTGCGCCTGAGGGTCTGCGGGTTCATCCTGCACGAGAACCGATGGACTGGGAACGGGCGCTTCCTCCATCATCTGTGAATTCAATGGGATACGGAATCTGCCCGCCGTGGGGCAAGAAGGGCATGCAACCCGCCTCAGGCGGGCTGGAGTTCTTCCTGAAATGCAAATCTCGCAAATCCAAACTTGAGATCAGCCATGCAGAGTATCGGCGCGCCAAAGCGGGAGCACGCACGGTCGGGCGTGGGCTTTTTCGAATTTCGTCAAAAATCGTCTTGGAGCACACAGGCCCCTACATCGTATGTGGCTGATGTGGCGCGACTTATCGGCGCGGCTATGCTTTGTTCTGTTTTCGGAACAAATTCTAACTAGCGCTTGAGACTTGTTGATTTCTGCTGAATCTGAGTGTTCCCACCGGTACAATTTCGCCCGCACTCGAGGTTGCCTCAACTTACGAATGTGGAGAGAATTCGCGGCACCCCAGTTCCTTTAAAGTGCTGCGCGTCCTTCCACGTAACTCCAGAGAGGCTGACAAGATGACCAAGACCGACTTTGCTGAGCGAATACACACAAAATTCTACGTGCGCCTTCAAGATCGGCCGCCGCTTGAGCTGGAACTCTATGAAATCCAAGACGGGCGCTCCACGCCGGCTCAAGAACAGTTTTCCTTGTTTTTTTATGGCCCGCACGATTGCAACCTGGGCCAAGGCACCTTTGAACTCGAACACGAAACCATGGGGACATTCCCGCTCTTCCTGGTGCCCATCGGACCCGATCAGCAGGGCTTGCGCTATCAGGCCGTCTTCAACCGCTTCGTTAAAACGCAGCCATGAAGGAAACGCCCGGGGACCACGCGAGTCCACCCCACAATGTCCAACTCCGGCGTGCCGAAATCGGCGACGAACCGTTTCTGGTGCGGGTTTACGCCAGCGCGCGCGCCCAGGAACTGGCGCTGGTCCCCTGGGATGACCAACAGAAGCAAACCTTCGTGGAGATGCAGTTCGCGGCCCAGCTCCAGCATTACCGGACGCATTATCCCGGCGCGGAGCAACTGGTCATCTGCGCGGGCGATAAGCGCGTAGGCCGCCTCTATCTGGACCGGCGGCCCACAGAATTCCGCATTCTCGACATCGCCGTCTTACCCGAGAACCGCAAGGCGGGCATCGGAACGCTTGTCATCAGGAACATTCTGAATGACGCACTGGCCGCCCGCTTGCCGGTGACGATCTACGTGGAGAGTTTCAATCCCTCGCTGCCATTCTTCGAACAGTTGGGGTTTCGCAAGATGGCGCAGGACGAGTTCAACGTGCTGATGCAGTGGGACCCGGCTGGCGGATGAAGCGGGTCACCCAGGCACCCTGCACTCACCGAGGACGCTCGCTCAATACAAAAGAGCGGCGGTGAAGAAGTCGTTCAAGTCCGAAGTGGTCGCCGCGCTGGTAATGGCGAGTTGCAAAGTATGCTGGCCGTAGCTGAGCTGGAACCCGAGAAACAGGGTGGGCAGACACCGGTGCGTGCTGGGACCATTGGACCAGAGTTTCGCCACCCCAATTACGGTCCCATCCAGTTGCACGGACATCTGCATGGGAACGTTGGCATTCGGTGACCACAAGCTCCCCGTGACCACCAGCAGGGCCGGGCCATCGAGTGGAGCCTTGAACGAGGCGGAGATGGGGAGTGGACCCGCTTGACTGATGATATTCAATGCCTGCATTGGTCATGTCTCCTGGCTAAGATTGTGTTCAACTGCTGATTCCTAAGATTGCGGCGCGTCTCGTCCATGGTGTCCCGCATTGATCTGGCGGAGCATCCGCCTTCTGCCCCACGAAGTCAAGACAGAACTGGCAACCACACGCTTGCCTTGGTTAATTCAAAATTTACTTGACTTAGATACCGAGGCAGGCGTAGCGTCCGGGCGTTCTCCCTAGGGGTTTCTCACCTTTTACCCAGAAATTCGGCCACAAAAACTTACAGGGATCCGCTGGGCCATGAGCGGCGAGGCTGTGTGCTGCAAAATGCCCCAGGACGCTTGAGGAGGAGATACCGTGTCGAGCCCTTATGTCGGCGAAATCAGAATGTTTGCAGGCAACTTCGCGCCTGCGGGTTGGATGTTCTGCAACGGCTCGTTGCTCCCGATCTCGGATTACCAGGTCCTGTTCCAACTGATTGGAACCACCTACGGCGGCGATGGTGTCAACACCTTCGCGCTGCCGAACCTGCAAAGCAGGATTCCCGTTCACCCGGACGGGGGCAGTTTCCCGTACGCTTCATTGGGCGGGGTAGAAACGGTTACGCTGACAGTTCAGCAGATACCGCTGCACAACCACGCGGCGATTGGAGTCTCGGGCAGTGCGAACGGCGTGGCCTCACCGACAAACAATACCTGGGGAGGCGTCACTGCCAGTAGCCCCTACACCGACCAGGCCGCCGACAGCACGATGAATCCAGGTTCGATCGGGCCCGCGGGTGGCAGTCAACCACACAACAACTTCATGCCGTACCTGTGCGTCAACTTCATCATTTCTATGTTTGGAGTCTTTCCGTCACAGACCTAGGGAAATTTTCGTGGCTGAAGCCGCCTGCGATTGGCGACGGCAATCTGGAGGCAAGCATGTCAGAACCGTTCTTGGGCGAAATGAAGATCGTCAGCTTTAACTTTCCGCCGAAAGGCTGGGCGTTCTGCAACGGCCAACTGCTGCCCATCAACCAGAATCAGGCGCTGTTCTCGATCCTGGGCACCACCTATGGCGGCGACGGCCGGGTTAACTTCGGGCTGCCGAACCTGCAAGGCCGCACCCCCATTCATGTCGGGGGTGGATTTG
>Ga0116223_10004317_pt1 | contig 12367 bp, 7 predicted proteins | sample Sb_taG_3_FD_90092 | JGI IMG/M metagenome (GOLD analysis project Ga0116223, IMG submission 90092) | Peat soil microbial communities from Weissenstadt, Germany - Sb_50d_a_PC metaG | ecosystem: Environmental > Terrestrial > Soil > Wetlands > Peat | place: Germany: Weissenstadt | collected 2010-09-21 | reverse complement strand
GGATGTCGATGCGGGAGGGGATGTCGTCCCCCTCGGGTGTGCCGCGCCTCGCCCCGGCCGCGGTCAACGACTACACGACCGGGTTCCTCGCCGCCTACGGCGCGATGGTGGCGCTCGCCCGCCGGGCCTCCGAGGGCGGGTCGTGGCACGTCCAGGCGTCGCTGTCCCAGACCTGCATGTGGTACCAGCGGCTCGGGGACGACAACGACCCCGAACGGGCGGATCCCGGCGACACCGGTGCGTTCGTCGCCGAGATGGACACCCCGGCATTCGGCCGGATCGCCTATCTCACCCCGGCGCTCTCGATGTCGCAGACACCGCCGCGCTGGGACCTCCCCCCGGCCCCGAGCGGGGCGCACGAGCCCGTCTGGTTGCCGCGGTAATAAGGCGCGACGCGCCGGGCGCCGCGCTTGACAGGTCCATGTCATTTCCGCGCTTCGGCTTGCGGGTCACGGCTGGACCTGGGACGGTGGTCGCCGATCCTCGTTTGCAGGGTCCTAGCGTCGGGTACCAGGCACGGGAGGAGGAGAGGCCCGCACGGCCAGGACGGGCCGGCGCCCCGGCCCGGCGCGGCCCGTTTGCCACCATGGACTCCGTTCACACGCCGCCGAGGGTCGCCATCCCCATCCCCCAGACCGGCCGACTCCGGCCGGTCATCACCGCGATCCGGCCCTGGGTCGACGGGGTCCGGCCGGCGAAGGCGGCCGTCGGCGACCGGGTCCCGGTCGAGGCGGATGTGCTCATCAACGGCCACGACCTCGTCGCCTGCGACGTGGCCTACACCCACGAGGACGACCAGGGTTGGGCATCGGTCCCGATGCACGATCTCGGGAACGACCGCTTCGGGGCCGAGATCCCGATCACCAAGATCGGGCTGTACCGCTTCGTGGTGCGCGGCCGGCCGGACACCTTCGAGACGTGGCGCCGCGACCTGCGGGCCCGGCTCTCGGCGGGCCAGGACGTCTCGACCGACCTCTTGATCGGGGCCACGCTCCTGTGGGACGCCGCCGCCCGCGCGACGGGCGCCGACCGGCGGGCCCTCGCGTCGACCGCCGAGCTCGTGCGCGACGGCACCGACCGTCTCGACCGGCCCCTCGACACCGTGCCGTCGATCCGGCCGCGCAACGGGCCGAAGCCTCCGGCGCGGGACCGGCCGGCCACGTTGCGCTCGCTCGTCTTCTCCGACGAGCTCGGACACCTGGTCGGCCGCCACCCGGACCCGACGACGGCGGTCGTCTCGGAGATCCAGCGGTTGTTCGCCGACCCCGCCCGGGCTCGGTTCAGCGCCTGGTACGAGCTGTTCCCCCGGTCGGCCTCACCCGACCCCCGGCGGCCGGGGACCCTGGCCGACGTCGAGCGGTTGCTCCCCTACGTCGCCCGCCTCGGCTTCGACGTCTTACCTGCCGCCGATCCACCCGATCGGGAAGGTCAACCGGAAGGGCCACGACGGCCGGCCGCTCGCCGAGCCCGGCGACCCGGGCAGCCCCTGGGCGATCGGCTCGGACGAGGGCGGCCACACCGCCGTCCACCCCGAGCTCGGGACCGTGGACGACCTGCGCTCGCTCGTGGCCGCCGCCGCCGAGCGAGGCATCGACGTCGCGATGGACCTCGCGTTCCAGGCGGCCCCCGACCACCCCTGGGTGAGCGAGCACCCGGAGTGGTTCCGCCGCGACCCCAACGGCGAGATCCGCCACGCCGAGAACCCGCCGAAGCGCTACGAGGACATCTACCCGCTCGACTTCGACTCGGCGAACTGGCCCGGCCTGTGGGAGGAGCTCCTCGGCGTGGCCCGGTTCTGGATCGATCAGGGCATCTCGGTGTTCCGGGTCGACAACCCCCATACCAAGCCGTTCCGGTTCTGGGGATGGTTCATCGACACCCTGAAGGCGGAGCACCCCGAGCTCATCTTCCTGTCCGAGGCGTTCACCCGGCCGAAGGTGATGTACGAGCTGGCGCGGCTCGGCTTCACGCAGTCCTACACCTACTTCGCCTGGCGCAACGAGAAGTGGGAGATCGAGAGCTACTTCAACGAGCTGACGAGGACCGAGGTGGCCGACTACTTACGGCCCAACCTGTGGCCGAACACGCCCGACATCCTCACCGAGACCCTCCAGTCCGGGCGCCCGTCGACCTTCGTCACCCGGCTGGTGCTGGCGGCCACGCTCGGTGCCAGCTACGGGATCTACGGGCCGGCCTTCGAGCTGCAGGAGCACGTCGCGCGCGCGCCCGGCTCCGAGGAGTACGGGCGATCGGAAAAGTACGAGGTTCGACATTGGGACCTCGCCCGCCCCGACAGCCTCGCCGACCTGATCGGTCGGGTGAACGAGATCCGCCGGGCCCACAGCGCGCTGCAGCACGACCGGACGCTGCGTTTCCACCGGGTCGACAACGAGCGGATCGTCGTCTACTCGAAGCGGTCGATCGAGCCGGGCGACGCCGACGCGATCGTGGTGGTGGTCAACCTCGACCCGGTGCACACCCAGTCGGGCTGGGTGGAGCTCGACCTGAAGGAGCTCGGGATCGAGCGGCCCGAGGGCCTCGTGATGCACGACCTCCTCACCGACGCCCGCTACCGGTGGGAGCCGACCCGCAACTTCGTCATGCTCGACCCGACCGGCCTGCCGGTGCACCTCTTCGGCGTGGAGGCCGACGCGGCCCGCGCGGCTTCCCGGTGAGCGAGCTCGGGGGCCAGCCCGGGCCGGTCGTGGTCGGCTCCCCGACCGGGGGGTCGTCCTGGTACAAGGACGGCGTCTTCTACGAGCTGCACGTCCGGGCCTTCCGGGACGGCAACGGCGACGGCGTCGGGGACTTCAAGGGGCTGCTCGGGAAGCTCGACTACCTCCAGGAGCTCGGCATCACCGCGCTCTGGCTGCTGCCGTTCTACCCCTCGCCGCTGCGCGACGACGGCTACGACATCTCGGACTACCGCCGGGTCCACCCCTCCTACGGCACCCTCCAGGACTTCCGCCGGGTGCTGAAGGAGGCCCACCGCCGGGGGATCAAGGTGATCACCGAGCTCGTGCTCGCTCACACCTCCGACGAGCACCCCTGGTTCCGTCGGGCCCGGGTCGCCCCCGCCGGGTCGGTGCACCGGGACTTCTACCTGTGGAGCGACACCGCCGATCGCTTCAGCGAGGCGCGGGTGATCTTCACCGACTACGAGACCTCGAACTGGACCTTCGACCCGGTCGCGCACGCCTACTACTGGCACCGCTTCTACTCGCACCAGCCGAGCCTCAACTACGACAACCCGGCGGTCCGCCAGGCCATGTTCGACGTCGTCGACTACTGGCTCGAGATGGGCGTCGACGGCCTCCGACTCGACGCGGTGCCCTACCTCTACGCGCGGGAGGGCACGAGCTGCGAGAACCTGCCTGAGACCTTTGGGTTCCTCCGCGAGCTGCGCGCCCATGTCGACGCTCGGTTCGGGGACAAGATGCTGCTCGCCGAGGCCAACCAGTGGCCCGAGGACGCCGTCGCCTACATGGACGACGGCGCGCTGTGCCATATGGCCTTCCACTTCCCGCTCATGCCGCGCATGTTCATGGCGGCCCGCCAGGAGGACCGGTTCCCGATCGTCGACATCCTGGCCGAGACGCCGACGCCGCCGGCGGAGTGCCAGTGGGCGCTGTTCCTCCGGAACCACGACGAGCTCACCTTGGAGATGGTCACCGACGAGGAGCGGGACTACATGTACCGCGTCTACGCCCAGGACCCCCAGGCCCGCGTGAACGTCGGGATCCGCCGGCGGCTGGCGCCGCTGCTCGGCAACGACCGCAAGCTCATCGAGATGATGAACGGGCTGCTCTTCTCGATGCCGGGGACGCCGATCATCTACTACGGCGACGAGATCGGGATGGGCGACAACATCTACCTCGGCGACCGCAATGCGGTGCGCACCCCGATGCAATGGGACAGCGACCGCAACGCCGGCTTCTCGCACGCCAACCCCCAGCGGCTCTACCTGCCGGTGATCATCGACCCCGAGTACCACTCCCAGGCGGTCAACGTGGCGGCCCAGCAGGAGAACCCGAACTCGCTGCTCTGGTGGATGAAGCGGCTGATCGGGCTGCGCCAGCGCTACAAGGTGTTCGGCCGCGGGTCGCTCGAGGTGCTTCGCTCCGACAACCGCAAGGTGTTCGCCTTCACCCGCAGCTACGAGGACGAGCGCGTCCTCGTCGTGGTGAACCTGTCCCGGTTCACCCAGTGCGTCGAGCTCGACCTGTCCAAGTTCCGCGGCGCGGTCCCCGTCGAACTGTTCGGGAACCTCGCCTTCCCGGCCGTGGGCGAGCTCCCGTACTTCATCACGCTCGGCCCCCACGGCTTCTACTGGTTCTCGCTCGAGCACGAGACCACCGGCAGCGAGGCGCCGCTGCCGGACTTCGAGGTCGGCGGCGGCTGGGACTCCCTGTTCGACGGGGCCGCCCGCCGGCAGTTCGAGGCGTTCCTGCCCCGCTACGTCGCGCAACGGCGCTGGTTCGCCCAGAAGGCTCGCACGGTGACCTCGGCCTCGCTGCTCGACGTGGTGCCGGTCCCGGGCGAGGGCGGGCGGGGAACCCCGCCGATGGCGGCGTTCGTGATCGCCCGGGTCGAGCTCGACTTCGGCGAGTCGGAGCACTATGTCCTCCCGCTCGCCTGGGCTACCGGCGAGCGGGCCGACGAGCTGTGCCGGTGGCGGCCCGACGCGGTACTGGCGAAGCTGCGGGCCGGCGGCACCGACGGCGTGCTCTACGACGCGGTCCACGACCCGGGCTTCACGCGCACGATGCTCGGGGTGCTCACCAACCGCCGGGCCCTGGCGGGGGCCGGGCGCCTGGCCGGGGTGCCGTCGCCGTTCCGCCGGCTGCTCGGCCCGATCGGCCCGGGGGTCCACATCACGCCGGTCTCGGCCGAGCAGTCCAACAGCTCGGTCGTCGTCGGCGACCGAGCCATCCTCAAGTTCATCCGGCGGTTCGAGCCCGGGATCAACCCGGGGGTCGAGCTCGGCCGGTTCCTGGGCGAGCGGGCCTTCGCCCGGGCCCCGAGGGTCCTCGGCCATCTCGAGTACCAGAGCGCGACGCCGGGCGCCCCGTCGGCCACCGTGGCCCTGCTCGAGGAGTACGTCGCCAACGAGGGGGACGGCTGGAGCTACGTCGTCGACGCCCTCGACCACGCCCTGGAGGACTTCCTCGCCACCTCGCACGGCGAGGCGCTCGGACTCGACGCGCCGCCGCGCCTTCTCGAGGTGCCGAGCCGGCAGCTCGCTCCCGGCCACCCCTTGATCGGGGCCCACCTCGAGTGGGCCTCGCTGCTCGGCCGGCGCACCGCCGAGCTCCACCACACCTTGGCCTCGGACCCCGCCGATCCCGACCTCGCCCCCGAGGCGCTCACCGCGATGGACCGCCAGGCCCTGTTCCACGGCGCCCGGGTCCTCACGCGCCGGGTGCTCCGGCAGGCGGGGACGCTGAGGGAGCGATCGCCGTTCCTGGAGGAGGTGATCGGGCGGGAGACCGAGATCCTGGCCCGCCTGCGTCGGATCATGTCGACCCCGATCGAGGCCGAGCGCATGCGCTGCCACGGCGACTACCACCTCGGCCAGGTCCTCTGGACCGGCAAGGACTTCGTGATCATCGACTTCGAGGGCGAGCCGGCCCGCTCGCTCGGCCAGCGCCGCCTCAAGCGGCCGGCCGCGGCGGACCTCGCCGGGATGATCCGCTCGTTCCACTACGCCTCGCGGGTCGCGGCCCTGCAGGTGACCCGGGACCTGCGGGGGTCGGTGGCCTCGGTCGAGCCGGCCCGCCTCGAGTCGTGGCTCACCCTCTGGTACCGCTGGGTGGCCGGCACCTTCCTGTCCTCCTACCTCGAGGTGTCGGTCAAGGACACCTACCTGCCGACCGACCGGGGGCAGCTGGCCACCCTGCTCGACTTCTTCCTGCTCGAGAAGGCCGTCTACGAGCTGAGCTACGAGGCCAACAGCCGGCCCGAATGGGTCGACGTCCCGGCCCAGGGCATCCTCGACCTCCTGGCCGCGGCCCCGTGACCGCCCGGGCGGACCTGTCGCCGGGCCTGGAGGACCTCGCCCGGCTCGCCGGCGTGCAACCCGGGTACCGCGCGTACGACGGGACCGAGCATCGGGTCGACGAGGCGGTGCTCGTCGGCGTGCTCCGCGCCCTCGGGGTCGGCCTCGACGACGGGGCGGGCGCCCCGGCGGCCCTGGCGGCGCTGCGGCGGGAGCGGGCGACCGACCGCCTCGCCCCGGTCGTCGCCCACCGCATCGGCCTCGGGGACGAGACGCCGGTCGCGATCCCGGCCGCCGCTGCCCCGGGGGGCTCCTGGCTCACCCTCGAGCTCGAGGACGGCACGCGCCGGCGCGAGCGCCTGGCCGAGCTGCTCGACCCCGGCTCGGCCCGGCCGACGGTGCGGCTCTCCGCGCTCGCCGGGGGAGCCCTCCCGCCCGGCTACCACGAGCTCGTCCTCGAAGGCCCGGGCGCCGAGCAGCGGGCGCTCGTGATCGCGGCCCCCCGCTGTCCGGCCGCCACCCGCGGCTGGGGCCTCTTCCACCCCCTCTACTCGCTCTCGACCGAAGGCGACTGGGGCGTCGGCAACTACGGGAGCCTGGCCGAGCTCGGCCGCTTCACCCGGGCGTCCGGGGGGTCGATCCTCGGCACCCTGCCCCTGTACCCGGCGTTCCTCGAGCGGCCGGCCGACCCGAGCCCGTACCTGCCGGTCACCCGGCTCGGGTACCAGGAGCTCTACATCGACCTGGCCGCGGTCCCCGAGCTGGCCGCGGTCGATGAGGCACGCCGGGCGCTCGAGTCGCCGGCGGTGGCCGAGGGCGTGGCAGCGGCCCGGCGGTCGCCCACCGTCGCCTACGAGGCGCTCGAGGGCCTGCACCGGTCGGTGCTCCAGCCCCTCGCCGACGCGCTGGCGGTCGGCCGGGCCGGGCAGCCGCTGCGGGACTTCGCCGACGCCCATCCGGAGTTGGAGGCCTACGCGCGCTTCCGGGCGGCCGGCGAGCGGCATGGGCGCGACTGGCGGCGGTGGCCCGCGGCGGTGAAGGGCGAAGGCCGCCCGGCGCTCGAGGACCCCGCCGCCCGCCGGCATCTCTGCGCGCAGTGGCTGGCCTGGCGGCAGCTCGAGGCGGCCGCCGAGGCCGCCCCGCTCTACGGGGACCTGCCCGTCGGCGTGCACCCCAACGGCTTCGACCCGTACTCGACCCCGGAAGCCTTCGCTCCGCTGGCGCACGGCGGCGCCCCGCCCGACCCGTTCTTCGCGCTCGGCCAGGACTGGGCGTTCGCACCGCTGCACCCGGTCGCGTTGCGCGAGACGCGCTACCGCTACCTGATCGACGTGCTGCGGGTGGCGTTCGCGGCGGTCGTGGCGCTCCGGGTCGACCACGTCATGGGCCTGCACCGCCTGTACTGGATCCCCGAGGGCTTCGACGCCCGCCACGGGGCGTACGTCACCTACCCGGCCGACGAGCTCCGCGCGCTGGTCGCCCTCGAGGCCCACCGGGCCGGCGCGGTCGTGGTCGGCGAGGACCTCGGGACGGTGGACCCGTTGGTGCGGACCGCGATGGACCGCGACGGGATGCTTCGCTCCTTCGTCCTCGAGTTCGCCACGTCGGCCGCCACGCCGCTCCCGTCCCCTCCGGCCGGCTGCATCGCCTCGTGGGGGAGCCACGACCTGCCCCGCTTCGCCGCCTTCTACCGCGGCGCCGCCCCCGGAGCGGCGACCGACGGCGGCCGCGACCGGCGGTCCGACGCCGAGCGGGCCGCCTGGCGGGCCGAGCTCGCGACGCGGGTGGCGTCGGACCCCGAGCTCCGGGCGTTCGCGGAGCGGCCCGGGTCGTCGGGGCAGCCGCCCGAGGAGCGGGCCGCCCTCGCGGCCTGCCTCGCCCATCTGGCCGGCGGGCCGGCCGACCTCGTGCTGGTCGACGTCGGCGACCTGCTGGGCGACGACGCGCAGGAGAACCGGCCGGGGACCGGGGTGGAGGCGGACAACTGGCGGCACCGGACCGCCACCACCCTGGAGGCGATCCGCACCGATCCGGAGGTCGCGGCGCTGCTGGCCCTCGTCGACTCCGGCCGGAAGACGGCCGTCACACCCGAGGCGGCCTGCGTCCCGTGACCCCCCCGCTCCGCGCCCCGCTCGGCCAGGCCGGGCCGATCACCGACGACGACGTCTACTGGTTCAACGAGGGGACCCACCGGGGGCTCGCCGCCAAGCTGGGCGGTCACCCGCTGGAGGGTCCCGATGCCGGGGCGGTCTTCGCGGTGTGGGCGCCGGCCGCCCGGGCGGTGAGCGTGATCGGCGACTTCAACGGGTGGAACGGGAACGGGCAGCGGCTCGAGCCCCACGGGAGCTCGGGCATCTGGGAGGGCCGGGTCCCGGGGGCCCGGCGCGGGCAGGTCTACAAGTACGCGATCACCGGGCGCGACGGGGAGCGGATCGAGAAGGCCGACCCGGTCGCGATGTTCTGCGAGGTGCCGCCCCGGACCGGTTCGGTGCTCGTCGACCTCGACTACGAGTGGGGCGACGACGCGTGGATGCGGGGCCGCGGGGACCGGATCTCGCTCGCCGCCCCGGTCAGCATCTATGAGGTCCACCTCGGCAGCTGGTGGCGCGACCACGGGGACCCGGGCCGGCTCCCCCGTTACTCCGAGCTGGCGCCCCGGCTGATCGAGCACGTGGTGTCGCACGGGTTCACCCACGTCGAGTTCCTGCCGCTCATGGAACACCCCTTCTACGGCTCGTGGGGCTACCAGGTCACCGGCTTCTTCGCCCCGACCGCCCGCTACGGCACCCCCCAGGAGCTGATGGCGCTCGTCGACCAGCTGCACCAGGCCGGCATCGGGGTGGTGCTCGACTGGGTCCCGTCGCACTTCGCCACCGACGCGTTCGCCCTCGGGCGCTTCGACGGCACCCACCTCTACGAGCACGCCGACCCCCGCCGCAGCATCCACCCGGACTGGAAGAGCTACGTCTTCAACTACGGCCGCCACGAGGTGCGCAGTTTCCTCGCCTCCTCGGCCGAGCACTGGATCCGCGCCTACCACGCCGACGCGCTGCGGGTCGACGGCGTGGCCTCCATGCTGTACCTCGACTACTCGCGCAAGGCGGGGGAGTGGACGCCGAACGAGCGGGGCGGGCGCGAGGACCTCGACGCCGTCGGGTTCCTGCAGCAGCTCAACGCCGGCATCTACGCCGACCACCCCGACGTGCAGGTCATCGCCGAGGAGTCGACCGCGTGGCCGGGCGTCTCGCGGCCGGTGCACGCGGGCGGCCTCGGCTTCGGGCTCAAGTGGGACATGGGGTGGATGCACGACACGCTCGGCTACCTCGCCAGGGACCCGGTGCACCGCCGCTACCACCACGGCGAGCTGACCTTCCGGGCGCTGTACGCGTTCGACGAGCACTTCGTGCTGCCGCTCTCCCACGACGAGGTGGTGCACGGGAAGGGCTCGCTGCTCACCAAGATGCCGGGCGACGCCTGGCAGCGCCTCGCCACCCTGCGGCTCCTCTACGGCTACCAGTTCGGGCAGCCGGGCAAGAAGCTCCTCTTCATGGGGGCCGAGCTCGCCACCTGGCGGGAGTGGGACCACGAGGCCGGGCTCGACTGGGGGCTCCTCCAGGATCCCGCCCACGCCGGGATGGCCCGCTGGGTCACCGACCTCAACGGTCTGTACCGGGGGCGCCGGGCGCTGCACGAGCGGGACGCCGAGCCCTCCGGGTTCGGCTGGGTGGCCGACGAGCCCGACACGAGCGTGGTGGCGTTCCTGCGCCGGGGTTCCTCGGACTCGGTGCTCGTCGTGTGCAACTTCACGCCGGTGCCGCGGCACAACCTCCAGATCGGCGTGGAGGAGGGCGGCCGGTGGGTCGAGCTCCTGAACAGCGACGCCCGGGAGTACGGCGGGAGCGGCCAGGGGAACCTCGGCGGGGTGGAGGCCCAGCCCGTCCCCTGGCACGGCCGGCCCCGGCTCCTCATCCTGACCGCCCCGCCCCTCGGCTGTCTGTTCCTGGCGCCGGGGTGAGGGTCCCGGTCTGCTAAGTGTCAGGCCCTCCATGGTGATCCCCCCCGCCCCCCTCGACGCGCGCCTGGCCACCGGGAGCTCCGGCCTCGGGGCGACCCCGCTGCCGGGCGGGCGGACCCGCTTCGTCGTGTGGGCCCCCCGGGCCGGCCGGGTCCGGGTGAAGCTCGAGCCACTCGGGGGGGCCGGACCGAGGGAGGTCGACCTCGCGCCGATCGAGCTCGGCTACCACGAGGCGGTGGTCGAGGGGTGCCCGCCCGGCACCCGGTACCGCTACCGGCTCGACGACGGCGAGCCAATGGCCGACCCCGCGTCGCGCTCCCAGCCCGAGGGGGTCCTCGGTCCCTCCGAGGTGGTCGACCTGGGCGCCCATCGGTGGGCCGACGCCGCCTACCGGCCCCGGCCGCTCTTCGCGCAGGTGATCTCGGAGTGGCACATCGGCACGGTCACCGAAAGCGGCACCTTCGACGCCGCGACCGGGGTGCTCGACGACCTCGTCGAGGTCGGGATCACGGCCGTCGAGGTGATGCCGGTGGCCGAGTTCCCCGGCGCCCGCAACTGGGGCTACGACGGGGTCTTCCCCTTCTCGGTGCAGCACACCTACGGGGGGCCGGTCGGGCTGCAGCGCTTCGTCGACGCCTGCCATCAGCGCGGCCTCGCGGTGGTGCTCGACGTGGTCCACAACCACCTCGGCCCGCTCGGCAACGTCCTGGGTGCCTTCGGCCCGTACTTCACCGAGCGCTACCGGACCCTCTGGGGACCGGCCCTCAACTTCGACGGCCCGGGGTCGGACCACGTCCGCGCCTACTTCTTCGAGAGCGTCGCGCAGTGGTTCGTCGACTACCACGTCGACGCGCTGCGCCTCGACGCGATCCACTCGATCCTCGACACCACGGCCACGCCGTTCGTGGCCGAGCTCTCCGAGCTGGCCGCCCGCCTGAGCGAGCAGCTCGGGCGCCCGTGCGCGCTGATCGCCGAGAGCTCGGACAACGACCCGGCCGTGGTCACCGCGCGCAGCGCCGGCGGCATCGGCATGGACGCCCAATGGAACGACGACTTCCACCATTCGTTGTTCGTGGCCCTCACCTTCGAGCAGCGCGCCTACTACGCCGATTACGGGCGGGTGGAGGACCTGGCCCGGGCGATCAACGACGGGTTCCTGCTCCAGGGTGAGTTCTCCGAGTACCGCCGCCGCCGCCACGGCGCGCCCTCCTCTCATCTCGAGCCCGAGCGCTTCGTGACCTTCGCCCAGAACCATGACCAGATCGGCAACCGCCCCCGGGGCGAGCGGCTGGCCGGCCTCGTCCCCCTCGACCGCCAGCGCCTGGCCGCCGGGCTGCTGCTCCTCAGCCCCGGCGTCCCGCTCCTGTTCATGGGGGAGGAGTACGGCGATCCCGCCCCCTTTCCCTTCTTTGTCGACCACGGCGACCCCGAGCTCCTCGAGGCGGTCCGGCGGGGACGGCGGGCCACGCTCCGGCACATGGGCTTCGACGAGGAGCCGCTCGACGCGGCGGCCGAGGCCACCTTCGACTCGGCGGTGCCCGACCGGTCGCTGCGGACGAAGGACGACCACCGCGGGCTGCTCGCCCTGCACCGCGCCCTGATCGCGTTGCGGCGGGCCGATCCGGCGCTCGCCCGGTCGCGCCGGGTCGACGTCTCGGCGTCGGTCCACGGATCGGTGCTGACGGTGACCCGGCGGGACCCGGCCGGGGCGGCCGTCTCGATCTTCAACGTCGGGCCGATGCCGGCGGCCGCGCTCGCCCCGTCGCTCGTGGCCGGGGCGGGGCCGGCCGGCCAGACCCGCTGGCACCTCCTGTTCGACCCGGGCGACCCCGCCCTCGGCGGCCCCGGCTCGGTCCGGCCGGTCGAGGTGCTCCCGGGCGACTCGATCCTGCTCGAGCCGTGGGCCTTCTGCGTCTACGGCTCCGAGCCGGCCCGGCCGGCCGGCGAGCCCGAGCCGTGAGGATCTGGCCGGGCAACCCGCACCCGCTCGGGGCGACCTGGGACGGCGGCGGGGTCAACTTCGCGCTCTACTCGGAGCACGCCACCGCGGTCGAGCTGTGCCTGTTCGAGGAGCCGAGCTCGGGGGTGCCGACCGCGACGGTGTCGATGCCCGAGTCGACCGACCGGATCTGGCACGTCTACCTCCCCGACGTGCGCCCGGGGGCGCTCTACGGCTACCGGGTGGACGGCCCCTACGAGCCCGAGCTCGGCCACCGGTTCAACAAGAACAAGCTCCTGCTCGACCCCTATGCCAAGGCGGTCACGGGGCCGATCCAGTGGTCCGACGAACTGTTCGGCTACACCATCGGGGACCCGGCGGAGGACCTGTCGCTCGACCACCGGGACTCGGCCGG
>Ga0116223_10004315_pt1 | contig 12369 bp, 15 predicted proteins | sample Sb_taG_3_FD_90092 | JGI IMG/M metagenome (GOLD analysis project Ga0116223, IMG submission 90092) | Peat soil microbial communities from Weissenstadt, Germany - Sb_50d_a_PC metaG | ecosystem: Environmental > Terrestrial > Soil > Wetlands > Peat | place: Germany: Weissenstadt | collected 2010-09-21 | reverse complement strand
GGATCGTCAGGTCAACGTGCAGCCGGACGCGCGGGAGCCTGCGGACGCGCAGCGGGAGCATTCCCCATTCATGCTTGAGCCGCCCGAACTCCCGCTCGACCGCGCCGCGCTGGTGGTACAGGTGCTTGAACCGCTCGGTCTCGCGCGGGATCAGCGGGTGCAGCCGGGAAGCCTTGACCCACACCGACGCCGGGGCGCACTCGCCGGTTGGGCAGCGCCACTTGCTCGCGCCCCGCTTGGCGTCCGACCCGGCAAACGTCCACTCCCCGTGGTCGCACGTCGGCGGCTTGTGCCTGCCTGCCTTGACGCCGGCGTCTTGCGCAGCGGGACAACCGGGCGGATGTGACGGCTCTCTACCTCGTCGTAGATGACTTCCGCGTCGTAACCGCGATCAAGAACGCACACGTCCACGGTGAACCCGCGCGACTTCGCCGCGTCGAGCAGCAGCGGGACCTCGGGAAGCTCCGAGTCCTTCGCCGTCCTGACAGTCCACGCCAGCGGCAGCCCGGTCACCGTGCAGACGGCGGCGTGAATTTTGAAGCCATAATATCCGCCGCCGCTGCGCGTGCTAATACTTGACCGGTGGCCCCATGAAGCGTCCGGGTCCGCGAACTTCTTTCGCAATTCCCCGCCGCGCTTCACATAGCGCTGCCCGTTTCCGTAAGCCGGGAGGTCGCTTCCGTCAATGGCGATTGTCTGGCCCATTTCCAGCTTGGCGTCCCGCAGCGAAGCGAGCACCGCGTCAATGCACGCGGCGAGGAGCTTGTCGTGCTTGCGCAGCTTGGCCGCGAACCGGTAGGCCGCGTCCACGCTCGGGACCGCGCCGAGCACGTCCCGCAGCGCCGCGTGGTCACGGACCAGGGCGACCGTCCGCGTCCAGGTCGGCAGCGTGTTCATGGCCTTGACCAGCGCCAGGCCGACCATGGCCCGGATCGGGTAGCCGGGCCGTCCGGTCCAGCGGGTTTCCTCAAGCTGGGTGATCAGCGAGGCGATCTCGGGGCTTTCCAGAACCGCGCCGACATGTGCGGCGTCGCGGGCGCGTGATACCTTGGTGGAGGCCATGGGGTCGTATCCCTTGGTCCAGGCCCCGGGGTGTTAGCGCACTCGCGGGGGCCGCCTGTATTCAATAAGAGGTCCAGGATATCGGGAGGGTTTGACAATTCCGGGGGCTGAAAGCGAGCCAGATTTATCCTGGCCAAGAGTTTTATCATGCCGCCTGCCGACCGAATTCCAGCGCGTTTTCCGGCGCGGCAGCCGTCTATTTTGCCGGGCTGGACGCCCGTGCGGTACGGCTGGCTTCCTCCTGATCGGGCGTCACCCCTCACGGGCACCGCGCGGAGGGGCTGTGCGTGACCATGTTGACACGCCTGATCTGGGCAAAGCTGGCCTGATTGCAGACAGGCTTGTAGTCTGGACGGGCACGCGGGCGCAGCGGGCCTCGAACCCGCGACCTCCGGCTTAGCATGCCGGCGTTCTAGCCACTGAACTATGCGCCCTGGTGTAGGGCTATGGGCCGTTGACGCGGCCCCGTAGCCCGAAGCAGTTGGGTCCCCCGCTGGCCTCGGCAAGGTCACTTAGGCGGGGGACCTGCTTATCTATCCATCGCTTGGCTCCCTTTGGAGCGCCGGGCGCGCCGCCCCGTTGACTTGCGTGACGGGGACCAGCGCATCGGGTTCCAGTACGTACCTGTAGTAGTGCTTCCCGTTCTCTGTCTTGCGCTGGACATGGGAGTTGTGGAGCGCAAGACGCCGCAGGGAGTGGCGAAGCGATTGCAGGACGAGTTCGGGGTCTTTGTCCCCGACCCATCCGCGTGTCGTGAAGTCCCCGAGGATGCCCCGGCCGTCACACCACAGGTTGGGGTGATCATCTCGCATGACTGCGACTGCCCGCTCGCCAGTCATCTCGGGTTCGGCGGGAGCAGCATCGGCAGGCCGGTCGGGGTCAGTGGCCCCGCGCGCCAGCGCGGCCATCTCACGCTCAACCTGGTCGAGTTCGTCTGCCGCCTCGTCCATCTTGGCGAGCGCGTCAAGCTGCCGCTGCTGCAATGCGAGCATCTGCGACAATACGCGCCTCTTCTCGCGGATCTCGCTCTTGCTGTACGTCCGCTCGTCACTGTCCATCAGTGCGTCCTCCTCGGCTAGGACGCTCTGAAGCGTAGGCAAGGCAGGCGTCAGGGGGCAAGGACCGAACTCGGCGCGCCGGCACTTTTAGGACTGACGGGGGGGTGACGCCAGCCTTTCGCGGTGCATGCGGGACCGTCTCTTGCGACCTCGCTATGGCGTCTCAGTCGCGCTTGCCGCGTCTTCTCGCTCGGCCGCCTCTATCTGATAGCGGAGTGCGCCGAGGTCGCGTCCGCCGACGATGCGGATGTAGTCACCGCCGCTGTCGCGCTGCACGGCGACCCATTCGGTGCCGCGCTCGACCCGCTCGATCTCCCACCGGCCGGCGTGGTCACGGAACAGCTTGGCCAGGCTGGCGTCACCGGGCACGGCAGCGGTCCTTGTCGCGCGCCAGCGCGGAGTGCAGTTCCATCAGGTCGTCGGTGATGACGACGCGCAGGCCGCTCGCGGCATGGTCACGGCGCTCGGCCACCCAGCGGGCACCTTTCCACCCGAACGACTCGCGGCTGAATTCGAACGCCGGATATGCCGCAGTGAGCCTGGCCAAGTGCCAGGTGATGGTGATGGCCGCCTCACCCGGCTGCGTCACTGGGTTCATGGCATCGTCTTTCAGATCGCGCCGGTATTGTGGCCCAATTTCGCAGGCAGGAGCACAATTAAGCTATGTGGCACGGGCAGACGCCACGATCCGCCACGACCGGCCCGGAGGTCCGCCACGATGGCCAGACGTGACCCTGAGACGCACCCCGCCGCGTTCCTCGGCGGCGAACTGCGGCGCGCCCGCGTCGCGGCGGGTTTCAGCAGCCAGGACGCCCTGGCGGGCAAGCTCGGGTTTGACCGGACGGTCATAGCCAAGGCGGAAACAGGGGAGCGGCCTCCGACCGTGGACGTGCTGGCCGCGTGGTGCCAGGCGTGCCGCCTGGACGGTGAACTGTTCGGGCGGCTGGCGGTGCTGGCCAGGCGGGCGGACGGCCCGGTGCCGACGTGGTTCGAGGACTGGCTGCAAGCCGAGGGCGAGGCTCAGTCGCTCCGGATGTGGTCACCGATGCTGATACCCGGTCTCCTGCAAACCGCGGAGTACGCGAGGGCGCTATTCCTGGCAGCGCAAACCGACACATCAGACGAGGCCATAGGCGCGCTGGTGGCAGCGAGGCTTGAGCGGCAGGTCATCCTGGACCAGGTGAACCCGCCTGATGTCGTGGCGGTGCTGGACGAGGCGGTGCTGCACCGTCTCATCGGCTCGCCGCAGGTCATGCACGATGCGCTTGCCCATGTCGCGGAGTTATCTCAGCGGCCTTGCATCGTGGTGCAGGTGGTACCGGCCGGCAACGGGGCGAACGCCGGACTGGGCGGCGCGTTCGACATCGCTGCCGCTGACGGCATAGCGGAGACCCTGCGCATGGAAAGTGTCGAGGACCAGACCACGGAGAAACGATCACTGGTGCGGAAAGCGGCGGTAGCCTTCGACCGGGTACGAGGGGACGCGCTGCCGCGTGACGCTTCACGAGACCTCATCCTGAAAGTTGCTGATGAGCAATGGAAACCGTAGGCCCGCAGTGGCGCAAGTCCAGTTACAGCGGCAACGGGGGCGGTAACTGCGTGGAAGTCGCCCTCAACCTGCCCGGCGGCCAGATCGGCGTCCGGGACTCCAAGGACCCGGACGGCCCGGTGCTGGTGTTCACCGCTGACGAATGGCAGGCGTTCGTGTCGGGCGCGCGGGCCGGGGAGTTCGGTATCTGACCACGCCCGACACCACCAGCGCGGACAGTCAGGTTATGACCGTCCCGCTTGCTGCTTCCGGCTCATGACCTTGCGCGTCAGCACCCCACCGTGCCCGTGCCGCCTTGCTGGCGATCTCAGAGCGCTGCGCCGGGGTCAGTCTCGCCGCACGCGCCGGTCCCCCCTTGAGTCCGCCCAGCCTGCCAAGTGCGACGGCGGCCGGGTTCTTGCTCTCATCCGGCTTCCGGCGCGGCCCATCGCTGATGTCATCGGCCACCGTGGGAGCGACCGGGTGGTTCGGGACGGCGAAACTCATCTTCACTGGCCGCTCACGCATGACTGGGGGGCGTAGTGCCGCATATACATCCGTCAGCACCTTCCGGGCAGCGTCTCCACCGACATCCGAAGCCGCGACTGGACCATACTGAGCCTTCGTCCGCACGCAGGACCAGGTTGCCGTCGGCCTGCATGTGCAATTCCTTGCCGCCCTCTCCCGCCGTATGCGACTCCCGGAGTACCTTGCCTGCCCCGGTGCATAGGACGAGGTTCCCGTCCTTGCGCAGGACTAGGTAGTTGCCGAGCTCGAGGCTGTCGGTGTCACTCGCAAACCAGGCCGGTGACCCGTCGTTCTTTTCAACGACCAGATTGCCGTCTGTTTGCATGGTAAGCGTGAAAAGGCCCTCGGGGCGACCGGGTGCCTCGGGAGAGTAAAGAGATTCGCCCGGCATCAGGTGCTTACCAAGCGCGAGCTTGTGACGAACTGCGGGCCGACCCGTCACGTCATGAATATCTCCCGTCAGCGGGCGCCACTCGCCGTCCTTGAGACCGGACCACTGGAAGTCCCAAAATCCGTTTCTGGCGGGAGGTGCGTGGGAACCTGCCCCCGGAAAGAAGGACGCGGGGTAGTCAGCGATGCGCAAACTCCCGGCCTGCCGGATGCCCTGTCCTTCTGCACGGCGCGGCTCATCGTTTGGGGCGGTCACCTCACAGCGGAGGTACCGGAAGCTAGCCGTTGCTGTCGCATCTTCCTTGTGGTCCAAGATGAACAGCAGCACGTCAGGCGATGTGTCGTCGCATCTCGCCACCCAGTTCGGGTCGGGCGCGGGGTCTGCAATTACGGGAGCCGACAAGGACGCGATCACGTCCTGATGCTCGGTGCGCAGCGCCGCTAGTTCGGTTTCATGCTGATCGCGCTGCGCATCCAACTCGGACCGGTGACGTTCCTCGACAGAGCGGAACTCACGGTACGAACCATCGACGATCACGACCAGAATGAGTCCGAGGGCGGCGGCGGCGAGTCCCCAGACGGAGTGCTTGAAACCCCAGCGGACAGCAAGTGCCACGGAACCACCGACTATCGCCACGCACACCGCAATGGTCGCCCATAGGCGTGGAAGCCCGGCGCGCATCAGCCGCCACCAGTGTTTGAGCCGACCCATCCCCGAATCCTACGGGCGCAACTGGGTGCACGACCGGTCAAGGACGAACCTGGCCGCACTGTCTCAGACTGGCTCACGGTCCTGGCTATCCTTGGGGTAACGATCATGGAAGTCTGGGGTGCGGCAAGATCGAATACCCAGCGTTGTCGCTGGTAAGGCGAGTTTCGCTGGACCCTCCCAGGGGAACGTGCCTGTCCCGGGCCGCAGCGCTCGCATGGCCGCGGCGTCTGTGGCCTGTCGCTAGTGCTTTAGACGCCACTGCCGCCCGGAAGTCATCGGTGGCCGGTCAACTGGCCGGTTGCGCGGTCAGGTACCGGGTCAGGCCGTCGAGCGTCTCGGTGGTCCCTTCCTCGCGTAGCGCCGGTGCCTGCGGTCCGTCAAGTTCGGCGCGATAGGCGACGCTGTGGCCGGCCGGATCGCCGGCTTCGAGGACTACCAGGAGCGCGACTTTCAGACGAAGCTATCCGCCCAAGCCGGCGACCTGCAAGCCGCGTAAGCCAGGCACGAGAACGGCCTGACCCCCAACTTGGGGACCGGGTTGGCGACGTAGCCTTTCAGCCCGGCCAGGGCCCGGACGTTCCTGCGGGGCAGGCGTTCGCTGGACTCGCATGCCGGTGCTAGGCATTAGCCCGGCGGAGGCGTTCGGCTGCTTGTGCCCGGAGCGCATCGCCGCACACCGCGCTGTGGCCGTGCAGTGCTTCCTCTCGGGCGTTGTACGCTGCCATCCACAAGCTGGCCGCCCACGCGATCTCCTGCTCCGCGGCCGTGAACAAGCGCCCCCGAATGTCCTGATAAGCCACCAGGAACGCCTCGGAGCTTTCGATCGGCGCCAGCGTGGGCGGCCCGGCACTGGCGAAAGACCCACTCGCCGCTCCCGCCAGCGCCGCCTGCGGTTGCCACGCCAGGCTGTCCCAGTCGTGCACCGCCCGCACCTGCTGACCGTGCCACCGGAGGTTCTGCGCCTCGAAGTCGGCGTAGCCCAGCACGCACGGCAGGCCGGCGGCCAGTATCCGCCGCCGAGCCCGCTCGGCCGTGTCAACGACGTACGCGGGCACGACGCTCTGGTCCCGGTTATCGAGGAAGTCGATCGCCGGCCACACCCCGGAATCGGTGTGGTCCCAGCGCACCCAAGGCGGATTCGGCAGCGGCGGCGCGACGGTCACGCCGGCCAGTTCGGCCATCAGCCGGGCGAACACCTCCGCGTAGCACGCGGCCACGTCCGGCGAGTCCCCGTGCAACACCCCGCCGCCGGGCCGGAACTCCTCCGCGTGCACAGCCAGCGAACCGACACCGGCCACCGGCGTGAGCGGCCGGGCACAGGGAAACCCGCGCCCGGCCAGCCGGGCCTGCGCCGCGACACACGGCACTGCCCGGCCGTCATCGGCGCGCGCCTTGGCCACCACGTCCGTACCACCGGCCAGCCGCAGACCGAACACCACCGACACCATCGAGATCTGTTGCAGCTGGAACAGCACGTCGGAGGGTTCGCCACCCAGGTGGTCCAGACACCAGGCCGGCAACCAGTCCGGCAGATCGTCCAGCGGCACAATCAGGACTGTGCCATAGGCACCGAACGCACCGGAAGCGAGATTCGCCTGCAGGACGATCACCGGACCTTCGCGACGATCCGCCCCGCCCGCATAGCATTCCAGGCAGGCCTCGTTGCCGTGCCAGGCCGAGGTCACGATGACTTGTCCGCATCGGCCCTGCTGACCGGCTCAATGACCCCCGCAGCACCGCCGAGACCCGGTAGGACGATTAGAGGGCATGCTCGAGCGTCTGGGAGACGAGGCCGAATCTCCGGCCCATGACTTACCTCCGCGCCTGTTCCCGCTGAACAGCGCCTACAAGCTCTAGTCTGTCAGCCGTGACTGCCGCCAGGCCCACGGCCGGGTTGATGCGAGCTGTCATTACATGACAGAACGCCCGTGCAACCTGCGGCATGAAGCGCGCGTTGCCTGACCTCAGGCGCGGCCCGCGATGGATGCATGATTAAATGACCAAATGACGGAGATAGCCGATCTGAGAGCTGCTGCCAGCGCGTCTGTTGCCGCCCTGGCTGGCTACACCGATCTGGACTGGCAGCAGGTGCCAGCTGCCGACCTGGAGTGGAGCTGCTGGCAGACGGCGCTGCACATGGTTGATTGTCTCTACTTCTACGCGTGTCAGATCGTGTACGGGAACCCCGACGAGTACCTGTGCACCGAGCTTGCCCCCGACGACTCGGCCTCGCCGCCGCGGCTGCTGGCCGCCCTGAGCGCGCACGCCGAGCTATTGCACCGCATTGCGCGGTCCGCTGACCCAGCCGTGCGCGCGCATCACAATTATGGTCTCTCGGACGCGGCAGGGTTCGCCGCGATGGGCGTCGCGGAGACGTTGATCCACACTTTTGACGTGGTGCGCGGGCTGAACCCCGCGGATCAGTGGCGACCGCCGGCCGAGCTTGCTGCGCCGGTGATCGCCCGGCTGTTTCCGCACGCTCCCAGCGGCGACCCCGTCGATGTGCTGCTGTACTGCTGCGGCCGCGCCGCCCTGGGTGAGTTGCCGCGGCAGACACTATGGCAGTGGGACGGGACAGTCAGAACCTAATCGGGGCCGAGCGCGACGAAAGCTGAACGCCACGACTCGCCCCGCAACGAAGGCTGCCCACTTGCAGCGCGCAGTCAACACGCACGACCGAGCGTTGGCGCAGTCCGACGAGGCGTGCGTCTCCAGGCAGTTCCACTGACCGCCGACCGTCCAGGTCGTTCGTCCTCACTTCGCCGCAGGCGCTCCAGCGCGGTTCCGGGCGGCAAGGGATCGCGGTGACGAACGACGAAGAATGGCGGACAAAGAGCGTGGCCGTTGATCATGACTTGGTGTCCAGATAAAAGTGCCGTCAACATACGCCTAGATCGTTGACCGGGAATTATGGGCAGCTCCCTGATCGTAGGCGATCAGGGAGCGCTTGACTGGCGCGCCGATTGCCCAGTTGTGCCAGATGACGGCGTTGAGCGCCAGCAGGCGCTGGATGATGCGGGCCCACAGCCCGGCGGGTACCCGGCCGTGGCGCTCCAGGCCGAGCTGGTTCTTCAGGGTCCAGATGATCGCCTCGACCCGCTGGCGCAGCCAGTTCGGAAAATGCCCGGGGTTCTTGTCGTCTTTGCGGGCAGGGCGGATCAGTGCCAGGTCCAGCCCGGCGAGGAACTCCTCGAAGTCATCTCCGGTGAAGCCCTTGTCCGCCACGATCGCGGTGCCCCACTCGTGCGGGCGCGGCGCGCAGCCAGTGCCGCTCGTCGTCATAGCGCAGCAGCACCTGCGCCACGGCCAGGCACACCAGTTCCGCATCAGTCACCCCGGCAGGCCTGCCCGGGCCGGAACGGCGTAGTGCGCGCGAGGGGATGATGCGGTCGGTCAGCTCGACGTAGAGTGCGGTCAGAAGAGTGTCCAGGTCGGCGATCACGAAGACTCCCAAGGTCAGACGTGTGTAGACACGCCGATCTTGGACACTCTTCGCCTTTCAGTCACGGATACTCGCGGCGTGCCAGCCAACGTCGCCGTGCGCGGCGGCGGACTGGAGACACCAGGGCAATGCGGAAGTAACTCGCTGGCGCGGAGGACCGCCGACTGCCCGGACCCAGAACTCTCGGCCTGCCGGTCAGATGAGCGCACCGGTCAGGCTCGCCGGGCGATGGCAGCCGGGCTTCAGGGATCGGTGCTACGGAGTGAGCGAGAAGTCGTCGAGCTGCAGGCCAGTGCCGCCCCGCGACTCCTCGAATCCGGTGCTGACCTGCTGCAGGTCATCCGATCTGGAGAGGACTCCGTGTCGCCGCGCGTAGGAGAAGAACGGCGCCAGGGCGAATCTGGTGACTGACTCGACCGACGTGACCCGCTCGAAAACGATATAGCGCCACGAGTAGGACGCGTTGCTCATTGTGTAGGTCTTGTACCAGTATTGCGCGCCGCCGACGGTGACCTCGACCGCGCCGTTCGGGAGGGCGAGGTTCTGCTCATCGAAGTAGACCATCAGCTCGGTGTCCGGGTGCGAAGCGCCGGTCGGCCAGAACCACATGTCATTGGCGAAGTCCCAGACATCAGACAATGAGCCGGTGTCGCTCATCGCCAGGGTCTCCTCCGGCTTCGCCGCGGACACTGGCTCGGGCGTCCAGCCCGTGGTGCAGTACGCGCCGGAACCCCAGCTGCAGCCGATGCTGCTCGCAGGGTAGGCGAGCACATGACCGTCATCCGGAGCCCGCTGCGACTCAACGGTGAACCCCGCCTGGGTGCCGTAGTCCTCCATGCACGTGCTGCCGCCGCCCCAGTTGTCCGGGTTAACGGCGTACCGGCGGCCGTCTGCGCCGATGACAGCGTGCCAGCGCTGGCAGGTCTGCGCGCCGGCCGGCTGCCCTGCTGCGGCCGATGCGGGCAGCAGTCCCGCTGCAGCGCCGACGAGTGCGATCAGGACTTTCCTCAAGGCACAACCCCTTTCACAGGCGGTGCATGGCACCTGCGCCACGGCGCCTGCCGGGCAGGGCGGAATAACCCGTTCTCCGCAGAGCTGCCACCAGATCTGGAGAAAGACGCTCTATCGCGGGCACGTTTGTACTAATGCTGATATTCCGACTGATCGGGCTTTCTTGGCTTCTGCACAATCTGATTATACCTTCTGTACATTCTGACTGTACACAGCAGAGTCGGCACTCTTGAAGCAGTATCTATCTTCATTCCGCCTTCATGGCGGCTGGTCAATGACTAAATGATAACGCCCATTCGCGGACAGATCCTCAGACACCTCTAGGGCACTCTCATAGTTGCTGATCGCGTTCGGGTGCGCGGCGAGCCGGGCAAGGGCCGCCCGAGGGAGCCTGCGGCTCCGGGGTGATTCGGTCATCCATACCTGAGGGCTGATCGTGACCAGTGAGCCGGAGGTGCCGGTGAACATCGAAGCTAATCTCTGCAGTTTTATGGACGGCCGCAAGCGGGATGCGAAGCGACGGCTACCGGCGCGGGACGGTCTGGCCCCGGTCAGCAGCTCCGGCGGCCTGCCAGCGCCGGGTGACCGGGCCGTCTAACCGCGAGATCAGGCCGCTGTCGCGTAGCGATTCCAGCACGCGGATCACGCCGGGGAGGTGCTGTCGGCCTGACCGCCGGGCGATCTCGGCCGCGCTGAGGCATTCCCCGTCGGCGAGTTCGGACAGCACAGAGCGCTGGTTAGGAGTGAGTTTCATCGATGATCTCCCCACGGTGAGCCAGTCGTGGTAGCTGGTACTCATTGTGCAGGTCAGGCGGCCCGATGGCCAGTCATCCCAGGCCAGGCCGTCAGACGGACGGGAATACCCCTGACACGCCTACCCCACGAATCTCACCGGTTGCCTGTTGTTTGTTATCATTCTGATCGTCCTTTTTGGTCTTATTCTTGAACTTTCCTTTTCATACCAGCCCGGGGCCGCACGGCAACGGCGGCCAGATGCTGCACACGCAGCAGATGACGGCGAGCCGGGCAGATGAGTACGCAGGTCCCGCGACCATGAATGATCGCTGCCGCTGCTCAGCCTCGCAAAGCGCGCCTGCCGTATTAGGTGCATGAGGCCTGGCGATGCGCTGGCATCATCGAGCACATGACTGCAGTGAAGATCAACGCCATTACAGTGCCGGCAGAGCGGGGCTGACCTTGCCCGGCGGTTCGCTACCGGGGACTGTCGACAGCCAGGACGGGCTCGCGGGCTAGCTCGAACGCAACGTCCAGCTCATGGCATAGCGCAGCCCCGGTAGCCCGGCCGTCGTTGGATCGGCTCTTACGATGGCCGGATGGACGTACCGCGGGAGAGCCGGTTCAGCCCGAAGATCGAGGTCCGGGGCTCGCGCGTCCATGGCAGGGGAACAATTGCCCTCGCGTTCGTGGAGCCCGGGGAGGTCGTCGAGATATGGGGGGAATGGTGGCAGGGAAGAAGGACGGTGGAGTACACGGATAACCGCGAGCAGGCTGAGGGCGCGCGCTCGGACGGCAGGTGTCCGGTGCCATGATTTGGCCACGGCCGACGTTACTGCGGCCCGGACATCAAGCGTGCTCTGGGATAAGGAACGGTCGTATGCATGCTGGTATTTGCGTTTAGTCACACTTCGTGATCTTCTGCCATGCGGCGCGTATCGCCGGCGTGATGGCAGGTGGGCTCGAGAGCAATCGGACGCACCTGCTTTCTCCGCTCCATTCGGCATCTTTGCGGTAATTATGGAATATTTGCCGGGAAGCTGGTTCCGTATAAGTTCCTTTCCTGCGCCAATCTGGCTTGACGTCGGAGTGAGAGATTGGGACTCTTTCCTCCATTGCCAGCAAGTGCTGGGGGTGTTTCCGGATGTACCAGCTGATGATCTCGGTATCTCTTGCCGCTGTCACGGCCTTGAGCCCGGGTCTGCATCACGGCGAGCAGGGCGGCAGTCCCGGCGCCAGCCCGTCACCGGCCGTTTCCGTCGCGAGCAGCAGCCCGACGCTGACTCAGCAGCCGTCGGGGACCTGGACGACCACAATCGTGCTCGACGCCTCCGCCGTCTGCGTGATGGACCTCGCATACGAACTGGTCACCACCACGCCAGGAACGGCAGCGCCAGGCACGCCAGCCATGGGGACGATCACCGGCGGCCCGCAGGCGATCCAGGCACCTGCCGGCGCGCCGGCAGCGTGCGGGACGCCGACCGCGGAAGACGAGGTCGTGACGTTGGCCTTCGGACTCCCCGCAGTCCCGTTGGCGGCGACGCTGATCATCGTGGACGGGCACGTTCCGCCCGCGGCGCCGCCGACAGCGATACCGATAATGACAATTCACCGGTTCGTGTCACTGGGACAGTACGCTGGATGGCCGGCCATCGCCGGCGGCGCACTTGCTGCCCTGCTGCTCGCATTCACGCTGCTGCTCGCGCTCAAGAGCGTAATTTCGCGGCGCCGTCCCGGCGCTGCAGAGCGCGACAAGGACGGCTGCGGATTCTGGCGCAATCCCATCTACGCGTCCGCTACCTGGACATTCAAGGACAGCTGGGCGACGAACATCACAGTCGCGGGGACCGCTATCGCGGCGGTTCTCACCGCCACAGGTGCTGTCAGCACCCTGCTGCCCGGC
>Ga0116223_10004314_pt1 | contig 12370 bp, 16 predicted proteins | sample Sb_taG_3_FD_90092 | JGI IMG/M metagenome (GOLD analysis project Ga0116223, IMG submission 90092) | Peat soil microbial communities from Weissenstadt, Germany - Sb_50d_a_PC metaG | ecosystem: Environmental > Terrestrial > Soil > Wetlands > Peat | place: Germany: Weissenstadt | collected 2010-09-21 | reverse complement strand
CTTCGTCGCCACGTAGCCATTGATGCCGTTGACGAACGTGACCACGGCAATCACGGCGGCCACTCCGATCACCACGCCGAGCAAGGTGAGCGCGGAGCGCAGTTTGTTCGCCCACAACGACAGGAACGCTATCTTGATCGCCTCGGTGATGTTCATGGGCTAGGTCGCAGGTGTCAGGTCGCAGGCGTTAGGTCTCAGCTCTCAGGCTGCAGAGGTCCTACCCCGGAGCCCTTTGCTTGGCTACCAGTTTAACAGCCCGGCGCTGCTCTCTAGGCGGGGATCGACCTTCTCATCCCATCTATGGCGATATTGCGTCAACTATCGGAAGTCAGACGTGGGGCTGCATTGCGGTGGGATAGTTTCCGATTTGCTGACTACCCGGCCACTCGCAGTGGCTGTTCGATAGAGGTGCCTGCCGCTTGCAAAGAACGCAGGTACCACACGAGCGTCACGATCACTGCGACCACAAACACATCAATAAAGATGTGCATCGCGTCCGGCGCAAGATGATTCCCGAAGTTCGGCAGCAGCTTGGTAGTGCGGCCGAAGACGCGCGCATACATCTTGGCGTACTGCGGCGAAGCACCGAGAATATAGGGTAACCATAGGCTGTAGATGTGCAGAAGGAGCCAAACCGTGTCACCAAGCAGTCCGAACCACAGCAACGGCTTCAGCCGCCGAACGGTGCCGATCAACAATAACAGCTGCGCACCCCCGATCGCCGCGCCCAGAATTATGTTGCCGGAGCTAAATGGTACGCTGATTCCGGGTTGATCATTCCATCTGCCCAGCGGAATCAGGATGCACAGCTCGAAGTAGGCCAGCAACACAACTTGTGCAGTGATTGCAGCCCCGTAATGCGTAGCCCTGCTCACGTCTATCTCCTTTGGATGGATCGCGTCGATGGCCATTCGGCCTATAAACTAGGATCTGAGACCCGGCACCTGCGACCCCGGCTGCAGTCTCATGCCCTGCCCGAAGCAAGGCGCATCGAGAGTTTCACGGATACAAACGTCACCAGGAGCACCAGCACGGTCCAGATCGCCGCAATCTCCAGGTTCCGCTGTAATCCGAAGATGGGCGTTATCACGGACGGTAAGGACATGGAAAACTGTGCGCTCGTTGACGCTCTAATCAACTGCGCGATGGCCACAACTACCGTAACGAAAACCAGTGCCAGCGCAAAACCCCCAAGCACCAGGCCGGGCAGAGCGCGCTTCCAGGGAAACGGAATCGGCGGCGGCGCCGCAGCCTCGCGTCGAACCGCATCCATCACGGAGACGGCGAAGCCCGACGACGGGAGGATTTCATCCTCTCGGGAAAGAATGCGATTAATCTCGCCCTCGTCGTGTTCAGTCAAGCGTCTCATTAAGCCTCCTTCAGGCGCGGCATAGCCAACAGTTGCGGAAGTTTACTGCGCAAAATTTCCCGCCCGCGAAACAACCTCGCCTTGAGCGTGCCCTCGGGCAGTCCGAGGCTGCGCGCCGCGGTGGTCACGTCCATGTCGTGAAAGTAAAAAAGAATCAAGGCCTCGCGATACTTCGCCGGCAAAGCACCGACCGCGCGCCGCACCGCTAAATCACGGTCGTGATCTTCGAGGCCTCCGTCAGAAGCGCGCACGTCCCTAGGTTCGGCAATGTCTTCGAACGACACCGTGCGCGCCGGAATGCGCCGCAGTTCCGAACGATAGAGGTTCGCCGCCAGCGCGAAGAGCCAAGTGGAAAAGACCGCATCCCTTCGCCACTGGCCGAGTGCGCGGTAGGCACGAAGAAAGGCCTCCTGGGCCATCTCCTCGGCGCGGCCATGATCGCGGCAAAAGCGGTAGGCCAGGTTGATCAGCGGCCCCTGCCAGCGCCGGACAATCCCTTCAAAGGCGGAAATGTCGCCAGCCAGGACTCTTTCGATATCGGTCTGATCGTCGCTCGCGCTCACGCTGGACTCTGCCTCAATGGTATGACACGACGCCGTTACGCACGGTTGCATTATTTCAAAAGTGGCACCGGAACAAAAAAAATGCAACCGGAACCGTGGAAGACCGGTCCTACCCGACGTAAGCGGAAAAACTGTACGAGGAGGATCTGATGGACACCAATCTCGGAGAGAGTGTCGTAGGCGTTTCTGTTTTTCTAGTCCCTATCGTCGGAAGCATAGCGCTGTTCTCGTTTCTGGCTGTGGCGACATGGGCCGAAGCTCGGCGCAAAGAGAGAGAAGCGTACTACCGGAGCGAAACACTGAAGAAAATCGCGGAGAGCTCAGGGGAGGGAGCCAAGAGCGCTCTGGAACTGTTGCGTGAGCAGGAGAAGAACGCTGTAAAACGCCGCCTCGAGGGCATGAAGATAGGCGGTTTGGTGACGGCAGCCGTCGGCATCGGTGTCATGGTGTTTCTGCATGGGATTGAGCACGACGAGCCGGTTTATCTCGCCGGACTGATCCCATTGTTGATCGGCGTGGCCCTGCTGCTGTATCCGTTACTGCTCGCACCCAAAGCGCAGGAGTAAGAAACGCCTTCCAGCCTGCACTCTCTGCCTGCACTGTCTGCCTGCACTATAATGAATTTGTTGGCAGCCGGACCGGACGGTCGCTCGTCGCAAGACGGGAGGAAAGTCCGAACTCCGCAGAGCAGTGTGCCGGATAACGTCCGGGACGGCCGGTTTAAGCCGGTCGGACGGAAAGTGCCACAGAAAACATACCGCCCGGGCCGCAAGGCTCAGGTAAGGGTGAAAAGGTGCGGTAAGAGCGCACCGCCGGCGCAGTAATGCGGCGGGCAGGGCAAACCCCACACGGAGCAAGACCAAATAGGGAGGGATTTCCTGGCAAGCCTTCGGGCTTCGTCGGGGGCGCGTGCTGGCTCGGTGCGCCACAACCTCCGGGTAGGTCGCTTGAGCCGCGCAGTAATGCGCGGCCCAGAGGAATGACCGTCCTGCCGGAAACGGCAGACAGAATTCGGCTTACAGGTCCGGCTGCCACAATCCACCTATCTTTCGCATCCTTAGAAAAATCGCCTCTCCGATTGTGACTTTCTGGATCGGGTGACCACAATGGACTCAGCCGAAATTTTCATGCAATTCGTAAGTGCCATCAATAATCACGACGTACAATCCCTGGCGGCACTCATGACAACCGATCATGTGTTCGTAGACTCAGTGGGGAATCGGGCGCACAGCGCATCATCCATGGAATCTGGATGGCGCGGCTACTTCGCAATGTGTCCGGACTACTGGATTCACACGGATTACGTGATGAGTGAAGATGGCGTGGTGTTAGCGGTGGGGGAGGCGGGCGGGACTATAGACGGCGTGTCATGGCGGACGCCCGCGGCTTGGAAGGCGGTGGTTCGTGACGGCAAGGTGATGGAATGGCGGGTGTTCGCGGACAACAAGCCGGTTTACAAGATCTTAGCGAGGCGGCAGCGGTAGCGCTCCAATGCGTTGGGTTAACCACGCATTCCTACGCGTGAAGTTTTGCTGCCGCTACTAGCGCCTGTCCCAGGCTCAAACCGCCATCCCCGGAGGGCACTTCTTTCTGTGTGAACACCTCAAATCCAGCTTCGGACAGCCGTGCTTCCAGCCGTTCGGACAGGTAGATATTGTGAAAGGTCCCGCCACTCAAGCACACGCGGTTGAGAGCGGTTTTCTGTTGTAGCACCGTTGCCAACTGGACGAACCCCTCGACCAGCCCGTTGTGAAAACGCCGGCTGATCGTTCCGACAGAAAGATTGCGGCCGAGATCTTCCAGCAGTGCTTCAAACAGCGGCCGAGTGCTGATGATCCAGTGGTCATCTTCCGGCACTAGCTCCGGCAAAAGCTTCATCGGATAGGCAGTGTCTTTCTCTGGCGATGCAGTCTTTGACGATACAATCTTTGACGATCCCATCGCCATCTCCAGTTCGATGGCAGCCTGGGCCTCGTAATTGACCTGCTGACGGATTCCAACTAGCGCGGCCACGGCATCGAACAGACGCCCGCAGCTGGACGTGAGAGGCGAATTCACGCCCTGTTCCATCATGCGCAGGAGAAGCTCCGCCTTTGGCCGATTAAGTTGGCGTACGAACGGGATATCCAACCTCAGAAACTCACGCCCGAAATGATGTGCCAGGTAACTTACCGCCATCCGCCATGGTTCACGGATCGCGGCCGCTCCACCGGGCAAGGGCACATACTCAAAATGAGCGGCACGTTCGAAGTCCTCATATCCGGCGATGAGCACTTCTCCGCCCCAGATTTTTCCGTCGGTGCCGTAGCCGGTCCCATCCAGCGCGAATCCGATCACCCGGCCTTCCAGGTGATTCTCCGCCATGCAACTGGCAATGTGTGCGTGGTGGTGCTGCACGCCAACCAACTGCACTTCACTCTGTTGCAGCGCCCATCGGGTGGAGAAGTAGTCTGGATGGAGGTCGTAGGCGATGATCTCCGGTCGGATCTCGAGAATCCGCTCCAGATGCTCGATAGCTTCGTGGAAAAAACTATAGCTTTCTGCGTTCTCCAAATCTCCAACGTGCTGGCTCAAGAACGCGTTCTTTCCTTTGATGAGGCAGATGGTGTTCTTGAGTTCGCCTCCGACGGCCAGCACCGAAGGCTGATCGTCCTTTAGGAAAACCGGCACTGGAACAAAACCTCGGGAACGCCGCAACTGCCGGGTGACGCCGCCTGCAACTCGCACCACGGAATCATCGCAGCGCAGCAGGATGTCACGGTTGTGCACGAGGAAGTAGTCGGCGAGGCCATTCAATCGATCGACTGCTTCTCGATTATCAATCGCGATCGGCTCCTCGCTCTGGTTGCCGCTGGTCATCACCAGAGCCTTGAACCCTCCCTCGGAGAGCAGCAGGTAATGAAGCGGCGTGTAAGGCAGAAAAATTCCCAGATAACGGTTGAAGGGCGCAACCTCGTCGGGAATTATGGAGAGCCGGGCGTCCCCGCCCGGCCGCAACTTTTTCGGTAGTAATACAATCGGCCGCTGTATCGATTGCAGAGCCGCGCTCGCCGCATCATCCAATTCGCAGATTTCCTCGGCGGCCCGCAGATCCGGAACCATCACGGCGAACGGCTTCTCAACCCGGCGCTTCCGCTGACGCAGCCGAGCCACCGCCGCGGAGTTCGTCGCATCGACGGCCAAGTGAAAACCGCCAAGACCTTTCACTGCTACGACCAATCCTGCATGGAGCGCGGAGACCGCTTCGACGATGGGATCGCGGCATTCGGTCCGCTTTCCAGCCTTATCCCAGAGTTCCACCCGAGGTCCACACTCCCAGCAGGCGTTGGGCTGAGCGTGAAACCTTCTATTTAATGGGGCTTCGTACTCCGCCTGGCAGGCTGGGCACATGGGGAAAACCGCCATAGAAGTGCTCGGCCGGTCGTAAGGAATATCGCGAATGATGGTGAAGCGCGGCCCGCAGTTTGTGCAGTTGATGAACGGATAGCGATAACGCCGGTCATTCGCGTCGAACATTTCACGCAGGCAGTCGGGACATATCGCAACGTCGGGCGAAATGAGGGTGCGGACTTCCTCTCCCTCAGCACTGTGAACAATGCGGAAATCTTGATCGCCACCGATCTGCACAACAACGCACGGGACTTCATGGACGGCCAAGCTCGTGATCCGCGCCAGGGGCGGCGCTTCGGCGGGCAAGTGCTCAACGAAATCCTGGACGGTTTCTGCCGGCCCCTGGATTTCAATGGTGACCCCGGCGGATGTATTGCGAATCGTTCCTCTAAGGTGCCTGCCGGTAGCGAGACGATAGACGTACGGCCGAAATCCAACTCCCTGCACGATGCCCGAAACTTCGATCTGGCGGCGAACTTCCATGCATCATCCGCTCACAGGCTGCTGCGCCAGCGACTTCCGCGCCTTGCGTCGCTCCTCCAGCCACATCATCCATTCGTGCAAACCGTTGCCGGTCAGGCAAGACACTTTCACAATTTCCATCCCCGGATGCACTTTGCGGGCATTCTCTGCCGCCGCCTCGATGTCAAATGGGACGTAGGGAAGCAGATCGATTTTGCTGAGCACGAGTAAGTCGGACTTGAAGAATATGGAAGGATATTTCAGCGGCTTGTCTTCGCCTTCGGTCACACTCAACACCACGATTTTAGCCGCTTCACCCAAGTCATAACTGGATGGACAAACCAGGTTGCCGACGTTTTCGATGAACAGAAGATCGAGGTCTTCGAGTTTCCAGTCCGCCAAGTGGCGTTCGATCATGCGAGCGTCCAGATGGCACGTGCCGCCGGTCGTGATTTGCTTTACCGGGAAATGAAACCGCTTCAGCCGGTTGGCATCGTTTTCGGTCTGAATATCGCCCGTCAGAACGGCCACGCGATCATGCCGCGGCAGGGTTTCGAGAGTGCGCTCCAGAAGACTGGTTTTGCCGGAACCGGGAGAACTTATTAAGTTCAGACATAGAATGCCGTGCTCCTGAAATCGGGCACGCAACTCAGCCGCGACGCGGTCGTTCTCACTGAGAACTTTTCGCTCCAACGGTACTCGGTCCATATTCTTCCACCTCCAGATAGGCCAATTCCAGCTCATCTCCACTGATGCATGTAGTGTCCAGGCTCGCGCATTGCGGACAGCGGGAGTCGTAGTCGCGCACCACGAACTCCCGTCCGCAGACCTGACAACGATGGCGGCGGGGACAGACCTCGATCCCCAGCTCAAGAGACTCCAGATCGGTCTCGTGAACGATCGCTTCAAAACAGAAGCGCAGCGCGTCCTGATCGATGGCTGCCATTTCGCCAATCCGGAGACCGACTTTGCACGGGTATGTTCCCGGATGGAGGCCCATCTCGGTTCTGACCGCTTCCAGCACCGAATTCGCGATTGCCATCTCGTGCATATTTCCTTAGCAGATGCGCGGCAATTGATCGCCCGCGAGCATGTCCACGATACGGGTCGTACCAAACGGCGTACGCATCGTCACCAGCCCCGGCTTCTCATTGTTTACCGTGCCAATGATCTGCGCCTCCGCTCCCAAGGGATGACGTCTTATCGCCTGCAGCACCGTGTGGGCGGCCTCGGGCGCCACGATTGCGATCAGCTTGCCTTCGTTGGCGACATAGAGAGGATCCAAGCCGAGCAACTCGCACGCGCCTCGTACCTCTTCGTGGATGGGAAGGGAGCTTTCCTCCAGTTCGATCCCAACCCGCGAACGCTCTGCAATTTCGTTCAGCGTACTGGAGACGCCGCCTCGCGTCGGGTCGCGCATGCAGCGAATGGCGGGAGTTACGGTGGAAGTTGCGCCAAGTATCTCCGCCACCAGCGTGTGCAAGGCAGCACTGTCGCTCTGGATCTGAGTCTCGAACTCCAGCCCCTCGCGCTGCGCCAGAATCGCGATGCCGTGATCGCCGATCGAACCGCTCAGCAGCACCTTGTCCCCGGGACGGGCGCGGTCGGCGGAAAGGTCGACTCCTTCTGGCACCAGTCCAATTCCGGTCGTGTTGATGAACAGCCCGTCGCCTTTACCTTTCTCGACGACCTTCGTGTCGCCAGTCACCACCTGCACGCCCGCTTCCGCCGCCGCCTGGCGCAGCGAATTCACCACGCGCCGGAGTTCGTCCATCGAGAAGCCCTCTTCGATGATGAAGGCGGCGCTCAGAAATAGCGGCGTTGCGCCGCCCATAGCCAAATCGTTCACCGTGCCGTGAACCGCGAGCGAGCCGATGTTGCCGCCGGGAAAGAACAGAGGCTTCACTACGAACGAATCGGTAGTGATGGCGAGACGCTGGCCGTTCACATTCACGATTGCCTGGTCATCCAGACGCGCCAGCACCGGATTCTGGAACGCAGGCAGGAAGATGTCGCGAATCAACTCGGCGCTCAACTTGCCGCCGCTGCCATGCCCCAGCAGAATTGTGTCTCTAGCCGGGAGCGGCGTCGGGCAACTGAGTTCGAAATTTATGTCGGCCGGGGTTTTCGTGGACACGCTCTCTCCTATTTCGCGACCGCATGGCGCCGATAGTGATAGTAGGCGGCGCATGCCCCTTCCGTAGAGACCATGGGTGCTCCCAATGGATTCTCCGGCGTACATCGCATGCCGAATGCCGGACAATCCGTCGGCTTCTTCAATCCCTGCAAAACCTGGGCGCTGATGCACTCGGCGGGCTCGTCTACAGTAATTTCGCCCAAATCAAAGACTCGATCCGCATCATAAGCGGCGTACTCTTCGCGCAAACGCAAACCACTCTGCGGGATCGACCCAATGCCGCGCCACTTCTGATCCGCGACTTCAAACACCTCGGCCATGATCTGCTGCGCCGAAACATTCCCCTGGTAGCTCACCGATCGCACATACTGGTTTTCCAGCCGCGCCTCACCCGCCTCAAGTTGACGAACCAGCATGAGGACTGCTTCCAAAATATCTACCGGTTCGAATCCCCCGACCACAATCGGTACGCGAAAATCGCGAACCAGGGACTCATATTCCTTACACCCCATCACGGTGCAAACATGCCCAGGTGCAATGAAACCCTGCACCCGGTTGGTGCCGGAAACCATCAAGGCGCGGATCGCCGGCGGGACCAGCACGTGCGAAACCAGCATGGAAAAGTTGGTGAGACCTTCGCGCTTGGCTTGCCATGCGGCCATCGCATTCGCGGGAGCCGTGGTCTCGAAACCAATCGCCAGAAACACGACTTTACGATCGGGATTCGAGCGGGCGATCTTCACCGCCTCAGTCGGGGAGTACGCAATGCGAACGTCCGCGCCCTGGGCCTTGGCGCGAAACAGATCCGACCGGGACCCAGGCACCCGCAGCATGTCTCCGTAGGAAACCAGGATCACCTCGGGATGCAGCGCTAACGCGATGGCTTTGTCCACGGTTTCCAGCGGCGTGACGCAGACTGGGCACCCCGGGCCATGCACGAGTTCGATACCGCGCGGCAGCAGTTCGTCAATGCCGTAGCGCATGATGGTGTGGGTCTGGCCGCCACAGATCTCCATCAGCACCCAGGGCCGGGTTGTCGACTGGACGATCTCAGCCGCCAAGGCCCGTGCAATGCGATGGTCACGGTACTCGTCAAGGTATTTCATAAACTGAATCCCAGCGCGAACGCCACAGGCATGACTCTACCAGAGGCAAACCGCCTATCGGTGATAGAGATCACACGTTAATGTGACCCGGAACCCGAATGTGAGCCCAGAATCGTGATGTGGGCCAGAATCGGGAAGGTTCGCCAGCGAAAACATCGGCTTGCGGGGACAGTACGAACGATCAGTCCGAGGGAAGCCCGGCAAGCTTTGGCGTGAGTGCGGGCGAGAATTACGGTTCCGCTGGCGGTAATTCCGCTTCCAGTGCTCCCATTTCTTGCAGAAGTTGGTAGGTGCGCTCAGCTTCGGACGCGTCCACGCGGCTTATGGCAAAGCCAACATGAACCATCACATAGTCGCCCAGGCCAGCCTCGGGGACAAAGTCCAGGGAAACCTGACGCACGATCCCGCCGAACTGCACGCGGGCCGCACGCATCTCACCCAGCTTTTGAATTTCTAGGATTTTCCCTGGTATTGCAAGGCACACGGCGGCTCTCCCGAAAGTCAGTACAACACTGGTCGTTACCGCTATCTGTGACGAGCGTCACACGTCAGAGTGACCAGAAAGCGACGAGCGCACAGCAGAAGGGAGCTTTCTAGACTCGCCAATCGCGCCGGAACCTATCGCTCCGCGAAAAAAAATCTCGCTGTACTGACGCGCGATCTCTTCGCCGGTTAGCGGGCCGCCGGGCTTATACCACTGATAGATCCAGTTGATCATGCCGACCAGGGCCAGGGCGGCAGCGCGCGGCGTGACCTGCGACGGGGAATTATGCTTGCGCTGGACGTCGGCGATGATGTGCTCGACGAAGTGCACGTAATCCTTTTTGCGTCCGTTGATCTTCCGCCGGAGCGTCGGCGGCAGCGGATGGTTCTCGTGCAGCATGACGGTAATCTCACGGTCTTCGGGACTGAGCACCACCTGAATGTGCAGCCGGATCAGCGTTCGCAAGCGCTCTTCAGCTCCGGCAACGGTGGCTCCGTCGATGCGGCGCACCACATTGATGACCCGTTCCTCGGTGATCTCCATGGCGTGCGACATGATGTGGAACAGGATTTCGTCCTTCGACTGAAAGTGGTGATAGAGGCCGCCCTTGGAGAGCTTGAGGGCGGCGGCGACATCGTTCATGGAAGTGGCATCGTATCCCTGCTGTTGAAAGAGCCGGGCGGCGGCGCGCAGGATCTCCTGGCGGGGTTCCTGCCGAGGTTCGAGTGTAGCTTCGCGGAGCATCTCCAGAGATGGTATCGCGGAATGGGGTCCGGGCTCTACCCGCGAATCTCGCGGCTGGCTTGGGAGGTGGCGAAGGGGAAACTATTTTCGCCGTTTCTTTGACGATTTCGCCGGGTCTGTGCTGGTCGGTCGGACTTTGTCGATGAATTGTACTTTTTGCAGCGTTTCGGGTGAGGAGGCGGTTCCGTTCCCTAATCGTAGAGTGGGCCGATTAGACGTGAGCGGAGGGCCGGCTCGTAAGATTTTGTAGAGGTGGGCATCGACGGGCATATCTGGCTGGGCAGATCCCCTGGCGAAAGGTTGCACATCAGGGCGTTCACGGCGAATGTAGCCTGCGTACGAAGCTGACCACACCAGGCCCTGCACGTGGGCCAGTTCGAGGGCCTCGAATCGAACTTCTTGTAAGGCGTCTTTCTTGGTGTAGCCCAGCTTGGTGTAGCCCAACTTCGTATGACCCAGCAAGTGACTGGAGCCTCCATGCAATCGCTGGATGCGTGCCGCGGCCCGATCGACGACGCGAGTGAGTTCCGCGCCGAGTTCAGGCGCACGGTCTTTGAGCAGGCGTTGTTTCGCTCTTTCTGCGGAAAGCCAGGTGGGGTTTCGATTCGATTCCTGCGGCGGTTCCAGCCGAGACACTTCGCAAAGGTGGGCAGCGACGGCTAGCTCTGGCTGGAAAGATCGGGCAGCAGCAGGTCGCTTGCCTTTTGCTATAGCTGCAGTATCGCGTTTGCGACGGAAGTAACGCGCGAAGGGGATTTCTTCCATCCGGCCATGAACTCCCGCCTCTTCAAAAGCCTCGAGGGCAGCCGACTGGGCGTGCGTGAGGCCGCGTTCAGCGCCGCCTTTGGGAAAAATCCAACGTCCGCCGCGGGTCTGCACCAGCAGAAACTCGATGCCGCGTCTGCCCATGCGATAGCAAACGGCGGCGACCTGCTGCCGTCCTTTCGGAAGCCGTGACGGTTGCAAGTACTTTGCGGAAGGACCAGCACCCATGTTAGTAGAGTGCGCGATGCGATCCACTTCTGACTAGAGTAAACCTTGGTTCGCCGCCGCGCTTGCGGGAATCCTTCTACATACTTGTGCCAGCGGCAGTGTCTTGGAGAAAGTATCGTGAAGACCATTGGAAACAAACCGGAGACGGGACCTTTGGACAACTTGTATTGTCTTCGCTGTAGCCGCGAGCTCGAGGCTGGACAAAAATCGGTTGCGGTGTTCCTGTTTGCGCAGACCGTGGGAGTGAGACCGCGCCAGAAATCTTCGGCCCAGCGCATCTGTTTCTGCCCGCAGTGCTCTGTTTCGCTGGCCATGGGTCCCGCACCAGAGGGCGCGCTCAACCTCGCCGCCTGGCAAATGATCCGCGACATCGTCGGCGCCGACCCGGCACTAACTGAGGCCGCCTGGGAAAGCCTGCACGGAATTGAAGAAGGCTTGCTCCCGGCGACCGGAACCGGCAGTGCGCATCCCATGCGCCCCGGAGCGTTCTTCGAGTTTTAGACCTTCACACGAACCGGCGCGGTCTGGAATAGGCGCCGGGGAATCCAAGATTGACACCGCGAGGTAGAGGTGGGTAGCATCACTTACACCGACCGTCTGGACGGTTTGTCGCCTTCAAACATGATCCAGCATTTCAGCCAACATATTTAACTGACATATTTTAACTAACATAGTTTAGCTAACAACGATAAGGAGTTTTCCAGTGGCCACAGTCTTTTACCAAAACGACGCCAATCCTTCGGCGCTAAAGGGCAAAACCATTGCCGTTTTCGGCTACGGGTCGCAGGGACACGCGCAGGCGCAGAACCTGCGTGACAGCGGCTACGACGTGATTATCGGGCTCGATCCCGAACGGGGCTCGGCCCAGCAGCGCGCGCCGATGGCATGACCGTGGTCGCTCCGGCGGAAGCCGCCAAGCGCGCCGACTGGATACAGATCCTCACGCCCGACGAGACCCAGGCCGACTTTTACGAATCGGCCATCAAGCCGCATCTGCGCAAAGGGAAGATTCTCGGCTTCTCGCATGGCTTCTCGATTCACTTCAAGACCATCAAGCCGCCGAAAGATGTAGACGTGGTCATGATTGCCCCGAAGAGCCCGGGCCATTTGCTGCGGCGCGTG
>Ga0116223_10004313_pt1 | contig 12376 bp, 14 predicted proteins | sample Sb_taG_3_FD_90092 | JGI IMG/M metagenome (GOLD analysis project Ga0116223, IMG submission 90092) | Peat soil microbial communities from Weissenstadt, Germany - Sb_50d_a_PC metaG | ecosystem: Environmental > Terrestrial > Soil > Wetlands > Peat | place: Germany: Weissenstadt | collected 2010-09-21 | reverse complement strand
TTCTTGGTCGTTGGGGCCGTGATGGTCTCCAGGGGCGGCTACGCCCGGAAGCAGAACAGGCCGATGGGGCGCGTTGAGGACTTCCGTAGCAAGTAAGTTCAGGGGCCGGCGTCCGACTTCTGAATCTTCCGCGTTGAAATCTCTCGAGCCGTAGCCTTCGGGAGAGCGAGTCCGATCCGCGGTTATTCCTCCGCGCGAAACTCGGTCTTCTCGCGGACACGGATTCAGTAGATTGTCTGCGGGCACGCGGTCGACCTCCGAAAGAGCGCCCCCCGAGCGCGCCGCCCCGTCACGCGTCGCGCGCGCGGGAAGCCGAGGCTTGATTGTCATGAAGCTTCTCGGCAGGGTATCCACCATGGTATCCAGGGAAAGACGGATGCTATCGAAGAGATTGCGCACGTCGTGGGTCGCCGGCGGAAGTCTGACTCGGAACTTCTAAGCAGCTCTGTACGCGCGACTTCTTCAGCGGTGACGCGCCCCAAAGGCGACCTCGAGTACTATCTTCGCATAAGGGATCGAAAGCTAGGTTGTCCACGGGACCTTTATCGAACTAGCCGTGCCGCTACGATTGCACGAGTCCAGGAAGGCGACTAGGTTCGATTGAAATCGACGCGGCTGCAACTCATTTTACTCCCACCTATCGCGATTTCGTAAGGCGTCGGACCGGCGGGGCTCGGCCCTGATTCTGCCAGGGCTTCCTCATGGGGCCTCCCTCCCAGGCTGCTCGACTTCTCGAGGACGAGCAGAGGCCTGAGGTGAGACCTCAGGGAGGTCCGAGATGCCTTCCGAGGAGCGAACCTCGTACGCGCCCACGCCGCGGAGGAGGCGAAGGACCCACGGGCGCGAGAAAACGACGGCAATAGGAACGATCGCGAGGACCGCGAGAATCACGTCGACCCAGAGTCCCGGAACCCACCCGGCGCTCGGCATGCCGAGGACCGTCGCAGCCGTATTCGGGATGAGAACGACCACGCTGACGAGGGCGAGGACGAAAGCGAGGTAGGCGACTCCCAGCATCCGTACGTTCGAGTTGTTCGCGAGGGCGGCGATCTTGTTCGAAACGCGGCCGAGTTCGTTCGCCGCTTCAGCGAGCCGGTTCGACTCAACCGCATTGCGGAGCGCAAGGAGGTCCCGAGTAGCTTGGGCGAGGCCCGTCGAGAGAGTCTCGAGGTGCGCGACCTCGCCCCGCATCGGGGGGAGTTGCTGAGCGAGGTCGGGAAATTCCGCGCCGAGCGGTCCGTCCAGTTCGGTCACCAGCAACGCCGCTCGGACTACGTGCTTCCGGATTCCCGCCAGTGCCTGATTGAGGGCACCGAGCTCCGCGATCGATGGCACTTCAGCCCGGACCTCAAACGCGTCAACGCGGCTCCCGACCTCTTCGAGTCGTTCCGCGTACGAGCGGTACGCGGCTTGGACGAGGTCTACGAGCGCGCCAGTCGGCCCAGCCAAATGGGCACCTTCGGCGAGCAGGCTCACGGGCGGGGCCGGTCCGACCGCGTCGATTGAACCGGGGCTGAGAAGGAGTCCGTGCCACGTCACCCGTCCCTGCTCGTCTAGAGTCGCGAGGGTGAGAAGGGTCGCGTCGCGGCTCCGAAGCACGGAGCGACGCGGCGGTGTCGAGCCCGGGTGACCTACCGTGCCGAGGGCTTCGGCGATCGTCGACCCAGTAGGTACGGCCATGGCTCTCCTCCTAACTACGTGTCGCGGCCTATCAAGCCAAGAGCGTGCAGCTCGGAGAAGACGTGTTGGTCCTCGCTTTCGTCCATCGCTCCCTGGAAAAGCTCGCCTGTCCGGTCGTCGTCCTCGACGGACTTCACCAGTTGGCCCAACAATCGTTCCTACAAAGTCCCTCTGGGGGGGTGCGCAGGTCGGCCCCGGCCGCCCCGTCCCAACCCGTGGAGTGTCGGGGGGCATCGAGTGAGAAGAGACGTGCGATTCATGAACTCGCGCCCGAACACTGCGGGTGTAATGAGGTCGGTCCGATGCTGATCCTTGTATCCAGTTAGAGCGCGAGCCTCCCGATGATCGACGCGGGAGTGAAGGTCAAAGCCGGCGTCGAAACGGCCGAGCTCGAGGAGGGAACCCCCGCGACCGAGTTTCCCTGCATGGTCACCGCTTCATTTTTGCCAGTGCTTTGCAATGCACTGTCGCCCCGGTCGCCATCGAGATCGACGTGTGGTGCAAGCTTGATTGCACACATTTTGGGGCGGATTATTGTCTAGGGCATTACTCTCGACGGCGACGCGCCAGTGGTTGCCTTGGGGGTCTTCTGGGGTAGGCTTTCGGGCGGAGACCGATCCGTGTGAAGACGACCGTCAGTCCATCAACCCGGTAGAACATCCGATAATCCCCTAAGTGAAACCTCCACTCTCCCGGATGCCGAGCGCCCTGTCGCACTCGTAGCCAGGGGTAAGAACGGAACGGGATCTGGAGCAGGTAGAGTAGCTTCTCCTTGAACCAACGTTGGTGACGTCGGGGTAGCGTAAGGAATTCCCTTTCGGCGGACTCGAGGAACTCGTAGGCGTATGGGGTCAAGCCAGACCCGCGCGTTTCATGACCTGACGGCCGGGGACGCGCCTCTCCGTCCGCCAGCGTCGCTCAATTTCCTTGAAGAACTCGTCGTCAAAGAACGCTTCCTCAAGGAGGTCCTGAATCATCTCATCGAAACTCTCGCCTTCAGCTTTGACCGATTCCAACAGGCGTCGAGTCCGCTCGGTGACGGTGATCGTGGTGGGACGGCTCAAGGACGCCGACACAACGCGCAATTGGATTCAATTGACTTGAGGCCTTCCGTTCACATTTCAATCCGGATCAATTGCCAATCCGGGGTGGGAGCGGATGTAAGTCCACTTGCGACCGCCTCGGAACTTAATGGGGTGCAAGCTCGTTTGCGCACAGCTCTGAGCTCGACGGGGCGCAAGATCGATCGCGCCCGCAATCCCCCACGCTGGCAACAGATGCCCGGCGAGGCGAACCCGCCTCCAGTGTAGCCAAAGCGATATACTTTGTCTACATGTATGAAATGTAAGTACATGGCGACCAAGACCGTTGCTCTCGACCCCGAGGCGTACGAGTTGCTGAAGCGCCAGAAGCGGGCGGAGGAGAGTTTCAGCGACGCGGTCAAACGACTTGCGCGACCACGGCGTCCCATCTCTTCCTTCGGAGGCGTGTGGAGCGACATGACTGTGAAAGAACGCAAGGTGCTCGATCAGACCTACTCCGACCTGCACGAGGCAGACCGCCGAAGAGCAGAGAAGATTCGGCGATCCTGGGGCTAGCCCGTGAAGTGCCTCGATTCAACATTCTGCAACGACCTGGTCAACGGCACCAGAGAGGCCGTGGAAAAAGCCAAGGAGCTTTCGGAAGCCGGCGAGCGGCTCGCGATTCCTGCCCCGGCTCTCACAGAGTTCCTGGTGGGCGCGTTTCATCAGGGGGGCAAGCGCCTGACGCAGGCTCTCGATTTCGTCTCCGAACTCGAAGTGTTGGACGTGACGGAGGCAATCTCGGTCGACGCAGCTCGAATGGGAGGTGAATGCACTCGTCGGGGAGAAGCCGTTGGGACACTCGATCTGCTGATCGCAGCCACGGCGAAGCACCATCACGCAACCCTTCTGAGCCGGGACCGGGATTTCGCGCGGATTTCCGGGCTCGTCCTCGAGACGTACTGACCCGAGTCGGGGTCCGGCCCGAGCTTCAGCCCAGCCCCACTCCGACGGGAGGAGGGCGTCGGAGCTTGGGAGGGTGCAGGCTCTTTTTCGCCCATCTCTGGACTGGGCTGGGCACAAGCTCGTTTGCACCCACTCAGCCGACATCGAAAGAGGAACGATCGCTGTTCTTGCCTGCCTGGAGACCCTGGGGCCCGCGAGCGTCTCGAGGGTAGCCCGCACATGCCCAAAGGTGCGTCGAGGTCCTTCGCCTGAACCGTGGACTTGAGCTACGCACTCGTTTTCACCGCTCCTTTCGCCTCCGTCGTGGCGACGGAGACATGGAAGGTCCTGGTCGGCGATTGAGTTCGGTAGCCGCAACCTACCCTCCTAGCGTAGGCTCAGATCGGGACAACGGCTTGGACGACCTCGCAGATCGGGCACAAGAGGGTCATGAAACAACCGGAGGGACCGCAGGCGAAGGCACGGACAGGTTCCTCGTACAGTTGGCCGCAGTCAGGACACTTGACCGTCACGTTGCGTTCTGGTACCTCCTCGGGGTATATCGCACCGGCGCTCGCCGACTCCGTAACTTCCACCGAACTCGGAACCGTGAACCTTGGCGGAACCCCATCGAAGGGTTGCGCGGTTGCGCCGTCGAAGGAATTCATCGGGGTGGGACCAGGACTAGCTCGTGTGGATGGCTACGAGATAACCGCCGACGGCCGAGCCCGCCGCAACACTATTTCGTGAACTCGCAGATTCCGGGCGACGGGACCCGATGGGCCCGGGGCACCGAAAGCTACCCGACGGGACGCTCGGCCGAGCCAAATCGGCTCACCGTTCACCCGACCGTTGTTCTCGCCTTCTTCTCAGGATTGCCCAGGTGATTACGACCCCCGCGATCCCCTCGACCACTGCCGCGCCAATCAGGTCTCCATCTAGGGGGCTCAATCCGGACGAGGTCACGGAGGCGGTAGCAAACTGAACAGGTAGGCTGACGTTAGTTCCGGCAACCACTACAGTCCCGGAGGACGGCGAGCTCGAATGGCCACCCACTTCCCCAATCGTGAAAACGAAGCGGCCGTTGCCCATCGTGAAGACGACCGTCGTAGTCTTGGAGCTCTCCACGGTTCCGTTCAACGTCACAGACCAGGAGGCACCCACGGGGAGTCCCGTTTCGGTGAAAGCGACCGTAAAGAGCGCCGCCGCGAACGACACCGAGAGCGCGATGTCGTGACCGGCAATCGTCGCGTCGATGCTTCCGACGTTCGCCCGATACCCGGCCACCGGGGCCACCAGCACGGAGTAGGTACCATTCGGCAAACGGACGGAGGCAACGATAGTGTTGGTCGTCAGGAGCGTTCCATTGACCGTCACGGACCAAGGCGATGCGGCCGGAAGGCCGGTTTCAACGATGGAGAGGGAGTACATGGCCGGGGTCGAGAATCGGACCGGCTCCATGACGTCGGACCCCACTACGTTCAGCGATCCCGACGCGGGCGACGGACGGTATCCCGAACTAGTGGAGACCGTGAAGTTGTAGGAGCCGTTCGGTTCCTGAAAGAGAACCTGAACGCCGGTCGAATCCTCGGGGACCCCATTCAGCCGGACCGCCCAGGGGGTATTCGCGGGAAGGCCGCTCTCCGAGAAGGTGACGTTGTACCCTATCAGCGTGAACGTGATCGGCTCCCGGACGTCCGCGCCCTGGACCGACACGGCCCCGCTGGACGGCGCGACGGAGTGACTGGCCACGCTCGAGATCGAGAAGTCATAGGTGCCATTCGGTTCGGAGAACTCAACCCTGGCGGACGTGGAACTCGATTCCGAACCGTTCAACGTGACCGACCAGGACGTCCCCGACCCGAGTCCGGACTCGGCGAAAGTCACCGAGTAGCGGAAGGTCGTCCAAGTCAGGTTGACCTCGGCGGTGCGGTTCGAGACATCGACCGTTCCAGAGTACGAGGGGAGCGAGTACCCCGGAACCGTAGAGACCGTGAAGCCGTAGCTCCCCGAAGGCTCGGCAAATCCAATGATGGCGGTGGTCGTGGAATTAGAGGTTCCACCCAGGACGACACTCCAGAATGTCCCGGCCGGAAGACCCATTTCGGAGAAGGCGACCGAGTACTTCTGTATCGTCGGGGTCCAGGAGATGTTCCTAGACACCGGGGTACCACTAACGGACTCGGTTCCCGAGGAGGGGAACGCAGCGTATCCGGACACGGCGGTGACCGTGAACGGATAGGAACCGTTGGGTAGGGAGAAATCGATCGTTGTCCCTGACGAGGAACGAAGCGTTCCGTTCAGCGAGACCGACCAGGAAGTCCCAGGAGGAAGCCCGTTCTCCGGGAACTCAACCAGGTACACCGGCTCCACCGACAGGGTGGTCGCCCGGCTCGCATCGGAGCCGTTCGCGTCATCGACGGTCACACGGACCAAGAACTCTCCTGACACGGTGGGGGAACAGGAGAAGGTCGGAAGGTCCACCGCTACGCAGCCGAACGGGAGGCCGGTGTACGTGTAGGAGTAGGGCTCTACGCCCCCGTTGACGATCGCAGTAATCGTCGTCGACGACCCGGCGACCACTGGATTCGGCGACGCGACGAGGGAGGAGACGGAGAGAGGTACCGAACCTTCCGTCGGTAGATCGAAGGCCTTCTCCGTGCCGTCTGAACAGCCCACGAAAATGCGCCCATGGGCGATCGAGGGGGGCGCAAAGAAGAGCGCACTGCAACCGAAATCATTGAGCCGGGCCCCGGTCTTCGCGTCGAGTACGAAGACGTGGGTCCCTCCGTCGACGACGAGGAGACCGTTGGCATAGGCCGGGGCGGCGAGGCTCCGGCCCGTGAGGGGAGCCTCCCAGACGACGTCCCCCGTGTCCGGGTCCAAGGCCCACGCCGCACCGGAGGAGTTCGTGCCGTCAAACGAGGCCGTTCCCGTGCCGACGAACACCAGGCCCTCTGCGAACGCGGCCGAACCAATCGACTGGCCGGTGGTAAGATGGTCACTCCAGACGGGCCCCGCCGCGAGGTCCTCTGCATCCCAGGCGTAGAAGAACCCGTTCTTGTTCAGTGCCCCGACCCGGGTCTCGCCGCCAGAGATATGGAAGACCGTCGGTGTGCTGCCGAAGTCGCCGTCGGGGACCTGCTGGGCTGCGGGGATCTCCCAGCTCGACACCAGGTTCATCGTCGTGGCGTTTACAGCGACAATCGAGTCGGCAAACTCTCCGGTTTCTCCGGTCTGCGTGTTCCCCGTGGCAAAGAAGACCGTGTTCGTCGCAGGGTCTACGGAGGGCGAACCCCATACGCTCGACCCGATCTCCCCGGTCGGGGTCGTGTGGAACTCGTTCACCAGGACACCCGTGGTCTGGTCCAATTGCAGCAGACCTCCCGGAACGAGAGGATGGTCGCAAAAGCTCGACACGCCGACGTAGACGAAGCCATCGTAGAGGAGGGGGCTCGCCCAGTTGTAGTACCCGTCGGACGGGTCGCCCACGAGGTAGCTCCAATCGACTGCGCCCGTGGCCGTGTCAAGCGCGTAGAAGTACCCGTTCCCACCACCGACGTAGAGCGTACCATCGTCGACCGTCGCTGAGGACCCGACTCCCTGCGTTCCGCATCCGCTGGTCACCGCCAGTCCCAGGTTTGCCTTCCACACCAGATCGCCGGTTGATGCGGTGAAAGCGTACTCGTAGCCGTCCCAAGAACCGACGTAGGCGATCCCGTCGACCAGGGTGGTGGATGCCGAGATCGAGCCCGAGGTCAAGTACGACCAGTTCAGGACGAGATTCTTCGCGTTCGAGACGGTAACCGTCGTTTCGGCGGGATTCGCGGAGGTCCGTTGGGGGTCCTCCATGTAGGTCGGCCAGTCGCTTGGGTCCGGGTCGAGGGATAACGATGCGGCGGGGGGAGAGATCGTGACCGGCTGGGCTGGGAGCGTCTGGGGCATGTTCGTTGGCGAGAACTGCAGGGGCGTGGCCAGAAGCGCCGCGACGATACCCAGGGACAGGAGAACGGCGACGAGATTCCGTCCTGGACTCGTCACGGCGACCGTCAGGGGCGTTGGCGACCTCAGCTGCCCTACTTCAGACTTACGTTTCGCGCTGGTTCGCTCATGGAAGAATTTTCCGGCGTCTATCGTGATTGGTACGTCAATCTCCGCTGGCGCGACAGGGAGCGAGCAGATACTCTCCCACAATCCGCACGCCGCTCGGGGAGGACGTCATCGCTTTCTCCGCCCCCGAGTCCGGGGAGAGGAGTGATAGCAAGCTCGTTGGGCCCCACTCAGCCGATATCGAGAGAGGAAGGATCGCTGTTCTTGCCTACCCGGAGACCCTCCGGCCCGCGAGCGTCCTGAGGGCGAGCCCGCTCACGCCCAAAGGTGCGTCGAGCTCCTTCGCCTGAGCCGTGAACTTGAGCGACGCACTCGTCTTCGCCGCTCCATTCGCAGTCGGGCGTCAGATCGACTGGCGCCCCGACCCTGTCAGCGCTACGCCCCGCTCATCCGTCGACGAGGGTTAGCAGATGGGCCGGATCATCGGGGAGATGGTCGATGCCGCCAAACTCTTTCACTACGAGGGATCGCACTCGTTTCGCCAACTCCGGCGGAAGGTCCGTGGAGGCCGCTTCCCTCCTTCCGCCGATACTCTCACAGTCATCCTCGACTAGAATGTCCGGGGCAGCACGGGCGACCACGTCCGCGTAGGATTCCTCCGCCTCGCGCCAGAGGACCTCCCCGGGAGGGAACGCCCATTGGCTGATGACAGCCCGGTCGGCGACCAAGTCCAGGGAATTTCGATGGGAACTGAGATACACGATTTCCGCCCCCTTGGCTGCCCAGGCCTCAAGTTTCTCCGCCGCGTCGCCGATGGGGACGTAGTTGGCAAAGTCAGTGACCGATGGATCCCGGTCTCTGGACTGACGAACACGAACCTCTCTCGGCTCGTTGACCCCAGAGGGGTGCATCAGTGTCGTGCCATGTAGGAAGACCATCACTCGCATGGTGTGACAGAGATCGACCCGTTAAGTCGTCCCGCTCCTGAGAAGAACGAGATCTCCGGGATATCACGCCTCGCCTCAAGTGGGCTACGGAGAACCGCCGGTAGATGTCCGGACTCAGGGGTCGTCGGACTCCGCTGGTGGGAACGCTTTCTCCGCGAGGTTCCCTATCCACCGCGCGATCGTCCACGCCACCCACGGGCGAGAGGGCGTCGATCGGCCTCAACTAGACGTAGACCCGAACCAAACCGTTCGTGACCTCGACAGGGAGCGGGGTGAGGGGGCGACACTCGATCCGCGCCATCACCGGGCCCAGCTTGACCATGGCCTCGATCAGTTCGGAGGGCAGCTTGTCCATACCCGGCATCGACATCACCGGCGGACCACGGACCTCGCCGGTGCGCGCGTCGAAGACCGCGTTGTGCTGAGGACATTTCAGTACGCCGCTCTTGAACGTGCCCAGGTCGAGGGGCGCGTTCTCGTGACCACAGCGGTTGACAAACGCGTGGAGCTCGCCAGCCTGGTTCACGACCAGAACGTCCTCCCCCCCGGCCCGCCCATGCGTCATTTCGCCCGACTTCAGGTTCTTCGCTTCGTGGAGCTCGTGCCAAGACTGCATTGTTCACTCCTCAGCGCAACAACAATCGTATCTACTTAAACTTTGAATAATAAAGTGCAGTAACCTCGCTGGACTAGCACCTCCTGGAACGGGTGCCATGTAGGGGGCCCCGGGGCGATCCCCCGTCCCCCGAGAAACACGCCCGAATCGGCCCGGGAAATAGGTTTCCTCCGGAGCGTGCGCCCGGCTCTAGACACGCGAGCTCTATTGCGACCTCCTGCGCCGAATCCTGCCCACAGACCACGAGATACGTGGCTTTCAAGACACCGCCCATTAGCCGGTCGGACGCCCGCTCCCAGTTGATGCCCCTCCGACACTTCCCGGGGCCACGAACGACGATTCAGAGCCACTCCGGGCGCAATCAGTCGTCCTAGGTAGCGAACCTGGCGTCCCTCAGGCGTCGAGTGATGCGAGGGGCATCCCGCGTCACGAACCGCCATAGCTGGTCGAGGTTGACCGGTTCCGCGCCGAGGTCGTACGGATGCGCAACGGCGGGGCGTAGTTCTTGAAGTCGAACCCATGGCACCCTGGGATTCGCGTCCTTGAATGCTTGGCTAGTTTTCTTCCCAGCCTCAGCGAGCAGCTCAATCGCGTGCTCCGTGGCGTATCGACTAGTGGAGTCCGAGACAAAAACGACCTTCCCCTTCCGGGCGATGGCATCGAGAATCTCAGAGTGGCGCAGCATCTCGCTCACGAGAATGCGATCTCGTTGCTCGACCTGGTTCACAGCGGTACTGCCTCTGCCTGAACCTGCGGCTGGATTGCCCAGTGGAGACCCCCCTCATTGACCAGGTCGACGGATCGACCGAGGGTCTTCTCGAGGTCGAGGCGGAGGCCGGCGCGGTCGAGTAGGGAGACGGGCTTCTTCCAGCGGACCATTAGGTCGACGTCACTGGTCTCGGTCGCCTCCCGGCGACGTACGGATCCGAACACCAGAATCTGTTCCGCCCCGTACCTTCGCGCAAGCCGCCGGATCTCCCCTAGGTGAGGCGTGAGGAGGTCCTCAATCCCGAGACAGTTCCCGAGACGCAAGGGTCGAATCTTTGGAACATCCCATAGTTTCGACTTGCAGCGGGGACACATGCGGACCGGCGTCTTGACCGGGGTCCAAGTGTAGACACAACGGTAGCAATGAACTCTCGGGATCGCCACGTCCTGCACGGTTGTTCTCCAACTCGACCATGGGAAGTAGGTCTATTAAACTTATTCCGGCGTAAATTATTCGAACCGTACCCACAAACCCGAATCGTCGGATTTACCCCGGCAGGCACCGGGGTCGAAATCAAGCTCTATTGTGCCTAGTTGTGAATTGGGATGGCTGTCGGCACTTTTACGAACGCCGCGGAACTGAATTGGGCGCAAGCTCGATTGCACCCAGTGGGTCGATGGAAATCAGGAGAGCAGCTTGTAGCCGGTACCTTGTGGTTGAGGGTCAGATTTGGGTTCAACTTTTATCTCAAGAACCCATGCGACCGGAGTGGAGCGAACTCAATTCGCAATCGGTCACATAGTGATCCCGGTTCACGATATGGAACTTGCCATTCACTTTTCTTCGAATAGACGGAACCGATCCGAAGGATTGGAAGCAGGCGACCCTTCGAGTAGAGAAGGGCGGCTCGTCCGGGGTGATGCGAACAGGCTCGGAGCTTCGTCTGGGAAAACTCGCCCTGGTCGATAGAGTCCTGGCGAGATTCGTCAGGTAAGACTCTCTGGGCGGCCTAAGGATTTCGGCAATCCGAGTCCCCGATGCAAAGCTCCCTTCGCCGGGCGTCTAGCATTCTTGGGCCGAGGAACGAGTTCACTTAGGCTCGCTGCGAAGGCCGCGCTCGAGACCAACTGAAAAATAGAGGCGGCGCGCTATCCTGTTCAGCGCTCGGAGGTGCGAACCGGGTTCGCACCGGAAACAGAGACTTTGAGCGGCCCGCAAGGCCACACCCTGACGGCGGTCGTTGTTGCCGGTGACGATGAAACCCGGGTTCTGCTGCGAGCCTTGCTTCGATTACACCAAGTTTGGGTCGAGGGCGAGGCGAGGAGCGAGAACGAAGCCTTCGAGCTGGTCCGTACACATCGCCCGTCGCTCCTGATCGTGGATGCCAGCCTGGCCGAGGGAAGCCTGTACGGGTTGATCGGTCAATCGCGGGCCCTGGTCCCGGGGCTTCGGGTCATCCTAGTGGCGCCCGCATCGCACGTCCCTGACCTCCCTTCCAATCCGACGGAACGTCCGGACGTCGTCCTCCTCAGACCTTTCCTAATACACCAGTTCGCGGAAGCGCTCCGCCCTCCCGGAGCCGATGGGTCGCCAGGATCTCGCTAGCGGCGAAACGCTCGGGGCAATTCGCGCGGTCGATGGCCCACCGCGAGGAATGCGGTTGCCGCAACCTGTGGGAGGCAAGGATCGACCGCGTCGGGGGTCGGAATCGACGTGGCAGTAAGGGCGCTGCATCCAAATCCGAACCGGATCGGGCGAAAGCTCGTTTGCTCCCACCGAGTTCGATTCTGAATACTGGAAGCTAGATTCTTAGCCGGTGCCGCCCGCTTTTGCCTCGTGTGACTCTGACCTGTCGCGGAGCTGGATCTCTCCCAAGGACCGGAGGAGGGGCGATGGCCTATCGCTCTGCTTCTATCTTCTTGATCTTGCGATCCGCGGCATCAAGGACTCGATCGTCCTCTTCTGCCTTGATCTCGTCCGAAGCGCGGCCGGTCTCATCGGCCGTGTTCGCCGCGTCTTCCCATCGAATGGCGGCCTCTGCCCTCTCAAGGTTTGCAACTTCGAGGCGCCTGGCTTTGTCGGGCACGGTATCGCATCGATCCGAAGATGCATGATAAGCTCGACCGCTGCCACCCTTACCGGGCCATAGAGGGTCAGGAACGTGCGAAGGCCCGAGTCTCGCCCGGAGCACGTTCTCCGATCGATGATGCCAATCTCGAGTCCCAAATTACGTCGAACCCAGTACCGCCGTCCGGCAGGGTCGTCGACGCTTTCGAATCTCCAACGCCGGAGCACGGGAACAACCCGAGACCTAGGCGCGATCAAATCCACATACTGAGTGATCCCCTCCTCGCTCGTTCGAATCGAGATGGCCGCGCCCCCGGTATCACGAGCCTCCCCCGAAGTC
>Ga0116223_10004308_pt1 | contig 12383 bp, 18 predicted proteins | sample Sb_taG_3_FD_90092 | JGI IMG/M metagenome (GOLD analysis project Ga0116223, IMG submission 90092) | Peat soil microbial communities from Weissenstadt, Germany - Sb_50d_a_PC metaG | ecosystem: Environmental > Terrestrial > Soil > Wetlands > Peat | place: Germany: Weissenstadt | collected 2010-09-21 | reverse complement strand
GTGGAGGCCTACATGCCCAATCTAGAGAACCTCAAAAAGCAAGCCAAGCTCATATTGCGGTGGCATCGCGAACGCCACTATCCCGTCGCCGCAGAAATCCGCGAGCATTTGCCTCGTTTCCTGAATATGCCCGACTCCGACATTCTTGCGGCGAGCTTTAAGCTCAGCGATGCGCAAGAAATGGTCGCAAGACAGCACGGCTTCGATAATTGGCAAGCCCTGAAAACTGGACTTTCGACCACGTCGCTCAAGGTGAAATCATCGCCATCCAAAGCAACCATTCTCGGTGCCGAGCCGCAACTGTTCGTCACCGATATCCAGAGATCATGCGAATTTTTCCGTGAGCAGTTAGGTTTTTCGCTTGTATTCAGTTACGGCAAACCTCCCTACTATGCACAGGTGGGTCGCGACGCGGCGCGTCTCAATCTAAGGTGTGTCGAGCGACCAGTAATCGAGCCGGCGGTCCGCGATCGGGAGGGACTGTTGTCGGTATCCATGACCGTCGCTACCGCGGACGAGATCAAGCTGCTGTTTCTTGAGTTTCAGTCCGCTGGTGTTGCCTTTCACCAGACGCTGAAAAAGCAGCCTTGGGGCGCCAGGAATTTCGTCGTCAAGGATCCGGATGGGAATCTGCTGCTGTTTGCTGGACCCGCAAACTGACAGCTACTGAGCCGAAGTGTGCTGATCGAGTATGTATAGTCGGCGATACGTAAAGTGACTGCTCTGCGCGCGCAGTGAATGTTTTCAGCGCCTTGTACCCACAGCCAGAAAGACCGGCGCATTCCTAACAAGCACCGCTGGTTACGTTCGCGGTTCGGAAAAGCTGCGTTGGACGCTCACAAATAGGCTATACTTAAGACTACTTAACCTCGAAGACCCTGTGATCTAAGCACTCTGCGCCTTCGCGATTGAGAGATCGAGAGGCGCGTCCATTTGCTCCGCCGAATCGCCACTGATCCAGTCCGCCTAAGGCGTAACCTGCAGCGACTGCAACCGAAAGCGTCCGTCTTGACGCGGTTCACAGCGCTAATCACGACGTTAACCCTGGCGGCAGCCGTGTTATTTCGCTCTCCATCCGAGTACAGGATGGCGGTCTGTGTCATTGTATCCGTGGCAACGACCATGCTTGCTGTGAGCAGCCTGGTCAACGGCAAGCCCGTGTGGGCACTTCTTTTCCTGGCTGTCCTAGGGGTATTCACACCATTCCAGCTCAGCCGGTTTTCGCACCAACTCGTGTCCGTATTCGATATGGCGACGCTGGCGCTGTTCGCGGCTTCGCCACTGATGCTCAGAAAATCCACAATAACTTTCGCCGCAAGCACGCCGTCGCAAGGAAAGTTGTGATGGCCCGGCGGTTGATCGACCAGCCCAAATCTCGTTGTAGGAGTTCATTATGTCCGCTCTGAATGGTGACAAGTCCCGATTTAACCGGGAGCGCAAGCAAAAGATCGCTAGACGCAAGCGCACCCGCGAGCTGCTGAATCGTGCAGCCATGCAACCCAAAGCACCGGATAGTTCAAGCCGTACCAAACCCCAGTCGGTGTCGGCATGAACACTCCACTACTGGCTTTGCCGCTTGCAACCAATATCCCCGGATCGCTCAAGAAGAAACGAGTGCTCCTGGTCGACGCCTCGCCCGCGAAACGCGATTTACGCGCCGAGGTCATGCGAAAACTTGGTATGGATGTCGACTGCGCTGCCGACATCCCAGAAGCTCGTTCCTGGTGGAGAGCAGATCTGTATAATCTTGTCTTGATCAACATCGAAAACGGAAGCGGCCATCGGGATAAGTTTTGTGACGATATTCGCGGCGCCACGCCCCCGCAGCGACTGGCCTTCCTGGTGGGAAAACCCGAATATCTCGCCGATTTGCCCAACGCCGATGTGGAGTTGTTGGTGCCGGAGACCCTCGACCAGGCTTTCATGGGTGACGTGAAAGCGGCGCTTTCCGCCAACCTTGGAGATTTGACGCAGCGCTGGGGCATCCTGGAAGCTTCCCGCCGAATTTCCGCAGTTCGCTCCGCCTGCACCGCTCGCACCAAAGCGATGCGGGACAGACCTGTGCCACCCCGGGATTCTGAAGGACGTCCCGCGAAGCGCACCTCACCGACCACTTTGGACGATTTACTAAGAGAGGAAATGCAACAATGAAGAACCTTTATGTTGGCAATCTGCCCCACAGTACAACCGAAGCCGAACTGCGTAACGTTTTTGAAGCGCACGGCGCAGTAGAAAAAGTCACCCTCGTGACTGACCGGGAAACCGGACGCTCGCGGGGTTTCGCGTTCGTGGAAATGACTGATGCCAGTGCAGCGGATAAGGCAATCGCGGCGCTGAACGGGTCCGATCTGGGCGGACGTCCCCTGACCATCAACGAGGCCAAACCAAAGACCGACCGGCCAAGAGGTGGTGCGGGCCAGCGTTTTGGCGGCGGAGGTGGTCGCGGACGCGATGACTATCGTGGCCATGCGCGGCAGCCACGCGAACCCCGCTGGTAGTTTTTTCTGATCTGCGAAGTTGTCTAAAAGGCTGCCGAACTACCAGCCTGTGATGAAATCAATATGTAGGGAGACAGATATGCCAAGAGGCCGATCAACTTTTACCAAGCGTCAGAGAGAACAAACACGCCAACAAAAACAGCGGGACAAGGCCGAGCGCAGGAGCCAGCGAAAACAGGACAGGCCCGAATCCAGCAGCGTGCATGAACTGGATGAGCTCCGCCAGAACGCTGAGGCCCAGGCAGCATTGTTCCAGATGGCCCACGATCACCCGGTCCCCCTCGAACCGCCCCTGTCTGCCAAGAAGCCTGGCGAATAATTCAGGAACTCAGTGGCTGCACGCGCAGTCTCTCAGGAGACACTCGCAGAAATGGTGGAGGCGGCGGGAGTCGAACCCGCGTCCGAAAATGTTACTGGTCAAGAGCCTACATGCTTATTCCAGTTCATGCCCCAGGCATTACCCTGGGACGTTCGCGGCCCCCGCTCAGAACGGACAAGAAACGGTTGCCGCTAGCCTGATGATCTCATCCTCTCCACTCAGACGTGGCGGAGAGGACCAGCCCGCTGTGTGACGTCCGCTCGCAGCCCACGGGCGAAGCTGCGGAAGACGGCAACTTAATTAATTAAGCTGCGTATGCCAGTGTTTGGTTGGCAATTGTTGTTTTGCACGCGATTACGGGTGTGTGCACCCCGGCATGCCTCTTGGCCGCAAGCATCTCCGTCGAAGCCGTGACGCCCCCACTGGTGGGATTGGCCTTGCAAAGATCTACTTCCAATCTAGGGTGCCGAAGAAGGGAAGTCAAACACCTGATTAGATGACGAAGGTTCCACGTTGGAAGCATGTGTCCCCGCGAAACCACCGAAGCACTCTTAGCGAAATGGATTCACGAACTGCACGCCCTCGATTTCCCTTGCTTCCTGCAAATCCTCGGAAAGGAGCACCGTGCAGCCAGCCTGTTTAGCGGCTCGCACAACTAGCGCATCCCAGAAAGACAAGCCGTGCAGCCGGTGCAGGTCAATCGCTGCCAATACGTCACCGACCCCGGGGGCTGCAACGTCGAACTCGGCCAGCAACTCGACTTTTCGCCGGGCGACGAGCGCATCCACCTTTAGCTTGCGAGTGACTGTGACGAAATATTCCTGCAGCACCTGCAGCGAAACTACGCCCGTTCCCCCGCGGCGATGTTCTGCCACTAGCTCCACCGCGCGTCGCTGCTTCGCCGGCGCCGCCTTATCGTCCGCATAGACCAGCACGTTCGTATCGAAGAAACTACGAGCGCTCATGAATCTCGTCTCGATTGAACCGCCAACCGTGCGAGTGGCCCTGCCCGGACAGGCGTCTGAATTCTTCGATACTCTTCTCCGGATCATCGCCACCGGCTAACTTTTGCAGGTAATCGCGGATCAGTTGATTCAGGCTCTTGCCCAAGGCCTCGGCCTTCTTTCGCGCGCGAACAACGGTCTGCTCATCGATGGATAAAGTGACATTCATGCACACAGTATACGTGCGCAAGGAATACGTGTAAACGTTAAGGATTGACAAGCATATGCAATATATGCAAGTATAAGCATGCATATAGGAGATTTCATGCACCCAATTACGTCGAAGTCCCATTCAGATCGGGTGCGGGAGTATTCACGCGAAACGTACGTCAACCCTGCTCGCCGCCAGCGAGAGAAGTCCTTCACCATAAATGTCGGACAGGTTCAGAAGGGCGTGGGCTTGCACAATCGCGTGTCATTGGTGTGCCAGGCGCTGGAGTCAGAGAAATTCGTGCGGGCACATGGCTTGAAGCTGATCTCCAAAACCGGCCCGCCCTCTGGCCAGAGCACTACCGTCACATACACCTACGAATTCGTCGACTCAAAGAAAGATGGCGAAAATAGGGCTGATCGCGAGGATGCGTGGAACCGGCTGCGAGGAGCTCTGAAAGATGTCTTCGCTGAGTTGGGCGGAGGCGAGAATTATCTGCGCAATGAGCGGGCCAACTTCTACGGTCCGGGGAAAGACCGATGAGCCGGATCTATTGGGATACGATGCTTTTCATCTACTGGCTGGAAGAAAACCCAGATTTCGGCAAGCGGGTAGATGCGGTCTGGTCACGCATGCAGAAGCGCAATGACCAACTCATTACCGGGGCTCTGGCCTTAGGTGAGGTGCTGGCGAGTGCTTATAAACGGGAGACTGATAGACAACGCATCCAAGATTTGAGAGCAGCATTTGAGAGCGCGGTTTCGGAGGTGGTCCCGTTCACCGCCGAAGCCGCCGATTTATTTGGGCAGATCAAAGGCTCATGGAGAATTCCTTCCGCCGATGCGATTCATCTCGCCTGCGCTGCCACCGCAGGGACAGATCTTTTCTTGACCAATGATAAAAATCTCATTGGCCGCGTGATTCCCGGAATTCAATTCATCGCTGGGCTCGATTCAAATATCCTTTGAAGGCTTCGCTGCTCGCGATCAAGCATAATGTCCTGTGGCCCGTTTCCTTCAGTGTGCGATCGTGGTTGTGCTGACATTGGGCGCAGCGTTTGAATCTGGCGCTAGCGGGCCGACGACTCCGACGTTTTATCGCGACGTTCTTCCGATCCTGCAGCAGCGTTGCCAGAGCTGCCATCGGCCAGGCGAAATCGCAAGCGTGCCTTTCGTGACCTATGCTCAGACTCGACCTTGGGCAGCGGCCATCCGCGATGCCGTTCGCTCCAAAGCCATGCCGCCCTGGTTTGCCGACCCTTGCTGCGGCCACTTCGCCAACGACCCATCGCTCACGCCGCAGGAGATTTCCACACTGGCTGCCTGGGCCGACGCAGACGCTCCCGCCGGCGATCCCCGCGATGCACCCCCGTCGCCTCATTGGCCGGAAGGCTGGAACATCCCACAGCCGGACGTCGTGGTTCGAATGCCTAAGCCCGTCACCGTCCCCGTCCACGGCGACGTCGAATATACGTACGAGATTGTCCCCACGAATTTTGCCGAAAGCAAGTGGGTGCAGATGTCCGAGGCTCGGCCCTCCAGCCGTGCTAATGTGCATCACGCCGTCATCTACATTCGCCCCCCGGATTCCGACTGGCTGCGCGGCGCGCCGGTGGGCGTGCCGTTTACGGCCAGCAGTCTTGCCGACGAGCGCCTCCGCGACCAGGCCCATGAAACCAAAAGTGACATGCTGCTTGTCTATGCGCCGGGAAGCTCGCCGGACCGCTGGCCTGACAGCATGGCAAAGTTCGTTCCCACCCACTCCGATTTCGTCTTCCAGATGCATTACACGACTAACGGCCACGCTACAAGCGATCAGACTGGGGTCGGCCTGGTGTTTGCCAAGCAGGCGCCGGCGCAGCGGGTCATCACTTTGCAGCTTGCCAACGACCACGACCCCATTCCGATTCCACCCAACGCAGAGAATTACCGCGTCGAAGTGCACGGCACGCTGCCGAATGATTGCACCTTGCTCAGCTTCTTTCCCCACATGCACCTGCGGGGAAGGCGCTTCGAATACGACATCGTGCATCCCGACAAGACCGTCGAGACGCTGCTGCGGGTGAACTATGATTTCTACTGGCAACTGAGCTATCGCCTCGCCGAGCCGCGTTTTCTCAAGGCTGGCACGGATCTACAGGCTGTCGCCTGGTATGACAACTCGCGTCACAACCGGCATAATCCCGATCCCGATAGCCCCGTCAAATGGGGCGACCAGACTTACAACGAAATGATGGTCGGTTTCTTCGATATCGCCGTGCCGGCCGGAATGGACAAATTCCAATTTTTCGTTCGCCATCACGACCAATGAAATCCCCAGCCAATCCCGGCAACATGCATAGCCACATCGTGGCTGCGATCCGCAGAATTCCCCGCGGCAAGGTCTCGACTTACGGCGCTGTTGCCCGCGCCGCGGGTCATGCGGGAGCTGCGCGGCAAGTGGTTGGAGTTCTGCGTCGATCGTTCGGACTACCCTGGCAGCGGGTGCTGGGCGCAGGCGGACAAATTAAGTTGCGTGGAGATTCCACTATCGAGCAGCGTCTGCGCCTAGAGGCTGAGGGTGTTACTTTTCGCGGGCGCCGCGTCGACATGAAGCGCCACGAATTCAAGTTCGGCAAGAAGATCTCGCTGAAGCGCTCTCGCTCCTAGCTGCTAGCTACTCGCTACTTCTTAAACTGCTCGTCAATTTCCACTTGGTACCCAGCCACCAGGCGATTGGTCTCATTAGCCATGCCGACGACCGCCATCAACTCCTTGAACATGGCGTCGGTCATGCCTTTCTTCTGCGCCGATACAGTATGCGAGGCGATGCAATAGTCGCACTGATTGCTCACGCTGACCGCGACGTAAATCATCTCCTTGGTCAGCGGATCCAGCGCTCCCGGCGCCATGATCTGCTTGATGTCCTCCCAGGTCCGTTTCAGTGTTGCCGGATCGCGCGCAATGGCTTTCCAGAAATTGTTGATCCAGTCGGTCTTGCGGGTGGTCATGATGTCGTCGTAAACCGCCCGGACTTCCGGGCTGGCATCTTTGTATTCGATGAGTCCAAGTGTGGCCATTGTCTTTCAATCCTCAAGAAAAAACTTAACGCAGAGGTCGCCGAGAGAGCGCAAAGAGAATCAATTCTTCGAATCTCTCTGCGCCCTCTGCGAACTCTGCGGTGAAGATTTTAGGGTTTCGGCGTCTTCCCGCTTAGCAGCCTGCCCAACTCGCACCACGAGCACCGTATGCCGACGTAGAAATGCCCGAACAGGGCATACACGGCGCTGACTTCGTCAAAGCGCATCTCGTAGATCAGCTTTTTGAACACCAGCGGATCATCGGCGAACAAGTCCACGCCCCACTCCCAGTCGTCAAAGCCAATCGAGCCGGTGATGATCTGTTTGACTTCACCTGCGTACCGACGCCCGACCAGCCCATGCTCATTCATCTGCCGCGCGCGCTCTTCAATCGGCAGGGTGTACCAGTTGCGGTCTTCGCCTCGCCGCCGGTCCATGGGGTAAAAACAGATGTAGCGATGCTGTGGCAGATCAGGAAACAGCCGCGGCCGCATGGCCTCGCGTTGGCGCTCCAGCGTCTCGCTGACCGCCCGCTTCCACTCTTCCGAATGCGGCTCAACCCCTCGTTCCGCCAGATCGTTGTAAGTCTTGAGCGATGATTCGTACAGTCCCAGTTCAATCACCGATAGGTACGATGACGTCGGCTCCAGGTAATCGCTCAACTTCAATTGAGCCAGTCGCATCTCAGCCTGGTTCAATTCGTCAAACGACTGCCGGAAGTGGACGAACATCAAGTCGCCCTTATGGCCCAGCAGGGAAAAGAGGCCGGACTGGCCGGTCGCGTTCTGCTCCATCTTGGCTAGTACGCCGCTCGCCTCGTGTACGATCTCGATCTTGATCGACGGCCGCAGCGGACGCCATTCTGACCAGCGAAACCGCATCATCTGGTGCAGCACACTGTAGCCTTCAATGGTCAGTGGGACGGGCGGAATTTCGGTGGAAACAGCCTGTGGGCGAACTGTGCGTGTGGATGCCATGAGCGAATTCCTTGTCGCTCCATTGTACCCGCAAGCCCAAAGCAGGCGCGAAGTCCGGCGTGGAGGCCTCGACACACCAGTGCTATTTGTCTTTGGAGAGAATTGCGTACTGCAACAGGACGCGGGTTTGAAAGCCCAGTCGTTCGTACAACTGAACCGCTCGCTTATTCTGCGGGCGGACGTGCAGAAAAGCTCGCTCACCTCGGCTGCGAATTTTCTCCATGAGCAGCGTAATCAGGCTGGTAGCAAGGCCGCGACCCAGATGATTGGGATGCGTACACACCGCGCTGATCTCTGTGTAACCGAGAATCCGCAGACGCTCGCCTGCCATGGCGATGAGTTGCCCTTTTTCGCGGACTCCCCGGTAGTCTCCCATTTCTCGCGTGCGTCGACCGGAGGGTCCCGGCTTGGTCAACTGGGTGAGCGCCAGCATTTCAGGGACGTCGGCCTCGCCGAGCGGTACGAACTCTTCCGGATCTTCCGCAGTCGGCTCACCCGCGCCGTTGTGGACCATTTGCAGCAGCGGCACGGAACTTACCACTGTCCATCTTGCTTGCGGGCGGCTGGGGCGGCTCATCGAGAAACAGGCCAACCCGCTGGCCCGGATCGGCCAGAAAGGCCAAAGATTCGTAGCGTTCCGGCGAGGGCCCAGAGAACCCTCCCAGAATGCTGACATCTCTGAGGAAAATGCTCGCCTGTTTGTGACTCTGGCCAAGGTGGGCTTGAGCGCTGTTAAGCCCCTTCCAGATGACGTTGTCGAGCGGATGCATGGGTTCAAGCAGGATAGATTGCCGAGGCGCTCGCGTCTATCCGGCTCTTGCGGTCAGAGCGTCCCGCAGCGCGGCTTATTCTTTCAAGTCCACGTGCTGCACATCCTCGACCGGATGGCCGAGAAATCGCGGGCCCAGGCGACGAAATTTTTCTACCGAGTCGGTCGCGAAAAACCTCAGCCGCGGCAAGCGCCGCCGCTCGCTCTGTGCCGGATCTGCCAGCGGGGCTCTGCGCAGCAGTTTGACGACCGCGTGTGCCGTGGACTCCGCTGAATCCACAATCTCTACGTGTTCAGGAACAACGCGATGCAGCACCGGCTTGAGCAGAGGGTAGTGAGTGCAGCCCAGCAGCAGCACGTCGGCGGACTGAAAGCCGTCGGCGAACGCCTCGTCCAGATAAATTCGGGCGACCTGCTCTGTGACTGAGTGGTCGGTCCAGCCTTCTTCGACTAAGGGCACCAGCAAAGGGCAGGCCTTCTCGCGTGCCTGCACGCCTTTGGCATCCAACGCTTTGGCGTAGGCGTGGCTGCTGACAGTGGCTTCAGTGCCGATCACAACTACTTTTCGGTTCTTGCTCTCTGCCGCTGCGCACTCTGCCCCCGGTTCGACTACTCCGACCACCGGAACTTTCGCCGCTTTCGTGATTTCGTCGAGCGCCAGGGCCGTGGCTGTGTTGCAGGCAATCACCAGCATCTGCGCGCCGTGGTGCTCCAGATAGCGCGCGGCTTCGACAGCGTATTTCGACACCGTCTCTACCGACTTTGACCCGTAGGGGAGACGGGCTGTATCTCCGAAGTAGATGTAATCCGCATGAGGGATAAGTTCAAGTAAAGCTTTAAGGACGGTGAGGCCCCCAGAGCCGGAATCAAAGACGCCGATACATGCTCTGCGGGGGATCATGCGTGGTCAGGAAATTCGCTCCGGCTGCCTCAGGGAGGCGCCAACGAACTCGGCTTTCCGCCCGCAACACGGCCCCGGCGGAATTGGTGCGCCATGCGGGCAGGTACGCGGATGGCCCAGGAAGCTGCAGATCTTGTCGGTCGCCTCGGGCGAGAGGATGTGCTCAAACTTGCACGCTTGCTCCTCGATTTCCGTCTCGCTGTCCATAGCCAGGCTGTCGGTGAACAGGCGCTCGGCCAAACGATGCCGGCGGATGATGTCGGCGGCCCGCTGGCGCCCGCGCGCCGTCAGCTGCACAATGGAGCTGCCGTCGCCAGTCGAAACTCCCGACGGCTTAAGAGCATCGTGGCACGGATTGGTGAAGGGCTTGTGATCGTGCATTTCCGGCGGATGCGGCGCAGCCGTCACCAGACCCAGTTCGGTCATCTTCTCCACCGCGATGCTGACCGGCAACGCTCCGTGAACTTCCATGCGGCCGATTTCTGCGATCTCGCCGTGCTCCCCCAGCACCCAGAGTTCTTCCAGAACTTCATCGAACTGTTCCTCGTCAGCCATGGAGAAAACGATCTGGGCGGCGATCTTGCCGTGGTGCAATTCCACGCGCCGGTCGGCCAGCCGCGCCACCACCGGGTCGTGCGTGACCATCACAATGGTCCGGCCTTGCTGATGGAGTTCGCGCAGCAGGCGCAGAACGATTTCTTCATTCACCGCGTCCAGATTTCCCGTGGGCTCGTCAGCGAGCACAATTTTCGGATCGTTGATCAGAGCCCGCGCAATGCACACCCGCTGCTGTTCGCCGCCGGAAAGCTGGGACGGAAGATGGTTGGCGCGCTCTTTCAATCCCACTCGTTCCAGAGCTTCGAGCGCCTCAGCCTCGTCGGTCATGCTGTGGAAGTACTGTGCCAGCATGACATTTTCGAGTGCCGTGAGGTAGGGAATCAGATGGAATTGCTGAAAGACGAAGCCGATTTTCTCCGCGCGTACCCGGTTCAATTCCGAAGCTGAAATGTTCGCCACGTTCTCGTCATCGAGCCAAATCTCCCCGGAGGTCGGCCGGTCGAGACAGCCAATCAAATTTACCAGCGTCGACTTTCCCGAGCCTGAAGGCCCCATGATCGCAATCCACTCGCCACGTTCCACATGAAGAGAGAAGTTGTCCAGCGCGCGAATGACGCCGCCATTGGCCTCTTCGCGGGCGGGATACAATCGGCTGATATCGTTCAGCTTGATCATTTCATTCTCCCCTCAGGATCGTCGCCGGCTGCACCCGGCGTAACATCGACAGCGGCAGCGCCGCCGAGATCAATGCGACCGCCACGCTGCCGACCACGATAATTGGCAGCACATTGAGGCGTGGTACCACCGGCGCATGGAAGTTGACCCGGCCGATCCATGCTGCCACACCCACGCCGATCAAGAACCCCACCAATGCGCCAATCGCGCCGAGCATGGCAGCTTCCGCGGCAAAAAAGCCGCCAATCAGACGTTCCGAGGCGCCCAACGCTTTCATGATCGCAAAATCCCGTCGCCGGTCAAAGACCCAACCCATCAACGTGGAAAGCACGCACAGCGCCGAAGTCAAAATGATGAGGACCGCGGCCGCCAGCAACGTGGCGCGAGTCTTCCCAAGCACGCGCGCTTCGCCCTCCATAATCTGACGGACCGGGCGCACCTGAGCCTGCGGCAATGCTTGACCAAATTCCTGAATCACCGAGTCTACTTCTTCCGGCGGTCCTGAAGCTGCAACTTCGATCGTTGAAGCTTGCACTCCGGTCCAGGATTCAAAATCATTAAGCGAAAGATAAACCCGGCTGTCTTCCGCAGCGCCGGTGCGCAGCGTTCCCGCCGAAGCCAGATGAATCGTCCGTCCCTGAAAGCTCAGATCAAATGGCGCGCCTTGTGGGCTCACCACGGCGGCGGCCCGCGCACCGACCAGTGCCCCCTGCGGCGCTTGCGGCCACGCACTCACCGACCACCAGCTATCGAGTTTGCGCACGCGACCAAAATCGGTCCCCGACACCACCACCGATTGTCCGTCGGCAGTGCGCGCCACCACATACGCAAACGGCACGGCCATACCGTGCCCCGCCAGCAACGACTCAACCCGCTGAAGCGCATCTGCGGGAAGTTCCTGTCCGTCCTTTGCCACGACGACCACATTCGCACCGTAGTTGCGGAACTCCTTGCGCAGCTTGGCTTGCACGTCCACGTAAAGATTAAGCATGGCCGTCGCCACCGCTGCAGCCACAATCATCGCCAGCAGTGCAGAAGCCGCGCGCCCCCGGCGCAGCACCGCCGCCCGCATCAGCATGCGCAGGAACATCGAAGTATGCGGCCCCTTGCGCTGCGATTTTGCCTTCGCGCTCACGCTTCTCTTCGCAACGCATGCACCGGATCGAACTTCACCGCGCGCCGGATGGCAAGCGCACTCCCTGCAAAGGTCACGGTAACAGCGATTGCCAGGATGACGGGGAAGAGCACCGGCTCAATCGTAATCTGCGAGCCAAAAATCGACTGCCCGATCACGTGAGCCAGCCACGAACCCACACCAAAGCCCACCATGCCTCCCAGCAGAGCCAGCAGCAGGGCTTCGGCGAAGAACAGGGCTGCCACCGAAACGTTGGCCGCGCCGAGTGCCTTCATCAGTCCGACTTCGCCGCGCCGCTCGAAAATCGCCGTGGCCATCGCTGCAGAAACTGCCAGCGC
>Ga0116223_10004304_pt1 | contig 12387 bp, 9 predicted proteins | sample Sb_taG_3_FD_90092 | JGI IMG/M metagenome (GOLD analysis project Ga0116223, IMG submission 90092) | Peat soil microbial communities from Weissenstadt, Germany - Sb_50d_a_PC metaG | ecosystem: Environmental > Terrestrial > Soil > Wetlands > Peat | place: Germany: Weissenstadt | collected 2010-09-21 | reverse complement strand
TGAGGAACTCGGCGACTTCCTTCTCTTTGCCGGGCTTGGCTTCAAGGGGAACGTAAAGTGCAACCTTGGACATCGTTCACTCCTGCAGGGGATGTTGGGACGGGCGGTCGGAGAGGCCCCAAAACGACGTACCGAGATTGGGGAAGGGCGGCCAATCACCTTTGCGTTGAACAGGTGATCGTGATGCCGTTCCGTCCAAAAGCAAAACGGAGGCATCGCGGCCTCCGTCTTTTGGTTCCGTGCCTTCGGTGTGAGCCTTAGCCGAGCCGTCCCGCGGCATGCGCGAGCAGGGTATAGACGAGGCCTGTCTCCGAGGTGAGATGGCCGCGCAAGGCCTGGGGCCCGCGATCCTCGCGCGCGACCTCGTCCAGCAGGCGCTCGAACTCGGCGATGTAGCGGTCGACTGTCTGCTTGAAGTTGCGGTCGGCGCGGTATTTGCGGGCGACTTCGTCGAAGGCCTTCTGGCCGGCCGGCGTATAGAGCCGCTTGGAGAAGGCCTTGCTTTCGCCGCGCTGATAGCGATCCCACATCTCTGCGGCAAGGTTGCGGTCCATCAGGCGGCCGATGTCGAGCGACAGCGACTCCAGCGGATTGCCACCGGTGGCCTGTTGCGGCGGACGGCCGCGCGGAGCATTGCCGGGTGCGGCTCCTGCGCCGCCATCGGTGCGGCTCAAGAGGTCGGAGAGCCAGCCATCGCGCCCCTGGTCGGAACCCGCCGGCGCAACCGGCGGCGCATCGGTGCGTCGCGAGGCGGGCAGGCCGAGATCGGGCGGCGGCAGGGTCGATGCACTGCCGCGCGGCCGCGCCTCGCCGCGTCCGCCGACGGCGGCCAGCATCGGCTCTTCCTCGCGGTGCACGCTGGTGCGACTGGTTGTCACGACATCCAGGCCGCGGCCGTGATGGGCGACGATGCGGTTCAGTTCCGCCAATGCCTCGATCTGGTCGACGATCACCTTGCGCATCTGCGCAGTGCTCTCGGCGGCCTCCTGCGGCATTTCCAGCACGCCACGGCGCAGTTCGTTGCGGGTCGCCTCGAGTTCGCTGTGCATTTCCGCAGCCATCTGCTTCATGCTCGCGACCATGGTCGCGAACTTTTCCGCGGACTGCTTGAACATCGATTCCGCTTCCTCGGTGCTCTGCTGATAGACCTCGCTCATGGCATCGGTTGTCAGGCGGCGCTCTTCTTCGGCCGCCACGCGAACCGCTTCGAACTGCCGGCTGATCGCGGCTGAACCGGCACCCGCCGTTTCCGCCACCACGCGGGCGATGTCGCGCGCGCGCTCCTCCGCGGCCGCCAGCGATTCATCGAGCAGGCCGGTGAAGCGCGACAACCGCTGATCGATATCGGCGGTGCGCAGGTCGATCGTCGTGACCAGCGATTCAAGCGTCGCCTTGCGTTCGGCGAGCGAGGTGGTGGTGCTGCGATTGCTTTGCTCGACCACGGCTGCGGCCTCGACCAGGGCCTTGCCGTGGATATCGAACTGGCTGGACAGCGAATTGAGGTCTTCCAGCGCCTTCGCGGTTTTCGAGTTGAAGATGCTCAACTGGTCTTCCAGCGTCTGGGTCGCCGCGCCGTTGCGCGAGGTGACGTCGTTCATGGCGGATACGAAGTCGGCCACGCGGGTGACGAGCGCGCGCTCGAGCGAATTGAGGTTGTCGTGCGCTCCGGTAAGAACCTCCTGCAACAGGATATTGCCTTCGCGCAGCCGTTCGAACAGCGCGACCGTATCGGTGCGCAGGATCTTGCTGGTTTCCTGCATCTCGGTCACCGCCGCGATCGAGACCTGGCGCGACTGGTCGATGGCCGTCCGCGAAGCCTGCTCCAGCTCCTTCAGCGACTTGTTGACGGAGCTGGTGGCGAGTTCGCCGGCGGAGTTGATGGTCCGCGCCACTTCGTTGCCGTTGCCGAGCAGGGATTGCGAGAAACTCTGCGAGCGGGTTTCGATCGACCGCAGCGCTTCCGACGTGACGCGGTCGATCTCGGCCGTGAGCACATTGGTCTTGGCGCTGATGGCCTCGGCCAGCGCGCCGCGCTTGCCGTCGATCATCTGCGAGAGCCGCTCGGTCTGCTGCTGCACATGAGTGACGATTTCGTCGGTCTTGCCGGTCATGGCGTTGCCGAAGGTGCCGCTGGCGGCGAGAACCGCACGCTCCACTTCGGCCGAGGTCGATTTGACCTTCGAACTGACCTCGTTGGAGGTGGCTGTCAGCGACGTCTGGGCCTCACGCGCGCTGCTCAGAATGGAGGCGGCGGTATCCGCGCCGGCCGCGGTCAATGTACGCTCCACATCGCTCGCCAGAGACTTGACATGGTTGGCCGCTTCCGCGGACGCCGCGACCAGCGTGGTCTGCGCCTCGCGTGCACCCGCGACGACCGAACCCGCGGTCGAGGAGACGGCAGACAACAGCGTCCGCTCGATATCGGCGGAGAGGGACTTGACCTGACTGGCGGCGTCCGAGGATGCCGACACGAGGGTGGCTTGCGCATCGCGGGCGCTGGTCACGATCGAATTTGCGGTGCTGCCGCCAACGGCGGTAAGCGCGCGCTCGACGTCAGCCGAAGTCAGCTTGAGCTGGGCGCCGACGTCGGAGGAAACCGTCAGCAGCGCCTGCTGCGCGGCGCGTGCGCCGGTCTGGATGGTCTCGCTCGTATTGACGACAAGGTTGGTCAGCGAGCGCTCCGCGTCCTCGACATGGGACTTGATCCCGAGCGACAATTCCTCCGCACGCGCCATCAGAACGTCGCTGGCCTGCCGTCCGCTGCTCTCGATGCGGCCGGCTACGGCCTCGACGCGCGAACCCAGAAGGTCTTCGAACTGCGCAACGCGCGTGTCGATATCGGAGGCGACCGCGCCGACGCGGGTCTCGATGCTCTGATGGATCTCCTGGAACCGCGCCGTGATGGTTTCGGTCAGCTGGCCGGTGCGGCCGTCGATGGTCTCAGCCACGTTGGCGACGCGGCGGTCGATGGCGGCGACCGCCTGGGCGGCGCCCTCCGTCAGCGAGGAGGTCAGCGTGGTCAGACGCGAGTCGATCGACTGGATCGCCTGGGCTGCGCCGTCGGTCAGCGAGGACGCCAGTGAGCCGAGCCGGCTGTCGATGGTTTCGGTGACCGACTTCGCCCGCGAATCGAAGCTGGTTTCAAGCGATTTGATCTTGCTGTCGAGCGAGGTATCGAGGCTGGCGACGCGGGTCCCGAGCGTCGTCTCGAACTGCATCAGGCGCTGATCGAGCGAGGCGGTGATCTCGCCGCCGTTGGAAGTGAGCCGCGAGTCGAACGTGTCGACATAGCCCTTCAAGGTATCCGCAATGTCCTGCGTGCGCTGACCCATCCGCTCGACGATCTCGCCGCCGAAGGTCTTGACGGTGCGGTCGAACTCGGAAATGTGGCGGGTGATCAGGGCGCCGAGGGTGCCGCTGTCACGGGCGAATTTCTCCGCGAGTTCTCCGCCCTGGTTCTTCACCAATTCATCGAAGGCGCTCATCTGCAGGCTCAGCGTGTCGTGCGCGCTTTCGGTCTGGCTCACGACCTTCGCCACCAGCGAGTTCACCGTCACATCGAGCGCGTCGCTTGCCTTGTCGCCGGAAGTGAGGATTTTCGACGCCAGGCGATTGCCGGCTTCGTCGATCTTGTTCACCAGATCGCCGCTGCGCAGTTCAAGCTCCAGAAGCAGGGAGTCGCTGGAGTTCTTCAGCGAGTCGTGAACCTGTTCGGTGCGATCGGAGATACCGTCCACGATGGTGGAGGAGCGTTGCTCGAACTCGGATGTGATGCGGTCGATCCGTTCGTTGAGCATCTCGTGCACGCGGTCGGCGAGTTCGACGAACTCGTCGTGGACGTGGCCGGTCTTGAAATTCAGGCTGGTGGTCAGCCGCTCGCTGGCGTCGAGCACAGCGCGCGTGGTCTCGGCGCTGGCTTCCTCGAGCCGGTCGAGCAGATCGCCGCCGCGCTCGCCGAGCGCCAGGATCATGTTGTCGCCGGCATTGCTGAGCGCGCTCGTGATGTGGGCGCCGCGCTCCTCGAGCGCGCCGGTGATGCTCTTGGCAACCTCATCGACGCGCGAGGCGATCGCGTCCGATATCAGCGCGATGTCGTGGCGCAGGTCGATCTGCACGCCGGAAATGGCGCTGCGGACCTGCTCGGCCTGTCCGACCAGATTGTCGCGCTGATGAGCGATATCCTGCAACAGGGCGCGGATCCGCACCTCGTTGTCGCTGTAGGCCCGCTCGAGGGCGGCGACTTCATTGGCCACGAGCGTTTCGAGTTCGCCGGCGCGCGCGATCGCACGCTCGACGCCGTCGCCCATCGCCGCGACCTCGCGGCGGATGGCTTGGCCGACCGTCACCATCGAGTCGCTGGCGGCGCCCTCGGGCTCCGAAAACCGGATCGCAACCTGCGCCATCGACTGCGCGATCATCCGCAATTCCTGGCCGCGCCAGGACAGGCTTGCCATGAAATAGAACAGCAAGACGGGTGCGAAAAACAATGCAGCCAGTCCCGCCAGAGCCAGCGTCCCGCCGCTGCCCTGGCCGATGGCCGCCTGCAACGAAGGCAGAAAGCTGATGGTGAGAATGATGGCGCCGAGAACCCAGACGCCGGCAAAAAGCGTGGCCAGCGTATAGACGTTGCGGGCGGGGCGGCCCTTCTGAATGGCCTGCAGAATTTGACCGATGGTTTCACGGTCGTCATTGGCGGCGCGCCGGCTCGCGCGCGGCTCTTCGATCGGTTCGAAGGTCACGCGTTCGTTGCCCGGCCTTGTGTCGAATGAAGGTTCGTTGAAGGCGGGCGCGGCGGACGAACTTGCCGGCGTCGAACCGCTGCGGACCGAACTCCGGTTGCCGTCGGTCGCCGAAACATCAGAGATGTTCAAGGCTTCCTGAATGGCAGAAAGCGCGACTTCGGTAGGGTCTTTGACCTTTTTGGGAGTGTTCGCCATGTTCAGTCTGAGCCCTCGTGTTACCCTTTACGCATCCCGGCACAGTCTTGCGAACGCCCCCACAAGCCCCAAACCGGTGTGGTCCCGCGCGATACCGAAGCGCGGCCATTTGGGGGCCGGCTTATCCGCAAGGTCCGGCAAACATCCTATTGGCTAGGCGGTGCGAATGAAATGGCCGCGATTAATACAATCTTAATCATCGTTAATAGCGCCGCGCCCTAAGGCCTTACAAGTCCTCGGCATTCTTATGCCTGTTGGTTAATTGCGACCACACTTCGCTAAAAACAAGGCGAACTTGCGGCGGAACCTTCCGTTAATGCTTTCCATGATTGGCTTGCCTGAAAACTCCACCCTCGGATCGCCCGGGCGAGGGAGATCTTCGGAATCTCGCCATGCCGCTTCATCTGGATCGGATCGACTGGATGCCATCGCCACCGCTCGCTCCCGATGACGGCCCGATCGACATCGCACATCTAAAGCGAATGACGCTTGGCGACGCGAGCCTGGAGCGTGAGGTGCTGGCGATGTTCTCGGCCCAGGCCGCCGGTCTGGTCTCCGCTCTTGCCGGTTTACCCTCCGATGGGGGCGCGCTCGCGCATACGCTGAAGGGCTCGGCGCGCGCGATCGGCGCATTCGCCGTGGCCGACGCCGCAAGCGCGCTGGAGGTCCTGATTCGCGGTGGCGGCGATCCAGCCGAGGCGATCGACGAGCTCAACGACGCCGTGGCGCAAGCCCGCGCGGCCATCGACGCGATCCTGCGCCGGTCCTGACGCTTAAAATCCTCGGATGCGCAGTAACCGCGCGCCCTCAAGCTTTTCACCCCGGCCGCTGCCCTCCCGCTAGCGCGGAACGGATCGACCCGTTATAGGACTGCCCGGACCCCCTTATCCGGCAGCACGAGCGAACATGGCCAAGATTCACTTTGTCGACCATACCGGCGAAACCCGTACCATCGACGTCGAAAACGGTGCCACCGTCATGGAAGCGGCGATCCGCAACGCGATCCCGGGCATCGAGGCCGAGTGTGGCGGCGCCTGCGCTTGCGCAACCTGTCATGTCTATGTCGATGAGGCCTGGCGCGAGAAAGTCGGTTCCCCCTCGCCGATGGAAGAGGACATGCTCGACTTCGGGTTCGACGTGCGGCCGAATTCGCGGCTGTCGTGCCAGATCAAGGTGACCGACGAGCTTGATGGTCTGGTGGTCTCGACGCCGGAGCGTCAGGCGTAGCGCTTCGGCTGCGCGACGTCCACGCCGCGGCGAAGCCACGGCTGGAACTTGGCGACGATCTCCGCAGTCAGCGGCACAGGCTTGCGCGTCGCTTCGTCGATCAGCACCGTCACCGCTTGCGCCGACGCCACGCACAGGCCTTGCGAAAACACCACCTGATCGAACGTCACGGAGGTTCGGCCGAATTTCGAGACGCCGAGCCCGATCTCGATGGTGCCCGGCCAGCGCAGTTCGGCGCGGAAATGTATATCGAGCCGCACCATGATCCAGGCGAGCCCCTCGGGCAACTGCCAGTAGCTGCGGTCCTTCATCAGCGTGACGCGGCCGGTCTCGAAATAGGTCGCATAGACCGCGTTGTTGACGTGCTGGTTGGGATCGAGATCGGCAAAGCGCACATTATCGGTCAGCCGATAGGGAAAATCCTCAAGGCGCGGCGTTGAGTCCAGGCGGGCAGGGGCATTCACGGGGATGATCTCCGAAATCTCACGCCCTTACAGCGTAGTTGTCGAACTCCGGCAAGGGGTTGCCGCGGTGCTATCAGGCAAATTATGGCTTCCCTCCCTGTTCCCTGTTGGCTAGATCATGATCCGATTAAATTGAATCGGATCATGATCTCATCTCTTTGTTTGAGCATGATCTTTTCGGAAAACCGGCTTCCACTTTTCCGGATCATGCTCTAGACAGGCGCAGCAAAAAGGGGCGCCTGCCGGCCCTGTCCAACCGAAAAGAAGCGATATGAGCGAAGCGATCAAAACCGACGTACTGATTATCGGCGCGGGCCCGTGCGGGCTGTTTGCCGTTTTCGAACTGGGTCTGCTCGACATGAAGGCGCATCTTGTCGACATCCTCGACAAGATCGGCGGCCAATGCGCCGAGCTCTATCCGGAAAAGCCGATCTACGACATCCCGGGAATTCCCTACGTCACCGGCCATGGCCTGACCGACAAGCTGATGGAACAGATCAAGCCGTTCCATCCGACCTTCCATCTCAACGAAATGGTGGAGACGATCGAGAAGACCGGTAACCCCGGCTTTCGTGTCTCGACCGATGCCGGCCAGTTATTCGAGTGCAAGGTGGTGGTGATCTCGGCCGGCGGCGGTTCGTTCCAGCCCAAGCGGCCGCCGGTGCCGGGCATCGAGGCCTATGAAGGCACCTCGGTGTTTTACGCCGTGCGCAAAATGGAGCAGTTCCGCGACAAGGATCTGTTGATCGTCGGCGGCGGCGATTCCGCACTGGACTGGACGCTCAATCTGCATCCGATCGCCAAACGCGTGACGCTGCTGCATCGGCGTGACGACTTCCGCGCCGCGCCTCACAGCGTCGAGCAGATGCGGGCGCTGGTGGCTTCCGGGAAGCTGGAGTTGAAGATCGGCCAGGTTACGGCGCTCGAAGGCGAGGGCGGCATGCTCACCGGCGCGCAGGTGAAAGGCAACGACAACGCTGTCTCGAAGGTCGCTTGCGATACCATGCTGCCGTTCTTCGGCCTGACCATGAAGCTCGGACCGGTTGCGAACTGGGGCATCGCGCTTGAGAACAATCTGGTGCCGGTCGAGACCTCGGCCTTTGAAACCAGCGTGCCCGGGATCTTTGCGATCGGCGACATCAACACCTATCCCGGCAAGCTCAAGCTGATCCTGTGCGGTTTTCACTAGGGGGCGCTGATGGCCCAGAAGGCCCACCGCTACGTTTTTCCGGACAGGCGCCTGGTATTCCAGTACACGACGTCCTCCTCGAGTCTGCAGAAGAAGCTCGGCGTCAACTAGGCGGCTTAGAGATGGCAGAGCGTGGCGCGGAACGGCCGCGCGGCTGCTGCGACATTTTGGCGGCGATGCGACGTGCCCGTTGAAGCGCTCGACATGCGACGCCACGGGCACTGGAAGCCTTTGCGAAATAACCCTATCTTCTGCATCGTCCGACAGCCGATCAGGTGATGACGATGTGGAATATCTTGTCCAGATTGCGACCGACGCTTCCGATCGTGACGGGCCTTGCCGTGCTGTTCGCAACCGCGCTTCCCGGGCGGGCGGCCGAGCCGACAGCCGCGGGGCTTTGGCAGAAAATCGAGGACGGCAAGCCCGTGGTGTGGGTGCTCATGGTCGATCACCATGACGGCTTCTTCGAGGGCGTGATCGCCAAGACTTTTCCGAAGCCCGGCGAAACCGATCATGACATTTGCTCAAAATGCACCGACGATCGAAAGAACGCGCCTGTGCTTGGAATTTCCTTCATCCGGAACATGAAGCGCAACGGCCTCGAATACGAGGGCGGCAATATTCTGGATCCGCGCGACGGCGAAATCTGGAAGGCGAAGATGACGGTCAGCCCCGACGGGCAGGATCTCATCCTGCGTGGTTATGTTCTCACGCCCATGCTGGGCAAGGATGAAACCTGGCATCGTTTGCCGGACACCGAGCTTGCTTCGGTTGATCCCGCCATCATCGCCAAATACCTGCCGGCGCAGGCCACGGCGATGAAGCCCGCCGGCGCCAGGAAATCCGTTCCACCCGCGAAGCAGTGACGCGGTCGATGCGGTAGCGTCGATCCGAACGAGATCATGATCCGATTAAATTGAATCGGATCATGATCTCGTCTCTTTGTTTGAGCATAATCTTTTCGGAAAACCGGCTTCCACTTTTCCGGATCATGCTCGAGGCGAATAGGGACCGTCGGTTACTGGCGTGAGTGCAGGCGAGAGCGCTGGACAAAAGGCAGTGTGGCCTTTGCGTCCGCGACTTCACGTCCTTCGCTGGCCGCGGGCTCGGCATACCCCTCGCTCAGCCTGCGGCGGCGCTCCTGCCAGGGCAGCACTACACTGAGCCAGAGTTCGCGGGTGCCCATGATCGAGATCGCGATGCCGAACGGGATCATGAAGTAAAGAATGCGAAACACCACCAGCGTCGCCAGCAATTGCTCCCTGCCAAATTCCGGAAGCGCGACCAGCATGGCGGCATCGAAGACGCCGATCGAGCCCGGGGCATGACTGGCGAAGCCGAGCAGGGTGGCCAGAATGAACACGACCGCCAGCGAGATGAAATCGATGCCGGGTTGCGCCGGCATCAGCAAATACATGGCCATTGCGCAGAAGCCGAGATCGAGCACGCCGATCATGATCTGCACCAGCGTCAACGGTGCCGACGGCAACCGCACTTTCCAGCCGTCTTGCCCGAGCTCGCGCCGCTCCTCGCCGAGAGCAAGCCAGACAAAGTAGGCGACGATGGCGCTGACGACGCCGATGGCGACCAGGCGGTTGATCGCGGACGGCAGCTGGTCCATCGCGGAGGCGGCCCAGGGGTGCCAGGCCATGCCGATGCCGAGCACGAAGGCGTTGCCGAGCCAGAAGGTCAGGCCGGAAAGGAAACATATCTTGGCGACGTCGACGGCGCTCAGGCCGTAGTCCGAATAGATCCGGAAACGTATCGCGCCTCCCGTGAACACGGTGGCGCCGATGTTGTGGCCGATTGAATAGCTGGTGAAGCTCGACAATGCGGCAATTCGGTAAGGCACGTGCTTCTTGCCGATCGTCCGCAGTGCGAAGAAGTCATAGAAGGTCAACGTGCAGAATGCGCCGACCACGCACAGCGCGGCAAGCGCGATGCGATGGGCAGGTATCTCGGTCAGCGCAACCAGCATCACGCCGGTGTCGATGCCCTTGAGGGTGCGGACCAGGGTCGTGATCGCAAAGGCGATGATGATCAGGCTCGCGGCGACCCCTAGCCGTTTCCAGCCGATCCGCTCCTTGAAGCCACGCCCCAGCGTGGTCAACAGTCGATACATTCGTCCTCCCGGCGGGGCGGCAACAAATTGCTGCCTCTCGAGGCGATCATGGGCACGCGGCGCAGATCACCATCCTTGCGAAGACCCATAAGGCAAAAACGTTCCCTTGTGCAGTCCTTGACAAGCCGCGTAGCGGCCTCGGACAGGCGCCGCCGTCATATCCCCGACATATGCCGCGATGCGTCAAAAACGAGCCCGAGCAGGGTCCGGGGCTTCAGTGGTGCGGACCGTTCCATTGGTTCGAAAACGCGCGTCAACCGGGGAGGAATTGCGCAATCGAACTCTTCACCGGCGACATCAAGACGATGAATCATCTGTTCGTGTACCCGCTTGAGGACGCGGCATGGGCGGACAGCAAGGTCACCTCGCGCTGCGAGCTGAGCCGATCTGCTCGGCGCGGGCGGGATCGAGACAAAACGTCGCGTGGACCGAAACCGCGCGAAGTTCTGACCTGGCTAAATCGTCGGTTGTGGCGTGAAATCACGCTAAGATCCGCCGTTTTGTCCAAATTACCGCAACATCCGGCTCGCGATCGCTCCGGGATCGTGTAAACCTTGGATTTATTGCGGGGCTGAGCATTTGACGCAGGAATTTGAAAACACCAGCACGGGTCTTGTCGCGTCTTGCGCGCAATCCCTGCCGCTTCCGCTCGGGGCAAGCGAACGGCGGATCAATTGGCGATATGTCGCCGCGGTTGCGACCTATCATCTGCTTGCCTTGCTGGCGTTCGTCCCCTGGTTCTACAGCACGACCGGCGTCGCGCTCGCGGTCATTGGGGTCTATGTCTTCGGCGCGGCCGGAATGAATCTTTGCTATCACCGGCTGCTCACTCACCGCAGCTTCAGCTGCCCGCTGTGGCTTGAGCATGGTTTCGCGATCCTGGCGGTCTGGTGCGTGGAGGATACGCCGGCCCGATGGGTGGCGACGCATCGCATGCACCATCACCGTTCGGACGAGCGGCCGGACCCACATAGCCCGCTGGTCAACCTGTTCTGGTCGCATATGGGCTGGCTGTTCATTGAAAATACCGACCTCGGCCGCAACGTGGCATATGACCGCTATGCGCGCGATATCATCCGCGACAAGTTCTATCGGTGGATCGAGCGCTACGTCGTGTGGATCACGCTGGCCCAGTCGGTGATTTACTATGGTGTAGGCTTCCTGGTCGAACTGGCCCTCGGCGGCTCGATCATTGAGGCCGTTCAATTCGGCGCGAGCGTCTGGCTCTGGGGCGTCGTCGTCAGAACCATTTTCGTCTGGCATATCAGCTGGAGCGTGAACTCCTTTTCTCACGCGTTCGGCTACCGCAACTACGAGACCGGCGATTACAGCCGCAACAACGCGTGGGTGGCGATCATCACCAGCGGCGAGGGGTGGCATAACAACCACCACGCCGAACCCGGCTCCGCCTGCAATCAGCGGCTCTGGTGGGAGATCGATCTGACCTACCTGCTATTGCGTCTGCTGGTTCTGTTGGGTCTTGCCTGGGATGTGCAGATGCCGCAGCGCCCCGCCAGGGGCGAGGTGAGCTGAGCTGAGCCTAGCTGTCCGCCGCTCAAACCTTGCGCAATGCGAAATGCGCTCCGCAAGAGGCCATCACGGCGCCAAGCACGAGGGCGGCCAAACCTGCAAGAATCCCCGAAACCGTCGGAAGCGCGCCGGGTGCCGAGGCAGCCTGGCCGGCGGCCGCCAGCACGAGAACGCCGACCGCGATCAGGAACTGCCGCATCCGCTGCGGAATCTGGCCCGATACCGCGCTCTGCATCAGCGCCGCGGTGAAATAGCCGCCGCAGAAGCCGACGGTAGCGATCAGCCACCACGCCAGCGCCGCGCCCGCGGGCATGAATTCACGCGTGTCGGACCGCCAAAGGCCGCCGAGATCGAGCCCGAAGCGTGCGCCGAGCATGTGCACGGCGAGCGCCAGCAGCACACCTGAAATTGCGGCGCCGCCAAGGATCAGGCGGCTTGGAAAATGGGTCGTCTCTTGCATGTTCCGCTTGTAAGATAAAGCCGGTGATGCGCGCAAGCGTGATGCGGCCAACTCATTTCGATCTTCCGGGGGAAGCTTGAATCATGATTTTCGGTCTTCTTGCACTGATTACTTCCGCGATATTTGGGGGAGCAGCACTTTACGTGAATGTCGCGGAGCAACCTGCACGGCTGCATCTTGACGATCGCGCGCTGCTCACCGAATGGAAGCCGGCCTATAAGCGCGGAGCCGCGATGCAGGCGCCGCTCGCGTTGGCCGGTTTTGTGTTGGGCCTGTCGGCGTGGTGGCAATCGCCGCATGCCGGCTTCCTGATCGGTGCCGCCGCGATCATCGCGCCGTGGCCGTGGACGCTCATCGTCATCAAGCCCACCAACGATGCGCTGCTGGCGACCGATCCCGAGAAGGCTGGACCGCAGACCCGTGCGCTCATCGTCAAATGGGGTGCAATCCATGGCGTG
>Ga0116223_10004302_pt1 | contig 12387 bp, 4 predicted proteins | sample Sb_taG_3_FD_90092 | JGI IMG/M metagenome (GOLD analysis project Ga0116223, IMG submission 90092) | Peat soil microbial communities from Weissenstadt, Germany - Sb_50d_a_PC metaG | ecosystem: Environmental > Terrestrial > Soil > Wetlands > Peat | place: Germany: Weissenstadt | collected 2010-09-21 | reverse complement strand
GTGGCGGGTGGCGGCCAGCAGGCGCTCGAAGATTTCCGCCTCGCCGTGTACATCGAGCTGAGCGGTGGGCTCGTCGAGCAGCACGACTCCGGCGCCGAGCCTGACCGCGCACAATGCGCGCGCCAGCGCGATGCGCTGCCACTGTCCGCCGGAGAGATCGGTGCCGCCCTGGTATCCGCGGGCAAGGATGGTGTCGAGCGCTGCGAGACCGGAGGCGCCGGCCTCGGCCAGCGCGGCCTGGATTGCCTCATCGGGCGCTCCCGCAGGCGCCACGTTGTCGCGCAACGGCAGCTCGAAGCGGATGAAATCCTGGAACACCGCGGCCAGGCGGCCGCGCCAGGCATCCAGGTCGAACTCGCGCAGATCCACGCCATCCACCTCGATGCTGCCTTCCTGCGGGTCGTACAGGCGGCACAGGAGCTTGGCCAGAGTGGTCTTGCCGGCGCCGTTCTGCCCCACGATGGCGAGCGACGATCCGGCGGGAATTGTCAAGTCGAAGCCATCGAGAACCGGGTCCGTGGTGTTCGGATAGGCGAATCGGACGTTGCGGAATCGGATCTCCCGCGCGGGCGCTCCCTCGACCGCGCGAGTGCCGCGAGCCAGCGCGCCTGCCGGTCCCATCGCGGGTTCGAGGCGCAGCACCGCGCTCACCGGCGCCGCTGCGCCATCCAAGGCCCACGACAATCCACCGAAAGCGATGGTGCTGGTGCTCAGGGCGGCGCTCGCGAAGGTGACGGCCCGGGCCAGCGCCAGGCGTCCCGCGCCGGCATCTTCGGCCATCATCCAGAACACCAGGATGTTGGCGGATAGCACCAGCAGCAGGCTCCATAGCACGGGCCGCTCGCGCAAGCGCGTGGCGTGGAACTGCAGATCGAGCAAGCGTCGGCGGCCCGAGGAGAATCGCTCGACGGTCCAGTCGGCGAGTCCGAAGAGCCGCAATTCCTTGGCCGCGGGCGGGTCGACCGCCAGGCGATAGGCGTACTCGGCGTGACGCTGCGCGGAGCGGACCTCGCCGGTATTGCGGTCGCGCCACACACCGCTCTCGCGCAGCAGCCAGTGTGTGCCGATCCATGCTCCCGCCAGCAGCAGCGGGGCCCACCAGGCATACGCGAACAGCACCACAGCCGACGCCAATCCGCCCACCAGCTCCACCATGCCCGAGGCGATGAAGTCCATCGCGATCGAAAGCGGCGGGCCGCTGATTCCGAGATCGAAATCGCGGGCCATGGTGAGGTCGGTGGTGAGCCGCGGGTCTTCCAGGTGCCCCATGCCGGGCGGGCCAACGCAGGCGGTGGTCAGCTCGTCATTGAGCCAGGCCGCCAGGCAACTGCCGAGATTCGCGCCGATGGCCCGATGGAGCGGCGACAATACTTGAAGCAGCAGGAAGACCACGCCGGCTAACGCCAGCGGCAGCGCGAGAGAATCGCCGCGCCCGACCGCCCCGACCAGCAGGCCCATGGCGATGGCGAATAGCGCCGGCAGCGCCCCACGCAGCACCAGCACCATCCACCAGGCCACCGCGAGCGGGCGGGAGGCTTTCGGTAAAACGTGAAAAAACTTCCACTCGTTACGTGCCCGCAAGCGCCGGAGCATTTTCACATCCTCTCATATGCACGGGCGTTGTGGGACAGTCCTCCCGGCCTGTCCGGCGCTGCCGACCCCCGGCCGGTTTTCCGTCCGCCCTGCCGGCCCGCCTTCACAACCTTTTCCATCTCCCGTCGTATAAAGAATATGATCTTCGACCTCCGGTATGCGTTGCGGACGCTGGCCCGCAGTCCCGGCTTCGCTGTCATCGCGATCCTCACGCTGGCGCTAGGCATCGGGGCCAACACCGCCATCTTCACCGTCTTCAACGGAGTCCTCTTGAAGCCGCTCTCCTACCCCGAGCCCGGCCGCCTCGCCGCCATCGAGGAAGTCGTACCCAAGTTCGCGCGCTTCGGACCTGCGCTGCCCGTCACCGCGTGGCATTTTCGCGAATGGCGCAAGGGCAACCACTCCTTCGATCAATTGGCATTGGTGGGCAACCTTTCCTTCACCCTGACGTCCGCCGGAGACCCCGTGCGCGTCTTTGGACAGCGCGTCTCCGCCAGCATCTTCCCTCTCCTCGGCGTTCAAGCAACGGTGGGACGGACGTTTCTGGAAGAGGAAGACCAGCCGGGGCGCGACCGCGTGGTGATCCTCAGCGACCGCCTGTGGAGCCAGCGCTTTCACCGCGATCCGTCCGTAGTCGGAAGCAAGATCGTACTCGATGGCGTGCCCTACCAGGTGGTGGGCGTTCTGCCCGCAGACGCCCGCATCCCCTCGACGGGCCGCCTGTGGAGCATGGCCGGGGGCGACGTGCCCGGCGATATTTGGAAACCGTTTGGCATCTCCGATAATGACCTCGCCATCATGGCTGAGTTCAACTATGGCTGCCTCGGGCGGCTCAAACGCGGTGTCTCGATCGCCCAGGCCACCGCCGACCTGAACGCGATCCAGAACGGCATCGTCGCCACGATGTCCGAGAAGACCGAATTGCGCACTGCGATCTCCGGTCTTCAGGAACAGATGACCGGCAGTTCGCGCACGAGCCTCACGCTGCTGCTGGCCGCGGCCGCTGCTGTCCTGCTGATTGTGGTGGTCAACCTGGCGAACCTCCTGCTGGCGCGCGGAGCCGGGCGGCGCCGCGAGTTGGCCATCCGAGCAGCCATCGGCGCCGGCACGGCCCGCCTGCTGCGCCAGATGCTCGCCGAGAGCCTGGTGCTGGCCACCGCCGGAGGACTCGCCGGCGCGTTGGCGGCCAAGTGGGCCCTCACCGCCATCACGCTGAAGGCGCCGCTCGACATCCCCGGCATTCGCGACCTGCACATGGATGCCGCCGGCTTCTGGTTTGCGGCGCTGGTCAGCATCGCCAGCGGCGTTTTGTTCGGCGCGCTGCCCGCCTGGCGCATGGCGCGCACCGATCCGCAGGGCGCGCTCAAGGCCGCGGGCGCGGCAACCACCGAAAGCCGCGGCGGCGGACGCGCACGCGGCCTCCTCATCACCGCCGAAGTGGCGCTCACGGTATTGTGCCTGGTGGCCGGAGGGCTGCTCCTCAACAGCTTCGTGCGACTCATTCACGTCGACAAAGGGTTTCAACCCGAGCGCGCCATGGCCATCAATCTCGGCCTGCCCGGTGGCCGCTACCGCGATTCCGCCGCGCACGTGCGGTTCGTGCGCAGCCTGCTCGATCAAGTCCGGGCGATTCCCGGCGTGGCCGCCGCCGGTATCTCCAACCGCGGACCGCTCAGCGGCGAAGGCAGCAACCTCAGTATCGAAGTGGAAGGCGTGAACATGCGCTCCGTGGACCGGCCCACCGTGGACTATCGCTGCGTGACTCCCGATTTCCTACGAGCCATGGGGATCCCGCTGATCGACGGCCGAATGATCGCCGAATCCGATGGCGACCGGCCCGTGGCCATGGTCTCCGCTAGCGCCGCGCACAGCCTGTGGCCCAATCAAAATCCCATCGGCCGCCGCTTCCACCTTGGCACCGATCAGTGGATTGAAGTGGTCGGTATCGCCGGCGACGTTCGCCACACCATCAGCAAGCCTCCCAACCCCACCGTCTACATCCCTTACTGGCAGCGCGATCGCTCGGACTTCACGCTGGTGGTGAGAAGCGCGATGGACCCGCTCTCCATCGCTTCGCCATTGCGGGCCGCCATCCACGGTCTCGATCCGCAGCTTTATGTCCCCCAGGCGCGCACGCTCGAAGAGGTCGTGGATGCGTCGGTGCGGCAGCGGCGTTTCCAGTTGTCTCTGGTGCTCGGCTTTGCCATGGCAGCGCTGCTGCTCGCGGCCATCGGCGTCTACGGGGTGGTGTCGCAGTCGGTCACGCAACGCACCCGCGAAATCGGAATCCGCCTGGCGTTGGGCGCGTCCCGCCGCCACCTCTGGATGGTGGTCGCGCATCGTGGGATGACTCCCGTGGCCGCCGGACTAGCGCTGGGGATCGCCGCCGCCCTGGCGGCCTCCCACTTCCTGGCCAGCCTGCTTTTCGGTGTTCCTCAGACCGACCCGGCCACCTACGTGGGGGTTACCGCGGTATTGCTCGCCGCCGCGTCCCTGGCCTGCTACCTGCCGGCGCGCCGCGCGACCCGCGTGGACCCCCTCGTCGCGCTGCGCCACGATTGATGGGGCGCTGGTCAAAGGTTGGCAGGCGGAAGCGCCCTGCCCCACCAAAAGCGCGCGCCCTCTTAGGCCTGTCAGGAAATAACTGTGCCAACCGGCCGATTGAACTGGTTATTTCCCGACGGTGACTTTAATCCGGATTTCTTATCGGTCGTGGGCAAGAGGCGTCGGCATGAGTGCCGACGCGGCACGCTGAGAGCGTGCGCCACGTACGCCACACGACAGTGTGTGATCACTCTCACTGAGGCTGCACCGTCATATTCGCCGCCTTGCTCGCGGCGCTCCCCACCGTCACCACCACCGGCTGCACTCCTGTAGAAACCGAGGCCGGCACATAGAAATTCACCTGCGTCACGCCGAACTGGCCGGGAGCCAGCCCAACGAACTGCAAGAAGGCCGGAACGCCTCCAACGGTCACGGTCAGCGGCAGCACGGGTTTCGGCAAACTGGCCGGACTGCCGGTGGTAGATGCGGCGAAGGCCGTCTTCAGCGCGGGTGAAACTTCCCCGGCGCCGGTCAGATACAACGTGGCGAGCCCGCCCTGCTTCGCCGCCGGAGTCGAGGCCAGCGTGCCATTCGCATCCACAAAAATCCCGGGCGCCGATGGCGAAACCTGAAATTGGAAACCGGCGATCTGCCCGTTGTTGTTGATCCCCACGACCGCCGGTCCGGCCCCCACAGCATAGGGAATCTGCAGATTGATCTGCGCCGGCGAGATATAAAGCAGGGGCGCCGCCGAGCCGTTGATGGTGGCCGTCACGCCGGCAATCGGCGAGTACGAAAGGGGGCTGGCCGAGAGCGTCTGTGTGGTGCTCGCCAGGTTGGCGCCGAAGACCGACAGGATCATTCCGGGGCTGGCGATTGGCTGGTACGTCGCGGGATTCGCGATGCCCGTGATGGCCGTCCCGGATGTGCTCCCGCCCAGCACGAACATCACCGGGACATTGATGTACTGCGGCATGGCGTTGGCGGATTGGATCACCACGGTGGCCCGGTACACGCCCGGCGCAAAGCCGCTGCCGTTGGCCGTCAACACGATCTGGCCGGGCCCCGTGCCGGAATACTGCGACGCGGTCAACCAGGTGGTGGTGCGATTGGTGGGAAAGATGGATGCCGTCCACGCCTGCGTCTTGTCGGAAATACCCACCGAAAGCGTGGCCTGCGTGGTCTGGCTCGTACCGGCCGCCAGGTTGATGGTCGCGGGCGAAGCCGTGATCTTGACCGGGTTGGCGGGCGGCCCGGCGAAGCTGATCGCCACTTCCTTGCTGATGCCAGCGCTCAGAGCTACGCTGATCACGTCGCTCGACGGCGGCGTGATCCCTCCGAAACACAGCGTGCCTTGCAATGAACCGTACGCATCCACCCGGGTCGTACCGAAGATGGAGGGCACCTGGCTCACCATGCTGACGTTACCCACGGTCAATCCGCTCACCAGATTCAAATAACCGCCGAAATCGTCGATGTTCAGTTGCACGGCCCATTGGCAGGATGGGTCGGCCGCCGTGTTCTGGATCACGATCAGCGGCGTGGCGGTCAGGTTGAAGTTCTCGCCCGGGAACATCGAGTTATAGTTCACGGAAAACTGCCGCGACCACGATTGGCCCGTGACATCGATTCCGGTGAAGGCGAACGTGCGGGTCACCGGGGTGACCAGGTTGCGGAAGACGATGGTGACCGAGACCGTACTGTTGGGAGCGATGTTGGGCGAGGGGAAATATTGCGCGAGCGGCTGCGCCTGGCCATCGATAGTGAAGCTCGTGATCATGGCGGGAACGCCCGAAACTTCGCGCAATGTGAGGGTGGTCTGCCATGACAATCCCTGCGCATCCGGCGGGGAGGATGGCCAAACGGTATCGGGCCAGGACGGAATGATGGTCGCGGTAGCGGTGGGAATCGTCACCTGAATCAGGGCGGTCGCGCCGCCGCTGCTGAAGGCCGCATCGCCCGAGTATTCGGCTGTCAGCAGGAACGTCCCGGTGCCCAGCAGGTATGCCGGGAAGAATTGATCGGCGGCCAGTTGGCCGGCGCGCAAAGTCAGGGGCGCCGATCCCAGGGGAGTGCCGCTCGAGCTGAAGCTCACCGTGCCGGTGGGGGTACCGCTGCCGCCGGCCGGCGCCACGATCGCGGTTATCGCGACCGTGTCGTTCGGAGTGGTCTTGGCAGCGCCTACGACCAGGTTTACAGTGACTCCGTTCGTCTGCGTATTAAACTGCGTGACCAAAGCGTTGGCGTCCACCGACCCTAAACCGGTGGTCATGTCGTAGCCGGCGCCGGCTTTGTAGCCGAACGATCCGGTCTGGCAGTCCGGGCTGCTCTGCATGCAGTTGACAATATTGTCACCCGCGGTGATGTCGTGGAATACCGAGGGCGCGCTCTGCGCCAGGCGGTAGAGTTGCGGGTTGATATTCCCCAGGCCCGGCTGCTTTTGAAAACCCTTGGACACCTGGTATTGGTTTAGCAGCGCGATGATACCGGCCATGGACGGCGTCGAGGCCGAGGTGCCGGCAATCCCGACGTTGCCGCCGAGGTAGTTGATTTCATAGGCGTCGTGTCCGGCCGCACTCAGGGCGATGTCCGGGACATGACGTACGCCGTCATTGGGTACGCCCGGCCCGTTCTGCCAGGCCGGCTGGCTGTAGAAGACGCTGGCGCCGCCGCCGGTGGAACCAAGGCCCGTGGTGCCGGATTCGTTCCATGCCGCCTCCGGAATGTACGACAGAGCCGAACCAAAATTCGGCGAGTTAGTGGTGGCCCAGTAGGTTCCGGTGCCTTCCACGAATTGCGTCCCGCCAACTCCTGTGACCTCCGGCATCACGGCGGGAAAACTCACCGCCTTGCCGTGGGCCGCCAAGGGAGCCGACGATTGGGAATCGCAACTCGCGGCGCCGGAATCGCCGGAAGCATTGAGCCACGTGATGCCTTGAGCGTTGGCCTGTTGGCCTATCGAGCGGTAGTAGGATGGGGCGTAGTCGATTTCGCAGAACCCATAGCTGACGCTCATCACCGGGGCGACGTTCAGGTCTACGGCCGCGAGGATGGAGTTGAGAAAACTCGTGGAGATGACGAAATAAATCGTGGCATTGGGGGCGATGGCGCCCGACCACTCCAGGTCCAGATTGCCTTCGGCTTGGGCTCCATTGAAGCCGGGATCGGTGCCGAACGGCAGCATCTTGGGATCGTTCGCCGGAAGGTTATAGCGGGTGCGGAACGCGCGAATATCGGTCAGCGAGACGTCCGAGGTTCCGACAATCGCGATGCTCTGGCCGGTGCCGTCGATGCCCCCCTTGTACAACGGTGCGACGTTGTAGATGGTGGCGAAGTCCTCGGGCACCAGGAAGTGGGAGGTGCCGGAATTGAAATCTGGTGGAACCAGCCTCGCGAAACTTTGCGGCTGGAAATCGTTCAAGCCGAGGAACCCGCCGGCCACGTCGCTCAAGGCCTCCGGCACGGAAGGCTCTGTGGTGTTGGCGAAATGCATTTCGCCGTTGACGCGGAAACGGTGGATGGGCGTCTGCAGCGACCGCGACACCTGCCCCGCCGTGCCGCTGAAGGCCACCCAGTTTCGTGCCCGCCCGGATTGGTTCACGGTGAACCCTTGGGAAGTCAGCCAGGCGACCGCCTTCGAGTGATCGCTCGCGCTCAGGCCGAAGCGATTGCCGAACTCTTCCGGAGTCAGCCATTGACGAAAGAGCGGCGAGGAGGGATTCTGCTGGTCGGCGAGCAGGCTGTCCAGTTCGGCTTGTTGCGCGGCAGAGGGCTTGAAGACCAGAATCATGTAGTCCATGGGCATCGCCGGGTCGGCCGCGCCCTGGTCGAATTGGGGATCGGCCAGGCGGTGGAGGCTGCCGCCGACCACGCGGGTGCGCCCGGGGTCCACGGGCCGCGTGATGCGGTTCGGAACTGCGGCATTGGCTGCAGACGAGCCGAGCACCAGCCAGGACAATACTGTCGAAGACAGCAGGGGTATCAAGCGTCGCACGAAATGACTCCTTGTCGAGCCATTAGAGTACTACATGGCACACGGCGACGGCTGACTAACTGCCTTGTAACATTCCCCGAATGTAACGAATGGGTTGCTTAACCGATGTGGGGAAACTGAGCCTGGCCAACCGCTCCATCACGGTCGCGGCTCTGGAACTCACGCTGAAATCGGCACAACCGCAACGGAGCCGCGACCGTCAGGGAGCGGTTTCCTGGACCGGGCCGCGAAATTCCCACATCTGTTAAGCACCCTAACGAATGTGCCGGCCCCCTGCCCTATGCATCAAGCTACAATGGCGTTTGCGCTCCGGAATCCTCCCGCTTCTTTTCCCCCTCGCAGCCGGCCTCAGCCTGGCCCAGCAACCGCAGCACGAAACCATCGTCGTGACGGGAAACGTTCGAGCCGCTGTCGCTGGATGAAATCGACCGCGCCATTCGCGTGCTGCCGGTGCGCGACAATGCCCTGGTGCTGAATACCCTGGTGGACGTGCTCAAGCTCGACCCCACCATCGATCTCGAGGAGCGCGCGCCGGACGGCGTGCAGACCGACCTGTCCATCCGCGGATCGAGCTTCGGCCAGACGCTGGTGCTGCTCAACGGGCTGCGGCTCAACGACGTGCAATCGGGCCACCATAATATGGATATCCCGGTGCCTCTGGATAACGTCTCGCAGGTGGAGGTGCTGCGCGGGTCGGGCTCCACGATGTACGGCTCGGATGCAGTGGGCGGAGTGGTCAACATCATCACCGCGCCGCCGGAATCCACCGAGCTGCGCCTGCGAACGGCAGTGGGGAATTTCGGGATTAACCAGCAGCGCGGCTCGATCGCATTCAGTGGCACAGGCATTCCTGGTAGCACAGGCATTCCTGCCTGTGTGGTTTCCGAGCAATTGAGCTTCGCGCGCGATTTCTCCACGGGCTTTGAGCCCGACCGCGACTACCGGAACCTGCAACTGGCTTCCACCACCCGCCTGACATCGGGGCTCGGAACGGGCAATCTCACGTTGGCGTACATGGACCACCCCTTCGGCGCCGATCAGTTCTACGGCAACTTCAACTCGTGGGAAGACACCAAGACGTGGATTGCCGGCGTCGCGCAATCGTTCGGACCGGACACCTCGGCGAGTTTCAGCTACCGCCGCCACAGCGATCTGTTCGTACTGTTCCGCGACCAGCCGGAGATCTTTACCAATCACCACTCCGACGAGAGCTACCAGGCGGATCTCCGCCGCCACCAGACCATTTCGACGGCCACCACCGTATCCTACGGCATCGAAGGCCTGCACGAATCCATCGTGAGCGACAATCTGGGCAACCACGCGCGCAGCCGGGGCGCGGCCTACGCGGCGGTGGATTTCCGCGCGCTGCACCGGTTCTCATTGACGCTGTCGGCGCGGGAGGAGGTCTACCGGAGTTTCTCCGCCGAGTTCGACCCGACGGTCGCCGGGGGCGTCTGGCTTTCGCAGCGGGTGAAATTGCGGGCGTCGGCCAGCCGCGCCTTCCGCGTGCCCAGCTACACGGATCTGTACTACCACGATCCGGCCAACCTGGGCAGCCCGAGCCTGCGGCCCGAGCGTGCCTGGACGTACGAGGGCGGCATCGATTGGAACCCCGGCGGGCGGGTCCGCGGCGACGTGACCCTCTTCCAGCGGCGGGAGCGCGATGGAATCGACAATGAGCGCGCATCGCCCGACGACATCTGGCGCGCCATCAATATTCAGAATCTCAACTTCACCGGCGTGGAGGCCTCGCTGGGCTGGGCCCCCGCACGCGCGCAGACCATCGACTTCCGCTATACCGGCTTGCGGGGAGCCCAGGACACGGTGCCGGTGGAAGAGACCAAGTACACCTTCAATTATCCGGTCCATTCGGGCGTAGTCGCCTGGCAGGCGAGATTGCCCGGCGGTTTTATGTGCCGCACACGAGTCGGTGTTCTGGATCGAAGGGCCCGCGACCCATACGCGCTGTGGGACCTGTACGCGGCCTCTTCCCGCGGCCGCGTGCATCCGTTCCTGCAGGTCTCGAATGTGACGAGCACGTCCTACCAGGAGATCCAGGGCGTTCAGATGCCCGGCCGGACGATAATCGGCGGAGTGGAGCTGGTGGTGCGAAAGCACTGAGGCCAACCAGGAAAAATCAAATTCCACCGCCGAGACGCCGAGGCGCCGAGTTTTAAGAGGGTCGTGGGAAGCTGGGGCTTTCGGGTCTTCCCCGTGGTTGGCGCGCCGAGGGAGCAGAGGGAATCCGTTCGTGGAGCGGCACAGGAGCGAAGGGCGCCGAGTTGAGCCACCCCTCGTCTGCCCTCTTCTCGGCTCCGGCGTTTACCCGTCGCGGGCGCGCGAACCACGTCAACGAAACTGAGGCCGCCACTTCAGTCGAGGTCTGTTTTCCTCCTTCCCTCTCCGCGCTTTCTCGGCGCCTCCGCGCCTCTGCGGTGAATACTGGTTTTTCTTTTGCCGGCCACCCGGAACCAAAGCGCCTCAAGTACGCTAAACTGGGAATATTCTAGGCGGAACTACTTGTATCGGTTAGCCTTTGCAGCCTACCTGGCGATAGCCGCCGCGGCCCATGCAGCCGCGCCCGAAACAGGGCAACTGGATGCCAGCCCCACGCTGTTTACCGTGATGGCGGCCATCAACGCGGTGGGCTACGATGCCGACTTGGCCTCCCCGAACAACCATCCGTTGCGCAATGCCATCCGCCAGGAACTGGCCAAACGCAATATCCCATCGCTCCCGGCTCTCAAGGATTTCTTCCTGAGGCATCGCCAGCGGAACGACACCCTGGAGCTGAGCCAGTACATTTCCTTCGGCCTCACCGCGGGGCCCCCGCCGGATTTCGCCATCCGGATGCGCGACGTCGAAATCCCGCCGGATGTCAGCTCCATGCAGGAACTAACGGGATTGCTGGCCGCATTCTACAAGGAAGCCAATATCGAAGACCTGTGGAATCGCTCGCGGCCCGCCATCAATCAGTACATCGGGCGCTACCACGGGCCGGTCACCGATGCGGTGCTCCAGGTGAACGCGTACATGCGGCAGCAGACGTCGGGATTCAAGGGGCGCCATTTTCAGATCTTCATCGAGTTGCAGGCGGCGCCCAACCAGATCCAGACGCGCAGCTACGGCAATGAGTACACCATCGTGATCGCGCCCTCGCCGGAGCCGCGCATATTCGATGTGCGGCACGGCTACCTGCACTACCTGCTCGACGCGCTGTCCACGCGCTACGAGGAGATTCTGCAGCGCAAGAAGTCCCTCGTCGACCACGCCCTGCGGTCCAAGGTGCTGCCCGATTCGTTCAAACAGGATTTTCTGCTGCTGACCACGGAATCGCTGATCAAGGCGGTGGAGGCGCGGCTCGACCGCCAACCGGGGCACGTCCAGCAAGCGCTGCTGGAGGGCAACATCCTGGCGCCCTACTTCGCCGAACAACTGCCGGCCTACGAAAAGCAGGAGCAGTCCATGGTGCTGTATTACCCGGCCATGGTGGGGGCCATCGATCTGGTGCATGAGGACGCGCGGCTTTCCAAGGTGGATTTCAGCAAGGAGGCAGCCGCGCGCGCCGTGGTGAAAACCGCCGAGCCGCCGCCCCCGCCTCCTCCCACCGGCACAGCGAAAACCCTGGACGATGCCGAGAAGCTCTACCGGTCAAACGATCTCGACCAGGCCAGGAAGCTTTTTCTCGACGTCTTGCAGCAGACCGACTCAAAGCCGGTGCACGCCGCGGCCTACTACGGCCTGGCGCGCATCGCCGCGAAACAAAAGGACCCCGAGACGTCGCAGAAGCTGTTCGAAAAGACGCTCGAGCTGGAGCCCGAACCGTTCGTAAAAGGCTGGACCCTGGTTTACCTGGGACGGCTGTCTGTCGCTTCCGGCGATCGTGAAGCGGCGGCCAAGTATTTCCTGGACGCCCAGCAGGTGCCAGGCGCCTCCGACGACGCGCGCAAGGCGGCGAAAGACGGTGCGCAATTGATTTCGAAATAATAAGGACCATCGAAGGAGTTAGTAATGACAAGAATGAGACTCACCGGCATCCTGGCTATGGCCGCCGGTCTTTCCACCCTCGGGCTTTTGCCGAGCCTCGGCCTGCCTGGCCTCGGGCTTTTGCCGAGCCTGATGGCACAGCAGGCCCCCCCCGCGAAGCAGGGGCAGCCGGCACAGAAGGGACCGGCGCCCAAGTCACAAGGCGAGGCGCAGGCCGTGCAAGCGCTTGTCAGTGCGCAAGGCAATGCCGACGCTACCATCAAAGCGGC
>Ga0116223_10004299_pt1 | contig 12391 bp, 10 predicted proteins | sample Sb_taG_3_FD_90092 | JGI IMG/M metagenome (GOLD analysis project Ga0116223, IMG submission 90092) | Peat soil microbial communities from Weissenstadt, Germany - Sb_50d_a_PC metaG | ecosystem: Environmental > Terrestrial > Soil > Wetlands > Peat | place: Germany: Weissenstadt | collected 2010-09-21 | reverse complement strand
GTCACCGGAGTACTGCCGGGGTCATCCTCATTCCAGGGGCCGATTTTACCCTCCGAACGGATTTCCCCTGGCGGCTCGGTATTTAACAACGCTGCGTGGTAGGAGATGACCCCGTTTTCACCGACGTTGTCCAATGTCAGCCGATGAACATACAGCTTGAAGGGTTCCCGGTCCGGCTGGCGGGGCATGAACTCGAGCAGAGCGCCATCCGTCGAGATCTCGCCGATCGTGACCGAAGCGCCTGTGGTACTGGTGGTCAACGGAATCACATTGGGCGATTGGCCGCTCGGATTCAGCGGCGCTATTAACACGTGCAACCCCTTCACCTGGACCTCATCCACGCGCTTGTGAATCCGGAAAAGTCCGTTGTAGCTTCCTCGAAGGATCAGCGTCTGGACTGTGATCAACGCTGGCAAGTACTTGCGCTTCCGGTGCAGGAAACTGACCCCTTCAGCCACGCATCCCGGTGGAAAGTATGTCTTTCGGAAGCTGCGGATTTGGACGCTTCGGGCGAATCGGTCCTGCAGCGCTTTGGCGACAGCCTGTTGCGTGTATGGCCAGTTACAGGCCAGCACGATCGCCACAATGATTGCGATGACGACGAGCGACACTCCTATGATCGGGCACCAGCGCCTGGGCGCCCACCACTGCCCAGCCGAGTGGACCTCTCCGGCGCCGCTGCGTGTAGAAATCGTGGAACTCTCCCCCGTCATTTAGTTGACGCTCCAACGTCTTCAGCGGGAATTCCCATTATAAACTTCCCGTCCGACCGTTGACACACGCCTCACGCGACTTTTCCGGAGACAACTTTTGGGCAAATCATAGTAGAATAGCCAGCCACGAAGAATGACCAACAAGCCAACTTTCCGCACCGCGACTGGATTCAAGCACGCTCTCGAAACTCGTGTTGATGAATACTTCCGGCGGGCTGGAGTTTCCAAGACCGGAAACCTCCGCATGCACCTGAAAGCGCTGTTGCTTCTCGCTTGGCTCGCCGGTTCATACTACCTACTGGTTTTCCATGTCTCCAGGTGGCCCGGCGGCGTCCTGAGCGGCCTATCTCTAGCCCTGGCCATGGCTGCGGTTGGGTTCAACATTCAGCATGACGGCAATCACGGCAGCTTTTCGAGCCGCCCCTGGCTGAATCGGCTGGCAGGGCTAACGCTTGATCTTCTCGGGGCCAGTTCTTACCTGTGGATTTGGAAGCACAATTTCTGCCACCATACCTACACGAATATCCCCGATTCGGATGATGACATCGACTTGGCCCCGGTCGGGCGACTCTCATCGGAGATTCCGCTACGTTCTTACCATCGCTATCAGCATTATTACCTTTGGTTCTTCTATGCCTTGCTGGTGATCCAATGGCACTTTTACAATGACTACAAGAAACTGTGGACAGGGAAGATTGGTCACAGGACTTTTGAGCGGCCTCGGGGTTGGGACTTGGCAGCACTGGTTGCCGGGAAAGTCATCTTCCTCAGCTTGGCGTTTATTATTCCCTTCATGAGTCACCGGTGGTGGGTTGTACTGGCATTCTATCTCGGCGTGACGATGGTCACGGGCTTCGTGTTGAGCACAGTGTTCCAGTTGGCCCACATCGTTGAAGAGACTGAGCACCCGGCATCGTTGGAAGATATCCACGACGAGTGGGTGATTCATCAGATTCGGACTACCGCCGATTTCGCACGCGAGAACCGCATGCTCACTTGGTATCTCGGCGGATTGAACTTCCAGGTTATTCACCATCTTTTCCCGAGGATTTGCCATATTCACTATCCTCAGGTGGCTCGAGTCGTCGCGCAGGTTTGCAACGAGTATCAGATCAACTACCAAGCACACCGTTCGTTCTATGGCGCAATTCGCTCCCACTTTCGGTTCCTGCGGTCGATGGGGCGGCCACAGCAGTGCTGCGGACCCTTCCTGTCCCAATCTCCACGCGATGCCGTGCGGAGGCAATAATGAACCGACCTGGTGAGCGCTTGCGGGCGTGAAGAGCGGTGGACCTGACACAGCGGAGGTCCGCCCCTACTCGCTCCATCGATTTGTTGTCCATAAGTGCTCACTGGGAACCAACCGGACCAAACAGAAGGTCACACTCAACCCTAGGCGGCACGGAATGGGTACGCAAGAGGCATACTGACCCGGTAGGTTTCGATGACCTCAATAGAGGTGCTCATATCCCTTGGAATGTCCTGTCGAGAAAGCTGTAGCGGCGCTCCCCGAGCGCCGGAACGCGTTGAGAGTTCAAGGCCGGCGGTCAGAGACTGCCGCTACAAAAACAGACATCATGAGAAAGACCAGAGGCGTTCGACGGTCTTCGACAGGATCCAGCTTTTGTCCTCGTCGTTCAAGAATTTCATGTCGTCGCGGACCACGGTGAGCGTCCTATGATAAGTTGTTTTCGCTTCGTGAACGGGCCAATCAGTGCCCCACATCAGACGCTTGGGGCCATAAACTGCGTAGAGCCGTTTCACATACTCTTGGGCGTCCAACCAGGGATATTCCTGCTCGGATATTGACCAGGTATGAGAGATTTTTACGAACACGCGTGGATAGCGCGCCAAGGCCAGGAGCTTATTCAGTTCCTGCGGCTGGCGGATGGGGCAATCCGCCATGTGATCGATAACTACGTCCAGGTCGGGACATGTTTCGATGAGCCGGCCGACCTCCGGGATGCGTGCAATCGCCGTTAGAATCAGCATCGGCACTTTCAAGGCTTCAGCACGCTTCCAGAGAGGCGGCATCAGCGGGCCGGTGATCCAATCACCGCTGGCATCAGCCGCGGGACTCAGCCGCACGCCACGAAAGCCTTGCTCGATCAGCCTGGAAAGGTGATCTGGAGCGGCAGGATCGACTGGGTTCACCCGGCAAACCGCCTTGAAATAAGGCGGGTAATTTCGGACCGAATCGGCAACGTAGCGGTTGTCCCATCGGTAAGAAATCGGCTGGACTATCACGGTCCTCTCGACGTGGTTGGCCTCCATCAGTTCGAGAAGCATCGAGGGCGTGGCGTCCTTGCTGGGTGGCTCCGTAGTCTCTTTTGCCCACGGATAGTGTGGGTCATTGACCCAGACGTGAACGTGCGGATCGATGATGCGGTACTTAGGGGCAGGATGGGGGATGGCCATGGCAAGGGCTCCCAAAAGGAATTCACGGCGCTCCAAGGGCTTGGCCATAAGGATACCTCCTGTTCATAAGTAGATTGGCTCAAGCGCCCTGACGATGTAAGTGCCGGACCGTTGGTAACTGATGAGGGGGCCCCGGCGTGCCGTGTCCAGATCAACACAAATCCACCCGCGGTATTTCACATCCTTCAAAATGTGGTGGCAACCGGGAAAATCCACCTCCCCGTCACCGAGATCATAGATGCTGGAGAAGAATCGTGCCTCGGGCGATTCTCTCGCGAGCGCCTTCCCGTTCCACTCCACCCAATCCCGCGAAGGGGTTGTCCACTTCGCGTCCTTGTAGTCCATAAATCGGATGCGGTTCTTGTATCTCTTGAACGTGCTTACTACGTTGCAACCGGCAAGGTGCAAATGGGCGGTGTCCGGCGACAAGCCAAAGAGCTTGGGATCCGTCATGGACATGAATTGGTCGACTTCCGCCTGCGTCTGAACCATTTCGCCCAGATGGTTGTGCAAGCCGGCGGTAAACCCCATCTCACCGGCCAATTCTCCAATTTGGTTGCAACGCGTGGCGATCTCGCGCATTACTCCTGGCGGGGTTGCCGGTAAGTTGCCGCGTCCCGGAGGAAAAACCACCAAGTGGTTAGCGCCGAAGTCGGCCAAGGACTTCATGCCATTCCGCGCGCTTTCCAAAACTTTCTCGCGCTGCGCAGGGTCGTGCAGGGGTCCGCCAAAGGAGATTGTAACGATGTGCAGGCCACGCCGGGATAGTTCCCGGTGCAGTCGGGCGAGGGTCAGTTTGTATTGTTGCAGAAAACCATCCAAGCCGGTTATCCGCATACCGAGGAAACGCGTCTCCTTCATCACGTCCAGGATGTCGGTGAACGGACACGGCGGCAAATGCGACCAGAGGGCCAAGGAAACAGCCCACTTCACGTTGCGGTTCGCAGGCAACCGGCTGGCGGCATTCGCCACGGCGGCCGATAAGGTCGAAAGTTGAGCGAGAAAAGCACGCCTGTTCATGGCCAAATTTTCCTAGGCTGAAGGAGACTATCAGCAACCACCGGGCGGTTGTCAAGAGCGCAAGATCGAATTTTTCCTCAAGCTAGAGGTGCAGCGCCGGTACCGCAGGCGCGGGACCGGCACTTGTCGATGCCGGGCCCGCGGGGCCAGCGCCACTGTCGGGCTCAATCGTTGAGAAGCGGATCTTGTCGGTAGTCCTCGATCCTCGGCCTCTCTTCCGCCAGCCGGCGGACGAAGTGAGAGCAGCCGCTCATGCCCGTCGGCTGACGGGCAGCCAGAAACCATGAAAACCCTGTCATTCTTCGCTTCGCTCAGAATGACAGCGCGTTTTCAAAGCACGGACAGAGGCATCGTTGCGGTGCGAGAAGCGAAGGGCTACAATCTGGCTTCTTACAGAATCGCGATGCCCAAAGCCGAGATCACTCCGCGCACGGTTAATCGCAGGCAATTCCTGTCCCTGGCGGCGGGGGCAGCTCTCAGCGCCGCCAAATCGGGACAAGTAATCATCGACACGCACTTGGAAGTCTGGACTTTCGATCCCAGATTCCCTTTCCATCACCCCGAACATCCGGAGCTAAAGCGCGTGGACATCGAAGCGCCCATTGAAAACGAAGTCACAGAGATGCGGGAGTACGGATTGAAATACGCCGTGCTCATCAACCCCCGCTACTACGGATGGGACAACTCCTACATCAGTTACTCACTCCGGAAGTTCCCTGGCCTGTTTGTAGGCCACGGCTTGTTGAATCCGCTGGGCGACGACCCGGCCGGCCGGTTGCGCTACTGGATGGAAGAGCATGGCTTCCAGGGCATGCGGTTCAGCCCTATCTACGATCCCCGCTCGAGCTGGCTGAACGCCAGGGATCTTTATCCACTTTGGCGCGAGGCCGAGCGCCTGGGGGCCGTCTTCAACTTCTACATCCTTCCCCAACAAATGCCCATGCTGGAAGATATGGCCGGGAGATTCGCAGGAGTCAAAATCGTCGTGGATCACCTCGGCAAGCCGGACCTCAGCTCCCCCGATCCCTGGACCGACTTTCGCAAAATGTTCCGGCTGAAACGCTTCCCCCAGGTTTGGGTCAGCGCTTCGGAGCCTTACGAAATCTCGTTGACGAAACAATTCCCGTATCGCGATACCTATCCGTTCTTCAAGGCGACTTATGAGGAATTCGGTCCCAGGCAAATCATCTGGGGAACAGGGTACCCGAAACCACGTTGGGAACTGGGGATGGACAAAGAATTGGAGTTCGTGAATAGCGCGCTCGACTTCTACAGTCCCGAGGATCGAGAACTCATCCTGGGAAAGAATGCACTGCGGATTTGGAAATTCCCCGTGAGCCCCACGGAATCAGACCGTCGCACAGATAGCCCGCCAGGGTGGTCCAAAAACTTGCAGAAGCCCGCGGACCACCCTGCCGCACCAGAACCATAAGGAAGCTTAAAACCGAGGCTGAAATCGCCCTAATTCGCAAAGTTCGAGGGCGCAGCGGTGGGGCAGTTATTAGGTTCTAGAATTTCTCTCTGGGCCTGCGGGAAACCGCCTATGCTGTCTCTAGCGCTTGTCGCCGTAACTCACTGCATCTACAGGTGGAAGGTTGGTCGGGGCGCCCAGATTTGAACTGGGGACCTCTTGGTCCCGAACCAAGCGCGCTACCAGGCTACGCTACGCCCCGAAAAAGCGATGTCAGGTTCCAGGTGTCAGTGGAAAGCGATGACGCCACCCCTGAAACCTGACACCCAACACCTGAAACCTGTTTTTGGTCGGGACGGCCAGATTTGAACTGGCGACCCCTTGCACCCCAAGCAAGTGCGCTACCAGGCTGCGCTACGTCCCGATACAGCAGTGAGGAATGACAAGCAACGCATCAATCCCGTAACCGCTCGACACTTGTCACTCATCACTCGTCACTGCCTTTTTATCATTTGCGGGAAAGCATTGTCAAGATGGACTGAAGCTCATGCCGAACAGCACGCAGGTGTGCGGCATCAGAAACGGGCGGAAACAGGCGCGGTTGTTGCTGAGTGCGATTTTCGGAGCTCGGGGTCAGGAGCTTGCGCGCGCCGGAGATTGTGAAGCCCTTCGTGTAAAGCAATCGTTTGATCTCCAGCACCAATTCGACATCCTGGCGGCGGTACAACCGGTGCCCTGATTTGCTCTTGGTCGGTTTGAGCATTGGAAACTCAGTCTCCCAGAATCGCAGGACATACGCTTTGGTGTGGGTAAGCTTACTTACCTCGCCGATTCGGAAATAGAGCTTGTCTGGGATAAAGGTTTCCGGCGTCGCGGCGTTACTGGGGCGGCGAGCGCGCCGTGGACGAGTTCGAGGCATTCAGGACCTCAAGCAATGGTTGAAGATCAACTTCAGCCATCTTAGAGAACTGCGCACAAAGCGTCAAGGACTAGAAGCTATTTCAGAACCGCCTGGCAGAGGAGAGATTACAGAATGGCGCCCAGGATCCCCCGCCACGGATCGAGCCCTCAGCCCCGCAGGGGCTGGACATGGGTAGCCGCGGGCAACGCCCCCGGAAACGTCGCCCCTCACCCCCCCTCCCCTCTCCCCGCCTGCGGGGAGAGGGGTGCCGAAGGCGGGGTGTGGGGCCTTGGTCCGGGGGTTGCACCCCCGGCTACTCACTTTGCTCCCCTGCGGGGAGCACGGATTCGTGCGCGGTCGACCATCACTATTTCCCTCGAGAGCCCTTATGATGGAGTATACTGCCGAGTTTCGTGGGCGCGTGCCCAAAAAGCGAACGTGGGACCGGAAAACGAAAGGAATTCTCATACTGGAGACGGTGCGTCATGGCGAAGCTGATCATAGGCATTGACGTTGGAGGAACTAAGGTGGCCGGAGGTTTGGTGACCCTGAAGGGGCAACTGGTGAAGTCCCAGGTTGTCCCCACCCATGCGGATAAAGGGTTCAAAACCAGTTATGGCCAGATCGAGTATTTGATTGAGCGGCTCGTTAAGCTCGCAGGCGGCAAGGACAACGTGGTCGGAATCGGCATCTGTGCACCCGGCCCGCTCAACCCCAAGGCGGGTATTGTCATAAATCCTCCGAACCTCCCGGGATGGCGCAATATCCGGCTCGCGAGTTTGCTTGAAAACCACTTCCATCTTCCCGCCAAAGTCGAGAACGACGCTAACGCAGCAGGGCTTGCCGAAGTCCTTTTTGGAGCGGCGGTGGGATACCGGGACGTATTCTACGTGACCGTCAGCACGGGTGTGGGAACGGGGGTCATTATCAACAAGAAAATCTACCACGGCAAGAATGGAGTGGGGGGCGAAGGCGGACACGTTTCCATCGACTTCCGCAGCCCCTATCGCTGCGGATGCGGCACACTGGGCTGCATCGAAGCGCTGGCGGCCGGCCCCGCCATGGCCCGCCGGGCGCGCGTTGCCCTCGAGCAGGAACACAACAAGCCAAGCCTTCTGCGCGAACTCTCGGGAGGCGATCTGCGCAAGATCGACCCCGTCATGATTCAGCAGGCGGCCCGCAGGGGAGATGAGGTAGCGAAGTTCATCATTGACGAGACAGGATTTTTCCTTGGCGCGTGGCTGGGAGGAATGATGTCGTTATTCGATCCGGAGGCGATCATCATCGGAGGCGGGGTGGCGCAGATCGGTAAACCCCTTTTCGATAAAATTCGTCAGACGATGCCGAGTTACACGATTAACCGGCGGTTTGTTGCGGAACTCCCCATCCTGCCGGCCAAGCTGCAGAAGAACGTCGGTATTTTCGGCGCCGCCAGCGTCTTTCTCCCCTCGGGCGAAGAGGCTGGGGCCGCTGCCTAGTGTTGCGTGCGAAAATTGCGTTTAGCTGTAGCGCTGACCTTCAGGTCAGCACTTGCCGACCTAAAGGTCGGCGCTACTTGAGCTGAATCCGAAGAGTAAAACCATTTTGCTCACGAAACGTTAGTCCTGCTCGAAGCGCGAGAACGAGCGGTCGATAGTCAAGGACAGACTCGCTTTGGCATTCTCGACGTAGCGAGCAAGTGCGTCGTGATAGAAAGCCAGGCTCCGCTCGCGGATCGAGGTTTCCGGCTCCTGAGCATGAACCATGTGGTTGATTTCGTGCAACAGGATGCTGAGGAATTGCAGACGAAGGCGCGCAGCGTGGAACTCTTCGAGGCGGCTCCCGGCCGCAAATTGAGCATCGAGGGCAATATCCGATAAAGGCAACGCCACCCAACTCTCCACGCGCTCGAAAGCGATGTCCAATTCTCCTGCCGGATCCCCCCCTAACGCATCGTGAGCTTCGGCAAAGGGCTGTTCTTTTACGATCACGTGCCGATGCCCAAGGCATCCGCAGATGTTGGTGCGGTGAAACTGGATAATGACCAAATTCGGAGAATTCTCGAGGATTTGTTCGTACGCGTCCCGGCACTGCTGTGGAGCTTCGTTCCAGTCATGCTCGACAGCGCGCACCATCTCGAGGGCTTTGAGCGAATCGCGACGCGCATGCGCCACCACCACTAACGGCCGTACTCTATCGGGAAAGGAAGCCAGCGCATAGCGGCGACCGGCCAACCACTCACGCCAGCGAATCCAACGCGGGCGAGAATTGAGATAGGCCCTCACAGCGGTGGACGAGACTGTTGGCTCCTGCACCATAAAAACCGGCGACCGGTTGTCGACTCACGAACTCCCCTCCTCGGTAGAGGAAGGGTTGGGGTTGTGGGTTGTCGAACCAGCGCTTCGGAGGTCGCGGAGAAACCCTTCTCCACGAGTCATTCCGAAGCGCCGCAACTGGACATCCGAAATCGACAATCGTCAATCGTCAATCGTCAATTCCAGAATCGGCTTCTCATTCGAAGCCAGGATGTCCCTCGGGAGACCCAGCCAACTCGCGAGAGTCGGCGCCACCTGCGTCAAAGCGATGCAGCCTAAGTTCCGGCCGGGACTGATGTCAGGACCGGCCGCGATAAACGCTGCGCCCAAGCCGGGGCGCGTTGGCAACTGGCCATGAGTGCCTCGATCTTTGTCGGTATCTCTTACCAGCGGCCCGTCAAAGCGGTCCGAAAAGTAAACGCCGGGCACGGCATCGAGGCTTAATTCCGCATCCGGATCGGCTGAAAGTGACTCGAGCCGGCCGCGATCCACAACTTCCTCCACCACTCCCGCCTCAACCAGCCGCTTCACCGCCCGCTGGAGGAAAGCTCGCTCTCTTGTCGACGGCTCCTCGAGCCAGTAAACCGCAAACGATCCGCCAGCGTGGACACCGCCCAGCTTGCCCAGTTTGGGCGCACCATCAGCCTCTTTATCGAAAAGCCCTTCTTCCGCCAGCACCGAAAGCGGAGCAGCCTCTTTCTCAACCGGCACAAAGCCGTGGTCAGAAAGGACGACGAGCGTGGGCGACTCGCCTTCGAGGAAGGAGCTTCGAAACCGTCCGATTTCTTCGTCCGTGTTTTCGATCGCGGCCAGGGCCTCGGGCGAGGTCGGGCCGAACTTGTGGGCCAACTGATCGTAGTGAACAAAGTGGACGAGGAGAAGATCCGGTCGATAGCGAGCCCAGATGTAAAGCGCGGCCTAGGAGCGCAGCCGGTCGGGCGTTGCCGCGCCGAGAATCGGCTCCAGCGCCTTGATCACATCGGGAAATAATCCCCGCGTGGAGTGGCGGGCTGCCGTTGTGAAGTCCTGATGCGGATCCGCCAGCTTGGGATCCCAAATCTCGGGGATGTTGTAATCAATGGCCGCCCCGGCACTCACCGGCCAACTGACGGCCGCGGTCTTCCGCCCCGTGGCTCGAACCACGTCCCAGAGAGTGGGGACGCGCAAAGCGCCGGCAAACCAGCACCAGGGCCGCGCCTTTTCGGTCGGATCGAGCGATGCCAGGTGGCTGTAGATCCCATGCGCACGCGGAGGAACGCCGGTCACCAGGGTTGCGTGCGCCGGATAGGTCGTCGTCGGATAAACGCTTTCGACAAGGTCAGCGCTGGCGCCCGTGCTGACGAGATCAAGCAGATTCGGAATCTTCAGCCCGAACTCTTGCGGCCGCCGGTAAAAGTCCGGACGCATCCCATCCACGGACAGCACCACCAAACGCGATGACTGGCAGTTACCCTTCATTCCTTTGATCCCCCTTACGGGGCGCCTCGTGTAAAATCAGGACGCCGCCTTTTCCCCGTATACTGCCCCGCAAGAAGCGAGAGGGGCAGTTGGTAGTGTCCTAAATGTGTGTTGCCCGGTCTCTTAAACTCGAAGCTGGACTTCGCCTGCAACTCACAGCCCCGAAGGGGCGGCCTAGCACAGCCCAGGCCAACGGCCTGGGAAAGGAGGCGGTTTTCCGGGTCGAGCCCTGAAGGGGCGACCTACGGACTGCGCAGTTATCTCGCCCCTTCGGGGCTTGAGGCCGGAAATGCAATATTCTATTACCGCTTCCACCCAGGCCGTTGGCCTGGGCTTTGCTGGGCCGCCCTTTCAGGGCTGAGAGATTACAGGCAATGACCAACCCACATCTAGGACACTATCGGGCAGCCGAGAGAGTTTGAAAAGCCAGATATATATTGTATAATATCTTTCTGAGGCGATGGGGTTCGCCTAGCCAACCGTCTCATAGTTTTGGGACTGATAACCCCTATCATGACTCCGGGTCATGGTAGGGGTTTTTGTTTTGGCCCCTTCCTGACCCGTAAACTATGAGGTGCGTGTGAACGTTTGGTTGAGTGCTTCGCTCTGGGTGGGCTTGGCCCTGATCGCGGCGATGATCTCGATTCGGATCGGCATTTCCGTAGCCCTGATCGAGATCGGCGTGGGTGTTCTGGCTGGCAATTTCATACACCTTACTCCCAATGACTGGGTCAATTTTCTGGCAGGCGTAGGGAGTGTCCTGCTGACGTTCCTGGCGGGGGCGGAAATTGACCCGGAGGCCCTTCGAGCTAACCTGAAGGAAAGTCTGCTGATTGGATTCTTCTCCTTTTTGGCCCCCGCGGCGGGGGCTTTTGCGGTTGCCTTTTGGGTCTTCAAGTGGAGCATGCATGGGGCCGAGATTGCCGGGATCGCCCTCTCCACCACTTCCGTCGCTGTGGTCTATGCGGTGATGATTGAATCCGGCCTGAATGAAACGGAGCTGGGCAAAGCGATTCTCGCCTCCTGCTTCGTGACGGACCTCGGGACGGTTGTGGCGTTGGGGCTGATCTTTGCCAACTACGACCGATGGCTCTTGATCTTCGCTGTCGTGACGGCTGCGATCCTTTGGGAGCTGCCGGCGTTCACGGAATGGTACTTCCGCAAAGTAGGCAATCGAGTGAGCGAGCCGGAGGTCAAGCTCATTCTGTTGATCCTTTTCGGCCTGGGCGGGCTGGCAACGGCGGCCAGAAGCGAAGCCGTGCTGCCGGCTTACCTGATCGGGTTGGTTATGGCGCGCCAGTTCCTGCACAATCGAGTTCTGATGCACCGGATGCGAGCCATCGCCTTCTCAATTCTCACACCCTTTTACTTCATCAAAGCAGGGTCGTATGTCTCCTTCAAAGCTCTCGCTGCCGGCCTGGGCTTGATCGCGGCGTTTTTCGTCATGAAGATGATCACCAAAATCTGCGGCGTTCTACCCTTCACCCTGACGTTTGGCTTCGGGAAGCGCCGCGGCATGTACACCACGCTGCTGATGGCCACCGGGCTGACCTTCGGATCCATCTCGGCTCTCTTTGGCCTCACGCACGCATATATCGATCGGTCTCAGTACTCCGTTCTTGTGACGGTCGTCATCTTGAGCGCTGTCATTCCCACACTGATCGCGGAGCGATTCTTCCGTCCTAAGCTCGAGTCCGAAACCGCAAGCGGCCGGCAATTGGCCGTCCCCAGCGCGGCGAAGTTGGAAAGCGAGGCATGAACAATGTTCAAGAAGATTCTGATCGCTAATGATGGGTCGGACGGTGCGAAGAAAGCCCTTCGCAGCGCCCTCGCCCTGGCGAAGACGTTCGGCGCCGAACTCCAATCGATTTCGATCAAAGAGCGGCCCAGCCATTTTGCTGAGACCGTGGGAGAAGTGGTCGAGGAACAGGAAGAGGCCGACAAGTTCTACGCGCGGGTTAATGCCGAGGCCATGGCCATGGCCGAGCAAGAGGGATTGGAGTTGAAGTGCACCGTACTGCCGGGCCATGAAGTGGAAACCATCATCCGGTTCACCCGCGATGGGGGATTTGACTTGTTGGTCGTCGGCTTCATGGGACATAGCCGAGCCTTCGGACGAATCTGGGGCGGCACGTCTCAAAATCTGGTCAAGACTTCCCCCTGCGCCGTTCTGGTC
>Ga0116223_10004297_pt1 | contig 12393 bp, 12 predicted proteins | sample Sb_taG_3_FD_90092 | JGI IMG/M metagenome (GOLD analysis project Ga0116223, IMG submission 90092) | Peat soil microbial communities from Weissenstadt, Germany - Sb_50d_a_PC metaG | ecosystem: Environmental > Terrestrial > Soil > Wetlands > Peat | place: Germany: Weissenstadt | collected 2010-09-21 | reverse complement strand
GGTTGCGTAACCTATGACAGCCGAGAGTCGCTAACTTTCAACGGAGTTCCGGGCAATCTCGGCTAACATTCAGCAAGGAACGGGAGAACCGATTGTGGAAAGCCTAAGGCAGAACACGGTGATCCACGATATTCAGTTACTTCTCCCCCGACAACTGCTGGTCCAAACCGGCGCAGTCGGCCCCGCTCTGGGGCCTCGTTAATGATGGCAACAGGCAATAGAGCCGGCCAAGTGTCCAGGAAGAGTTTGTGAAGCAAACGAAGCAATCCACAGCCCGCTTAGTTGAAACCCCGCCGGAAATCGAGCCCGCCACCACCAGTTGCCTGGACGAGGAGCACGCCAACGGTCGGACCCGCGACGGCGTGGAATGGCTCTGGCTGCTCTGGGGACACCGCCGGTTGCTGTCCCGCGTCGCGGTCTACGCGCTACTCACCAGCACCGTGATCGCTTTCCTCATTCCTGCCCGATATCAATCCACGTCACAGCTCATGCCACCTGATAGTCAATCCACCTCAGGCCTTGCAAGCGCTGTTGCCGCGATGTCGGGCGGGGCTGGCGGACTTGGGGGAATTGCCGGCGAACTCCTCGGCCTGAAGAGCACCAGCGACACATTTGTTGGAATCCTATCGAGCCGCACGGTGCAGGACAAACTGATTCAGCAGTTCGATTTGAAGAAACTCTATTCCGACCGCCGGATGGAAGATGCGCGCAAAGACTTGGCAGAAAATACCGGCATTTCCGTGGATAGAAAAAGCCAGATCATAAGCATCACCGTGACAGACAAGAGCCCGCAAAGAGCAGCTGACATGACTCAAGCCTACGTCGAAGAATTGAATCGACTTGTGGCTGAATTAAGCACGTCATCTGCGCGTCGCGAACGCATCTTTCTCGAAGGACGGCTGCAGGCTGTCAGTCATGATCTGGAAGAGTCGGAGAAGGACTTCAGCCAGTTCGCAAGCAAGAACACGGCCATCGATATCAAAGAACAAGGGAAAGCCATGGTCGAAGCAGCGGCGACGCTGGAGGGCCAGTTGATTGCCGCTCAGTCCGAATATGAGGGACTCAAACAGATCTATACCGACAACAACGTGCGCGTACGTTCCGTGAAAGCGCGAATTGATGAACTTAGGCTTCAACTCGAGAAGCTGGGTGGAAAAGGCGAAAGTGCTACCAGTATTTCCGACCTGCCAGGTGACTCCATGTATCCCTCCATCCGGAAACTGCCTCTGCTGGGCGTCCAGTACGCGGATCTGTACCGGCGGACAAAGATTCAGGAAGCCGTCCTCGAAACCCTCACGAAAGAGTACGAACTGGCAAAGGTCCAGGAGGCCAAAGAAATTCCTACGGTGAAGGTGCTCGACGTGGCCAACATCCCGGATAAGAAATCCTCTCCGCATCGATTGCTAATCATTCTTCTCGGCACGGCATTGGCATTTTCCGGCGCCGTAACATGGGTGTTTGGGAATACCATATGGCAAGAAATCGACTCTAGGGATCCGCGAAAGGTATTTGCCCAGGAAGTTTTTTCGACGGTTTCGAAGCGGCTGCCCCTGCTCTCGCGAAACTACTCGGAACGCCATCCTGACCGCAGGAGCTTTTGGAGCGCGCTTCGCAAGGGCCAGGTGAACTCAGAAGATTCGGAGTAGGGCTAGAGATTGAAGACTGAAATCGAGCGAATCGAAGGGAAAGAGGCGTTCGCGGACGCCGTTCTGGCCGAAGCGACGAAGACAGAGGGATGGAAGTCTTCGGCCATTGCGGGGAAGGATTCTCAAGTATCTATCAGGATTCGTTTTGCCAGGGACGTGTTTGTCTTCGGCTGGGCAAATGTGGCCTCGCTTATATTGAACGGGGTGCTCAGTTTCCTCCTCCCCCGGTACATGACGATCGCGGACTTTGGCTACTATCGACTCTTTGTGCTCTATGCGAGTTTGGCCGGCATCGCCCACCTAGGGATGCTCGAGGGCATTTTGGTCCGATGGGCTGAAAAGCCCGAAGATAGGGTTGGCGGTGAGATCAGGAGTGTTTTTCGATTCTTGTTTGTGCAGCACGTTGCTCTCCTCGTTCCTCTGTGTGTCGCATTGGTTTGGGTTCGTGAAGGGAAGTGGCTCTGGCTGGGTCTAGCTCTGGCGGTATATGTACTAGTCTGCAACGGCTCAATGTTGGGGCAGATTGCCTTACAGGCCCGACGGCAATTCAGCCAATTGTCTTCCTTCACGGTGCTAACCTCGGCTGCGTTGTTCGGCTTCGTTTTAGCGTGGAAGCTACTCGGCCGGCTCGATGCAAGGATGGCGATCACCTCCTTCGTTATCGCGAATTTGCTAGCGGGGGTCGGTATTTGGAAGGTCGCGCTTGAGTCTGGAGCGGCACCGGCTCAATCGTTTCGGTGCACACTCAAGCTGGGCTCGGAAAACACGCGTCTAGGATGGAAGATCCTAGTTGCCAATTTTTTTTTGACCTTCACTCCTTCCTTGGACCGTTTTTTTGTCAGCGAAAAATTTTCGATCCGCGAGTTTGCGATATATGTGTTTGCAGGAAATGCTCTTGCTATCGTTTATACCGTTGCAATTTCTGCGGCTCGAGTCGTTTATCCCTACCTCAGCGGGGGTACGGGTCCGGAATCGCTCAAACGGGCGTATAAATTAGGGCGCTCGATGGTTTTGGGGCTTTGGGCAATCAGCTTGTTACTTTATTTTCCGACAGCGTATCTGGTGGAATTGATTTTGCCAAAATATCTGGCAAGCCTCCCTCTAGTGCGATTGCTCATGGTCAGCTCCGGTCTCGTCTGCATAATTCATATTCTGCACGCGAATTACTTTCGGGTGAATCTGGCGCTGAATCGATTTCTTACGGGATCCTTTGTTGGGCTCTTTGCCGTTGGCACTCTGCTAATGGTGGTTAGACATCAGACTAGTTTGGTATGGGTTGCCGCCGCCATGATAGGCGGGATCCTCATTTGGTGGATCACGAACGAAATATTGCTCGCCCGGGTATTGGGGAATTCCAGGACGAATTGGATCGGTACGTTTGCGCTCTGGCTTTTGAGTAGCGCACTCTTTGTCGGTGCTTGTGCGATTAAGGGACTCTGGCTCGGTTCTATTGTCTACGGATTGGGGTGCAGCCTGCTGCTTGCCATTGGCTTGAGGAAGGCCTTGAGATTCTTTTGCAATCAAGCCGGTTTTGCTTCATGAGTCGGCACTGGATCCTAAAGTGCAATCTTTCTTGCTGCCATCGATAGCGCCCTAGGATCTGGGGACATTAACTTGCGCCTAGTGTCAGGTGGCCAACATGATTGGGGAACAATCCTACGGTTGTCGCGGGGACCAACTCAAATGGAGGATTTCGTCGCAGAATTCATCGTTCCGCTGGCCGTCAAGAGAGGCTGGACCAGCTTTTGTGAGATTGGAGCAAGTTTGGGGTTGGGCACCGACCGGCTGCTGACCTTGCCCGATGCCACGATCACGGTTGTTGATCCGTGTTTGGACCTGGATCTTTCGGCGAAGTACGCGCAGGAGTCGCGAGTCAACGTTTGCACGGGATTAAGCCTGGATGTCCTTCCCACGCTGAACACGCGCTTCGATTGTATTTTGCTGGACGGCGACCACAATTGGTACACCGCTCACGAAGAGTTGCGTGTGATCCGCGAAAAACAACTATTGAAGCCAGGAGCTGTGATTTTCCTAGACGATGTCGATTGGCCATACGGGAGGCGCGATATGTACTACCAGCCGGAGCTCGTACCCGCCTCGTTTCGGCAGCCATATGCCCGCAAGGGAATCGTACGCGGCAGGACAGAGCTCTCTGATAACTCCGGGCTAAATGGAGATTTGTGCAATGCCCTACGCGAAGGAGGGCCGCGAAATGGTGTCTTGACGGCGGTGGAGGATTTTCTTCGCGAGCATCACAGAGAGTACCGATTCTTCCGAATTCAAAAGAATGCGGGCTTGGGAGCAATTCTCCAGCGAAGGAGCTTCGCGCGCGACTTTTGGTTTCTGAGCAGCGCGTGTAGAATTAGGGCTTACAATCTTTTCACCTCGCCGAAGAGATTGACTCGCTCTCGGTTTTCCTCCACATACCGACTTGCGAAGTCGATACTCGGAAGGCCCTAGCGAAATCTTGAAGATCATCTTCCCGGGACGGTGATGGAGCGCCTGGCGGTAAGCGCCCAATCGATCAATAAACTTAACGATTCTGGTTTCCGAATCAGCGTCAATATCTCCCTCTAAACACCATGAAAAGCCGCCATTGGCAGCACTATTTCCGAATCTTACGCTGGGCGCCTTACGGGATAGTTAAGCGGATTACCGGCCCGACCTGCAGGGGTTACTCCGCGATGGTCCCTTATCTGCGGGATAAAGTAGGGTTGGAGATTGGGGGGCCGAGTCAGCTATTCGCCGAAGGCCAACTGATTCCGGTTTACAACCTCTGCCACCGAATCGATAACTGCACCTTCGCGAGCCAAACAATCTGGAGCAGCCCGGTCGAGACTGCTGGATTCGGTCATCGACTCGGAGCGATTCGTTGCAGAGGCGTCCGACCTATCTATACTGCCTGAAGGCAAATACGATTTTTTGCTCGCTTCTCACACGTTGGAACATATCGCGAATCCGATGCGGGCGCTCCGAGAATGGAAGCGTGTCCTCAAAGTGGGTGGAGCGCTCCTGGTGATTGTGCCCGATAGACGGAGGACCTTTGACCACAAGCGGCCCTTCACTACCATCGAGCACCTCGAATCAGACTTCCAGGCGAACACGCCGGAAGACGATCTTACACACCTGGATGAGATCCTCGCTCTGCATGACCCTTCGTTAGATCCGTTCGCTGGATCTCGGCAACAGTTTCGGGAGCGCTGCCTTCAAAACTCCTGTTTTCGAGCCATGCACCATCACGTTTACAGCCCTGAGGTGCTGGCCTCATGCTCCAACGCCTTGATCTGCGGGTGTTGAGGCTTGCCTCGGAGCATGCTTACCACATTATCGGATTTGCCCAAAAGGTGAGCAGCCAGACTCCCAACTAGGGGCCTTTGATGAACGGTCAAGTGCTGGAAAATCCGATGATGTCACCATTTCGCGCCAGTTGTGTGGTGTTCGTCCTCATACTCGCTGCTGCGCTATCTATTTTCGTGTCGCCGGTGCTGGCGCTCGCGCCACTTGTAGCAGGGGTGTTGCTGTGGGCAATTTTTCGTCATCCTACCGCCGCGTTAGGAGCGGTCCTGGCCTTCATGCCGTTTGATTTCATGGCCATCGCACTGGGCAAGTTTTTTGGGCTGCCTCACATGACGCTGGTGTCGGTGTGCAGCAAAGAGGTCCCGCTGTTGCTGCTCATGGCTCTGTTGTGGCGGCGCAATGGATTCAAACCCACCGCCCCTGATTGGTGGCTGCTTGGATGTCTCCTCCTCGCCTGCGTGCGAACATTGCTTGACGGCTCCTTGGTCGCTTTGTGGACCGATTTCAGTTTCGTCGTCCCATATTTCGTTGGGAGGATGGCGGTCTTGACCCAGGCACAAGAACATCTGTGGGCAAGATGCGCCGTGTGGATTGTTGCTGTTTTGTCCATGCTTGGTCTGCTTGAGGTATTCGTCTTCGGTGAGGGGCCAAGAACGTTGCTTTATTTGGTCTTGGATACTGGGGGCACAGAGGATGGAGTGTTAATCGCGTCGTTCCATGGGCAAGGTTTTACGGGACTTCGGGAAGCTGCGACGATGGTGGGACCCAACAGTTTCGGCGCTCTCTGCATGATTGCGTTGATCCTATGGTGGGTCTATTGCCGAAATCCCTTGCCTGCAGGCATGGTCGCCACTGGCCTCATCTGTTCTGTGACCCGCGCTGATTGGCTGGGAACGGCAGCGGCAATTCCTCTTTTGGCGGTCATCATGGGGCAGAGGAAACGGTTCTTTCTTTATGCCACGCTGGCTCTCGCGATGTTTGTGGCCTCGATTCCCGTTCTCGGTCTCAGCGATTATCTTTTCTTCGCCAAAACGGGAGAGGACCCCTCTGCGGAGTATCATCAGGAAGGAATTGTAAACGGACTGAAGTATGCTGCCGACCATCCATTCGGTGTTAGCAATGCCAACCTTAGTCCGGCAACCACGACGCGAGACAGCAAGGGAACTTTTTTTGAGACTACTTACCCATATTTCGCTGCGGCATACGGAGCCGCAGTGGCTCTGTCCTTTGTCGGGTTTTTGTTGCGTGCGTTACGTTTCGTATGGCGAAAGCAGGGCCGGTTAGGATTTGCGGCGGTTGGAATCCTGGTTGGGATAGGCGTAGTGATGATCTTTACTCTCCCGCTTACCGACCGCCGATTAGCAAGCTGGGCTTTCTTCCCCGTGGGGCTGGCGATTCGGTCTTGCTTGAACGGCTCTAATTCAGGGGAAGGTGGTCGGCGAGAAGTTTCAGAAGTGGGAGCAGCGTGAACCAATCCGTTGCAAGTGTAACGGTGGCGTACAACGCCGCGCAGGTATTGCCGAGGCAGATGGATGCGCTCCTGGGTCAGACCCGTCCATTGCAGGAAATCATCGTGGTGGACAATGCCTCCACCGATGAGACGAGCGCCCTCCTGGCGGAGCGCTATCCGCACGTAACGGTGTTGAGGATGCCTGAGAACTTGGGCGCGGCTGGTGGTTGGGCGGCGGGACTTTCCTATGCGGCGCTGAAGAGAGGTCATGACTGGGTTTGGACGTTTGACCAGGACAGCGTCCCGGAGTCAAACGTCCTCGAGACTCTGCTTGCGGGGTTGCAGGAATTGGACGGGCAAGAGAAGGACGTCGGAATGGTCGTGCCAGCGGCCGTTCATCGGATGACGTCCGCGCAATATCACCCCTTTTTGTGGCGCCACGGATTCGTGAAGCCCAGTGCCGAGCAAATGCGACAGCCAATCTGGTTCGCGGATGTTGCGATCACGTCAGGCTCCCTTGTGCTCCGCGACGTGGTCCAGGAGGTCGGTGTGCCACGCGCCGACTTTTTTATGGACATCTCCGACATCGAGTACTACCTCCGCATCCGGTCGCACGGTTACAGGATCGCGGTGATAAGTCGCGCGAAAATGTCGCATGAAATCGGCAACACGCGAAAGGTCAGTCTTCCGGGTTACGAGCTGCTGTGGACGGATCAGCCCCCGTTTCGTGAATATTACATCAGCCGAAATTTGACTTACTTGGCCTGGTGGCTTTATCCGAACCTGGCAACTAAGATTTCCATCGGGCGGTATCTGGCGGTGCACCTTGCGCAGGTGTTGTTATTCAGTTCCGATCGGCTCGCTTGTGCGGTCAAGATGGTTCATGGATTTGGGGATGGTTTGCGAGGAAGATTGGGAATTCGTATGAGACCAGGGGTGGAAGATTTGCGAAAACCAGGAGTGGCGCACACTGTGGCTGAGAAAATTGAGGCGGGAAAAGCATGAGCGGCGCAGTAGCGAGTGGGGACGAGGTTCACCTGTGAGCGCATCGCAGGCTAGTAGCGCGGCTAAGCTGTCGGAGCAAGCTTGGCACGACAAGTGGTACGACGAGAATGCCAGAAGGGAATTTCCTGACAGCGCAGCCGAGTTTCGCGAGTTCTTTTCCCGTGTCCAGCTTGAGCCTTTCTGCGATGGGGGGTGGGCATACTGGGGAGACGCGCGCACGGAGATGATGCGGATGATCGGGGATGTCCATGGTCTTACAGTTCTCGACTATGGCTGCGGGTCTGGCCAACTCGGCATTTATCTGGCCATGCAGGGGGCTCATGTAAGCGGCTTCGACTTGTCCGCGAAGGGGATCGAGGTCGCGAATTGGGCCGCGCGCAAGTATGGCCTTAACTGTTCCTTCCGAGCGATGGATGCGGAAGAAATTGATTATCCGGACGGACGGTTCGACCTGGCGGTTGGATTTGGGGTGTTGCATCACGTGATAAAGTATCCGAAGTCAGCTTTTCACGTGGCCCGTGTGCTTAAGGCTGGGGGACGCGCTGTTTTCCATGAGACCCTTTGGGACAATCCGCTTATCAACCTGGCCCGCCGCTTTACCATGCCAAGCAGCGATGCTGGCGATGCGCATTTAACGGAGCGGGCTATCCAACAATTTGGGGCGCCATTCGCCCATACCGAGATTCACAAGCGTCACATCCTGTATATGTTGAAAAGGTTCGGCCGATTGCCCGATCGTGATCTTTCGCGGCCGTTGGCTCCCCGGCCATTCTGGAGAGCGGTTAAGAAGATCGATCAAGGCTTAGTTCATTTAGGCCTGTCTAAGTTCTGCGGAGAGGCCATTGTTGTATGTAAAAAGTAGTCACGCTTCTTGTGCGGTCCGGAGAATGCGCTCGATATGGAAATAAAGGGACGGATGCAGTGACCCTGTGCGTGGCTAGTGTAACAGTTGCGTATAACGGGGCGAAAGTTTTGCCACGGCAGATCGAAGCTCTTTTGCGGCAAACGCGTCCGTTGCAGGAAATCATCGTGGTGGACAACGCGTCCACCGACGGCACTGTCGCAATGCTCGCAGACCGCTATCCGCAGGTAACGGTTTTGAAGATGCCAGAGAACCTGGGAGCAGCGGGCGCATGGGCTGCCGGTCTTTCCTATGCGGCACTCAATAAACGGCATGACTGGGTCTGGAACTTTGACGATGACAGCGTTCCGGGAGAGGATTCGCTGGCAAGGTTGTTAGGGGGCATCGGCTCGCTGAATGGCATGCAGACCGAGGTCGGAATGATCGCACCGATGCCCGTGCATCGGGAGACGAAAACGTACTATCCACCTTTGTTTTGGCGCGATGGGTTTGTGAGACCAAGCGCAGAGCAGATGCGCGAACCGGTGTGGTTTGCGGACCTGGTGATCGCATCCGGCAGCCTGACCCGGCGAGAGGTGGTGGAGAGAATCGGGTTGCCGCGTGCGGATTTTTTCATGGATTTCTTCGACTTCGAGTATTCTCTACGAGTGCGAGCGCACGGATATAAGATCGCGGTGGTTTCCACGGCCGAACTCAGTCATGAAATCGGGGATGCGCGGATGGTGTGGTTTCCCGGTCGATCGCGGTTGTGGACAAGCTACGCTCCATGGCGCGAGTACTACAATAGTCGAAATATAGCTTATGCGGGCTGGCATCTTTACCCGAGGCGGGGAACCAAGAAATTTGTGCTGAAGCATCTGGCTCGGCATGCCGGCGCTGTCATGCTTTTCAGCTCGAGGAAGACGGCGTGCATTGGGAAAATGATGCAAGGATTCTGGGACGGCTACCGGGCAAAGCTCGGTATACGTTTTCGGCCTAACGGATAAGAAAGCGATTGCAGTTGAGACCAAATTCAAAGAAAATCAACTGCTTTGCTGACCAGCGATTGGGTGCATCGATTTGGATGTCTATCTAACTATGGAAGAAACAGGCGAGCAAGTGGGGTCTGCCGTGCGGAGACCCCTAAAGATCGCGATGTTGGGGTCGCGAGGGATACCGCACACGTATAGCGGATATGAGGCGTTCCTCGGGGAAGTGGGGCCGCGGTTGGTGGAGCGCGGGCATGAAGTGATCGTGTATTGCCGGCGCAGTCTCTTTCGGGAGAGGCCCAAAACGTACAAAGGGGTGCGGCTGATTTATTTGCCGGGCATCGAAACAAAAACGATGGGGACGCTGACGCACACTCTGGTGTCGATGGGGGACGTGTTGTTCCGCGGGGTGAACGTGATTCTTGTGGTGAACGTGGTGAATGCGTTCCTTTGTATTTTGCCGCGGATGATGGGGAAGAACGTGGCCATTAATGTGGACGGGTTGGATTGGAAGCGGGGCAAGTGGGGGCGGCTGGGGAAGACGTATTTTTACTGGAATGCGAAATGGGTGGGGAGGATTTGTCCCAGAGGAGTGGTGACCGACGCACGGGAGATGCGCCGGATTTATCTGGAAGAGTTTGGAACGCCGAATGTGAGCATCGCGTATGGGGCGAACGTCGAGAAGACGGAAAAGCCGGACGTGGTGAAGCAATACGGGCTGGAGCCGTCACGATATTACTTGGTGGCGAGCAGGCTGGTTCCGGAGAACAATGCGGATCTGATCGTGCGGGCGTTCGAAAAAGTGAAAACGACACGGTTGCTGGCGATTGCGGGGAATGCCAATTACCGAAGCGCGTTTGTGGACCGGCTGAAAGAGACGAAGGATGCGCGCGTGAAGTTTCTGGGGCACGTGGGAAACGCGGAGCATGTGAAGGAACTGCACTGTAACGCGTATGCGTACGTACATGGGCACAGCCTAGGGGGAACGAATCCTGCGTTGTTGAAGGCGCTGGGACACGGGAACTGCGTGCTGGCGCTGGGGACAGCGTTCAATCGGGAAGTGCTGCAGGACTATGGGATCCTGTTTGAGAATGACGCGTCGGATCTGGCGAGAAGGATGCAGGACATCGAGGAGCATCCGGAGATCGCGGCGGAATACAGGGTTCGCGCGCCGCAGAGGATACGCGAAGCATACACCTGGGGAAAAATTACGGACCAATACGAGGAGCTTTTTTTGCAGCTAGCAAACGGACAAGATCCCACGAAAGTGCATTCGACGATTACTCAGCAGTCATGTCAGCAAGACCAAGACGTGATGGCAGCTTCGGCAACGAGTGCCGAAAACTAAAGAAGTTTCGCGAAAAGCAAGCAATCAAATCGATCTGTATGAATATTGAGGCACTCGAGACGCTGAGGTCTGTGTGCATCTTCGTTCTTGCATGAAGAAGTACGCTCTAAGATTTCTAATCAAGTGGAGGAGAACACGATGGCGTTTGAGGTGGAGTCACGTCATTTGGGGGAAGTGGTGGTGTTGGCGGGGAAGGCTTACGAGGACGCGAGGGGATACTTCATGGAGGCGTACCGGGAAGATCGGTTTCTGGAACTGGGGCTGCCCGGGAGTTTCGCGCAGGACAACCACTCGTATTCAAAGAAGGGAGTGGTGCGGGGCCTGCATTTCCAGTGGGAGCCGCCGATGGGGAAATTGATGCGAGTGACACGCGGGGCGGCATTTTTGGTTGCGGTGGATTTGCGGGTTGGGTCGCCCACGCTGGGGAAATGGGTGGGGATCGAAGCGACGGCGGAGAACCGGAAGCAGGTGTGGGCGCCGGCGAGTTTCGCGCGGGGATTTTGCGCGCTGACGGATGACGTCGAGGTGCAATACAAGTGCACCGGCACTTACAACGCGAAGGCGGAATCGGCGATTCGATGGAATGACCCGGCGATCGGGATCGAATGGCCGATACGCGACGTGATTATTTCAGAGAAGGACCGTAATGCGCCAACGCTGGCGGAGTGGCTTGCGTCACCAAATGCGCGGCATTTCACGTATCCCTTGCAAGCCGTGGGCGCCTGATCGAGCAAGGGAAAAAGAGGACAGAGGAGGAAAAGAGAATGCGATTGCTGGTGGCAGGCGGAGCAGGTTACGTGGGGTCAGCGTTGATTCCGAGGTTGCTGGAGCGCGGATACCTGGTGGACGTGGTGGATCTGTTCTGGTTTGGAAACAACCTGCCGGCGGAGACGGGTTTGCTGAGCAAGGATTTGTTCGACATGACGGTTGAGGACTTGAAGGATTACGACCAAGTGATTTTTCTGGCAGGACTCTCGAACGATCCGATGGCGGAGTTTTCGCCAAACAAGAATTTTGTTTACAATGCGGCGGCTCCGGCGTACCTGGCCTACACAGCGAAGAAGGCGGGTGTGAAGCGGTACATCTATGCGAGTTCGTGCTCCGTGTATGGATACACAGTGAACGAACTGTACGACGAGACGCGGCCCGTGGCCTCTTCCTATCCTTATGGAATCTCCAAGCTGCAAGGTGAACAAGGAGTCATGAGTCTGGTGGATGGCGGGTTTTCGGTCATCGCTCTGCGAAAAGGGACTATTTCCGGTTACAGCCCGCGGATGCGCCTTGATCTGATCGTGAACATCATGTTTCGCACAGCGCTGCACGAAGGGGCCATCACGATTAACAACCCGTCAATCTGGCGGCCGATCCTGGCGATGGAAGACGCGATCAGCGCGTATATCCGCGTGATTGAAGCGCATGAGAGCATATCCGGCATTTTCAACATTGCGTCAGGGAATTATACGGTGGGAGAAGTGGGGGACCGGGTAAAAGCGGAGGTCGAGCAGGAACTCGGGGCAAAGATTAGCCTGACGATTCGCCATATGCAAGACTTCCGAAACTATAAGGTCAGTATTGAAAAAGCAAAGAATGTCCTAAGCTTTCATCCGCAAAGTAATGTTCGAGGGATCGTACGAGAGTTGATCAAGGAGATGGATAAGTTTTCGGATTGGGATAATCCGGCATACCACAACATCCAGGTGTTCCGGGAGCTCGAAAACAAAATCAGCGATCATGCGCTGAGTAAGCCGGTCGGAGCAGGACGATGACAGTAGCGGTTATCGGCTCCAACGGGCAATTAGGAATAGACGTCGTCGAGG